>Ga0196977_1000426_pt1 | contig 22214 bp, 17 predicted proteins | sample S3v_1013CmetaG_FD_148634 | JGI IMG/M metagenome (GOLD analysis project Ga0196977, IMG submission 148634) | Soil microbial communities from Anza Borrego desert, Southern California, United States - S3+v_10-13C | ecosystem: Environmental > Terrestrial > Soil > Desert | place: USA: California...
TCGCGGAAGCACGGGCGCGCGTGCCGCGGGACCCGGAGCCCGACGACGGCGTGTGCGTCGAGGTTTCGGACCAGATGCTGCGGATACACGCTGCGGGCGCCACGCGCCTGGCGTTTTACCCGCTGGAGGGCGCCCGCCGCCCGCGTCGGCTGATCCGCGACGGAGAGCGGGAGGGCGACACGTTGGAGATCGAGCTGCGGGAGGGCGCCGAGCCGATCGCGGGGGTGCTGGAGGTCTGGACGGAACGCCGGGCCGTTTCCCGCGTCTTCACCATCCGATGGCCCGTCGGCCCTGAGGCCGCCGCTCCCGAAGCCGGCTCTTGAATCGGTCAACAGCCGCACCGAACGGTTCACGCACCAGGAGGTATCGATGAGCACGAGGATCGCAAGCAGAGCGTTCGCCGCACTTCTCGCCGCCGGCCTTGTCTCCGTGGGCGCGGCCTCATCCGCGACGGCGCAGGGGCAGCCGGAGAAGCACGCCGCGCCCGCGCAGCCGGCGCACAAGATCAAGCTGGAGAAGGTCGCCAAGGGGGGCGAGATCGCGGACCAGGAGAGCCTCGTCGGGAAGAAGGCGCTGGATTTCACCCTCACCGACACGGAGGGCACGGAGCACACGCTGAGCACCTACCTCGGCGAGGGCAAGATCGTCGTCCTGGAGTGGTTCAATCCGGGGTGCCCGTATGTCGTGAAGCATCACGAGAAGCACTCGACGATGCGCGATCTCGCGTCGAAGTACGAGGACCAGGGCGTGGTGTGGCTCGCCGTCAACTCCGGGCCGAACGAGACCGCCGAGGGCAACCAGTCCAAGCGCGAGGCGTGGTCGATCGAGTACCCGGTCCTCCTGGATTCCGAGGGCGACGTGGGCAAGGCCTACGGCTCGAAGAACACGCCGACCATGTACGTCATCGACAAGGAGGGCGTGATCCAGTACGTCGGGGCGATCGACAGCGACGCGAGCCCGAGCAAGCTGGGCGACGTGAACTATGTCGCGCAGGCCCTGGACGCGATCCTCGCCGACTCGAACGTGGAGACCGCCTACTCCAAGCCCTACGGCTGCAACGTGAAGTACAAGAAGACCAAGGGCTGACCGTCCTCCCACGCCTCTCCATCGCCGGCCCGGGGCGTGAAGCCCCGGGCCGGCCGGCATTTTGGCCCGTGCGGCCGGGATCTGTCAGAACCCGCGGGCCGGGCGACCGATACGATCATCCGATATGGAATCACTCCTGGCGGCGCTCACACCCCTGCTCAACCTGCTTCTGGTCATCGTCGGATTCGGGCTCGTGGTGTTCATCCACGAGCTCGGCCACTTCCTGACGGCGCGGTGGGCCGGCATCCGGGTCTTCGCGTTCGCGCTGGGCTTCGGGCCGGCGCTGCTCTCCTATCGCAGGGGGCTCGGCTGGCGGCGGGGCTCGAGCGAGCGAGAGTACGTCCAGCGCCTGCAGGCCCAAGCCGCCGGTGCAACAACAGCCGAAGGGCAGCGAACCACGTATCACGGCGTGAGCCCCACCGAGTACCGCCTCAACGCGCTTCCGTTCGGCGGCTACGTGAAGATGCTCGGCCAGCACGACCTCCATCCCGAGGCGACCGCCACCGCGCCCGACAGCTACCTCGCCAAGCCCATCTGGAAGCGGATGATCGTGATCTCCGGCGGCGTGGTGATGAACGTGCTGCTCGCGCTCGCGATCTTCATGTTTGTCTTCTACGTCGGCCTGCGCACCGAGCCGGCGAAGATCGGGATCGCCTATCCCGACGGGCCCGCGGCGTCGGCCGTGGCGGTCAATGCCGACCAGGTCGGCGCCACCCAGACCGGCCTGCGCTCCGGCGACGTGGTGCTCGCCGTCAACGGCAGGAAGCCCGACAACTTCGACAGCATCCTGATGGCCGCGGCGATGACGGGGCCGGGGGAGACGGTCTCGCTTCGGGTCGCGCGGGCGGGGATCGCCGAGCCGCTGCACTTCGAGATCGCCCCCGAGCGCAGCCAGTTCTCCAACCTGCTCGAGATCGGGATCGAGCCGGCGCGCTCGCTCACGATCCCCGAGGCGTACGTGGCCCACGCCGAAGAGTGGCGGGCGCTCGTCGAACGCTTCGGCCTTCAGGGCGTGGAGCCCGGCATGCGCCTCGTGGCGGTGGGCGACCGCACCGATCTCCACTCCGCGGGCGACCTTGTCGAGGCCGCTCGGGCGTCGGGCGGCGGGCCGATCGCGCTCACGTTCGGCGCCGAGGACGGGCGGCTCGCGGCCGTCACCGTGGAGCCCGTGCCCGAGCTGATGCTCGACGACGGGGATCCCGCGCCGGGCGTGATCCTTCCGGTCGAGCACCTGCTCGGTCTGCTGCCCGTCATGAAGGTCGGCCCGCTCGGGCCCGGAGACCGCGGCTACGCGCAGGGGCTGCGCGAGGGCGACATCTTCGCGCGCCTGGGCGAAGTCGAGTTCCCGAGCGTGGACGCGGGCATCCGCGAGGTGCGGCGTCACGCGGGGGGCGAGATCGACGTCGTGGTGCTGCGCGGCGGCGGCGCGGACCGGCACGAGGTGGCCTTCACGGCGAGCGTCAGCCCCGAGGGGATGATCGGGTTCCCCCCCGGGGATACCGCGGACGATTCCACGCTCGTGACGGTCGCGCCGGCCGCGCTGCGCGAGTTGAAGACGGGCGCCGAGCCGTACGCGCCGGCCGCCGCGGGAGTCATCACGCGCCCCGGCACGCGGATTCTGTCGATCGACGGCAAGCCCGTGGAGAGCTTCGCGGCGATCAGGGAGGCGCTGCTCGCGGCCACCGCGGGCGCGCACGCCGCGGGCGCGGAGCACGCGTCGGTGCCGCTCGGGCTCCAGCCGCCGCTGCCGCCCCAGCCCGACGGCTCCGTGCTCACGCAGAGCGTGACTCTGACTATCCCCCGTCAGCAGCTCGAGCGCCTGCACTCGCTCTCGTGGGAGCTGCCCTTCAGCACCGCGATCTTCGAGCCCGAGAGCTTCGTGCTCAAGGCGAGCGGCCCGATCGACGCGGTGCGCATGGGGCTCAGCCGCACGCGCCAGATGATGGTGATGACCTACCTCACGCTCGCGCGGCTCGTGCAGGGGACGGTCAAGGTCGAGAACCTCAAGGGCCCGGTCGGCATCGCCCACCTGGGGACGCAGGTCGCCACGCGCGGCTACATCTGGCTGGTCTTCTTCATGGGCCTGATCAGCATCAACCTCGCGGTCATCAACTTCCTGCCGCTGCCGATCGCCGACGGCGGGCAGTTCCTCATGCTGCTCTATGAGCAGGTGCGCGGGAGGCCCCTGCCGATCCCGGTGCAGAACGCCGTGACCGCCGCGGGGCTTGTGCTGCTGGTCTCGCTCTTCCTGCTGGTCACGTTCAACGACGTGGCCCGCCTGCTGGGCCAGTAGACTGCCGCCGTGGGCCTGGCCATCCTCCTCGCCGCAGGCTTTCTGGTCTTCTGGGCGACGCTCGTCGGGCTCACCCTGCGCGCGCTCCTTTACCCGCCGCGCCGCACGTTCGCGTGGAGCGTCTCGCGCGGGCAGCCGGCGGATCCGGGCGCGCTGTCGCCGCCCCGCGCGTTCGAAGCGCTCATGCTCCGCGACCCGGCGCGCCCGCGGGAGACGCTGCCTTACTGGGTGATCCGCGGCGACGACCCGGCCGGGCCAGTAACGATCTTCTCGCATGGATGGGGCGAGTCCCGCCAGTCGGTGCTGCAACGCGTCGGCGCGCTTGCGCCGGTGTGCTCAAGGATCGTCGCGTGGGACATGCCGGGCCACGGGGAGTCCGGCCCCGGGCCATGCAGGCTGGGCGTCGAGGAACACCGTCCACTGATCGCCCTCGCCGAGCAGTTCGCAGGCTCCGCCGTCGTGCTCCACGGCTTCTCGCTCGGCGCCGGCGTCAGCATCGCGGCGGCGGCGGCGGGCGCCCCCGTGGCGGCGGTGATCGCGGAAGCCCCGTACCGCCTGCCCTCCACGCCGGCGCGATGCGTGATGCGGTTTCGCGGCCTGCCATACCGCCTGAACCTCGGCCCGGCGATGATGCTCGCGGGCGCCGTTCTCGGGGCGGGCCCGCTGTGGCGGCGCTTCGATCGGGCCAAGCTCGCGCCCCGGGTGCAGTGCCCGCTGCTCGTGCTGCACGCGGTCGGCGATGAGATGTGCCCGGTCGCCGACGGCCGGGAGATCGCCGCGGCGGCGCCGCGGGGGCGAATGGTCGAGGCGGAGGGCGGCGCCCATCTCTCGATGTGGACGGATGCGGCGAGCCATGGCCGGTGGGCCGACGCGGTCCGCCTGGTCATCGGCGCGGCCCGGGAGACGTCGTCGTGCGCGCAGTCCGCGGGGTAATCCTTCTCGCCACCGCGTTCGTCGCGCTCGGCGCGTTGCTCGCCGTCGCCGGCGCGTGGGGTGTCGAACTCCTCAATAAGCAGCCGCAGCGGACGATCATGATTATGACTGAGGCGCCCGGTAGCCCGTACTCCGGGTGGGCGGTCGATGTGCCCGGCGATTGGCCGGCCAAGCCGATGAGCACCTCGTTCATCGGGCAGGGAGGGACGATCGACCCCGTCCCACCGGGCCGCGTCCGCGGCGCGGAGAGGTTGCGCGTCCGCCAAGGGATGTACCACGGCGTCGCGTCGTCGCCCGCGGGGGTCGCCTTCCTCGGCGACGACCCCACCTATGTCGTGGAGTGGATTGAGACGGGCTGGCCGATGCGCACCATGGGCCGGAGGGGGGACGACGACTCGACGCCCGCGCCGCGCGGGGGGCTCGCGAAGGTCTGGCGCGCCGGCGTTTCGATCGGCGGCGGGCGCGCTCTGCCTCTCCGGCCGGTCTGGCCCGGGTTCCTGCTCGTGACTCTCGCCGGCGCGGCGGTTGCGGCCTTGCCCTGGCTCGCCTGGCGCGGCGCACGCGCTGCCGTCGCCTCGATCCGCGCAGGGCGCGGCGGGTGCCCCGCGTGCGGCTACGACTGGGGCGAGCTCGGCGCATGCCCGGAGTGCGGCCGGGCGCGAGCTGCGGCCAGCGCGTGATCGGCTACCCTACCGGCGATGAACTTCGCGCTCCGCAGCCCGACGGTTGACCCGGTCATGGCCACGCGCCGCGCCGCGTCGTTCACGACGCGCTCGATCAAGGGCGAGGCGAAGTTCGCCGGGCTCAAGCTCGCGATCGCCATGACGGATCTCACCACGCTCGAGGGCAAGGACTCGCCCGAGAAGGTGCGGTCGCTCTGCCGCAAGGCGGTCCGGCCGTACGAGCGCGACGAGGAGGTGCTCGGCGAGCGACTCCCCCACTGCGCCGCGGTCTGCGTGTACCCGGCCGCGGTCGCCGTCGCGCGCGACGCGCTCTGCGGCTCTCCCGTGAGGATCGCCAGCGTCGCGACCGGCTTCCCGAGCGGCCAATACCCGCTGGGCGTGCGCCTGCGCGACACGGCGCAGGCGATCCAGGAGGGCGCCGACGAGATCGACATGGTCATCAACCGGGGCGCCTTTCTCTCGGGCCGTTACCGCGAGGTCGGCGCGGAGATCCGCGAGGTGGTCGCCCTCTGCGCGGACGCCGGCCGCCCCGTGCACCTCAAGGTGATTCTCGAGACGGGAGAGCTCGAGACTCTCGACAACGTGCGCAGGGCGTCCGATCTCGCCATTTCGTGCATCCGTGAGGGGGATTTCATCAAAACCAGCACGGGCAAAGTTGCTCCGGCGGCGACCATGCCGGTGACCCTGGTCATGCTCGAAGCGATCCGCGACGAGTACCTGCGCTCGGGGCGCAGATTCGGCATGAAGCCGGCCGGAGGCATCCGGACGGCGAAGCAGGCGCTGCACTATCTCGTCATGGTGCGCGAGACGCTCGGCGCCCTGCCCCCGCGCGCGGCGCGCGTCGGCGCGGGCTCGCCCGCCGGCCTGAACGGGTCCCAAGTCGCTGCGGGGCAGGCGGCTGCGTGCCCGTGGCTCTCGCCCGACCTGTTCCGCTTCGGCGCAAGCTCCCTGGTGAACGACCTGCTGCGTCAGCTCGTCACGCAGAAGACCGGTCGCTATGGCGCGTCGCACGACTTCTCGGAGGCGTGATGAATCGCGCTTCATGTCCGGCGCGACATCCGCACCGCCGACTCCGCTGAGCGGTTCACTCGCCCGGCGACCATCGCTTGCGTTGCGGTTCTGTTCGTCGGGTGAAACTCGCCTCCGGCGGAACTCAAAAACCCGGCGGGGACGGCCGGCGTAGTTTCAATGAACCGGGAGAGTACTAGGAGGTGGAAACATGAAGCGAGTTCCCGCACTGTGTCTGGTCAGCGGCGCCATTTTCGGCCTGTCGACGATGGTGGCTTGTGAGGAGGCCTACGACGACGGCACCGTGGACACGCCGACCACAACGGACACGACGCCTCCCGTGCAGGACACGACGGAGGACTACACCGACACGACGACCACGACGGACGTGCCGCCGCCGAGCCAGCCCGAGCAGGACGCGCAGCAGTCCTCCTATACCGGGACGCTGACCCGCACCACGGACGAGACCGGGGCGGAGCGCTGGATGCTCACCGGCACCGCCGAGGGCGACCTCGAGGTGGACGTGTCAGCCGTGCAGGAGGACGCGACCGCCCTCGAGGGCATGCGCGTGGTGGTGACCGGGCAGGTGGCCGAGAGCACCGACGCGCAGGGCGAGATGATCAACACGGTCACCGCCGAGACGATCGAGCGGGCCGAGTAACGGCCCGGCGCAGAGGCGACTGAGCCGTGGCGGTCGCTCGCCGCGGCCAGATCGAAGCTGATACGCTCGGGGCATGTCTGCCCCCCGCGAACGGCTCGGTCGCCTTGCCGCCACAACACTCATCCTTAGCCACTTCCTTGGAGGCCGGGCTGCCTTCGGGCAGCCCGCGCCCGCGTCGGACTGGGTGGTCACGGGGGCCGATTGCGCGCACTTCGCCGTCGGGGATGTCAACGCTGACGGGTTCGGCGACGTCCTGACGATCAACGGCTCGCGCCAGTTGTGCGCGGCCCTCTGCGTTCAGGGCTGGAAGGCGTCCGGCTGGCTGGTGTTGGCCGAGCCGTTCGACCCGGGGGAGCTCGCCCTGATCGCGGGCGACTTCGACCCGGCGGCGCCCGGCGACGAGGCCGCCGTGCTGTACCCCGACGTGGCCGTCGTCCGCTCGACGTACCAGGGCGAGAAGCTCACAACATCGCGTCTCGTGGCCGCCCCCGAGGGCGTCACGTTCGCGGGCCCCGCCGCGGAGCACGGGCCGGACGCCCTGCGCGACGCGACGGGCGCGGTCTGGCGGCTCGGCCCGACGGGCTTTGAGCAGGCCAGCGAGGCGCGAGGACCGACAACCGCCGTCGCGCCACCGCCGTACGAGCCCGAAGCGCCGGCGCTGGCCGTTGTGAGCGGGGATGTCACGGGCGACGGGCTGGCAGACGCGTTCGGTCTGTTCGAGTGCTCGCGCCCCCACCCCCACCGCGTCCTGCGCATGGCGCCGGGCCTGAACACCGCCTCCGGCGACACCGACTCCGACGGCCTCGCGGATGAGGAGGAGGCCCGCCTCGGGGCCGACCCCCGGAGCCGCGACACCGACGCCGACGGGCTGCTCGACGGGTGGGAGGTCCACGGGCTGCCGCGCGCCGTGCGGGGGCCCGAGACCGCGTTGAGCCCGGTCCGCCAGGACGTGATCGTCGCGGTGGCTCCGTACGCGCAGCTCGGGACCGCGGCCGTGCGGAGCGAGATCGAGAAGGCCAAGCGGCTCTACGCCCAGCTCAGCACACCCAATCCCGACGGCTCGACCGGCATCACCCTGCACCTGCGTTTCGACCCGGAGGTGCCGGAAGCGGAGCAGGGGTCGTGGAGCTGGTGGGAGGTCGGCAACGCCCGGCTCGAGCCCGGCGCGCGGGGGCTGATGCACTGGATGCAGGTGACGCCGGGTGGCGGCGGCCAAGCCCAGGAAACGGGCGACATGGGCGGGTGCGGCAACCACTGGGCCGCGTTCGCGCACGAGCTCGGGCACCAGCTCAGTCTCTCTCACACCGGCGACTCGGCGCCGGCTTGGTGCCCGCTGTACCCATCGCTGATGAGCTACGCGTTCACGTACCAGTTCGGCGGCGACGGGAACGCGATCCGCTTCTCCGACGGGCGGTTTGCGTCACTGGAGCTGCGCGAGGACGCACTGCCGGAGCGGCTGCCCTTCCCCGCGTCGGAGCTGTCGTACCTCGCGGCGGGTCCATTCCGGTTCCCGGTGTCGGACGACGGGAGCGGCGGCGCTCTCATCGACTGGAACCAGAATGGGCGGATCGACGAGCAGCCGGTCACGGCCGACGTGAACTACGGCGGCTCGACGAACGCCGGCATCCGCCGCTGGACCGACCTGATCGGCGCGGCGCCCGCGCTCGGGTATGTCGGCGGCACGTGCCTGCTCGTCACGCTCGACCAGACGCGCTCGGCGATCTCCGTGCGTTCGTACGAGGGCGGCGAGAAATGGAGCGAGGCGCGGGCCATCCGCGACTCGGCGGCGATCGATGACCCGGTGTTGGTCGCGGGGCCGGAGTGGGGGTATGTCTTCTTCCGGCAACAGTCCGGGTGGTACGCCGCCCGGGTGAACGGTGCCGAGGCGCAGGCGCCGGTGTTCCTCGGCGACCTGCCGCGCTGCGACCTGAGCGGCGCGTGGCTGGGCTCCCGCGTGCTGCTGGTCTCGCGCCACAGCGACGATCGGCTCGAGACCCGCTGGCTCGAGTGGGGCGAGGCCCCGGCGCTCAAGCCGGGCCAAGCCCTCGAAACCCGCTCGCAGGTGCCGCCGGGACTCGCGGTGCACCCCAGCGACGGGCGAATCTGCATGGTCACGAGCATGCCCAACTCACACGGCGCACAGATGTGCATGCGGGTGACTTGGCTGACCGCCCAGGGCGAGCGCGTGCGCGAGGGCGAAACACTCTGGACCCGCGGCGAGCCCTCCGGCAATAGCTGCGTCACGCGCCCGGCCGTCGCCTTCACGCCCACAGGCGAGCTCAACATCTTCCACACCGCCTGGCCCGGCCCCAGCGGCCTCATGACCGCCTGGCGCACCCGGCGCGTCGAGAACACCGCCCTCGACGAGGGCTGGCTCACCGCGATGATGTACGACGAGTGGACCCTCACGCGCGTGGGCGTCACGTGCGCGATCGGGGCGCAGGGAGCGATCTACGCCTTCCGCTGGGATGCCGGCGAGCACGGCGAGGTGCACGTGAACCACCTCGGACTGTGCCACAACGCCCTCGGCATCGACCCCGAGCCGATGCGCGACTTCGACGACGGGGCGAAGATCTCCCAGTGGGGCATCCGCCATTCGATCCTGTGGATGTCGAGGGATCGGGCGCCGGCGGCCGCGCCGTGACGTCGGGCTGATCCCCGGTACGATGGCGCCATGGACAGATCAATTATCGACCGCTACGAAGCCGGCGCCGAAGTCCCCGCCCGCGCCATCGTCGGGCTTACCCCGGCCCAGCTCGACGCACACCCGATCCAGGGGACTTGGTCCATCCGCCAGATCATCGTCCACCTGCTCGAGAGCGAGCTCGCGGCTATCCACCGCATGCGCCGCATCGCGGGCGAGGAGCGGCCCCTGCTGATTTCGTACGACGAGTCGGCGCTCGCGTCGAACCTCCTGTACGAGCGCGAGGACCTGCGCGCCGTTACGGATCTCTTCGCGGACCTCCGCCGCTGGCATGCCGCGTGGCTCCGGCGCATGCCCGACGGCGCGTTCGACCGGAAGGGAGTCCACAACCAGCGGGGTCTCGTCGGCCTCGGCGAGATGGTCGGGATGTACGTGGACCACCTCGAGCACCACATGAAGTTCGTCCACGAGAAGAAGGTACTGCTCGGAGTGTCATAAGATCGTCGGGAAACGCCGCCTCCGCTCTGTAGGCATGCCCGCCGCTCCGAGCGAGGGTGGCTTGGACGAGACGTGGTCAGTGAATATGCCGTTGGGCCTCAACTCCAAAAGCTCTACGACTCGACGTGTATTCGCGGCGGTGTGCTGGCTCGCGGCCGGACTGCTCGCGGCGACACTCCTCGCTTGGTGGCTGCCGGAAATTGAGCTTGCTTCGCGCCCGCTCGATCCGTTCGCACGGGGACAGTGGACAGAAGCGCCACCGGCGTCATTGGACGAACTGGACCTCCCTACTGACACGCTCGACCGGCGCGCGGTCCAGTTCCGCTGGATTGGCGTCACGGCGACATCGCTCCACGGCGCACACCCTGACGGCGCGAGCGTGATGAGTTCCTCACCTGCCTCGGGATGGCCGCTCCGCATGTGGGCCGCTCGGCATGGGTCCTCAGTCGGCCCCGGGATAATCCGCCTCCGCGGCCCACTCGGTGAGTGGGGCGCGTGTGGCTCTCGCGTTACCGCAGGAACAGATTGGGCATCGCTTCGAATCCTTCCAGAGCCACAATGGCCCGGAATGCTCGTGAACTCCCTCCTTTTCGGGGCGGCGCTCTTCGCGATCTGGAGAGCTGCGGCAACGTTCACTCGGCGCTTCGTCGCTCATGTGGGGGTTTCGCCTGGAGCTTGTCCCCGCTGCCGATATCCGCTCGTTGGAATGACAAGATGTCCCGAATGTGGGTACGGAGAGGCTTCTCGATGACGCGATCGATCACGCCACAGCACCTCGACTTCGCCTCCTCGCTCACGCAGTGGGATTACGCCCCCGCTCCCGAGACCGCGAAGGTGGAGATCGCGCCCCGTTACGGGCACTTCATCAACGGCCTGTTTGTTGAGCCAAGGACCGACGGGGCGACAAAGCGACGGAGCGACGAAGGCGCATACTTCCCCTCGATCAATCCCGCGACCGAGGCCACTCTCTGCGAAGTCGCCCAAGGTTCCGGAGCCGACGTGGAGGCCGCCGTGCGCGCCGCACGCGGCGCCCTCCCCGCCTGGTCCGCACTTCCGGCCAAGGAGCGCGCCAAGTACATCTACCGCATCGCCCGGCGCATCCAGGAGCGTGCCCGCGAGCTCGCCATCCTCGAGACCATCGACGGCGGCAAGCCGATCCGCGAGAGCCGCGACGTGGATATCCCCCTCGCCGCGGCCCACTTCTTTTACCACGCCGGCTGGGCCGACAAGCTCCGCTTCGCCTTCGCCGGGCGCGAGCCCAGGCCCGTGGGCGTCTGCGGCCAGATCATCCCCTGGAACTTCCCGCTGCTCATGGCCGCGTGGAAGCTCGCCCCGGCGCTGGCCTGCGGCAACACGTGCGTGCTCAAGCCGGCGGAGACCACGCCGCTGACAGCCCTGCGCTTGGCCGAGATCTGCCAGGAAGTCGGGCTGCCCCCGGGCGTGGTCAACATCGTCACGGGCGACGGGCGCACCGGAGCCGCGATCGTGAGTCACCCGGACATCGACAAAATCGCCTTCACCGGCTCGACGGAGGTGGGCAAGAAGATTGCGGCGGCGACGGCGGGAACCGGCAAGCGCCTCACGCTCGAGCTCGGCGGCAAGAGTCCCAACATCATCTTCGAGGACGCGAGCCTCGACCAGGCGGTCGAGGGCATCATCGAGGGCATCTACTTCAACCAGGGGCACGTGTGCTGCGCGGGCTCGCGTCTGTTCGTGCAGGAATCGATCCTGGAGGAGGTCATCGCCAAGCTCGAGATTCGGTTGGCGAGCCTGCGCGTCGGCGATCCGCTCGACAAGAACACAGACATCGGCGCGATCAACTCACGCCAGCAGCTCGACACGATCGAGCGCTACCTCGAGGCCGGGCGCAGCGAGGGGGCCGCGCTGCACCAGGTCAATGGCCACCCGCTTCCGTCAAAGGGGTACTGGTGCCGGCCCGGCTTTTTCACCGGTGTGCAGCCCAGCCACACGATCGCGCGCGAGGAGATCTTCGGCCCCGTGCTCGCGGTCATGAGCTTCCGCACGCCCGAGGAGGCGATCACCCGCGCCAACAACACCCCGTACGGCCTCGCCGCGGGCGTGTGGACCGACAAGGGCTCAAAGATCTTCGAGATCGCGAGCAGGCTCAAGGCGGGCGTCGTCTGGCTGAACACGTACAACAAGTTCGATCCCTCGAGCCCCTTCGGCGGCTTCAAGGAATCCGGCTTCGGGCGCGAGGGTGGAATGCACGGCCTCCGCGCGTACGTGAAGCTATGACGCCCGCGAGCATCCTCCGTGCTTCGAGCCCGAGCGGCGTCGTGCCGCAACCAGAGCCCCGGAAAGCATGTCACGGACCGGTTGGGGCCCCGCTCTCCACCGTCCCCCGCCGCTGCAGCCAGTTCGACACCACCCAACACAGGATCGCCCAGCTCAGCCCCGCGCTCCAGCCCGCCAGCACGTCCGTCGGATAATGCACGCCGAGGAACACCCGGGTGAGGCCCACGAGCAGGGTCACGACGAGCGCGACGGAGAGGATGTACACCTTCAGCCTGCGGCTCTCCTCGAGGCTCGCGAGCAGCGCCCCCAGCGTAATCCACACCACGGCCGACAGCATCGCGTGCCCGCTCGGAAAGCTCGCGGTGCGGATCGGCGTCAGGTGCGGCACGATGTCCGGGCGGGCGCGGTCGAAGCCCAGCTTCATGAGCGTGCTCACCACCGCCCCCCCCGCCACCGACCCCAGCACCAGCCACATCGCATGCCGCTTCCGGCGGAGCCACAGATAGCCCGCGACCGCCCCGGTCACGAGAGCGAGCACGGCGTTGCTGCCGAGCGCGGTGAGCTCCAGCGCCACCTCCGCGAGCACGTCGGGACCGATCGTCTTCGAGGGGTCGTCAGGCTCGCGCAGCCGCTCGACCACCCACGTGTCGAATCGCTTCGACTCCCCTTCGGTGACCTCGTCGGCCAGCTCGAGGAAGAACCAGACTCCGATCACGGCCACGAGCAGGATCGCCAGCAGGCGCAGCTCCCGCCGGCCGAGCCCCAGAACCCAGGCGAGCCCCCGCCCGAGGAGCCTGCCGACGCGGCGTGTGACGGCCCGCGTTTCCATGGCCAAGCGTAGGGCTCCGCCGCGCAGGGCCTCCTCCTCGCCCCGTACACTCCGCTCGACGCGGCGCGCGGGGGCGTCCGCGGCGGGAGCACACTCATGGCCGAGCGTCTCGGTGTGACGAAAACCTACAAGCTATTCATCGGCGGCCAGTTCCCCCGCACCGAGTCCGGACGCTCGGCGCCGATCGCCGGCTGCGCGGGCGGGGTGATCGCCCACACGTGCCAGGCCTCTCGCAAGGACTTGCGCAACGCCGTCGAGGCCGCGGCGGCGGCGCAGCCGAAATGGTCGGCGGCGACCGCGTACCTGCGCGCGCAGGTCCTGTACCGGCTCGCCGAGATGATGGAGGGGAAGCGGCGCGAGTTCGAAGCCGCGCTCGACCTGCACGGCGGGACCGGGGCAGGGGGGCGTCGGGGCGGCGAGGCCGAGGTCGAGACGTCGATCGACCGCGTCCTGCACTTCGCCGGATGGGCGGACAAGTATCCGCAGGTGCTCGGCTGCGCCAACCCGGTGGCGGGCCCGTACCACAACTTCACCGTGCCCGAGGCCGTGGGCGTCGTAGGCGTCGTCTGTCCCGACGAGCACCCGCTCCTCTCGCTCGTGTCGCTCGTCGCCCCGGTCGTCTGCTGCGGAAATGCGTGCGTGGTGCTCGCCGGCGAGCGCAACCCGATCCCCGGATGCATCCTCGCCGAGGCGATCGCGACGAGCGACATGCCCCCGGGCGTGATCAATATCCTCACCGGCTTCCGCCACGAGCTCGTGCCCCACTTCGCCTCGCACCGCGAGATCGGCGCGATCCACGGCGCGGGGCTGAGCGCCGAGCACCGCCGGTCGCTGGAGCTCGGCGCCGCGGAGAACCTCAAGCGCGTCACCGTGCGCGAACTGCCGATCGGGACGAGCGCCGGCGGCTGGTTCGACGACGAGACATGCCAGGGCCCGCACTGGATCGAGCCGTTCGTCGAGTTCAAGACGATCTGGCACCCCTCGGGCGCGTGAGCCGGCGCGTGCGCCGCCTCAGGGGCGCGGGACGCACGGGCTATGCCGGTTGCTTGGGCGCGCTCGGCCGGCGCTCCTCGCCCGGCCACGGCGGCAGGCGCGACTCGAACGCCCCGATCACCGAGTGCGCCGACACCGAGGCCAGGATCGCGAGGGCCAGCGCCCCCACGACGGCGACCACGATGCGCACCGCGCCGCCGAACGACTCGACGGGGGCCATGAGCCAGTTCAGCCCCGATCCCATCAGGAGCCACGCCCCGACCGCGAGCACGGGCGCCGCCAGGAGCGCCCCCACGATCAGGCGCCTCCACGCGCGCCGGTCGCCGCCGAGCGCGAAGACCACCGCCGCGCCGACGAACACCGCCGCCGCGAGCACGCGCCCGTCGAAGACCGGATCGCGCACCAGCCGCGCCAGGGCCTGACCCTCGGACACTGTGCCGTCGGACCGCGTCACGATCGCGCTGAACCGGCCCAGGGTCGCCGCGGCGAAGATCGTCGCCCCGACGCACGCCGCCGCGAGCGCCGGCGCCTCGCGCGGCCTGCCGAGCCCGAGCAGGATCCCGATGACCGCCGCGATCAGCGTCACGGCTTCAAACCCGAGAAACCCCCAGACAGGGGGCTCGCGCATCACCGCGTCGGACATGCCCCAGACCGCCGAAGCCCCCACAAGCGCCGCGATCGCGAGCAGACCGAGCCGCGTCGCCCTGGCCCCCCGCGTTGTTCTTGGTCCCGTTTCGCCCATGGCCGCCCATCCTACGCCCCAGCGTTCGAGCCGTTCGGCCCTTCCATCGGCCGTCCCGGCGGGGTGATGGACTCTGGCCCGCAAAGCGGGCCACCGTTCTGGGCCCTGGACGCGAGCGCGGCGGGCGGCCCGGCCGATGAATCCGCAATGGTGTGGCCCCCCGCTTGCGAGCACCGGCTCGGCAGGCCCGGAGATCGGATGCAGACCTCGGCGACGCCAGCCCCGGACGCGACCGAGCATGCCCCGCGCATGTTCCGCGCAATCCCTGCGCCCCGGACGTCCGATTCGCACCGGCGCCGCCGGCGCGGGCTCGGGACATCGAGCTTCCGCCGGGCCGATGGTCCGGCGCCGCGGCAGATCGGGGCCGAGGACCGCGCGGGCCAAGGCGAGCGGCGACAGCGGGCCCTGAGGGAGCGGCAGCCAGAATGCGCGGGGCGCCGGGCCGCCGCAGAGGAGCGAGTGCGATGAGCGGGATCACGACAGGGGTCGGCCTCTTCAGCGGCATCGATACCGCGAGCCTGATCAACCAGCTGCTCTCGGTCGAGGCGCGGCCGCGCGACCTCGCGCAGCAGCGGATCCTGCAGCTCCAGATGCAGCAGTCCGCGTACCTGGACATCAACTCCAAGCTGAGCGCCCTGCGCACCGCCGCCAAGAGCTTCCGCCTCGACTTCCTTTTCGACTCGATGGGCGCGACGAGCACCGACGAGGCCGTGCTCGCGGCGACCGCTTCGCGGACGGCCGTGCCCGGCTCCTACTCCTTCCTCGTCGACCGGCTGGTCTCCTCGCAGCAGCTGCTCAGCCGCGGCTTCGTTGATCAAGACTCGACCGCCGTCGGGGCCTCCTCGTTCACTTTCGAGTCGGCCCTCGGCCGCCTGGACCGCGACGTCGCGCTGGCCGACCTCAACGACGGCGAGGGCATCGAGCGCGGCAAGATCGTGATCACCCAGGGGTCCTCCACGGCGACGGTGGACCTTTCCAAGGCCGCGACGGTCAGCGAGGCGCTCGAGGCGATCAACGCCTCGGGCCTGGACGTGACGGCGACCGTCTCCGGCGGCAAGTTCGTGCTCAGCGGCGGTTCCGACTTCACGGTGGCGAACGCCTCGGGCTACACCACCGCCTCGAGCCTGGGTATCGCGGGCTCCTCGACGAGCGGGACGCTCAGCGGCTCGACCGTGTACGAGATGAGCGCGGGCACGACGCTCGCGCAGCTCAACGACGGCAACGGCGTGCTGATCGGGACCGACGTGGGTGAGGACCGCTACGACTTCACCATCGAGGTGGACAACGGCATCACGCCCGCTTCCGTGAACGTGAACCTCGGCTCGGTCTGGGAGACCGTCGACGACGAGCTGACCGAGACGGCGGGCGCCGTCTCGACCGTCGGGGGCGTGATCGACCGCATCAATTCCGCCCTCGCCGAGGCCGGGCTGGACGGAGAGGTCTCGGCCTCCATCTCCGGCGGACGCATCGTGATCGCGGACTCGATGGGGCGGGACATCACGGTGACCGAGCTCAACAGCACGAGCACCACCGCGGCGCAGCTGGGCATCGCCGGCGCCGCCACCGGCACGCTGACCGGCGAGCGGGTGCTCGCCGGCCTGAACACCACGCTGCTCTCCAACCTCAACGGCGGCGACGGCGTCGCCGGCGCGGGCACGATCAGCTTCACCGCGCGGGACGGCACGAGCTTCTCCGTGGACGTGTCGGGGGCGGCCACGGTGGACGAGTTGATCGACCTGGTGAACGACGACGCCGCCAACGCCGGACGCATCAGCCTGTCGCTCAACCCCGTGGGCAACGGGCTGCTCGTGAGCGACTCGACCGGCGGCGGCTCGAACCTGATCGTGTCGGGCGACACGGCCACGTCGCTGGGGATCGCGACCGACGCCGCCGGCGTCGCCGCCGACTCGGTCACCGGCACGAGCCTGCAGCACCGCTACATCTCGATGGCGACGCGTCTCGACGCGCTCAACGGCGGGGCCGGCGTGGGTACGGGCGAGCTCCGGTTCACGGACGGCAACGGCGTGAGCTTCAAGGTGGATATCGGCTCGGACACCACCACCGTCTACGACCTGGTGCGCGAGGTGAACGCGCAGGCGGGGGCCGCGGACGCGAACATCGAGGTCCGCATCAACGACAACGGCGACGGCCTGATCGTCGCCGAGAAGTCCGGCGAGCCCGCGGGGGCGGCGCCGATCAAGGTCGAGGACGTCAGCGGCAGCGTCGCCGCGGGCCTGAAGCTCGCCGGCGAGGCGGCGGGGCCCGACGCCGACAACTACATCGACGGCTCGGCAGAGGTCGTCGTGGAGTTCGAGGCGACCGACACGCTCCAGGACATGGCCGACGCCATCAACGACGCGGGCGGGCCCGCGCGTGTCACGATCATCAACGACGGCACCGGGAGCAACCCCTACCGGCTCAGCTTCTCGGCCACCTCGACCGGCGCCGCGGGTCGCTTTCTCCTCGACGACGGCGGCCTCGGGCTGAACCTGAGCGTGCTCGACGAGGGGCAGGACTCCCGTGTCTTCTATGGCTCCAGCGACCCGGCTACCGCCGTCCTGCTCACCAGCTCCGCGAACACGCTGGACAGCGTGATCCCCGGGGTGAGCATCGACCTCAAGAGCGCGAGCGAGGACCCCGTGACCGTCACGGTGTCGCGCGACACCGAGAAGATCATCACCTCGATCCAGGGCCTCGTCACGGCGTACAACGCCGTGGTCGACCGCATCGGCTTCCTCACGCGGTACGACGCCGAGACGGAGACCAAGGGCCCGCTCCTGGGCGATTCCACGCTGACGAACCTGCGGGCCTCGCTCTCCCGCACGGTGCTGGCCAAGCCCGTCGGGGTCGACGATTCCTTCGAGCGGCTCACCGAGGTGGGCTTCAAGGTGGGCGAGGGCGGCACGCTCTCGCTCGACACCGACAAGTTCCGCCAGGCTCTCGAGAGCGACTTCCAGGCCGTCGCCGACCTCATGGCGGCGCGCGACGTGATCCCGCCCGAGACAGAGACCGAGATCGGCGACGGCATCACGGTGCGCAACAACTCCGGCGAGGAGGAGTTCAGCCGCCTGGGCGTCGTCTTCATGTTCGAGGAGCTGGCCGACGACTACCTCGACTCGGTGGACGGCATCCTGACGGGCAAGGACAAGACCTTCACGACCAAGATCGAGCTCCAGGAGAAGCGGATCGAGAGCTTCAACGAGCTCCTCGAGATCAAGCGGCAGCGGCTCGAGGCCCAGTTCCTCGCCATGGAGCGGGCGCTCGCCTCGCTCCAGACCCAGCAGAGCTCCCTGCTCTCCCTGTCGCAGAACATGGGATGAGCCGCCCGGGCTCAAGCCACCCCCCTCCCGCGACGATACACGCTGCGATGACAACCACAGAAGCCAACGCGTACCTCCGCACCCAGGTCATGACCGCCTCTCCCGAGCAGCTGCGCCTGATGCTGCTGGACGGGGCGCTCCGCTTCGCCCGCCAGGCGGTCGAGGGCATCGCCGGCAAGGACTACGAGGCCGCCTACAACGGCATCACCCAGGCTCGGGCCATCGTGCTCGAGCTGGCGACCTCGATCCGCGCCGACATCGAGCCCGAGCTCGCTGAGCGGGTGCGCTCGGTCTACCTCTTCATCTACAAGGAGATGGTGGACGCAAGCCTCAACCGCGACACCGCCCGGCTCGAGAAGGCGATCGAGCTGCTCCAGTACGAGCGCGAGACCTGGGCCCTGCTCATCGAGCGCGTCGCGGCGGAGCGTGCTGCAAGCCGCACTCCGACGCCGCTCGCCCCCGCGACCGAGAGCACGACGACGTTCACGGCGCAGGCTTGAGGCTTGAGGACTGAGGTTTGAGGCTGCGAATCGTGCGGCCTCCCTTCGTCGCTACCTCACGGCAACGCACTGCGCCGCCAGGTTCTCGAAGATCAATCCCATCGACACGTTCGAGTCCAGCTGACGCTCGGACTGCTCAACCAGCTCGATACAGCCGGTAGCCCACTCCGCCTCCGGCTCGCGCCCGACCGCCGCGGCTCGGCGCAGCTCTGCGCGGAATGCCTCGCCGAGCAGCCTGAGCATCCGCCTCGCCGCGACGCGGTTCGCCACGTCCTTGCTCGCACGGACGTCGCCCTCGACGGCCGCCGCCGCGGCGTCGTCCACCAGCTTCGCCAGGAGCGAGCCCAGCTCGATCACGCCCACTCCCCGCTGCAGCTCCGCGATCGCCGGCCCGACCGCCTGGTGCCAGCGCTCCAGCCCGGTCTCCACGATGGCGCTGAGCACCCCCGGCGACCCCCCCGCGAACGCGAGCGCCCACGGCACGTCCAGCGTCGAGAGGTCGATCCCGCTCCTCGCGATCCAGGCCTGCATCGCCGCCTCGCTCAGCGGCCCGAAGGGCACGCGCTGGCAGCGGCTCCGGATCGTCGGCAGCAGCCGGTCCTCGCTCGGCGTCACCAGGACGATCACCGTGCCCTCCGGCGGCTCCTCGATCGTCTTGAGCAAGGAGTTCTGCGCTTCCACCCCCAGCAGGTGCGCCTCGTCCACGACGAACACCTTCCCGGCGCGCGAATCCCCCGGCACGACCCGCGTCCGCTCCGCCGGCTCGATCAGGAACTCGTCCACGACATCCTTTGCGAGCGTGGTCTGCTTGCTCGCGCGCACCGTGTCCTCGCGGCTCACCGACGCGAGCTCTTTGCGCACGACGTGCAGGTCGGGGTGCGACCCCGCCCGCAGCAGCCGCTGGGCAGGACTGTCGGGATCCGGGCGCACGCGCCCGGCCCCATCCGGCCCCGCAGCCGGATCGAGCAGCACCGCCGCGAACGCCAAGGCCGTGGTGAACTTCCCGACGCCTTCGGGGCCGTGAAAGACCCACGCGTGGTGCAGGCGCCCCGAACGGAGCGAAGCCTCCAGGACGCCCAGCGCCCGCTCCTGGCCGAGCACGTCGTCGAGCCCGATCGGGACCGATTCCCTGGCCGCGGGCAGCGGCGCCGCCTCGATCGCCGTCGCGCGGGCCCGCTTGGCCGGAGCTTTCTTTGCCGCTTTCTTCGCCGCCTTCTTCGCCACGGGCACAGAATAGTCGGTCTTGAGTCTTGAGTCTTGAGTCTAGAGGCTTGAGGCTTGAGGCTTGAGGCTTGAGGCTTGAGGCGATCGTCCGCGTCGAGGTGGGGGGATTCGCGCTCTTTGCGTCGCTCCGTCGCTCCCCCGCTCCCACCCCCCCTCACACACTCCGCAACTTATTCAGCCCGTTCAGCGAGGCCACCTTGTAGCACTCCGCCAGCGTCGGGTAGTTGAACACCGCGTTCACGAAGTACTCGACCGTCGCGTTGAACGCCATGGCGCACTGCCCGATGTGGATCAGCTCCGTCGCCCCTGTCCCGATCACGTGCACGCCGAGGATCGCGTGCGAATCCTGATGGATCAGCAGCTTGAGCATGCCGATCTCGTCGCCCAGGAGCTGCCCCCTCGCGATCTCGCGGTACTGGGCCACGCCCGTCTCGAAGGGGATGCCCTCCTCGGTCAGCTTCTCCTCCGTCCAGCCCACCATCGAGAGCTCGGGGATCGAGTAGATCCCATAAGGCAGCAGCTTGGAGACCTGCTCGACCCGCTCGCCGAACATGTGACACGCCGCGGACCGACCCTGCTCCATGCTCGTCGAGGCCAGCGCCGGGAATCCGATCACGTCTCCCGCGGCGTAGATGTGCGGAACGACAGTCTGGAAGTGCTCGTTCACCGTCACGCGGCCGCGCGAATCGGTCGCGAGCCCCGCCTTCTCCAGCGACAGCTCCTTCGTCGCTCCCTGCCGACCCACGGCGTAGAGCAGGCAATCCGCCCTCACGGTCTTTCCGCTCTCGAGCACGGCCTCGGCCATGGCGTTGTCCATGGTCCGCGCCCCCGGAATCGCGTCGATCCGTGAGATGCTCACCACCTTCTCCCCCAGCCGGAGCGTCATCCCCCCCTGTCGCAGGTGGTACTGCAGCGCCTCCCCGATCTCTCCGTCCACAAAGTCGAGGATCCGCGGCCGGCCCTCGATGAGCGTCACCTTCACGCCCATGGCGCTCAGCATCGAGGCGTACTCGGTCCCGATCACCCCTCCACCGACGATGATCATGGAGTGCGGCAGGTTCGGGAGGCGCAGGATCTCGTCCGACGTCAGCACGGTCCGGTCGTCGAACGGGATGAACTCGGGCCTTGCCGGCTCCGTGCCGGTGGCGATCAGCACGTGCTCGGCGTGGATCCGCTCCGTCGCGTACGCCCCCTCCACAGCCACGGTATGGGGGTCCTCGAACCGGGCCACGCCGTGCACCACCGCCACCCCGTTGGCGCGCATGTGCCGCTGCACGATCTCGATCTCGGCGTCGATCACCCGGTCCGCGCTCGAGACCAGCTCCCGGAAGCTCCGCTCGCGGGCGACGCGAAAGTCCGCGACCTGAGGCGTGGCCGACTGGCGGTTCACCATCGACAGGATCGCCTCGCGCAGCGCCTTCGACGGGATCGTCCCCGTGTTCACCGCCACCCCGCCGATCACGTCCCGACGCTCGACCAGCACGACGCTCTTGCCGAGCTTCGCGGCCTGGATCGCCCCCCGCTGCCCCGCCGGGCCGCTCCCGATCACGCACAGGTCGCAGTGGCGCATCGTGACCTTCTCCCACGCCCGCCGACCTCGGCCGGACGCTCCCCGCCATCCCTGATCCGGCGCGCATCCTACGGCTTTGCCGCGCCCATGCCGCCGGCGGTTCGTCCGCCAGTACCTTGGTCGGGGCTCCGCGCCATCTCCGATGCCGGAGGCGCCCCAAGCTACAATCGACCGTTTTTCGCCCCGGACGAAAGCCGATGCCCAAACCAACCACCGCCGAGATCCGCCGTACCTTCATCGACTTCTTCGTGGAGCGCCACGGCCACAGGTTCGTCCCCTCCTCGCCGACGATCCCCCACGACGACCCGACGCTGCTCTTCGCCAACGCGGGCATGAACCAGTTCAAGCCCGCCTTCCTCGGGCAGGTGGCCCCGGGTTCTCCCCTGGAGGGCCTCCGGCGGGCAGTCAACAGCCAGAAGTGCATCCGCGCCGGCGGCAAGCACAACGACCTCGAGGACGTCGGCAAGGACACGTACCACCACACCTTTTTCGAGATGCTCGGCAACTGGTCGTTCGGCGACTACTTCAAGGCCGAGGCCATCGGGTGGGCCTGGGAGCTGCTCACCGGCGTCTACCGCCTGCCGGCGGACCGGCTCTATGTCACGTACTTCGGCGGCAACCAGGCCTCGGGGCTCGCCCCCGACACCGAGGCGCGCGAGCTGTGGCTCCGGTTCCTCCCTCCGGAGCGCGTGCTGCCCGGCTCGATGAAGGACAACTTCTGGGAGATGGGCGACACCGGCCCCTGCGGCCCGTGCTCGGAGATCCATTTCGACCGCATCGGCGGGCGCGACGCCGCGGCGCTGGTGAACGTGGGCGATCCCAACGTCATCGAGTTCTGGAATCTCGTCTTCATCCAGTTCGAGCGCCAGCCCGACGGCAGCCTGCGTCCCCTCCCGGCCAAGCACGTGGACACGGGCATGGGCCTCGAGCGCCTCGCCAGCATCATCCAGGGCGTGAGCAGCAACTACGACATC
>Ga0196977_1000428_pt1 | contig 22100 bp, 15 predicted proteins | sample S3v_1013CmetaG_FD_148634 | JGI IMG/M metagenome (GOLD analysis project Ga0196977, IMG submission 148634) | Soil microbial communities from Anza Borrego desert, Southern California, United States - S3+v_10-13C | ecosystem: Environmental > Terrestrial > Soil > Desert | place: USA: California...
CCCGGCCATGCGCCCGGCACGTTCATCGCCACCGGCGGCACCACCCCGGAACAGGCTTATATCATCGGCATGGATACGCTCGGCGCAGTGCTGTGGGCGAACGCATACACCAATTTTATCCTGCATGACGCCGTGATCGCCCCGGGCAGCGGGCACCTTCTCTCAGGCGTGTATGATCCGGCTTCGCCGCATGAGGGCATGATGCTGAGGATCGATAACGCCGGGCTGCCGGTGTGGGGCAAAGCATTTTCCAATTCCGCTTCCCTGAGCGCCGTCGACACGCTGCAGCAGGGAAACGGGTACGCGCTCTGCGGCGCTTATCCTACCACGCCGAACACGCTTCCTACCTGCGGCTACCTCCTCCGCACCGACACGAGCGCCAAACTGAACTGCAGCGAGAATTCCGCCGGCGTCGTGTGCAACCCCACCAGCATCATCGTCTCGCCGCGCACGCTGCCTTCGATCGATTATTTTTCTGCCGAGCCGTTCACGCTGCAGGACACGCCTTACCCGCTGAGCGATTGGATCATGTGCGCGGGATCTGTGGGCATCGCGGAAAATGAAAGCGGGAATGCCATTCATGTTTGGCCCGTGCCGGCGAATGACCGGCTGCGCCTGGAATTTCCGGAAGATGCGGAATGGAATATGCAGCTCACGGACGTAACAGGGAAAAGTATTTTGAAAAAATCGCTGCGCGGAAAAACACATGAGCTGTCCGTAGAAAATTTCCCGCGCGGCATGTACCTGCTTCACGCAGAGAACGGCAACACTACCTTTACGCAAAAGATCATCCTGCAATGAAAAAATTTATACGCGCGCTTTTCCTGTTTTCCTTCTGTATCCCGCTGCTGCTGCCCGCGCAGCAAACTTTCGAGCTGTCGTACCACAATTCCGTGTACAGCCGCTTCGGCGACGTGACCTGGCTGCGCAACGATGCGGTCGCCTGCATCATGTCGGCGAACGATCCGCCGCTCGGCGCTTACGTGGAGTCGATCAACGCGTTCTCGCCCGCGGGGCAGCTGCTCTGGAAACGTACTTACCCGGGCACGCCGAACGAAGCGTTCACTTTCGAGCACCTGCGCCCCACTCCTGACGGCGGCCTGATCGTCGCGGGTTATGCGACGAACCCGGTCACCGGGAATTTTTACGATCCGTTCCTGCTGAAGACCGACAGCCTCGGGCAAGCGCAATGGTCGAAGATCTACGCCGGCCCGCATAACGAAAACAACATCGGGAACATCCGGCCCACGCACGACGGCGGCTACATCGTGTGCGGGATCACGTACAGCAACCAGAATAATTACTGGTACTACCTGCTGAAAACGGATTCGGCCGGCAACCGCGAATGGGGAAAGCTGTACCATCATATCTCGCCGACGAAGCTGTACCTGGACGACGTGTACGAGGACGAGAACGGCGATTACTACTGCACCGGGTCGTTCGCGGATACGATCGCGGTGATGAAGGTCAGCCACACCGGCGTTTTCCGCTGGCTGCAGCGCGTGGGCATCCAGAACTTCAGCTTCGCGCTTCCCCGGAGCCTGGCGCCTTCGCATACGCCGGGCGCATTTCTCTGCACGGGGAAAGCCGTGAACGGAACTTTCGTTTTCGAGATGGATACGCTCGGCGGCGTGAACTGGACGAAGACGTACAACAACATCATGGCGGAAGACCTCACCGGCGCGCCGGGCGGCTACGCGATCGCAGGCAATGCGCTGAGCCTCGACGGCGCATTGATGATAATCGACAACACCGGGCAGGTCACCTGGAACCGCTACTACCCGTCGTCGAAGCGGCTGGTGGCGATCGACACGCTGCGCAGCGGCAAAGGGTACGCCGCCTGCGGCACGCACCCCGGCAGCCAGGGCCCCGACTACGGCTACCTGCTGCGCACCGACAGCACGGGTAAAATTTATTGCAACGAGCTCACGCAAAGCATCACGGCCAGCCCGGCAACCATCACGATCGACACGCTGGTGATGATCGAGAGCAATTATTTTTCCGCCGGCGCTTACGACGTTATCGCGCAGAACGTCACGATGTACGATTCGCTGCTTTGCACGGGAACAGTGAGCATCGCAGAAAATAATAGCGAAAGCGCGCTGCAGGTTCGGCCCGTACCCGCCGGCGACCAGCTGTTCATCGAATTGCCTGGGGAATCGCAATGGAATATCCAGCTGATCGATGCGCTGGGAAAAACTGCGCTGAGCAAAACGCTTCGCGGAAAAACGCACACGCTTTCCACCGGCGAGCTGCCGCGCGGAATTTACCTGCTGCGCGCAGAGGGTGGCGACACCGCGCTCACGAAAAAAATCATCCTGCGATGAAAAATTTTCTACGCACGCTCTTCGCTCTTTCCGCTTGCGCGCCGCCCGCGCTGCACGCGCAGCAAACTTTTGAAGTTTCGTACCACAACAACGCGTACAGCCATTACAACGACCTGGCCTGGCTGCGCAACGATGCGGTGGCGGGCGTCAGCAGCCACATCGATAATTCGGGCTTCGAGGTGGCGGCGCTCAGCGCGTTCACGCCGAACGGGCAATTGCTCTGGGACAAAACGTATCCCAACACCGTGAGCCACATGTTCACCTTCGAGCAGCTGCGCCCCACGCGCGACGGCGGCCTGCTCGTGTGCGGCTCGGGCTCGGACCCGGTGAGCGGCAACGTGTACGATCCTTTCCTGCTGAAGACCGACAGCCTCGGGCAGACGCAATGGGCGAAAGTGTACAACAGCATACATTCGGAATACAACATCGGCAACGTCCGCCAGACGAGCGACGGCGGCTTCGTGTGCGCGGGCGTGGCCTACGGCAGCAACCCGACGGACTTCTGGTATTACCTGCTGAAAACCGATTCGATGGGCAACCGCGAATGGGGCAAGACGTACCACCATTCCAATCCTTCGAAGATCGATCTCACCGACGTGTACGAAGACGAGAACGGCGATTACTTCGCCTGCGGCCACCTCGACGATACGGCGCTGGTGATGAAGGTGAGCCATACCGGCGCGTTCCTGTGGACGAGGCGCGTGCGCATGGGCAACATCGTTTTTTCGTTTCCGCAGGCGCTCGGCCGCTCGCACACGCCGGGCGCTTTCGTCTGCGCCGGGCGCACGACCAACCGCTCGTTCGCTTTCGAGATGGACACGCTCGGAAACTTAAGCTGGCTGAACATGTACGATTATTTCCTCACGGAAGACCTCGTGCCTTCGCCCGGCAGCGGTTACGTGCTCACCGGTTTCAAAACGTTGGGACAGCCGAACGGCATCCTGGTGAAGATCAGCAACACGGGACAGCTGAGCTGGAACCGCGTGTATCCCACTTCGTACATGCTCGTCGCGCTCGACACGCTGTACAACGGCGACGGGTATGCCGCTTGCGGCTCGCACCAGGGATCGCTGGGCGTGGAGTTCGGCTACCTGCTGCGCACCGACACGATGGGAAAATTGTATTGCAACGAGATCAATGCGAGCCTGCTCGAGAGCGCGCCCGCCGTGGTCATCGACACGCTGATGCTGAGCACCGCCGATTATTTTACCGTCAACACGTACGACGTGCCCAGCGCCGAATACCTGGTGCGCGATTCGCTGATCTGCGCGGGCACCGTAGGATACACGGAAAATTTTTCGCCCGGGCTGAAAGTGTGGCCGGTGCCTGCGGATGAAAAACTCTTCCTCGAATTGCCGGATGATGCGCAATGGCAGATCACGCTCAGCGATGCGCTGGGCAGAATGGTGCTTCAAAAAAATCTTCGCGGAAAAAAACACGAGCTCGATCTGATCGCGCTGCCGCCGGGAATTTATTTGCTGCAGGCGAAGAGCGGGGAGAAAATAGTGACGAAGAAAATTTTGCGCAGGTAGAATATTTGAAATACCTGCCACCGCCTGTTCCGACCCGGTCGCAGCCGTTTCGTGCACACTTGCTCATTCAAACCACACCCTTCGACGCGCTGCAAAGAAATGCGTTACATTTCACTATGCGCACACTTCTTCTCTCCCTGCTCCTGCTGCCGTTCAGCCTGGCGGCGCAATACACGTTCGAAGCCTCGCACAGCGACGGCAACATCGCCGGCCGCTTCTACGACGTGGCCACGCTGCCCAACGATGTGATCGTCGGCGCCGGCCAGCACAGCGTTCCCACGCTTGTCGCTTACCAGCCCGACGGGCAGGTGCTCTGGAAACGAACCTTTGCGAATAACCAGGTCAATCATTTCAGCTTTTACAGCCTGCGTCCCGCGCACGGCGGCGGATTAGTGGCGTACGGCATCGGGAAAAATCCCACCACCGGGGACGCGAACGATCCTTTCATCATGCGCACTGACAATTCCGGGCAACCGCTCTGGGCGAAAATTTATTCGGGCGCGCACCAGGAGCTGTTCACCGGCGGCATTCGCGCGACGATGGACGGCGGCTATATCGGCTGTGGAGAAAGCATCGACGCAAACAACAACGTTGCCCGCTATTTCATGATCAAGGCCGATTCCGCAGGCAACCGCGTCTGGGGCAATCACTACCAGGCGCCCATCCCGGTAAAGGCCAGCCTCTTCGACGTTTACGAAGACGAGAACGGCGATTATTACGCCTCCGGCAGCCTGCATGATTCGGCCGTCGTGATGAAGGTCAGCCACACCGGCGCTTTCAGCTGGCTGAAATTCGTCTACCCGCAGGGCGCAACGTTCAGCTTTGTGAGAAGCATGGCGCCTTCGCATACGCCCGGAAGATTCGTATGCACCGGCTACGTTATGGGCCGCAGCTTCATTTTTGAAATGGATACGCTGGGCAGCATATCCTGGGGAAATTTTTACGACAACATCGCAAACTTCGACATCTGTCGTTCCCCGGGAGGGGGCTATACGGCGGCAGGCAACAGCATGATCGCATTGAACGGCATACTGATGCACGTCGACAATAACGGGCAATCGCCCTGGTGCCGGGTGCTCACGAGCTGCGAGCGCCTGTACGCGGTAGACACGCTGTACAACGGGAACGGTTATGCCGTCGGCGGCGAGCATTTCGCTTCCAACGTGACCGCGTACCTGGCGCGCACCGATACGGCAGGCAAGCTGTATTGCAGCGAAACGTCGCTGAGCCTTTGGGTCAATCCCGCGAACATCACGCTGATCCCCGGCACGATGATCGTGACGAGCTATTTCACGGCGTCTCCTTTCGCCGTGCCGCAAGAGGAATACACTGCCGGCCATTCGGTGCTCTGCCTGCACATCGGTATGGCGCCGGAGCCTGGAACGGATGCGCTCGCGGCCTGGCCCGTACCCGCGGACGAAAAATTATTTCTCGAGCTGCCGGATGAGGCGCAATGGCTGATCACGCTCAGCGATGCGCTGGGAAGAACGGCGCTTCAAAAAAATCTTCGCGGGAGAAAACAAGAGCTCGATCTCGTAGCTTTGCCACCTGGAATTTATTGGCTGCGCGCGGAGAGCGGAGAGAAAATAGTGACGAAGAAAATTTTGCGCAGGTAGGATTCGCGTAACTCCATGATCGCTTTACCCTTCGAGAATTTTAAACTTCGCACTGCACTAAACGAGCAAGAGGTGCGGCATCGCTTGCAACGCACTTTTATTTCTGCGCGCTTCGAGCGATCGGCGGAGCCGCCTTATGAAGGATCGATCAGCGGAAACTGTTTTAAGATCAAGCGCCAGATCCGCTACACCAATTCTTTTCTGCCGTTGATCGAAGGACGCATCGAGCCGGATTTTCAGGGAAGCTTGATCCATATAAAAATGCGGCTGCACCTGATTGTAATGATCTTGCTGGGCGGCTTCACCGTAGTTCTCGCTTTCCTAGCACTGATCTCTTTCGATCTTTCTTTCGCAGGACTGCTGGTGCTGGTTTACCTGATGACGATGCTGCTGTTCAAGATGGAAACCTGGATCGCGAAACGCCAGCTGCGAAAATTATTCGAGGCGCAAATGATCGCGTAGCATTTTCAAAAATCTCCAACCACTTACCGCTCGTGCGCGACCACTTGCACGTTAAAATTTTCCTCTCGCAGGATTGCAACGTTCATTAACGTTGCCTCGCTCTAGCTTGCCCGAAAAAATCGACCGATGAAAAGAACTTTACTTTTCCTGTTCCTGCTGCCCGCGCTCCAATCCAGCGCGCAAACTGTTCCTTACGAAATCTGCAGCGGCAGCACTCCGCAGCTCGAAGGCCTGCGCTCGCCCGGCGAATGGGACGATGCGTCGAGCGTCGGCATCAACGCGCCCAGCGGCGCAGTCACCGTTTCGTACAAGCACAACGGTGACAGCTTGTTCTTCCTGTTCGAAGGTCCGCTGGAATCGGCGAACGCGCGCTTTCCCGAAGTGCTCATCGACGCGGGCAACGACAAGGCGGTGAACTGGGACGCGAACGACTGGTGGTTCCACGTCTCGGCCACCGACTGCAGCTTCAACGGGCAGTACGGAAATTATTCCGGCAATTGCTTCGCCGATCACAGCAGCTGGAGCGGCGTGCCCAACATGGTGAACGGTCCGCCGCATACCGACACGATCGAAATTTCCATCCCGTTTTCCACGCTGGGCATCGCAAGCGGCGACACGATCGGCCTCACCTTCGACGTGACGAATACGGCGACCGCCTGGTCGCACTGGCCCGCCGCTGCCGGCCGCAACAATCCTTCCACCTGGGCCACGGCGATGATCAGCGCCTGCACGATCGGCATAGCGGAAAAACAACAGGCGAGCACATGGCGCTGCTTCCCGCAGCCCTTCCGCGAAACCTGCCGCCTGGAAAATCCGCAGGGGAAATCCGCCAACATCTCACTGCTGAGCGCCGACGGCCGCACGCTGCTTCGCCGCACGGTCGCTGCCGGTGACGCTTCGCTCGAGCTCGATCTGAGATCGCTGCCCGCGGGATTTTATTTCCTGGAGATCGCGGAAGCGGATCGCCTGCAAATGCTGCGCCTGGTGAAGCAATAGCGGCGGCTTGCGTACCTTTGCCGCATGTTCGAGAACAAAAGCAGAACCGAGCTCTCCGCGCTGGGCGAGTTCGGATTGATCCGTCACCTCACGTCTTCCATCGAAACGCAGCACGCCGATACGCTCAAGGGCGTGGGCGATGATGCAGCGGTGCTCGATAAAAGCGACGGCAACGTCACGCTCATTTCCACCGACATGCTGCTGGAAGGTCCGCACTTCGACCTCAGCTACGTGCCGCTGAAGCACCTCGGCTACAAGGCCGCCGTCGTGAATTTTTCCGACATCTGCGCGATGAACGGGAAGCCGAAGCAGCTGCTCGTTTCGCTCGGCCTCTCCAGCCGTTTCCCCGTGGAAGCGGTGGAGGAATTGTACGAAGGCCTGCTGCTCGCCTGCAAAAAATACAAGGTCGATCTCGTCGGCGGCGACACCTCTTCTTCGAAGAGCGGGCTGGTGCTGTCGCTCACGGCCATCGGCGAAGCGAAAAAAGAAGACGTCGTTTACCGCAGCGGCGCGCAGCCGAACGATCTCATCTGCGTGAGCGGCGATCTCGGCGCGGCGTACCTGGGATTGCTTTTGCTCGAGCGCGAAAAGCAGGTGTTCCTCGAGCACCCCGGCGCGCAGCCCGATCTCGAAGGCAACGATTACATCCTCGAGCGCCAGCTCAAGCCCGAAGCGCGCATCGACCTCGTGCAGTATTTAAAAGAAGCCGGCGTAAAGCCCACGAGCATGATCGATATTTCCGACGGGCTCGCTTCCGAGCTGTTTCACATCTGCACGCAGTCGAACACCGGCTGCACGATCTACGAAGAGAAATTGCCGATGGATCCCGGCGCGCTCGACGCCGCCCGCGAGTTCAACCTCGATCCGCTCACCTGCATGCTCAACGGCGGTGAAGACTACGAGCTGCTGTTCACCATCGCGATGAGCGATTTCGACAAGATCAAAGGCAGCGTGGACGTAACGGTGATCGGCCACATCACCTCGAAGGAAAGCGGCTTGAACCTCATCACGCGCGCGGGCACGCAGCATCCGCTCGAGGCGCAGGGTTGGAACGCGTTCAAGGCATCGTGATCATTTGCACGCGCGCAGGATCGTCAACAGATCCTTGTTCGGGATCATCTTCTCCGCTTTCACCGCTTCGACAAATTCTTTCATCGCCTGCTGCGCCTCGGCCTTCGTGGGCTGCGGACCTTTATCGGCGATCCAGCGGATGAGATTTTCCCAGGATTCGGAAGTTGGAATGCGGTTCATATAAGGCTGCTTGTCGCTGAGGATGGCGACTTTCCAGGTCCAGATGCAAAGGCCGTCCAGGCCGTTCGCCGTTTCGCTCATCACGCGCTGTGTCATCTTTACCGTTGCGTTATCATTCTGTCCCCACTCCCCGCACCACAGCGGCGCGTTGAGCCGTTGCGCGAAGGCGACCTGCTTCGCCATTTTTTTGCGCACCTTTTTCTCTTTCTTGGTGAAGAAAGTATAAAGGTGATAGCTCAGCGCGCAATTCTCGTCCGGCAGCTTTTCGAACATCGAGAAATCGGTGGCGAGCTTATTTCCCTCGAGGAAGAGCAAATGATTCTTATCCGCGCTGCGGATGGCGGCGATGATCTCCGCGTACACGCTCATTAATTTTTTCCCGTCGGGAAAACCGGGCTCGTTCAGCAGGTCGTAGCCGGCGATGATCGTGCGATCCTTGTAGCGCTGCGCGACGGCTTTCCAGAGGGCGGCCGTGCGTTGCACGTTCTTCGGGTCTTCCCACAATTTTTTCTTGTCGGGATCGGCGATGAAAAAGCCGGAGTTGCCGCCCGGCGCGCTGTGCAGGTCGAGCACGACGTATACTTTATGTTTTTCGCACCAGCCGAGCAAACGGTCGAGCACGGCCCAGCCTTCGGGTTTGTAAATGAAAGGCTGATCGTCGTCTTCCAGCAGCGTGTGGTTGAACGGCACGCGCACCACGTTGAAGCAGTTCGCGGAAATGTTTCCGATGTCGGTCTCGGTGATGAAATTGTCGTGGATGCCTTTGCGAAATTCGGCGGCGGCGGCGCTGCCGGCGACATTCTGCAGCTTGTTGTAAACGGTGGTTTCCTTCACGAAACCTTTCCCCCAGATCCAGGCCTCCCACAAAAGCCAGCCACCCAGGTTTACCCCGTTGAGCTGAACGACCTGGCCGGTGCTGTCGATGAGCTGCTGCGCGCTTCGATGGATGAAACGCGATTGCGCGGACAGCTGTGATGCGATAAAAAGACCGAAGAAGAAAAAAAGCTTTCGCATAATGAAAGATAGAAAAAGAACTCACCCCCAGCCCCTCTCTCCGCCTTCGACGCGAGTTCCCGGTGAAGATATAGTTCCGAGTTTGCGTCGAAGACGCAAAGAGGGGTGCCATTTCTTGAAGAATGGCACCCCTCTTTGCGACGCGGCGCTAGTAGGATCAGAAAATTTAGCATTACAACTTCGCCGCGTCGGAGAGAGGGGCCGGGGGTGAGTCGGGGCGAGTCAAGAAATTCCTACCGGTCCCTGCGCTTTCTCCTCTACCAATTCACGGAAGCTTCTTTTTTCCGCCTTGCTCTGCGCCCAGGATTGGAAATCGAAATATTCGAAGGCGGTGCGCTCGAAGCTGTCCTTCGACAATTCGCGCAATTCTTCGAGCAGCTCTTTGTACACAGGCTGCAGGTTCTCGCCTGCGGCGGCTTTCACGATCTTCCCGGTGAAGCGCAAAAACGACGATTCCACTTTGTAAGCGCGGTTGCGGGCTTTCAGGTAGCGGTGCGTCGATTTCATCGTGTACGGCAACAGGTCGTTGTTCTTCAGCTCGATGTGGATGATGAGGTTGAAGATCTGCGCCATGCAGTGGATGTACTCGTTCTGCTCGATGCCGCCGTCGTTCAGCAGGCGGTTGATCCAGCGCAGGGCCTGCGAATATTTTCCCGCGCCGAAATACGCCACGCCGATGTTGAAGAAGAAATACGCCTCGCGCAATTTGCTCAGGCGCCCTTCGAATTTCTGCAGGCCTTCCTCGATCTTCTCCACCAGCCCGATCGCTTTTTCGAAATCGCCGGTGTTGTTGTAGAGCGTGATCTCCAAACTGTACGCGCTGGAAAAAAGCTTGATCTCCAGGTCTTCGTTCTTGGCCGTGTCGAGCTTTTCGGGAATGGCGCGCAGCTTCTGCAGGTAGAAGAGCACGTCCTCGTAGCGCTTCAGTTGGCTGCCGATGTAGATGATGTTCGTCAGCAGCGAGAAATACACGTTCGGCTCGTCGCGGAAAATATCCGTGTGCGATTCGACGATCGCGGCGTTGCGGCTGAGGAAATCATAGCAGTTCTTGTAATCGCCGATGCCGAAATAATACGCGCTGTAGATGTGGTTGAACAGGTGCTGCGCGCGCACGCTGAGCCGGCCGTTCTCTTCCCTGAGCAGCGTATTGTCGATGATGTTCTTGAACTCGGCGAGCTCCTGCGGGTTGCGCACTTTGCCGCGGCGGTTGAGCAGCTGGAAGAGGCGGCACTTGATGTTCCAGAACGCATTGTACACGCGGATCTGGTCGGCGAGCAGCGCGTCGGCTTCCTGCAGGGCCATCACGTCGTCCTCGCTCACGCTGGAGTAATTGTCTTTTTCGAACAGGTCTTTTTCCATCGCGCAGATCTCCACCAGCGAAGCGTGCTTCTCGTATTTCGTGGCGAGCTTTTTCGCGCTCGAGAGCAATTTCGCGCACTGGTCGTACAGCGTTTTCTTGTAAAGTATCTCCGCGCTGTGCAGGTCCTTGCGCAATTGCGCGTCCACCGAGCTGTTGTGATGATACACGTCGAGGCTGCGCAGCACGGCGTCGTAGAGGCGGCCTTTGGTGATGCTGAAATTATTGACGAACGATTCCTTGCGGTATTTTTTCAGCAGGCCCGCTTCATCGTACTCGCTCATCTTGTCGATCTCGTCGAACAGCAGCACGTAATTGTTCTGCTCGCCCAGCGTGTGGCGTGCGGCGAAAATTTTAAAGTGCCGCTTCTCCTGTTTGGTGAGCGATTTGATCAGTCGGAAGAGGTGGTCGGAAGAGCGGTTGGACATGTTAAATTTTGGCGAATTTTGGTTGGCGCTGCACGTCGTGCTTCCCGATCTTCCCGGCACATGCGAATTTTCCGTCCTGAAAAGCTGTTGCGTTTTTCCGCCCTCCTGCAAAGCCCGGCAGGCAAGCGATTCGCGACGTGTGCGTATGTTCCCGTTGTAAAAGCATGTTGCTTAAAGTTAAGCAAAAGCCTTTTTGAAGAGACGCGGCAAAACCATTCAACGCCGGCTGAAAACCGGTTTTGGACATGTATAATTATCGCCGAGCTCGAAAAAAGCCTTGACATGTTGCCCCCGGAAAGGCTGAAAGCCACGTGTGCAGAGCGTTTCAGCGAATGCAGCAACGCCGTTGGAGCGTTTGGAGATGTTTAATCCGCCCGGAATTTGATTTGATCGGCGTAGCACCCGGAAATACCTTTGTGATGTATTGGTAAATTTTCATGCGATTGAACCGTGGGGTGCTGGTTTTCATGGGGATGTTGGCCGGCACCCCCGGTTTCCGGTTCAAGCGCTGAAGACGATACGATCTCATCCTCGCTCCGTCCTCTTTAAAATTTACGATTATGAAAGCAAGCGTCATTTTACTGCTGGCGGCGATGTGCTGCGGCGGCGCGCTCTTTTCGCAGACATATGCGGAGATCGATACGAACAACATCCGCGTCGGCTTCAACCATTCCGGCGACATGCTTACCAACCTCAACGGCGGCTCGGGGCTTTCCGCGCCCACTTCCGGCAATACGATCTCGTTCTCCGTTGCCAACCTCTGGCTCGGCGGGCTGGATGCGGGCGGGCAGCTGCACGTGGCCGCGCAAACGTATCGCCAGGTCGGCACTGATTTCTGGCCGGGCCCGCTGGACACGATCAATGCCTGCTCTTTTTCTTCCGATGTCGTCGCCTCGGGAATGAACCGCTTGTGGGAGATCACCCAGGCGGAGATCGACGCATTTGTCTATTGCATGAACACTTCGACGTCCGGCTGCCCTGTTCCGCAATCGATCCTGGATTGGCCCGGTAACGGCAACCAGTTTTATAACCAGGGGATACACCTGGCGCCTTTTCATGATGCCGACGGCGACGGCGTTTACAATCCATCGGCCGGCGACTACCCGGTCATCCGCGGCGACAAAGCGGTTTACTTCATCTACAACGACGCCAACTGCGCGCTGACGCACGGCGAAACGCAAGGACAACGGCTGAGCGTGGAGATCCACGGCCTGGCCTATGCGTATGATTGCGCGGATTCCGCTTTGGCGAACACCGTGTTCATACACTACCGCATCATCAACCGCTCCACGCATACGTATAATTCCACTTACATCGGTCATTGGTCGGATATCGACCTGGGAACGTTCAGCGATGATCGCGTAGGATCGGACAGCTTGCTGCACGCTTATTATTTCTACGATGGCGGCGACGATGCCTGGGGTGCGGTTTTTCTTAACCAGCCGATGAGCCGTGCGATGAGCTACGCGAATAATTTCACAGGAACGGGCAATCCTTCCACTGCGGATGATTACTATGAGCTGCTGCGCTCGATCTATCCGGACGGAACGCCATTGACGTACAACAGCATGTCAACGCCTACCACGCACATCTTCACCGGTGATCCGTATTTGCAAACCGGCTGGCTGGACAGTCCCACCTCGCCGGCAAGCGCATACTCGGCAGCACCGGGCCGTTCACACTGGCCCCGGGCGCCGGGATCGAATTGGATATGGCTTACGTTTTTGCACGCGACTACACGAACACGCCGTACAAAAGCACGCAGATCCTCCGCCAGCGCATGCAGGATTTACGCAACTATTATGCAAGCAACACCGCGCCCTGCAACGCCAACCTCACACACGCTGCAGTGCAAACGCCGGCTGCCCCTTTGTTTCGCCTCTACCCCGTTCCCGCAAGCGAAACGCTCAGCATCCTCACCAATGAAAATTTCAGGCAGCTCGAGGTGCGCGACGCGCTCGGCCGCCTCGTAAAAATTTTTCCCGGAGGAACAAAAGAGATCGACGTGCGTGAATTGCAAACGGGAGTCTATGTGCTCATGCTCGTCACCGAAGAAGGCAACCACTTAAAGCTTTTCGTGAAGCACTGAGCGGTCTTTTCCGGCCACTTAAATTATTTTTTGTACCCGCCGCCCGCGTTCTGCGTAAACCCCAACGCAGAACCCGGCGGCGGTTTTCCTTTTCTCCACGGAACGAAGCGCCTGCCGCTTATCTTTACCTTTGATGGCATCTATGCGCTTCGCCGCACTTTTTTTCATCGCTCTCCTGCTGCCCGGAATTTTCCGCGATGCGCGCGCGCAGACGTATCATTTCCGCAACCTTTCCGTCGACGCCGGCTTGCCCTTCGTGCAGGTGCACACCATTTACCAGAGCAGCAAAGGCTACCTCTGGACGGGCGGCTACGGCGGGCTGAGCCGTTACGACGGGCGCAGCTTCGAAAATTATTCCCCGCGCAACGGCCTGGCGAATCACCTCGTGAACGCGATCGCCGAAGACGGCAAAGGCCGCCTCTGGGTGGGCACGATCAAAGGCGTGAACGTGTTCGACGGAAAGAAATTCGAGCTCTTCGATCACCGCAACGCCCTGCCCGACGACAACGTGAACCGCATCATCGCGGACGAGTACAAAACGATCTGGATCGGCACGAACAAAGGACTGGTGCGCTACGACGGGCGCGACTTCAAAGTTTTCGGGAAAGATGCGGGGCTCATCCACGAGCAGGTGCTGTGCCTCTACGAAGACCGCCGCTCGCATCTCATCTGGATCGGCACGCCGCGCGGGGCCTACGCGTTCAACGGGCAGCGCTTCGAGTATCACCCGGTGAGCAACGTGCTCGACAATACGGTAAGCGCGATCACGCAAGACAAGGACGGCGTGATCCTGCTCGGCACGCCCGACGGCGTTTATAAAAAGAACGAGCGCGGCTTCACGCTGCTGCTCACGCCCTCCGAGCTCGGCACGCCCTCGGTCAACGCCATGCTCACCGACAGCCGCGGCGTGACCTGGATCGGCGCGGAGGACGGGCTGTACAGCTACGACGGAAAAAATTTCCAGTTCTTCCGCCCCGCGCGCGACGAGAACGGGCGCAACGTGCGCAGCCTCTACGAAGATTACGAAGGCAACCTCTGGCTCGGCACGTTCTCAGGCTTGTACCGTTTCCGTGGCGCGGCCTTCGCGGCCTTCGGCGTGCATGAAGGTTTGTACAGCACGTTCGTCTACCAGATGATCCGCGACCGCCGCAACCAGCTTTGGGTAGGCACGACTACGGGCGGCATCTACGTGTACGACGGAAAAATTTTTCGCAGCTACAACCGCAGCAACGGCATGCCGAACAACCAGGCCAACTGCGTGACGGAAACGGCGGACGGCGACGTATGGGTGGGCACGAACAAAGGGCTGGTGCGCTTCCGCAACGATAAGATCATTCACACCTACACGTCCGCCGACGGCCTGGGCAACGATACGATCAATTGCTTTTTGAAAGATCGCAAAGGCCGCTTGTGGTTCGGCGGCAACCACCTGCTCTCGGTGATGGAGAATGGAAAGTTCCGCTATTACAAGCTTCCGCCCGCCGCGCAGAAATACGGCGTGTACGCGCTGGAAGAAGACGAGGCCGGCGTGATCTGGATCGGCACGTATCTCGGCGGGTTGTACCGGCTCATCGGCGGCGTGGTCGAGCGCATGGATGCGCGCCTGGGCCTGCGCAGCGATTCGTACCTCGCGCTGGTGAAAGACAATACCGGCACGATCTACTTCGGCTCGCTCGACGGCGTATACGTTTACCGCAGCGGCCTGGTCATCGACCGCATCTCCGAAAGCGACGGCCTGAGCTCGAACCTCACCTACTCGCTCCTGCTCGACAGCCTTGATCATCATTTGTGGATCGGCACCAACCAGGGCGTGAACAAATTCGATCTCGGCGCGTATCGCCGCGACGGGAAAAAACATTCCACGCATTACGGGAAAGAAGAAGGCTTCACCGGCGTTGAATGCAATTCCTCCGGCGTGTACCGCGAGCGCGACGGGCTGCTCTGGTTCGGCACGGTGAACGGATTGATCCGCTACGAAGCTTCGCAGTGGCATCCCGACACCGCCTTGCCGCGCACGAACATCACGCGCATGCGCCTGTTCTACGCCGACACGGTGCTGCCCGATAAAGCGGAGCTGGAATGGGATCAGAACCACCTCTCGTTCGAGTACATCGGCATCTGCCTGGCGAATCCCGCGAAAGTGCAATACCGCCATATCCTCGAAGGTTTCGACGCGGAGTGGTCGCCGCCTTCCAACGAATACATCGCCACGTACCCGAACCTGCCGCCGGGCACGTATACGTTTAAAGTGGTCAGCTCGAACAGCGAAGGGCTTTGGAACGAAACGCCGGCCACGCTGCGCTTCACGATCGAGACGCCGTTCTGGCAGCAGCTCTGGTTCTGGCTCGTGCTGCTGGGCGCCGCTACGGTGGGGCTGTTCACCGCGATCCGCATCCGCATCCGCAACATCCGCACGCGCGAGCGGCGCGAAGCGCAGGTGCGGGTGGAAATCGCGATGAACCAGCTGAAGGCTTTGCGCGCGCAGATGAACCCGCACTTCGTGTTCAACTCGCTGAACTCGATCCAGCATTTCATCATGAACAATAATTCGGCCGAGGCGGGAAAATATCTTAACAAGTTCGCGCGCCTGATCCGCATCATTCTTTATAATTCGGAAAAACCTTCCGTCACCATTCGCGAAGAGCTGGAAGCCCTCAATCTTTACCTCGACCTGGAGTACCTGCGCTTCGAAGGAAAATTCGAATACCGCATTGACGTGGCGCCGGACGTGGACATGGATTATTTCGAGATCCCCACCATGCTGCTGCAGCCGTACATCGAGAACGCGATCCTGCACGGGCTGATGCCCAAGCCTGAAAAAGGAAGGCTCGACGTCATCATCCGCCTCAGCGGCGAGCTGCTCGTATGCAGCGTGATCGACAACGGCATCGGGCGCAGGAAAGCGCGCGAGCTGCGGCAGCTCTCGCGCAAGAAAGATCACAAGTCGATGGGCATGCGCATCACGCAGGATCGTTTGGAGATCATCAACCGCCTGCACGGCTCGAATCTCACGCTGAGCATTACGGACCTGGAAGATGAGAAGGGAAATGCGCTGGGGACGAAGGTGGAGATCTTTGTGCCGGTGCTATGATGAAAAAGTACGCGAGATCGCGATGACGCTTGCAAAGAAACGGTAGTTCAAAAATGTAACGTAATTTAGTCCCTCACCCCCTCTGCAAAAAAGCCAATGATCAACGCTATCATCATCGAAGACGAGAAGAAGAGCATGGAAGTGCTGGCGAACCTCGTCAAAGTGAATTGCCCCGACATCCAGCTCATCGGCATGGCCGAGTCGGTCGCGCAGGGCGCGGAGCTCATCAAGAAGCTTTCGCCCGATCTCGTCTTTCTCGACATCGAGATGGCCGACGGCAGCGGCTTCGACCTGCTCGAGCGCGCGCAGCCGATCAACTTCGACGTGATCTTCACCACCGCCTCCGACCAGCACGCCCTGCGCGCGATCAAGTACAGCGCGATCGATTACCTGCTCAAGCCCATCGACGGCGATGAATTGAAAGCGGCCGTGGAAAAATTCAAGAAGAAGCGCACGGAGAACACCGGCCTGGAGAACCTGAAATTCCTGCTGCAGAATTTCAAGAAGCCCAGCGACAATTACGCGAAGATCACCCTGCCCACCGGCAACGCGTACGAGATCGTGAACGTGAAAGACATCATCCGCTGCGAAGCCGACGGCAGCTACACGAGCTTTATTTTAGAGAGCGGGCGCAAGTTGCTGGTTTCCGCCAGCCTCAAGCATTACGAAGACCTGCTGCCCACCGACGATTTTATCCGCGTGCACCATCACCATCTCATCAACATCAATCACGTAGTGCGTTATCTCAAAACCGACGGCGGCTACGCGGTGATGAGCGACGGCTCGCAGATCGAGATCTCGCGCCGGAAAAAGGATGCGTTCCTGCAGCGCCTGCAAAAAATCTAACGGGTTTAGTTTTTTACCTAAATAAAAGACCGTTCCTTCAAACAGGGACGGTCTTCTTTTTTCACCCATCCCGGCCACTTATCGGAAAAAAGCGACCACTTATTTCCCGCGCCGGGCTCTTTTCACGTTCGCGCACGTATCAATAACCAGCCGAAACCCTTGACAATAAAGGGCTTCAGGTCTGCAACACGTTCCTTCACAAGCCCGTTGCCGACCGCTCGTCCAGCCATTTTTCCACTTATCCGGAAACACGATCCAGTTAATGAGCGACCTAAACCACTTGATAAAAGTGACTATCTATTACCTGAGCAGCCCCGTAATATTGTGTAGAAACATCACAAGAGCAGACCGAAAGAAAACGAAGAGAGAGAAAAGTTGAGCGTTGGTTTCGGAATTGGTGTGTAAAAGGTGTTTGGACTAAATAATTCGCTCTGTGACTTGTTGACATTAAAAGAGCAAAAGGCCGCAAGGTCTTGGGTGATATCGGCCGGCCGACACAGTGGGGATGTTGTGAAGGCCGGCTGATTCACCCGGCTCTTTTAGCTCGCGAATACGATTCGCCTTCCCGGCGGACCCTCTATAAACAATACGCCTCCCGGTTCGCCGGGAGGCGAAATGATCAGCCGAGCATTCGCCGCAGGCGGAAGCCAAACAATAAAAAAGTAACCTCTTAAAATGTGTCAATCATGAGAAAGGCAAGTGTGAGGAAGGGTCACCAGTACCACTCCGACGGTCTGAACACCGTAGGCATTATACTCGGAGTCGCATCCGTCGGCTTCATCCTCTATAACGTATTCATCCTGGTATTTAACTAAGTGTGTGTGGGAGCCCCGCCGAGGCTTCAAACCAAGGCGGGGCTTTATTCGAAAAAACAAAAAAGAGAAAACCCTGATCGCCCGGCCAGAACTTTTCCAGACAGCATTTTGCCTCCGTGCTCTGCCTCCTTGCATGCCTCGCATAGCTGCTGTTCTACCGGGCGATCTTACTTCTTAAATAATATGGTCACCGGGCGTAATGACCAACCGGGCGGGAGCACTTCCGCTCTCAAGCAAAAATTCCGGCGCAGCCCGCCGGAATTTTTTTCGTAAAATTGCCGACCCCATTTACCGATACCCACAGCGTCCCCCTTTCTGTCCGGTAAAGAGAGTTTCTCCTGAAATCAGCAAGATCCAGCTGCGCTGCAGCGACCGGGACTTGCGCCAAAACAAGCGTGATGAAAAAACGATTACTCTTCTGCCTGGCAGCAGCGGCAATGCCTTTGCTCTCGGGCGCGCAAAATGCGTTCGGCGACCTGCACATCAATAAAGTGAAAGCCGCGCTGGTCTCCAACGGCGATCTTTTCTGGGATTACGTGAACGCAGGCTTCGAGGTGCCCGCAGATTCCGGGCGACATACCATTTTGGCGGGCGCGCTGTGGATCGGTGCGCTGGATGCGGGCAACCAGCTCCGCATGGCCGGGCAAACGTACCGGCAGACCGGCAATGATTTTTTCGCAGGACCGGTGAGCAGCGCCAGCGTTTACAATAGCGCGTACGATGCGCAGTGGGCGCAGCTCTGGCCCGTGCGCAAAACGATGATCGACAGCTTCCGCCTCGGGCTGTACGGCATGAGCATTCCCGCCGTGATCCAGAATTGGCCCGGCAACGGGAACGTTTCGCAGGGACAAGCCGCGCAGCTCGCGCCGTACGTGGACGTGAACGCCGACAATGTGTACACGCCTTCCAACGGCGATTATCCGTGCATCAAAGGCGACGGCGCCGTATTTTTTCTTTTCAACGACGATCGCAATACGCACACGGAGACCGGCGGACAAAAGCTCGGCATCGAGATCCACGGCATGATGTACGGGTTCAAAATGCCCGGCACGGTGCTCGACAGCACGATCTTCATCCATTACAAGATCATCAACCGCTCGGCGAACAATTACCACGACGTGCGCCTCGGCCACTTCGCGGATTTCGACATCGGGCTGTACAGTGACGATTACATCGGCTGCGACGTAAGCCGCGGCATGTTCTTCGGCTACAACGGCGACGCCGTCGACGGGCAAACTTCGCAGCCCCAGCCGGGCGCGTACGGCGCCGACCCGCCCTCGCAATCGATCATGCTGCTGCGCGGCCCCGAAGCCGACCCGGGCGACAGCATGGACAACGACTTCGACGGCACGGTGGATGAAACGGGCGAGACCTGCGCGCTTTCACGTTTCGTTTATTATAACAATGATTTCACGGTGACCGGCAATCCCGTCACGCCCATGGATTATTACAACTACCTGGGCGGCACCTGGAAAGACGGCTCGCCGATCACCTACGGCGGCACAGGTTACGGCGGCAGCGTGCCCGCCTGGTTCATGTTCCCTGACGACAGCGATCCTTTAGGGCTGGGCACGAACGGCGTTCCCCAAGCGGCCTGGAATGAATTCGGCTCGGGCAACCTGCCCTTCGATCGCCGCGGGCTGGGCAGCTGCGGGCCGTTCACGCTTTCGGCCGGTGAAGAGATTTGCGTGGACTTCGGCTACGTGTTCGCACGCGGCACAGGCGGTTTCAACGGATGGAAAGCCGCACGCAGCGCCGCCGCCGACCAGGTGCGCGCTTTCTTCGACAGCACCGCCACCTGCAATTGCCAGCCCTGGCCGCTCGGCATCGATGAACCCGCGCTCGTCCAGGTCGGACTTTATCCCAACCCGGTTGCCGATCAGCTGACGATCGATTTCGAAGCGAAAGGAAAAAATGCCCGCTACCAGCTCAGCGACCTGAGCGGCCGCATCGTGGCCAAAGGCCGATTGGAAGGCAACCGCACCACGCTCGATGTAAGTTCCCTGCCCGCGTCAGTGTACCTGGTAAAAATCGTCGACGAAACCCGCGTCGCCGTCGGCAAGTTCGTCCGGCGCTGATAAAAACACGCTTTTTACATCGAAAGCCCCGTCTCAACTGCGTAAGACGGGGCTTTTTTCATCTACTGAAATCCGGCATTTATCTAAAAGTTGTTCCCCGGCCCGGACTTCCTGCGTAGAAATACAACATATGACCCCCGCGAAAATTGAGAAGAAAACTGTGATCACTACAGAGTACACAGAAGGGCAATTGCTGTTGCATTACCAGCGCATGACGGAAAAGACCACTTTCTCCATCTGCGACCTGGGAGGCAACGAGATGCTTTCAGGCCCGCTCGGCAAGCGCTCGCCGCACAAGGTGAAGCTCGCCGGCTTATCCACAGGCGTGTACCTGCTCTGCGTCATCGACGGCGATCAGCTGCATAAGATGCGGATCAAGCTGCCGTAGTTTTGCTTGCAGGGCTGCTCCCCGCTGAGGCGGGATCCCAAGATTCATTCATCAGGAAAAGGAAAAACAGGAAAGAGGCGTCGAGCTGCTTCTACTCTTTCACTTTTCTTTTGAAAGAAGAATAGCAGAATCTTTTCAGCAGCCGCAGCGTTTCATTGCGCGCCTCGATGAATCCCATATGTCCCACGCCTTCGAATGCTTTGAACTTGCCCAGCCTCGGGTGAGCGGATTGCGCTTTTAAAGTTTCCCAGGGAATAACATTGTCCCGCTTGCCGGCGATAATGAGGATGGGATAATCGGCGAATTTCAGGATGGCTTCGCGGTTCTTGCGCACCTTCATGCCCTCCAGCGCCGCCACGATGCCCTGCTTCGAGGTGCGCGACGCGATCTTTTTCAGGCCTTCGATCTCTTTCCTGTATTTCTTCACGTTGGCTACTGCGAACAAATTCGAGATCAGCTGCCGCGTGTAGTTCAGCGGATTTTTTTTCACGAGGCGGATGGCGCGCTCGCGGTCCAATTTTTTTTCGTTGCTGTCGGCCAGCGCGGTGGAATGGAAAAGGCAGAGTCCGCGCAGGTATTCGGGGTACTGCTCGGCGAATGCGAGCGCCACATAGCCGCCCATCGAATGGCCCACGAGCAGGTAACGGCGCAGGCCCAATTCATCCATCACGTCCTTCACCACTTCCGCCAGCCGCTCCATGCGGTGCACGTAACCGACGCACTCCGAGCGCCCGTGCCCGGGAAGATCGATGCAGATGACGCGGTAACGTTTGGAAAGCTGCGCCGCAAAATCCTCCCAGATCTCCATCGATTCCAGGAAGCCGTGCAGCAGCACCACCGCGCGCCCTTTCCCGGTATCGCTCACGCGAATTTTCGCGCCTTTCGATTTCAGCGTGCGGATCATAGAAGACTAAATTAAAACGTTTGGCCGTTTTCCCGTTTGGCCGTTAACGAATTAAACGGCTAAACGAAAAAACGGCCAAACAAAAAGTGCTTCGCAACTACCGCGCAGCGGCCGCCACTTTATTCTTGTTCATCAGCTCCTCGATCTCTTCCGCTTCGATGGGAATGCTCGCCATCAGGTCGACCGGGCCTTTTTCGCTGATGAGAATATCGTTCTCGATGCGCACGCCGATGTTTTCCGCCGGCACGTAAATGCCCGGCTCGCAGGTGTACACCATGCCCGCTTCGAACTTGCGGAAACGGCTGCCCACGTCGTGCACGTCGAGGCCCAGGAAATGCGAGGTGCCGTGCATGAAAAATTTCTTGTACGCCGGCCAGTCGGGATTCTGGCTCTTCACTTCTTCGGAGGTGATCAGCCCGAGCTTCAGCAGCTCCTCCTCCATCGCTTTGCCGACTTCTTTATGATAATCGGTGATGTTGTTGCCGACGACTAGGCGGCTCATCGCGAAGCGCTTCACGCGCAGCACGGCGTTGTAAATTTCTTTCTGTCTCGTCGTGAAGCGCCCGTTCACCGGGATGGTGCGCGTCAGGTCGCTTTGATAATTCGCGTAGCCGGCGGCGAAGTCGAGCAGGAGCACGTCGCCGTCCTTGCACTGCTGGTGATTCGTGTTGTAGTGCAGCACGCAGGAGCTTCCGCCCGAAGCGATGATCGGCTGGTAGCCTGCGAAGCCCGCGCCCGCGCGGATGAATTCGTGCGCCAGCTCGGCTTCAATTTCATATTCCCACACGCCGGGCTTCACGAAACCCAGGATGCGGCGGAATCCTTTTTCCGTCAGGTCGCAGGCGGTCCGCATCAGTTGGATCTCGATGTCGCTCTTGATGGCGCGCAGCTGGTGCATGATGGGCG
>Ga0196977_1000429_pt1 | contig 22075 bp, 15 predicted proteins | sample S3v_1013CmetaG_FD_148634 | JGI IMG/M metagenome (GOLD analysis project Ga0196977, IMG submission 148634) | Soil microbial communities from Anza Borrego desert, Southern California, United States - S3+v_10-13C | ecosystem: Environmental > Terrestrial > Soil > Desert | place: USA: California...
GACCGTGATGCGGCGGCGCACGCCGGGCGCGTCGGTCGTCCAGTCGCCCATCGCGGCGCGGCCCGTGAGCACCGCGCCGGGGGAGGGCGAGGGTCGCTGCGGGGCGGCCGCCGCGCCCGCGGGCGGCGCGGGCTTTTGCTGCTGCGCGGACGCGGCGGGGCCTTCGGAGCAACCGAGGACGGCCAGAGAAAAGACGGCCGCGGCCGTGAGCACGAAACGGCGGTTGGCGCTGACGGGCGCGGGCCTCGGCTGCGTCGGCTTGCCGGAACACTTCTGATGTTTCATGCGGGAGATTAAAGTCCGCGATTGTTGCCGGAATATTCCCGCGGCGTGGATATTTGATTGAAGGTGGCGCGGGGCGGGGCGCGACGCGGGGGGCGCGGAGCAGGCGATTGTCCTACTTCGCGCACCCCGCGCGCGCTCTGTGAACCCCGCGTTGAAATCTGCCGCCGCACAAATTTCTTGACAACGGGGCCGGCTAAATACTAGAAACCCTTTCGTTAATCCTTGCGACAAAGCGCTTGCCCCGGAGCCCGCGGAGAGTCCATCCCCGCGCGGGAACAGGCCCTGCCACCGCGACCGTCATCAACGTTTCGGAAAGGTCGAACGCCGGAGCATGAGAAGACTCCGCCCCGTGACAAGCCTCGCGCTCGCGGCCGTCGCCGCCCTCGTCCTCCTGCCCCGACTCGCGCGGGCGCAACTCCTCAACGACCCCGTGGACGTGGCCGAAGACTTCCGCCGGGCGGAGCACGCCTACTTCGTCGCCAGCAAGGTGACGGCGTTCGACACGGCGACCGGCGCGGGCACGCTCCGCTGGGACAGGTACGCGCGCGGCACGACGCTCTCCTTCAACAAGGTCGACGCGACGCTCGGCCGCGCGCGCGCCACGGAGTTCCCCGCCACCGAGTACGACCAAGACCCGGAGCTGCCTTTCTCGATCACCTTCGTCGGCCCGCGCACGGTGCGCCTGCGCTTCGCGACGCGGCCCGCGCCGCCCGGCGACGGCGCGTCGCTCATGCTCGACGGCCCGGTGCGCGCCGACGCCTCGTGGCGCGTCGCGCAGACCGGCGGCGACGTGACGTGGACGGGCGCGCACGGCCGCGTCCGGCTCGTCAGAGACCCGTGGCGCGTCGAGTTCTACGACGCCGCGGGCCGCCTGCTCACGCGCACGCAGAGCGCGGGCGACCCGGCCACCTACTTCACGACCGTCCCTTTCTCCTTCGTCCGCCGCGCCTCAGACCTCGCGCACCGCGCGGCCGCCACCTTCCAGCTCGCGCACGACGAGAAAATCTTCGGCACGGGCGAGTCGTTCACGCGCCTCGACAAGCGCGGGCAGAAGGTCAACGCGTGGACGCGCGACGGCATGGGCGCGCAGAACGAGTTCATGTACAAGCCCGTGCCCTTCTTCCTTTCGAGCCGCGGCTACGGCCTCTTCGCGCACACCTCGGCCCCCGTCACCTTCGACTTCGGCAAGACCTTCGACCAGCACAACACCGTCTACGCCGCCGACGAGCAGCTCGACCTCTTCGTCTTCCTCGGCGACCCGAAAGAGGTGCTCTCCGAGTACACGCGGCTGACCGGCCGCAGCCCCGTCCCGCCGCTCTGGTCGTTCGGCTTCTGGATGAGCCGCATCACCTACAAGTCCGAGGCCGAGGTGCGCGACGTGGCGCGCAAGCTCCGCCGGCACCGCATCCCCTCGGACGTGATCCACCTCGACACCGGCTGGTTCGAGACCGACTGGCGGAGCAACTTCGAGTTCTCGCGCGCGCGCTTCCCCGACCCGGCGAAGATGATCGCCGACCTGCGCCGGCAGGGCTTCCGCGTGAGCCTCTGGCAGTACACCTACTTCACCCCGAAGAACGAGCTGTTCGGCGAGGTCGTCTCGAAGGGTTACCACGTCCGCAACGAGTCGGGCGGGCCGCCCTTCGAGGACGCGGTTCTGGACGTGAGCAACCCCGAGGCGGTGAGGTGGTACCAGTCGAAGCTCGCGCGCCTGCTGAAGATGGGCGTCGCGGCCATCAAAGCCGACTTCGGCGAGGGCGCGCCGCCGGCTGGCCTCTACGCCTCGGGCCGCACGGGCCTCTACGAGCACAACCTCTACCCCCTGCGCTACAACAAGGCGGTGGCCGACATCACGCGCGAGACGACGGGCGAGCAGATCATCTGGGCGAGGGCCGCGTGGGCCGGCAGCCAGCGCTACCCCGTCCACTGGGGCGGCGACGCCGAGAACACGGACTCGGCGATGGCCGCCACCCTGCGCGGCGGGCTCTCGCTCGGCCTCTCCGGCTTCACCTTCTGGAGCCACGACGCGGGCGGCTTCGTCCGCCGCGCCCCGCGCGACCTCTACCGCCGCTGGCTGGCGTGGGGCGCGCTCAGCTCGCACACGCGCGCCCACGGCGAGCCGCCGCGCGAGCCGTGGGAGTACGACGAGGCCCTGACGGAAGACTTCCGCCGCGCGCTCGGCCTCCGCTACTCGCTCATGCCCTACATCCTCGCGCAGGCGAAGGACTCCGCGGCGCGCGGCTTCCCCATGCTGCGCGCGCTCTTCTTCGAGTTCCCCGAAGACCCGACCTCTTGGACAATCGAGGACGAGTACATGTTCGGCGCCGACCTGCTCGTCGCGCCCCTGATGGACGAGGGCGCGAGCGCGCGCCGCGTCTACCTGCCGCCGGGCGCGTGGGTGGATTACCAGACCGGCAAGGTTTACCGCGGCGCGCGGTGGCACCGCGTCGAGGCGGGGCCGATCCCCGTCGTGCTGCTCGCCAGAGACCACTCGGTCATCCCGCACGTCGGGGTCGCGCAGAGCACGGACGAGATAGACTGGACGAACGTCGAGCTGCGCGTCTTCAGCACGGACGGCGCGCGGGCCGGCGGCCTCTTCGCGCTCCCGCAGGGGCCCGCCCGCGCGCTCAGCCTCGCGCCGGGGCCGGGCGGGTTCGCGCCGGCGGACGACCCCGCGCGCGGCAAGGTGAGGTGGCGCGTCACCAGCTTCCCGGCCCGCTGAAGCCGGGGCGGTCGGTGGCGGAGTGAGAGCGGGGCCGCGTGACACGCGGCACGGAAATCATGTAGTTAAAGAGTCGTCAGCCCGCGAGTCTGAGCGAGCCGGTGCCGAGGGCCGCCGCAGACCGTAACCCACACCGAAGGAGCCAACAGCAGACATGACCACGAAGATCAGCCGCCGGAAGTTCATCCGCGCGTCGGCCGCGGCCGGCGCGGCGGGCCTCGTCGCGCCCACGCTCGCCGGCGCGCTCGGCGCGGACGCGGAGGCCGCGCAGGGCCGCGCCCCGCGCCCGTTCGCCTCCTACGACCCGCAGGTGCGCGAGGTGCTGGCGCGGATGACGCTCGAAGAGAAGGTCGGGCAGATGACGCAGCCCGAGCAGGACGCGCTCAAGGAGCTCGACGACATACGGACTTACGCCGTCGGCTCGCTCCTCTCCGGCGGCAACTCCGACCCGAAGAAGGGCGCGGTCGCCGACAACAGCCTGCAAGCGTGGACGGACATGTACGACCGCTACCAGACGGTCGCCATGAAGTCGCGGCTCGGCGTCCCCATCCTCTACGGCGTGGACGCCGTCCACGGTCACAACAACGTCCTCGGGGCCGTCGTCTTCCCGCACAACATCGGGCTCGGCTGCTCGCGCAGCGCGCGCCTCGTCGAGGCCGCCGCGCGCGTCACGGCCGAGGAGGTGCGCGCCACCGGCATCCAGTGGACGTTCGCCCCCTGCGTCACCGTCCCGCGCGACGAGCGCTGGGGCCGCACTTACGAAGGCTTCGCCGAGACGCCCGAGCTGGCGGCGAGCTTGGGCGAGGCGGCCGTGCGCGGCCTGCAACGGGGCGACCTCTCACACCCGCTGAGCGTGCTCGGCTGCGCCAAGCACTACGTCGGCGACGGCGGCACGGCCATGGGCACGGGAACCTTCGGCGTGGGCGACGGCAAGAAGCCGATGCTCGATCAGGGCGACACCCGGCTGAGCGAGCGCGAGCTGCGCCGCCTCCACATGCCCGGCTACCCGGCGACCATCCGCGCCGGCGTCGGCTCGATCATGCCCTCCTACAGCAGTTGGAACGGCGTCAAGGTCTCGGGCCACAAGCAGCTCCTGACCGACATCCTCAAGCGCGAGATGCGCTTCGACGGCTTCCTCATCTCCGACTACAACGCCATCGACCAGATCACGAAGGACTACAAGGAGGCCATCGCCGTCTCGATCAACGCCGGGATGGACATGGTGATGGTGCCGCACCGCTACCGCGAGTTCCACGAGCTGCTGGTCGCGCTCGTGAAAGAGGGGCGCGTGCCGCAGTCGCGCATCGACGACGCCGTCACGCGCATCCTCCGCGTCAAGTTCGCGATGGGGATGATGGACAGGAACCGCTCGCAGCTGGCCGACCGCAAGCTGCACAGCACCTTCGGCTCGGCCGCGCACCGGCAGGTGGCGCGCGAGTGCGTGCGCGCTTCGCTCGTGCTGCTGAAGAACAGCCGGCGGGCGCTCCCCTTGCGCAAGACCGCGCGCCACATCCACGTCGCCGGCAAGAGCGCCGACGACATCGGCAACCAGTGCGGCGGCTGGACGATCGAGTGGCAGGGCAAGAGCGGCGACGTGACGACGGGCGGCACGACCATCCTTCAGGCCGTCCGGACGGCCGTCTCGAAGCAGACGCGCGTCACGCACTCGAAGGACGGGACGGGGGCCGAGGGGGCGGACGTGGCCGTCGTCGTCATCGGCGAGACGCCGTACGCCGAGGGCGTCGGCGACCGCGAAGACCTCTCGCTCGCGCCCGAGGACGTGGCGGCCGTCGAGAACCTGAAGCGGGCCGGGCTGCCGGTGGTGGCCGTGCTCGTCACGGGCCGCCCCGTCATCCTCGAACCCATCCTCGCGAAGTGCGAGGCCGTCGTCGCGGCGTGGCTGCCGGGCACCGAGGGGCAGGGCGTCGCCGACGTGCTCTTCGGCGACTACCGGCCGACGGGCAAGCTCTCCTTCTCGTGGCCCCGCTCGAACGCGCAACTCCCCATCAACGCCGGCGACCGGCGCTACAACCCGCTCTTCCGCTACGGCTACGGGCTGACGTACTAAAGCGTCGTTGGCCGGGATGAGCTCAAGGGGACGGCACGAACCGCGGGGCGCGGCTGTAAGACTCACGACCGCGCCCCCGCGGTTTAATGCCTTTGAGATGCGCGGGAGGTGAGATGGGTACCGGCGACGCGGGGCGCGGGAGGCGGGCCGTCCTGTGGGACGTGGACGGCACGCTGATAGATTCGAGCGAGTACCACTGGCTCTCGTGGCGCGAGGCTCTGGCGGCCGAGCGCTTCCCGCTCACGCGCGAGCAGTTCGCCGTCATGTTCGGGCGGCGCAACGACGAAATCTTGCGCGGCTACTTCGGCGAAGGCTACCCGGCCTCCGAGGTCGCGCGCGTCGGCGACGCCAAAGAGGAGCTTTACCGCCGGCTCGTCCGCGAGCGCGGCATCAAGCTCCTGCCGGGCGTCGGGCGCTGGCTGGCGGGGCTGAAGGCCGGGGGCTGGCTTCAGGCGATGGCCTCCTCGGCCCCGCGCGCCAACCTCGAAGCCATCGCCGAAGCGCTCGGCATCGGAGGCTACTTCGACGCGGTCGTCTCGGCCGAGGACGTGACCGCCGGCAAGCCCGACCCGCAGGTCTTCCTCAGGGCCGCCGCCAAGCTCGGCGTCGCGCCCGCGCGGTGCGTCGTCGTCGAGGACGCACCCGCCGGCACCGAGGCCGCGCGCCGCGCCGGCATGCGCTCGATCGGCGTCCTCACCATGCACGAAAGTCTGCGGGCCGACCTCGTCGTCCGCACGCTCGAAGAGTTGCCCGGAGACGCCTTCGACTCGCTCACCGGCTGAGCGCGGGCCGCGGCTGCGGCGTGTAGGTCGGGCCGACGAGGCGCGGGCCTTCCTTCGTCCACACGAGCCGGTCAATGCGCATCTGCCGCACCTTCATCGCTTCGTCCCACGCGTGGTAGACGAAATACTCGGTCTTGCCGTCCGGCCCCAAGACTATCGAGTGGTGGCCGGGGCCGCGCACCTTGCCGGGGACGCCCTTGAGCACGCGCGCCTCCGTGCCCTGACCCGCGTAAGGCCCGGTCACCTTGTCGGCCACGGCGTAGTCCACGCCGTAGTTGGGCGTCTGCCAGTTCGAGCCGCTGTAGAAGCAGTAGTAACGCCCGCCGCGCTTGCGGACGAATGCGCCCTCGATGGTGTGCCAGTCGAAGGTCTGTTGGTAGACCTCCATCCGGCGGTCGGCTTCGTAGAGCGTCCACGGGTGGCGCGCGCGCAGCACCACGCGGCACTCGCCGGCGAGTTTCGTCATCCCGACGAGGCGGTCTACGACGAGCGCCGTGCCGGGGTGCGCGCCGCCCTCGGAGTCGAGGAAGTTGCGCGCGTAGAACATGTACCAGCGGCCGTCGGTGTCGCGGAACGGGTGCGCGTCGATGGTGAAGCGGTTGTTCTCGCAGTCGAGGAGTTTCGACCCGTTGTCGCGGTAGGGGCCTTCGGGCCTGCGGCTCGTGGCGACGCGAATCTCGAACTTCTCCTCCTCCTTCCCGCCCACCGAGTAGTAGAGGTAGAAGGTGCCGCGGTCGAAGGCGACTTCGGGCGCCCAGTATTGATAGGCCGGGTCGGCGGAGGGCGGGACGAGCGCGCCGCCCAGCTCGCGCCAGTCCACGAGGTTCGTCGAGCGCAGCACGGTGTAGACGCGGCCGTCGGCCTTGCGCTCGCCGCCCGTCGTGCCGAAGGCGTAGTAGACGCCGCGGTGGCGGAGCACGAACGGGTCGGGCATCGAGCCCGTGTAGACCGGGTTCGTGTAAGTCCGCTGCGCCGCGGCGGCCGGCGGGAGTCCGGGGCGCAGGGCCGCGGCGGCGGCCAACGTTAAGCCTCCGGTCAACTGCCCGAGAAAGCTCCGGCGCGAACGGGGGCGGGTCAAGGGCTCAGGTCTCATCAATGCCTCCATCAATTATTCGACGCGCGCGCCGGCCCCCTCCCGCCTTCACTTCGGACGGAGAGCTTAGTATCCTCTCGGCGCGGAACTCCCGTCCGGTTTCTCAAGCTTCCTCATCAGAACTCGAAGAGGCCGCCGGCGCCCCCGCCCGGCGGGGCCGACCGGGGCGTCGTCGTGTAAGGGAGATGGTCGTGAAAGTCTTTCGGGCGTTGACGCGGGGCATACTACAACAGCCCGCGCAAAAAACAAGGGGCGAGTCGTGACGCGGCGCGTGCGCTGGGGCGTTCTGGGCGCGGCGAAGATCGCCGTCGAGAAGGTGATCCCCGCCATGCAAAGGGGCGAGTGGGCCGAGGTCGTCGGCCTCGCCTCAAGGGATTCGGGGCGGGCGCGGCGCGCGGCCGACGCGCTCGGCGTGCCCAAAGCCTACGGCTCTTACGAGGAGCTTCTGGCCGACCCCGAAATCGAAGCGGTCTACAACCCGCTGCCGAACCACCTCCACGTCCCGTGGACGATCAGGGCGGCCGAGGCCGGCAAGCACGTTCTGTGCGAGAAGCCCGTCTCGCTCGACGCGGGCGAGGCGCGGGCGTTGCTCGGCGCGCGCGACCGCGCGGGCGTGAAGATTCAGGAGGCGTTCATGGTGCGGACGCACCCGCAGTGGCTCGGCGCGCTCGAAGTCGTCAGGTCGGGGAGAATCGGCGAGCTGCGCGCGGCGTCCTGCGCCTTCAGCTTCTTCAACCGCGACCCCTCGAACATCCGCAACCGGCGCGAGATGGGCGGCGGCGCGCTCATGGACATCGGCTGTTACCCGGTCAACATCTCCCGCTTCGTCTTCGGCGCGGAGCCCCGCAGGGTCTTCGGCCACGTCGAGCGCGACCCGGAGTGGGGCGTTGACCGCTTGACCTCGGCCGTCCTCGAATTCGGAGCCGGGCGCGCGACCTTCACCTGCTCGACGCAGCTCGCCCCTTACCAGCGCGTGCAGCTCTTCGGCACGCGCGGCCGCGTCGAGGTCGAGCGGCCTTTCAACGCGCCGAACGACCGGCCCACGCGCGTCCTCGTCGCCGACGACTCCGACCGGCCCGAGGGCGTCGAGGCGCTTGAGTTCCCGGCCTGCGACCAGTACACGATTCAGGGCGACCTCTTCTCGCGCGCCGTCCGGGAGGGCGTCGAACAACCCCTCCCCCTCGAAGACGCGGTGCGTAACATGGCGGTCATCGACGCCGTCTTCCGCTCGGCCGAGTCGGGCGGCTGGGAAGTCCCCGAGGCCGGGGTCTGAGGAAAGAGAAGGCTTATGGTGAATGTTGCCGTCGAGCCGCGGGCCGTCCGGCCGCGGCGGGGCGCGCGCCTGCTGGGGTGGGCCGCGCTGCCCCTGCTCGTCGCGGCGGCGCTGGCCGTCGTCATCATCCCGGCGTGGGTCATCCAGCCCTTCAAGCCGCAGACGCAGGGCGGGCTTGAGCTGTCCTACGCGCTGCGGCGCTGGTCGCCGTGGGCGACGGTCGCCATCGCGGCGGCGGCGCTCGCGCTCGTCGCGTGGCTGTGGCGCGGGGCGCGCTGGTGGCGCAGGTCGGCCCTCGCCCTCGCGCTCGTGCCGGTCTTCGCTTCGGCGTGGGCCGCGCGCCAGAACCACTTCGAGTGGGCCTTCAAGCCGCTGGCCGCCGCCTCCTACGCGACGGCGGGCGAGGCCGACTTCGTCGCCGACGACGACATGGTTCTGGCCGTCGAGGTCAACGGCGAGGCGGTGGCTTACCCGGTCAGGCAGTTGGCCTACCACCACCTCGTCGACGACGTGGTGGGCGGCGTGCCGGTGGTGAGCACTTATTGAACGCTCTGTCACACCGGTCTGGTGTGGGAGACGACGGTCGAGGGTCGCCCGCTGCGCTTCCGTCTGGCGGGCATCAACAACCAGAACTTCATCATGCGCGACGAGGAGACCGGCTCGTGGTGGCAGCAGGTCTCGGGCGAGTGCATCCTCGGCCCGCTCAAGGGGCGCAGGCTCCGCTCGGTGCTGCACGACGAGCTGACCTTCGGGCTGTGGAAGCGCGAGCGGCCGCGGGGGCGCGTGCTGCGGCCCGACGCGGCCGCGGCCGCGCGCTACGCCCCGGCCGACTGGGAGGCGCGCGTGTCGAAGCTCCCCACGGTGACGCGGGCGGGCGAGGGCGAGCCGCTCGGGCCGCGCGACTTGGTCGTCGGCGTCGAGGCGGGCGGGAAGGCGAAGGCGTACCCGTTCGACGCGTTGGTGAAGCAGAGTCCGCTGGTGGACGAGGTCGGCGGCGTGCCGCTCGTCGTGGTCGTCGCGGAGGACGGGAGGTCGGTGCGCGCCTTCGACCGGCGCGTGGGCGGGCGGGCGCTGGAGTTCTTCGGTAAGCCCGCGGCGACGCCGCTGCGGCTCGTGGACTCGGCGACCGGCAGCGAGTGGGATTTCGCGGGCGCGGCCGTCGCCGGCCCGCTCGCCGGCAACCGGCTGACGAAGGTCGCCGTCCTCAACGATTACTGGTTCGACTGGAAGCTTTACCACCCCGACACGGCCGTCTACCTGCTCGGCCCGCGGTAGTCAGCCCGCGGGCCTCGCGTCCGCGCCGCCGGCTTCGATCATTTTCAGGGCGGGGTAGAGGCGGCGGAACGCTTCGTAGCGCCGCGCGTAGAACTCCGCCTCGCCCTCGCCCGGCTCGACGCGCGCGGCCGCGCGGACGACGGCGCGGCACGCCTCGTCCACGCCCGCCCACGCCCCGGCCCCGACGCCCGCCAGCAGCGCCGCGCCGTAGGCCGCGCCCTCCTCGGTCTCGACCGTCTCGACCGCGCGCCCGTAGGCGCCCGCCTGTATCCGCCGCCACAGCGCCGAGCGCGCCCCGCCGCCGCCCACGCGCACCGCCTCGGCCGGCACGCCCATCTCCTTGAAAATCTCGAACGTGTCGCGCAGAGAAAACGCGACGCCTTCGAGCAGCGCGCGGACGACGTGAGCGCGCGTGTGCGCGGCCGTGAGGCCGACGAGCGCGGCGCGCGCGTGCGGGTCGAGGTGCGGCGTGCGCTCGCCCATCAGGTAGGGCGCCCACAGCAACCCGTCGGCCCCGGCCGGCGCGCCCGCGGCCTCCTCGATCAGTCTCTCGTAAGGGTCGCGCCCGTCCTCGCGCCCCGCGCCGAACTGGTCGCGGAACCAGCGCAGCGAGAGGCCCGCGCCCTGCGTCACGCCCATCACGTGCCAGCGGCCGGGCACGGCGTGGCAGAAGGTGTGGACGCGGCCGCGCGGGTCGAGCGCGGGCCGGTCGGTGGCGGCGAAGACGACGCCCGAGGTGCCGACCGTCGCGCTGACCGAGCCGGGGCGGACGATGCCCATGCCGACCGCGCCGGCCGCCTGATCGCCCGCGCCCGCGACCACGGGCGTGCCCTCACGCAACCCCGTCGCCCCCGCGCCCCCGCGCGAGACGCGGCCCGTCACCTCGTGCGACTCGAAGGCGCGCGGCAGCATCCGTTCGTCGATGCCGGCCGCCTCCATCATCTCGCGCGACCACGTGCGCGCGGCCACGTCGAAGAGGAGCGTGCCCGAGGCGTCGGCCACGTCCGTCGCCCGCTCGCCCGTCAGCCGCAGGCGCACGTAATCCTTCGGCAGAAGCACCGCACGCGCGCGCGCCCACACCTCCGGCTCCGCCTCCCGCACCCAGAGCATCTTCGGCAGCGTGAAGCCCGTGAGGGCGGGGTTGCAGGTCAGCTCGATGAGGCGCGACGCGCCGACGCGCTCGGTCAGCGCGCGGCACTGGGCGTCGGTGCGCTGGTCGCACCAGATGATCGAGGGGCGCAGCGGCCGCCCGCCTTCGTCGAGGAGCACGGCCCCGTGCATCTGCCCCGTGAGGCCGACGGCCCCGACCTCCGTGCCGCGCGCCCCGTCCTGCGAGAGCGCGGCGCGCGCGGCCGCCGACGAGGCCCGCCACCAGTCCGCGGCCTCCTGCTCGGCCCAGCCCGCCCGCGGCGAGGCGAAGGGCGCGTGCTCGACGGTCGCCGAGGCGACGACGCGCCCCTCGGGGTTAATCAGCACCGCGCGCGAGCCGCCGGTGCCGACATCGATGCCGAGGAAGTTCATAAAGGGTTTGCGGAAAAGGTCGGGCGCGCGGCCGGGGTCGAAAGAGCCTTAAAGTAGTAACACGGCCTTCGCGGTTTGGGGAAGACGGCGCGGCACGCGGGCCGGCCTGTCTTGACTGTCTCCCCCTCCGGCCTTAATCTCGACGCTCCGTCAGCGCAGACTCAGAGCCGTACGACGCGGAGGACACGGGGGGCCTTCAACCATGCCGAGTGACACTTACACGCCGCGGCCGGAGCACAAGTTCAGCTTCGGCCTCTGGACGGTGGGCAACCGCGGGCGCGACCCTTTCGGCGACGCCGTGCGGCCGACGCTCAAGCCGACCGACGCCGTGCGGATGCTCGCCGAGGTCGGCGCGTGGGGCGTCAACTTCCACGACAACGACCTCGTGCCGATTGACGCCGACGCGCAGGAGCGCGACCGCATCGTGCGCGAGTTCCGGCGCGTCTGCGAGGAGACGGGCGTCGTCGTCCCGATGGCGACCGTCAACCTCTTCTACGACTCCGTCTTCCGCGACGGCGCCTTCACCGCCAACGACCCCTCGGTGCGCGCCTACGCCGTGCAGAAGACGATGCGCGCGATGGACTTGGGCGCGGAGCTGGGCGCGCGGATTTTCGTGCTCTGGGGCGGGCGCGAGGGGGCCGAGACCGACGGCTGCCGCCGCCCCGACGAGGCCGTCAAGCGGCTGCGCGAGGCGCTCGACTACCTGTGCGAGTATTCGCTCTCGCAGGCTTACGGCTACCGCTTCGCGCTCGAAGCCAAGCCGAACGAGCCGCGCGCCGACATCTACATGCCGACGACGGGCGCCTACCTCCACTTCATCACGACGCTCGCGCACCCCGAGCTGGTCGGCGTCAACCCGGAGGTGGCCCACGAGCACATGGCCGGGCTGAACATGACGCACGCGGTCGCGCAGGCGTGGGAGGCCGGCAAGCTCTTCCACATCGACCTCAACGATCAGGTTCCCGGCCGCTACGATCAGGACTTGCGCTTCGGCTCGGCCAACCCGAAGGCCGCCTTCTGGCTGGTCAAGTTCCTCGAAGACGTGGGCTTCGACGGCCCGCGCCACTTCGACTCGCACGCCTACCGCACCGAAGACTACGACGGCGTCAGGGAGTTCGCCCGCGGCAGCATGAGGACGTACCTCATCCTCCGGGAGAAGGCGCGCCAGTGGAACTCCCACCCGGAGATCAGGTCGCTCCTCGACGACACCGCCCGCCTCGACGGCAACGGTCAGGCCGTCGGCAAGTTCGACCGCGGGCGCGCCGACGAGCTGCTCGCGCGCGACTTCGACCGCGCCGCCCTCGCGGCCCGCGGCCTGCGCTACGAGCGCCTCGACCAGCTCACCACCGACATCCTCCTCGGCGTCGCCTGAGCCGCTCGGGCGTCGCCCGAACCGAGCGGGCCGCGTCACCGAAGGGCGGCGTGACCGTGCGCGCCGCGCCGCCCCTCATCATCAACCCGCCCGCGCCCCGACTCACCCGCCCGCCTCCCGCATACGCGCCAGAGCGCGCGCGACCGACTCCCGCCCGCCGTCCCTCTCGTAAGCCTCACGCGCGCGCCGCAACGACTCCTCCCGCCCCGCTTCCGCGCGGCTGTGCCGCTCGGCCAGCGAGGCCAGACTGCGCGTGACTCTTTTAAGGTCGTCGTCCCCGATCTCGGATAAGATCACGAAACTGAGGGCCGTCAGGTCACACGCCTCGTCCGCCAGACCGAGCTTGTCCGCGACCTCGCCGAGCACGCGCAGCGTGGTGGCCCGCGACGACAGGGTGCCGCGCTCCCATGAGGTTTCGAGTGACTGCGCGGCGTGCTCCCGCGCGCCGGCGAAGTCGCCTTCGGCGTAGCAAATCTCGGCCAGCACGGTCCACGCCATCGCCTCGCCAGCCCGGTCTTCGAGTTCCCTCTGAATCGTCAGCGCGCGCTCGGCGTGCGCCCTCGCCGCGGCGTAGTCGCGCTCGGCGTGGGCGATGGTGGCGAGCATGCCGAGCGCGTAGGATTCCCCCTCACGCTCGCCGAACTCGCGGTAAATCTCCAGCGCCTGCGCGGCGTGCTCCCGCGCGCCGGCGCGGTCGCCTTCCACGAAGTCAATCCTCGCCAGTGTGTTCAGGGCGACGGCTTCAGAAGTCCGTCTGCTGGACTCCCGGCCCAGCTCCAATGCCCGTTGAATGTGGCGGCGCGCGCCGGCGTAGTCGCCTTCGGCGAGGTCAACCCACCCGAGGTAGCCCCGCGTCACGGCTTCGCCGTCGAAGAGGCCGAGCCGTTGCTGAATCTCAAGGGCCTCTAGGGCGTGCTCGCGCGCGCGGCCGTAGCGGCCCTCGGCGTGCGCGACTCTCGCCAGCACGCCCAGCGCGCGGGCGACACCCATGCCGCTGCCGGAAAGCCGGGCAAGCTCTAAAGCTTCATTAGCCCTTTCCCGCGACGATTGATACTCGTTTTGCCCCATCAATATAAAGCTGGACAGGAAGGTCGCGTATTCTTGGTCGGGGTGGTTTCCGGCGCGGGGCGCGAGGCGTCGGGCCTCTTCCAAGACCGCCAGCGTCTCGTCGTAGGGGAAGGTGTGGAGCATGGCGTCGGCGGCCTTAATCAACAACTTGGCGGCACGCCCGCACTGCCACGGCTCCCAGTCGTCCTTCTCGACGGCGATGAGGCGCAGGGCCTGCTCGCGCATCCCCTCGCGGTTCGTCCCGAAGTCGGCGATGCGTTGGTAGCGCTGGGCGCTTTCCGTCTTGCCGACCTCGCGCAGCAGGCGGGCGAGCGGCGCGGCGGCGAGGCTCTCGCCGGCCGCGTAGGTTTGTTTGAGCGCCTCGATCATGGCGAGGCACTTCGCCCGCCGCTCCGTGCCGCCCTGCGGCCGCTCGACGCGGGCGAAGCCGTCGCGTTCGAGCGCCATCCGGTGGAGGTCGGAGACGAAGCGGTAGCGCCAGAGCGTGCGCTCGCCGCCGCCCTCGTCCGGAACCCGCGCGCTGCCGTCTTCGAGCAGCAGGCCCTCCGGGTTCTCTTCGGTGCGGACGAGCACTTCGTCGAAGAAGTCGATCAGCTCGTCCGTGTGCCACCCGGCCGCGAGGGCGACCGCCTCGGCCGTGAAGCTCATGCCTTCGAGCGCGGCGCAGGCCAGAACCTCGCGCGCGTCTTCGACCTCGACGGCCGTCTCCGCCCTGAGCAGCCGCGTCAGGCGGTCTTCGACGATGTGGCCGTAGAGGCCGAGCGTCGCGCCGCGCGGCCGCTTCCAGACCCAGCGGTCGGCCGCGTCCGTCTCCACCACCCCTTCGAGCCGCCACTCGCGCCAGAGTTCTTTGACCCAGCGCGCGTTGCCGTCCGTCACGCCGTGCAGCGCCGAGACGACCGACGGCGCGGCCTCGCCGACGGCCGCCGCGACCTCCGCGCGCGAAAGCTTCTCCAGAGGCCACCACTCGGCCAGCCCCTTCCCCAACAGGCTCTTGATGACCGCGCCCGCCTCGTCGTGCGCCGGCGCGTCAAGGTCAACGGGGCTCCTGACCGTGATGAAGAGCAGCGCGGGGAGGTCTCTGGCGACCTCGCGCGCCAGCCCGAAGAGCATGTTGTCCCACTCGAAGCGCCGGGCCTCGTCCCAGTCGTCGAGCAGGCAGACGAGCGGCCTCTCGGCGGCGGCGCGCCGCAGCAGGTCGCGCAGCCAGCGCGCGCCCTCCGGCCGGCGGCCGGGGTCGTCCCTGAACTGCTCCGCGAACTCACGCGCGGCCGCGCTGGTCTCGACGAACTGCGCGATGAGGTTGAAGGCGAAGCCGACGGAAGGGAGCGGGCAGAGGGCGAGCAGCGAGGCCAGACTGCCGGCGGCCGCCAGCGTCTTCTTCAGAGAGACGCCGTCCTGCCAGTCGAGCTTGTAGCGCTGGTACTCGCCGGCGCTGAAGTAGCCGGCGACGATGTTCGGCCGCGGCTTCGAGCGGTGGAGCGCCTTCGCCAGCGCGCCGAGGTGCTCGGTCTTGCCGCCGCCCGGCTCGGCGGCGATGAAGACGACGCCCCCGCGCTTCTCGCGCACGGCCCTCTCGTAGAGCGCGGCGGCCCGCGCGACGTAAGGCCGCGCGTCGGGCAGCACCGGCTCGAATTCACGCATGTGGGTCATGGCGCAGCAACCCCCGGCCTGAAGTTCCGCGCATGATACACGACGGCCCCGCGCGCGTTAAGGATGAGGGTTGACGGGCGGCGGGCCGGGACGGGCGGCGCGGGCGAGCGTGACCGCGGTGGAAACTTGCCGCCGCGCGCGCCGCGTCCGGTACAATCGGCCCGAACTCATGAACGGGGGCGCGGGCGGCGTTCGTCCGCGAGTCCGCATCAATCACGCGAGGGTCGAAGGCTGATGACGACCGACGAAATCGCGCCGCGGCGACTGCGGCAACAACGCATCGAGGGCGAGAAGTTCGAGAGGCCGGAGGAGGCCGTGGCGTGGCTCGGCGCGGTGCAGGCGCAGGACTACGGCGGCGCGCTGTGGGGCGTGGGGCTGCGCCTGCGGGACGCGTCCGAGGCGGGGGTCGAGCGGGCGATAGCCGAGAGGAAGATCGTCCGCACGTGGCCGATGCGGAGGACTCTGCACCTCGTCGCGGCCGGCGACGTGCGCTGGATGCTGAAGCTGTGTACGCCGCGCGTCGTGGCGGGCGCGGCGCGGCGGCTCGAGCAGTTCGTCGGCCTCGACGAGTCGACCTTCACGCGCAGCAAAAAGTTGTTCGAGCGCGCGCTCGGCGGCGGCCGACAACTGACGCGCGGCGCGATGTACGAGACGCTGGAGTCGGCCGGCGTCCCCACGTCGGACGGGCGCGGGCTGCACGTCATCACGCGGCTGGCGCAGGACGGCTTCCTCTGCTTCGGCACGCGCGAGGGGCGGCAGCCGACCTTCGCGCTGCTCGACGAATGGGTTCCCGCGTCGAAAGAGCTCGAACGCGAGGAGGCTCTGGCCGAGCTGGCGCGGCGCTACTTCACGAGCCACGGGCCGGCGACCTTGCAGGACTTCGCGTGGTGGTCGGGGCTGACCGTCGCCGACGCGCGGGCCGGCGTCGAGTCGGCGCGGCCGCGCCTCGCCAGCGAAACGGCCGGCGCGCGGACTTACTGGTTCTCAGCGTCGGCCGCCGCGGGCCCCGAAGGCGGCGCGGCGGGCCTCCACCTGCTGCCGCCCTTCGACGAGTACATCGTCGCCTACAAAGACCGCGGCGCCGTGCTCGACCCTTCGCGGACGAGAGAGTTGAACCCCGGCAACGGCGTCTTCAGCCCGACGATCGTCAGCGGCGGACGCGTCGTCGGCACGTGGAAACGCGCCCTCAAAAAAGGCTCGGTCGTCATCACGCCGGCCCCCTTCGCCCCGCTCAGGAAGGCCGAGGCGCGCGCCTTCAAAGAGGCCGCGCGGCGCTACGGCGACTTCCTCGGCCTGCCCGCCGCGACGACCTGAGCGGAGAGTTCTAGCCGGCGCGACGGGCGCGCGAACGCGGGAGTCCTCAGCCGGCGCGGCCACGCAGCTTCAGGACTCCGAAGCGGGCCGCGCCGGGCGACGAGGCTGCGAAGACCTGCGGGTCGTAGCCGGTCGCGGCGGCGTAGCGCGCCGCCACCTCCGAGACGGCCGCGCCCGCGCCCGCGTCGCCGAGCACCGCCACCGTCCCGCCGCCGCCCCCGCCCGTGATCTTCGCCCCGTAGAGCCCGCGCCCGCGGCCGGCCTCGCGCGCGAGCCCGACGAGCAGGTCGGTTCCTTCCGAGCCGAGTCCGCAGGCCGTGTAGCTCGCGTGCGACTGGAACATCAACTCGCCGAGCAGCTCCGGGCGCGGCCCCGCCGCGTCGCCCTTCAACAACTCGGCGAAGGCGCGCACGCGGAAGTGCTCGTGGACGGGGTGGCGCGCGGCGGCGCGCACGGGGTAGGCGCGGCCCGGCTCGACGCGCGTCACGTCGTCGGTGATGCCGCCGTAACGCGAGAGGAATTCCCCGCCGGTCATCGTCGCGGGCAGGCGTCGCGCGTACCGTTGCTCGAACTCCGAGGGCGAGAGGTTGGCGAGGCGGCCGCCCCAGCGCGGGTCTTCGACGCGCACGCGCCCCCCCTCGCCCCGCACGTCGAGGCCGGCCAGCTCGGCGACGATGCGGTAGCCCATGAACGCGGCGGCGCGCACCGCGCCGTAGTCCGCGCCCGCGACGGCGTGGCGCACGCCCGAATCAAGCCCCCAGAAGCTCAACCCCTCGGGCACCGCGACGCCTTCGAGCAACTCGGCCGGCTGGCAGAGCAGCGCGAGCAGGCGCCCGGCCTCGCCGCAGGCGGCCGTCATCTGATCCATCACGCCGCAGGGCGCGCCGGCCACGAGGTTCTCGGCCCGCTGGCAAAGCAGCGCCGCCTCGCGCGGGGGCAGGTCAACGCGGAAGGCCGCCGCCGCGGCCGTGGCGGTGGCGACCTCGACGGCCGCGGACGAACTGACGCCCTTGCCCTCGGGCACGCTCGAAGAGACGAGGACGCGCGCGCCGCCTTCGAGCCGCGCCCCGCGCTCGCGCTTGAGGACGAGGAGAACGCCCGCGACGTAAGAGGCCCAATGGCGCGAGGGGTCGCGGCGGAAGTAGGCGCGGGCCGCGGCGTAGTCGGAGGCCGCGCCGCCCTCGTCGAAGTCGGCCAGCGGCATCTCGAACGAGTCGGCGCGCTCGCCGCCCCGTTCGCGGCGGAGGCTGACGATGCGGAGCGCGCGCGAGTCGTCGCGCTGCAAGGCGACGAAGGCGGCCTCGCGGAGCGGGAGTTGGAGGACGAGCGAGCCGGAGTAGTCGGCGATGCCGCCCATCACGTCGAGGCGGCCCGGCGCGCGGGCGACGAAGATTTCGGCGCCTTCGTCGAAGAATGCCCCGGCCCCCGCGTCGAGGCTTTCGACAAACGCTTCGGCGTCGGGCAGCCCGTGCGTCGAGCCGTGAACGATGCTGAACATGCGCCGCCTCACCGGAGATTCAGAGCAGCCCGCGACGTTCGAGCGCGGCCAGCAGGAGCGGCTCGATCTGTCGGCGGAGGTGTTCGTTGGCGTAGCCGGCCCACGCCACGTCGGCCCCGACCTCAAGCGGTGCGTCGAGCGGCCCGCCGCGCGCGTCGGTCACGACCACGCCCAGCTCGCGCGCGATCAGTTCCGCGCAGAGGTCGTAAGGGTGGCAGCAGAGCGGGCGCTCGTCGTCGGCGCGGCGCACGAGCGGGCGCAGGTCGGCCACGAAGCGGTCGTGGCCCGCCATCAGCTCGTAGAGCTGCCCGCCGGACGAGAGGTACTGATCCTCGAAGCAGAGGGCCTTGCCGGGCGGGGCCGGGCCGAGCGCGCCGCGGACGATCTCCTCGTCGATGGCCGCCAGCTCGTCGCGCGCGCCGGGGAAGAAGCGCGCCACCATCGCGAAGCCGTGGGCGATGCTCTCTGCGCGCGAGGGGCGCAGGCGCAGCGGCGCCCGCTCCCCCGTCAGCCGGTTGACGCGCTCCGCGCTTGCGCCGCGGCCGCGCACGGCCCAGAGCGCGTCCGAGAGGTGCTGCTTGACGAGCGGGATTTCGGTCTGCACGGCCAGCTCGATGTCGGCGAGGCCGGTCGAGGGGCCGCGCTCGGGCGCGACGCCCGTCAAGACCCACGCGCTCCGCTTCTGGTACATCAGCCCGCGCGTCCCGTCAATCGGGTCGACGATGACGCGCCACGCCGCGCCGGCCTCGCGCGCGCCGCGCGGCAGCACGACGCGGCCCGCTTCGAGTCCTTCGGCGACGAGCACGACGGGCGCGTCGGGGGTCGCCACCTCGCGCTCGAAGAACTCGACGAGGCGGGCTTCGCCGAAGCGGTCAAGCTCGTAGATGGTGTCGCTCTCGGCCTCGCGCTCGACGCCGGAGAGTTCTTCGACCGAGGCGCGCTCGCAGGCGGCGACGACCTCGGCGCGGATGCGCTCGTGCAGGCGGCGGATGGGGGCGAGCAGGGCGCGCACGTCGCGGCTCATCGCGCGCCTCCCCCCGGCGCTCGCCGGTAATGAGTGTCGGGCGCGGCGCGCAGCTCGGCGGCCTTCTCCTCGGGCGAGGTGTCGGAGAGGAAGTTGCCGCCGCCGACCTCGGGGCCGGCGAGGTACTTGAGGAGGTCGGGCTTGCGCAGCGGCGGGTGGAACTCGATGTGGAAGTGGAAGCCGCGGTGGTCGCCGCCGCCGGTCGGGGCCTGATGCAGAGGCATCACGTAGGGGAAGGGCATCCGCCAGAGGTTGTCGAACTTGACGAGGACGTGCCTGAGCGCGGCGGCCAGATCGCGCAGCTCCTCGGCGCTCATCGTGGCGAGGCTCGGGTGCGTCTGCTTCGGCGCGACGAAGACCTCGTAGGCGTAGCGCGCGAAGTAGGGCACGAAGGCGACGGCCGAACCGTTCTCGAAGAGCAGGCGGCGGCCGTCCCTTTTTTCCGCCGCGATGATGTCGCGCAAGAGCACGCGGCCGGTCTCCTGAAGGTAGGCGCGGGCGGCGCGCGCCTCGGTCTCGATGGTCTTGAAGACGAAGTTGGTGGCGTAAATCTGGCAGTGCGGGTGCGGGTTCGAGACGCCGACCACCTCGCCCTTGTTCTCGAAGACGAGGACGTGCTCGACCTCGGGGCGCGCGCCGAGCTCGACGTACTGCTCGCGCCAGACGCCGAGGAGGTGTTCGACTTCGGGCGGCTCAAGTTCCGCCAGCGTCAGGTCGTGGCGCGGGCTGTAGCAGACGACGCGCGCGAGGCCCGCGGCCGGGCGGCTGCGGTAGGGCGCGGGCGGGGGCGGCAGGTCGCGCGGCGCTGCGGGGCCGACGCACGGGTGGTCGTTGTCGAAGACGAGAGTCTGACGGTAAGGCGGGTTGACGCGGCCGCCCACGCGGCGGTTGCCGGGGCAGAGGAAACAGCCGGGGTCGTAGGCGGGCGGGGGCTCGGCGGGGGCGGCCACCGTCTCGCCGGCCCACGGGCGGTGCTGGCGGTGCGCCGCCACCACCACCCACTCCTCGCGCAGCGGGTGCCAGCGCTCTTCCCAGCTCAAACGAAGCACCTCCCCTCGCGGCGGGCCGCCCCCGGCGAAAATCTCTGCCCCGGAATAAAAAGGATTTTTACATTGCCGCGAACTTTTGTATAGTGACCACCGAAAGTCCCATCCATCCCTTCGAGGTTCTCCGTATTGATGAGAATAAGCCCCGCCCTCAAGCTCTTCATCTGCCTCGCGGCGGCGGCGCTGCTGGCCGCCTGCGCGCCGCAGCAGACGCCGACCGGTTCGCCGCAGGGCCCCGGCCCCAAGCGGCTCCGGCTCGCCTTCGTCACCAACAACGCCTCCGACTACTGGACGATCGCCCGCAAGGGGACGGAGAAGGCCGTGCAGGAGTTGGGCAACGTCGATCTGGAGTTCAGGATGCCGGGCGAGGGCTCGGCCGCCGAGCAGAAGCGCATCGTCGACGACCTTCTGGCGAAGGGCATCGACGGCATGGCCATCAGCCCCGTCGACCCGGCCAACCAGACGCAGATGATTAACGACGCGGCCCGGCAAATCCTCGTCCTCACGCAGGACTCGGACGCGCCCGAGAGCCAGCGCGCCTGCTACATCGGCACCGACAACCGCGCGGCGGGCCGGCAGGCCGGCGAGCTGGTTAGGCAGACTTTGCCGCAGGGCGGCAAAATCATGGTCTTCGTCGGCAAGGCCGACGCGCAGAACGCGCGCGAGCGCTTCGAGGGGATGAAGGAGGCTCTGGCCGGCTCGAACGTCGAGGTCATCGACCTGCGCACCGACGACGCCGACCGCGTGCGCGCCAAGTCGAACGCCGCCGACACGCTCGTCCGCTACCCGGAGGTGTCGGCGATGGTCGGCCTGTGGGCCTACAACGGGCCGGCCATCCTGAGCGCGCTGCGCGACGCGGGCAAGGTCGGGCAGGTCAAGGTCATCGCCTTCGACGAGGAGGACGACACGCTCAAGGGCATTCAGGAGGGGGCCATCGAGGGCACGGTCGTCCAGCAGCCCTACGAGTTCGGCTACCAGTCCATCAAGGCGATGTCGCAGATCATCGGCGGCGACCGCTCGATCATCCCCGCGTCCAAGCAGGTCTTCGTCCCCACGAAGGTCATCAAAAAGGACACGGTCGAAGAGTTCATCAAACAACTCAACCAGCTCCGCGGAAGAGCGTAAAAGCAGTAGTCAGTAGACAGTAGTCAGTAGACAGTAGGCTCCGCCGCGAGGCCCCCGACGCTGATACTGAAGGACGTTCGCTACCGAAGGTCTTCCTACTGATTACTGACTACTGACTACTGTCTACTCCTCCTATGCCTTCTCCCATTCTGGAGATGAAGGGGATCGGCAAGCGGTTCCCCGGCGTGGTCGCCCTTGAGGGGGTGAGTCTGGAGGTCTACCCCGGCGAGGTCGTCGCCCTCATCGGCGAGAACGGCGCGGGCAAGTCCACGCTGATGAAAATCCTCGGCGGCGTCTACCAGCCCGACGGCGGCGAAATCTTAATCGAGGGCCGGCCCGCCACCATCCACTCGGTCGCCGACGCCATCCGCCTCCGCATCGGCTTCATCCATCAGGAGCTGAACGTCCTCGACAACCTCGACGTGGGCAGCAACGTCTTCCTCGGCCGCGAGCCGCGCCGCGCCGGCCTGCTCAACCTCGTGGACACGCGCCGGATGCACGAGGAGGCCGAAGTCTACCTCCGCCGGCTGGGCCTCGACGTGCCGAGCCGCACGCCGCTCGCGCGCCTCTCCATCGCGCAGCAGCAGATGGTCGAGATCGCCAAGGCGCTCTCGCAGCAGGCGCGCCTGCTCATCATGGACGAGCCGACTTCGAGCCTCACGCTCACCGAGACCGAGCGGCTCATCGGAGTCGTCAAAGACCTGCGCGCGCAGGGCGTGAGCGTCATCTACATCTCGCACCGTCTGGGCGAGGTGAGGGAGCTGGCCGACCGCGTCGTGGCCCTGCGCGACGGGCGCAACGCCGGCTCGCTCGCCCGCGACGAGGTGACGCACGACCGGATGGTGAAGATGATGGTCGGCCGCGACCTCGAAAGCTTCTACGCGCACGACGACGGCGCGGCCCGGCCCGCGCGCTTCTCGGTGCGCGACCTCCGCACGCGTCGCTACCCGCAGCACGCC
>Ga0196977_1000430_pt1 | contig 22023 bp, 21 predicted proteins | sample S3v_1013CmetaG_FD_148634 | JGI IMG/M metagenome (GOLD analysis project Ga0196977, IMG submission 148634) | Soil microbial communities from Anza Borrego desert, Southern California, United States - S3+v_10-13C | ecosystem: Environmental > Terrestrial > Soil > Desert | place: USA: California...
CCGACTCACCGACGACGAATCCCTCGCCAGGGTCCCGCTCCAGGCCAGCGGAGGCTGCCACGCCGGCTTCCGCACCCCACGGCGCGTCAGCAGCGTGAGCATCTCCTGATACAGCGGCGTGGCCCGGATCCGGGCACGGATCTCCTCGTCGGCGATCCGCCGGGGGATCGCCCGCGGCCTCTCGGCCAGGCGCGCTCGCCAGCGCCGGATCAGCCTGATCAGCACGACGCCCGCCAGGACGCCCCCGGCGACGGCCAGGGCGATGCGGATCGCCGTGAGGACGAGGACGCGCGGCGGGGCGAAGCTCGCGCCGTCGAGCAGCTTGGCGAACCGCGCGGAGACCGCGGCGCTCAGCGGCTCGCTCCAGCCGAGGAGCTCGGACCGATCGTCGCTGTCGAAGGCCACGACCGAGTTGACCCACGCGTAATTCAGCGCGTCGAGCGCGCGACCGGCTCTCGCCATGAGGCCGGGCGCCGGCCCGTGCTGGGCGAGCAGGTCGGCCGGCGGCGTGGCGTCGTAGGGCTTCCAGACGCCCGGCTCCACCTCCGCCTCGACCCAAGCGTGGGCGTTGCTCTCCCGCACGACATAATGGCCGGTGGTCGCGTTGTACTCCGCCGCGACGTAGCCCGTGACGACCCGCGCCGGGATCCCCACGCTCCGGCAGAGCGCCGCGAGCGCCGAGGCGTAGTACTCGCAGTGTCCCGTGGAGGCGTCGGTGAGGAACCAGTCGATCGGGTCCACGGCGCGGGGCGGGGGCGGGGAGTCGAGGCTGTAGGTGTAGTTGGACCAGAAGTGCCGGCGGAAGGCGTTGATCGCCATCGAGTCGTCGGAGATTGAACGCAGCGCCGGGTCGGGCTCGATCTCGGCCTGCGCGAGGATCTTCGCGGCGAGCCCGCGCACCACGGGCGAGGCCCAGCCGGCCGGCTCGCGCGCGGTGCGCCGGCGAGGGCCGGTGTTGTACGGCGCCGAGCGCGCCATGTAGCGGAACGTGCCGCCACGCCCGGCGATCATCAGCGTCCCCTGCGGCCTGTAGATGGCGCAGGTCGTGGGGTCCTCGAACCGGACCTCCGCCGGACGCCAGATGGTGAAGAGATACGAGAACTCGCGCGGCGTATTGAGCAGCGTGATGTGCTGATGAATCACCGAATCGCCCGCGGCCCCGCCGAGGTTCTCCGCCTGACCGGGGACCTCCTCGCTGGTCTCCCCCACCGCCGACGGCGGGCGGGAGGGTGACCAGACGCCGTCCTCGTACGTGTCGAGCACCGCCCCACGGAGGTAGTGCACCGCCCCGAGCCCGCCCAGCGGGCGCCCCTCGCTGTCGGCGAGGCGCATGTGCAGGACCGGGGTCTGCGACGTCGAGATCGCGCCCCCGAGGCCGATGCGCACCCGGTCGGCGAACCCCACGACGCGCCCGACGCCGGGATTGCCCCACCGACCGATCTCCCGCAGCCCCGCGCCGCGCGGGAGCACCACGAACACGATCGCGGCGACCAGGAAGCCCAGCCCCAGGCCGGCGACGGCCATCCGCCGGAGCTCGGCCGAGGCCCGCGGGCCGGCGCCGGGGCGGATCCGCAGCGGGCCGAAGTCCCCCGCCGGGCCGCGCGACGCCAGGCGCTCGGCGCGCTCGAGGCTCACGCGGAGCTGCGCGTGCATCGCCGCGTGCGCGACCAGCGGCAGGTAGACGAACGACAGCACCGCGACCGCGAGGCCGTTGCTGACGAGCATCGAGGCGACGCAGAGGAACACCGAGAGCGCCAGCAGCTGCGCGTCGTCGCTCGCCGAACGCTGATCGAACGCCTTCACGACCATCATCCAGGCGACGAACTCCGCGAAATCATGGATATCGAGGCCGTCGCCGAGCGCGAGATTCATCGTGCGGAGGAGCACGGCGATGGTGGCGAGCGCCACGAGCCAGCGCGGAACGGCCGCGGCGCGCGACCGTGCCCCGAGCACGATCCCGACCGAGCCGACCACGAGCGCCGCCAGCATGCTCGCCGGCGCCGGGCTGACGGCCGCATAGGCGATGACGGCGCACACCGCGGCGAGCAGGAGCGTCTTCCGGGGCGCGGTCGTTGCGCTCATCGGGCCGCCCCCGCGCCGCCCGCCGGGGTCCCCCCGGGCCCGGCGGCGCTCCAGAATTGCGGCGCCGACGCCGCGAGCACCAGGCCCTGGCGCGAGCCGTGAGGTTCCGTCGGCCGCGGGCGCACGGTGATGATCGAGTCGCGCAGCGAGGGGGACGCGCCGGGGTTCTGGATCAGCTCCCCCTCGCCGTGCGCCCCGATGATCGCGAGCCTCGCGAGGGCGTTCCGCAGCCCGATGCGTCCGGGGGCCGGGTGCGAGGAGAGACCGGCGCCCGGGCACACGAGCCCGATCGCGAACCCCTGCTCGGCGCCCGCGTGCAGAACGCCGGCGGCCAGCGCGATCGAGCTCTCGATCGCTTCGTCGTCGCCGGCGTCGTCGAGCTCGAGCCGGACCCACAGCCTCCGCGGCGAGGGGGTGGCGTGCTGCTTGACGACCAGGGTGCCGACCCGGGCCGTGGCGCGCCACGACACCGCCTTCATCCCGTCGCCCGGCAGGTATTCGCGGATCCCGTAGAAATCGCCCGACGCGCCCCCGCGCACGGAGCCCGGCCCGAACTGCTCTCCGCCCGCCCTCAGCGCCTGGATTACCGACGCCCGGACCGGCGACGGGTGCGGGTAGACAAGCGCGGTGCGGTGCTGCACGAAGCGCAGGCTCTTGTTGGCGAGCCCGAACGGGAACGTGGAGGCGACGTTGAATTCCGTGAACTCAGGCCGGCCGCGCCGGAACGCGCGGGCGCGAGCCTCGGCCTGGACCACCTGCCCCGGCCCGACGCAGGTCACGAAGGCGACCGGCCGGGAGGTGAATCGCTGCCACGGGGTCGAGGCCCGCCGCCGCCGCGCGGGCTCGCACTCGCTGATGATCAGCGCGAACGCGGGCGTGAATCGGTTCTCGTTGCGCACCTTGTAGCGGATCACGAGCTCGCCGCCCGCGCTCGCATCGGGGATCGCCTCCCGCTCGACCCGCAGGCCCATGAGCCCGGCGCCGGACGCCAGGCCGGAGATCGCGATCCCCGCGAGCGCCAGGCCGAGGCACCAGAAGAGCAAATTGTTCTGGCTGGAGATCGCCGCGATCGCGAGAAAGGCGGTCACCGCGAGATAGATGAGCCCCGTCAGGCGGAAGCGATACGTCCGCCGCACGGGCACATCCTCGGGCTTCACCTCTCCCGCCCCCGCGCCGGGATCTCCCTCACCGGCTCGACGAAGAGCAGGAGCTTCCGACCGTCCATCGGGAGCATGGTCGAGCCCCGGAACGGCAGGATCTGCTCTGAGGTGGCGTGCACCTCCAGCCGTCGCGTCATCGCGGCCTCGGGCACCTTCAGCGAGAACGAGCCGTCGGCCTTGGTCGTCGTGCTCGCGATCGAGCCCATTCCCGTGCTGCCATCGGTCACCCGCAGCTCCACGCCGGCGAGGCCCTCCCCCTCCAGGCGCGGGTCGTTCTCCTGGACCACGGTGGCCACGCCCGCCTCGCCGGGGAGCACTTTCCCGGAGACCGCGCGGTTCGTGGAGCATGCTCCCGAGGTCGCGAGGAGCAGCACGGATCCGCCTGCCGCGAGGGCGCGGGACATGCGGGCGATCAGGCGGGTCATGAACGTCCTCCAAACTCTGCCACTGCCGGCAGGTCCTTGAGCGAGGCGAGACCGAAGGTGTCGAGGAATTGCCGCGTCGTGCCGTAGAGCATGGGGCGGCCGAGCTCCTCGGCGCGCCCCTGGATCGTCACCAGCCGGTGGTCGAGGAGCGTCTTGAGCACCTCGCCGCAGGCCACGCCCCGGATGCTCTCAACCTCCGCGCGGGTGACGGGCTGGCGGTACGCGATGATCGCCAGCGTCTCGACCGCCGCCTTGCTGAGGCGGTTCTGCGCCTTCTGCTGGTGGAGCGCCGCGACCGCTCGGGCATACTTGGGCAGCGTCATCAGCCGGTAGCCCCCGGCCACCGACTCGATCCGGAAGGCCCTGTCCGTTTCTTCGTACGTCGCGTTCAGCCGCCCGACAGCCCCGGCCAGCGCCTGCTTCGCCGCCGCAACCGCTGCGTCGGCGACGTCGGCCCCTTCGTCGAGAAGCCCCGCGGCGCGGGCGAGGCGATCGGGCGGGATGGGTCGGTCCGCGCACAGCAGCAGCGCCTCGACGGCGCCGGCGAGCTCATCGGAGGTCCGAGAACTCTCGGCCTGTGGGGATCCCCGGCGTCCCGAGCTGGTTTCCACACCCTTGGACATCGCCGAATGCTACCACGGCCGCCGGGCGGGGTTTGGCGGGCCCGCGCGGACGCGGGCGACGCGGCGTCTGCGCCGGAATCCCGGTGGCGTCGCCGATCGGCGTCAATCGGGGAGCGCGCCCGGCCGACATACCAAGGGGAAGGTCCATGAGCCCGCCGGGGTTGGAGAACGCGCATGAGCCGGGGAACTGTCCTGCTGGTTGACGACGAGCCGCACATCCCGCTCGTGCTCGGGCGCAAGCTCGAGGGAGCCGGCTTCAGCGTGGTGACCGCCGCGGACGGCGAAGAGGGTCTGATGGCCGCGACCGAGTCGCGCCCTGACCTGGTGATCACGGACCTCCAGATGCCCTTCATGAGTGGCGTGGAGTTCGCCTCGGCCCTGCGCGGGCACGCGGACCTGTCGAGCGTGCCCGTGGTGCTGCTCACGGCGCGGGGATACGTGCTGCCCGAAGGAGAGTTCGAGATCTCGAATATCGTGCGGGTGCTCGCCAAGCCTTTCAGCGTGCACCAGATCCTTGAGGTTGTCGAGCAGCTGATCGGCGGCGGCCGGTCGGAGGCGGCCTGATGCACCGGCTCGAGGCGCGTGATACCGACCCGCACGGCATCCTGCGCGAGCGCCTCGAGCGCTTGGGCATCCTCACATGGCGGCTCGCTTCGGACGGGCGCGTCCTCAGGGCGCCGACCGCCGTGGGTGTCCGGGCCACGTGGCTCTGCAATCCGGTGCTGGTTGAGCTGCTCAGGTCGCGCGTGCCGACGCAGCCCGACTCGGTCCCGCCGGGCCCGATCGAGCTCTTCCGCGGCTGCCGCGTGCTCCTCATCCCGCTGCGCGTGCGCCGGCGGATCAGCGAGTGGACGGCGGCGATGTTCCTGACCACCGACGCGCTGCACGCCGACGAATTCCTCAGCGGGTGCAAGCGCGCCGGCGTCGACCCGGTCGCGACCGCCAAGTCACTCCTGGGCATCGCGGATTTCACGGCGGCGGAGGCGTCGCGCATGTGCGCCCTGTTGTTGGACATGGCGGCGGACATCGAGAAGACGCGCCGCGACGCCGCATCGCTCGACGGCTTCACGCAGACGCTGGCCGACGCCTACGAGCACATCGAGCTGACATACGGCCTGGCGCGCGCGATGCGTCACCTCGCCGATCCGCCCGCGTTCCTGCGCATGGCGCTCCAGGGGCTGCTCGACGCCACCAGGTTCGGCTGGGACGCGCTTCTCCTCACGACCACGACCTGGCAGGACGACGTGCGCCGGCCGGCATTCCTGTGCGCGGGCAGACCGCCGGCGGACGAGGCGGGGTTCCAGAAGTTCGCGGCCGCAGTCCTCCCGGAGCTCGACTGCGAGGGGGGCACGCTGATCCAGAGCGACGAGCGCGTGGTCCAGCTGATCGGCGCGCAGGAGCAGGTCGTCCTCTTCCCCATCGCCCGGGCCGGCCGGCCGATCGGGATGATCCTGGGCGGGGCCAAGGGCGGCGAGGACCCGCAGGTCAGCACCTACGACACCCGCGTCTTCGACACCGTCGGCGCGTTCGTGCTCAGCTACCTCGAGATCGTCTCGCTGCTGCACGAGCAGCAGGAGATGTTCGTCGGGTCGCTGCGGGCGATCACCGCCGCGGTCGACGCGAAGGACAGCTACACGCGCGGCCATTCCGAGCGCGTGGCCCACCTGGCGGCCCTCCTGGCGTCGACGATCGGCCACTCCGAGCCGGAGGTGGAGCGGATCCATATCGCCGGCCTGATGCACGACGTCGGCAAGATCGGCGTGCCCGAGGCGGTGCTCTGCAAGGCGGGCAAGCTCACCGACGAGGAATTCGAGGCGATCAAGCGGCACCCCCGCATGGGGTACGAGATCCTGCGCGGCATCCCGCAGCTGGCCGACATCCTGCCCGGCGTGCTCTGGCACCACGAGCGCTTCGACGGGCGCGGCTACCCGGACGGTGTCGCCGGCGAGCAGATCCCCCTGATGGCCCGGATCCTGGCCCTGGCCGACACGTTCGACGCGATGAGCTCCAACCGCGCCTACCGCCCCGCGATGGCGCGCGACCGCGTGCTCGAGGAGATCGTCCGAGTGTCCGGCTCGCAGTTCGATCCGGCGCTGGCGGCCCGCTTCGTCCAGCTCGACTTCGCCGAGTACGACCGCATGGTCGCCAGGCATCGCCCGCAGCGCCAGCACCCGCCCGAGAGCCTCGCCGCCTGAGACGCCCCGCCGGACGCACGCCTCAGCGGACGTCGCGGTCCCACGAGTCGGCGAGGATCTTGTACTCGGCGGGCGCGGGATACGAGTTGTATAGCGCCAGCACCTCCGCGGCGGTGAGCGCGTCGCCCATGATCGCGAACTCGCACATCGAGCCCTCGAAGCTCGCGGCCCCGGAGAGAGCGCCGCTGCCGGCCGAGCCGGAGACGGTCCCCAGCAGGATGTCCGGCGCGCTCGAGGCGCCGTTCCAGTAGCTGGCGGTGGCGGCCGGCGTGCGATCGACCTCCACGCCGTCGATGTACAACATCACCTGCGTGCTCTCGGCGACGAGGACCACGTGGTGCCACGACCCCGCGCTGATCGCCGCCGACGACACCGTGATCCCGGTATTCGACTCGAACGCGCCCCGCAGCGCGCCGAAGCCGACCGACAGGTACCACGACCCCGCGTCGTAGCCGCTCTCGTCGCGCAGCGCGATCGCGCGGGTGGTGGTCACGTCCTCCGGCCGGATCCAGACGCTGACGGAGCGGATGGCGGCGTAGCTCGTCAGGTGGTCAATCTCGAGCTCTCCGCCGTCGCCGAACCAGGCGGCGGCGCTCGCCCCCAGGCCCGGCACCGCGCCCCCGCGGAAGCGGCCCGAAGAGCTCTTCTCCTGCGCTGTGTTGGACTGCACCCGGTCGGCGCGCGAGCCGTCGGCCAGCGGCCAGTATCCCAGCAGGTTGTTCGCGTAGAGCGTCGAGCCGGCGCCGGGGAACCCGCTGCCCTGCATGCCCAGGTCCAGACGCATGATGGCCCGGGCCCGCCCGCACCGGGCGATGGCGGTGAGCCGCACCGGCTGCCATGCGTCGTCGTCGAGGGTCGCCCCGTCGGCCCCGGTCGCCTCGAGCGTGACCACGCTGTCCCCATACGCCTGGTCTTGGACCCATGCGCCGTCGCCAAGCGACCACCGCCAGTCCGGCGACGATTCCATGACATGGATCGCCCCCTCGAGCACCGACTCGGCATGCTGCCAGGCCTGAGAGGAATCGGCAAGGGTGGACCCCTCGGCGAATCTCGCCCGCACCACGTCGAGGCTGGCCACGAGCATCGCCGCGACAACGGCGACCGTGACGAGGACGAGCACGTACACCCCGCCGCGACGCGACCTCGCCGGCGCCCCGCGCCGGGTCATTGCTTGGCTCCGTCCGCCGCGAGATAGCGCACGCGCTCGAGCTGCGCGAGCAGCTTGCCGCTCCGCCACACGCTCACGGACACGATCTTGGCGCCGCGGTCGTCGGCCGGGAGAAGCGCGGTGAGGTCCACGGGGTTGACGTTCTCGACGGCCACCGCCCGACGCCACGCCGCAAAGCCGCTCAACGCGACCCCGTCCGGACCGGCGGGCGGGGACTCGCTCCAGCCGTCGAAGTCGTCGAGGTCGTCGAAGGTGGTCCGGTTGGAGGCGATCTCCGCGGCGTCCAGGCCCGGCCCGGCGCCACCGTTGGGGTCGTCGTACGGCAGCGCGCAGACCCAGTCGAGGAGCTCCCGCGCCAGGGCCTCCGCCGCCACGGCGTGCGCGGTGCTCCGCTGCATCCCGACCGACACCGCGGCCCCCTGGAGCAGCGAGACCAGCACGATCGCGAGGACGGCCATGGAGATGACCACCTCGATCAGCGTCAGCCCGCGCGCCGCGCGGCGTGGGCGTGCGCAGGCGGTCATGGCGCTTCTCCCGGATTCCGGCGCGATACCCCGCACCCGAGCGACCAGGCCTCGTCGCCGGCCGTGAGCGCCGCGCCCACGCGGCTCACTGTGTGCCGCGTCGCGGGGCCGCCGCCGACGCGGATCAGCTTCCCGCTCACCGAGTGCCCCGCGACCACCGCGGTGCCCTTGTTCCAGGTCGCGCCGCCGTCGGTCGAGGTCAGGAACGGCGCCGTGGCCGGCCAGCCGAGGCCCGCGGCGGTGCCCAGCGACGCCCTGACGTCCCCGCCCGTGCAGCTCACCACGACGCACAGCTTCTCCGACGCCGGCACGACGATGCCGCTGAGCGTGAACGTGCGCACCGCGGGGAGAAGACCGAGGAGACCGAGCGACCCCTCCGACACGGTCGAACGCGAGTAGACCGCTCCCGTCGGCAGGTTGTTGCTGTCGACCCCGCGGATCTCGACCACCACCGTCGTCGTGGCGGCGCCGTTCGGGCCGAGGCTGAGCTTCAGCTCGTCCAGCGTCCACGCGATGACCCCCGACGGCAGGGTGGGCGCGAACACCTGGCCGCAGCGCGTCGAGCCCACCTCCCGGCTGGTCGCGACGGAGACGATCGACGTCTGGAGCGTCGACGCCGCGTCGGTGCGTTTGGTGAGCTCGGCGTATGCCGGCACGTCGTCGAACGCGTATTCCAGGTCGAACGCGCTGACGGATTCGACGATCTCCAGCCGGTCCGATCCGTTCACCAGCCGCTCGAGCGCGCTGCCGACGACGCCCGACCAGACGTACCGCACCGTGTCGGGCGAGGCGTCGCCGTCCTGATCGGGGATGACGAAGGTCACCGCCCGCGCGCCCGTCTCGGTGACCTCATGGGCGATCGCGGCATCGGCGGCGAATTTCGAGACGAATTCCGCCCCCTGGATGGACGTGACCTGCACCCCGTCCTCGGCGGGGATGGCCTTGGTCGAGAGGCCCAGGAGCGAAGCGACCGCCATCAGCACGACCGCCGCGATCGAGAGGGAGATGATGAGCTCGACCAGCGTGAACGCGTCACGGGCTTGGGGACGGGTGCTGCGCATGCTTGTGCTCCCGCGCGAAGCGGCGGCCGCGGGCGGCTACCCGCCGACCCTGGCCACCGACGCGACCCTGGCCTCCTGTCCTCCCGAGATCGTGGCCTGGAACGTGACCCCCGACGCCTTCACCCGGACCGTGCCGCCCGAGGCGGCGGAGGAGACGCCGGCGCGGAAGTCCACGCGGGCGACGCCGTCAAACTGTGCGGAGACAAGATCGACCCTGTAGGGGGAGCGGCCGAGATGCACGGTCGTCGTCGCCCCCGATCCTTCGAGGTTGACCAGGTCGTACGAATCGCCGGCGGTGCTGAACACGATCGAGGAGGTCGTCGCGTTGTGCCAGGAATCCTGCTGCAGGCGGCGCATGTCCGCGCCGACGCGCGTGGACGCCAGGTTCGCACGGTACTGCCCGGCGGTCGAGACGCTCGCGGGGATCGCCACCGCCGCCGCGACGGCCATCACCGCCAGGACGACGACGAGCTCGATAAGGGTGAACGCCCGATGCATGGGTCCTACCTCCGCCCGACACCCCTCAAACGACGCAGACGCTCGCGGCGGCGCGAACGTCTGCGCTGGATTCAGCCTGCGGCGTGCGGGGTCAGTAGCTGACCCAGGCGACGCCGTTCGAGTCGGTGTCCGTGCCCGCGGCGTTGATGCGGACGTCGCCGGTCGACGCCGTGTACCACCAGCCAGAGCCCGCCGTGCCCTGCGTGCCCGTGATGTCGGCGCTGCCCTTGTTGGGCCCGCCCTTCTGCACCGGCACCGACCGCAGATACGGGCCGTACATGAACACCGCGGTCTTGGTGGCGTTCGTGTTCCCGTCGATGTCCGAGTACTGCGTGAGCTGGTCCGAGAAGTCGGCGACCGTGGGGAACGTGCCGTTGTGCTCCGCGGCGTAGAGCTCGATCGCGCTGCGCAGGATCGCCAGGTCGGAGACCGCGCCCGACTCCGATGCGCCGGCGGCGCCGCGGCTCATGCGCGGGATGGCGATCGCGCCGATCACCCCCAGGATCACGATGACGATGACCAGCTCGATGAGGCTGAAGGCCCGCGAGCGACGCTTCCCGATGACTTGCAGCATTGCCGATTACCTCCACCTTTGCACGCCGGTTTGGCTGATCCAATCGTGCCGTGCCGTATGCATCGGGGTTCCCGGCGCGGGACTGAAGCGGGCGGGGGCTTCGAGACCGGGCCGCTGCTCGCCCAGTCCGCACAGGCCATGCCGACGCGCGGGCATCGGCACATATCGGGCGTTGGGCGCGGAGGCCCGGTCTCGCCCGGCCTATCGATCAGGCGGCGTGTGGAGGTCGCCCCGGGGGAGCGCGAGCGTCACGAAGAACTCCTCGCCCCCCCGCCTGAAGCGGGCCCCGTCCCTGGTGACCTCGAGCAGCTCCGCCCCCGCGACGCGCTGCCCGACGCGGACGAGCTGATTGTTCACCGTCACCGCCGCGCGCGTGCCCGTGCCCAGCGTGGCGCTCAGGATCAGCGGCTCGGCCTGCACTTCGTCGGCGAACAGGTCCTCCACCGCGACGGGGTCCAGCCCCTCGGCCGTCGCGATCGACTCCAGGCGCGACGCCAGGCCCGGCCCCGTGGGCAGGGGGCGCGGCGCGGTCGTGCCCGCCTCGCCCAGGAGGGCGGCGCCCTCGCCCGCGCTCGCCGCCGCCGGCGAGCCCCCGCCCAGGAAGAGGCGGTCCACGGCCAGAGCCGAGACGGCGATCGCGAGCAGCCCGTAGCCGGCTTTCCGCTGTCTGGTGAGTGTCATGCCCCGACTGGGCGGAACGGGGACGCGGGCGGCAAGCGATCCCAAGGGATTAGCTCGTCGGCTCCTCGCTGCGGGCCGTATACCAGGCAATGTCCAGCACGAACCGGACGACTCGCGAGTTCCCGGACGGCCCCTCGCTACCCCCGCCGGTGAGCTGGAACGAGGTGATCGCCATGTCCGGGAACCGGGCGCGGAGCTCGTGCATGATGGCGACGACGCGTGGGAACTCGCCGGCGCCGGTGATGTGGAGCGGGATGGTGTCGAGCAACTCGCCCCGGAACACCGTGCCGACGACGAGCTGCTCAAGGTCGAGACCGCCCCCGGTCACGGTGCTGGTGACCTCCTCCTGACGGTTGACCAGCCCGTCGGCGGTGTGCAGCACCACGGCCGACCGCTGCAGGCGGTCGCGCGTCGTCTCGATCGCGCCGCGGACCTGCTCGTATTCGGACTGGGCGACCTCGAGCTGCTGCCTCGAGGCCGTGAGCTGCGCCGCGAGGCGGCGCTGCTCGTCCTCGGCGTGAAAGACGGGCCGGATGCCGAACCAGAACGCCGCGCCGCCGATGGCGAGCAGCGCAGCGCCGGCGGCGAGATCGACGTCGCGGGTGCGGAAGGACGCGCGGCCCGGGCTGACGGCCTCCATCATGCTCCCCCTTCGACGAACGACGACTCGAGCGTGAAGCGGACCGCCGCCGGCTCGCCGGGTTCGCTGACGGTGCGGGTCTCGACGACCTTGGTCCGGCTGAACACGCCCGTGGCCTCGAGCTCCTGGACGAAGCGCGTGAGGTCCGATTGCGTCGGGCAGCGGGCGAGGACGGTGAAGCGGTACTCGATCTCGCCGCCGGGCTTGACGATGCCCGGGAGGAGCTGGCAGGATTCCAGCCGCACGACGTCGGCGCCCTTTCTCGCCACCATCGCCAGCACGATCGACCAGTCGGGCTGGCGGTCGACCTCGGAGGTGATCGCCATGCGCCGCTCCAGGTCGGCGAGCTCGCCGCGCGAGGCCGCGACCGCCGTGGACATGAGATCGATCTGGTCCGCGGTCGATCGGATCGTGGAGTCCATACCCGAGACGGCGTCGAAGCTCTCGATGCGGAGCGCGAGGCACGCCACGGTGAGCAGCGCCGACTCGAGTACGGCGACGGCGAGCCACTGCCGGATGCGCCGGCGCCGGGCCCGCTCGGCCAGGAGCGACTTGGGAAGCAGGTTGGGGTACGGGGCCATCAGTCGCTCCCCCAGAGTGCGTGACCGAGGGCCGTCATGTACGAGGGATCGCCGGCGGCGTGCCGGCGCGCCGAGAGCCCCCGGGCCAGCGAGGCGGGCACGACGGGCGCGGCCTCGACGCCCGAGATCTCGGTGAGGTATGGCGCGATCCCCGGGGTGTTCGCCCCGCCGCCGACCAGACGCAGGGCGGAGACCGCCTCGCCGGGGAACCGGTCGAGGGCGTAGGCGACCGAGGAGAGCGTCTCCTGCAGCATGAGGTCGACCTGCTCGCGCAGGATGACGCGCGCGCGCGTGGCGCACAGCGCGTCGGCCTCGGGCGAGGTCTCCTCGGCGAGGCCGAACCGGCGGATGAGCGCCCCGGCGCCCCGCGCCGGGATCGCGAGCTTGCGCGCGACCGTCTCGGCGATCCAGGCGAGCCCGAGCGCCTCGAGCCTCCGGTGGTACACGCACGCCCCGGCGCGGAACACGAGCAGGTCGAGCCCGGCCTCGCCGAGATCGATGAGCACGCCGAGCTCGGACAGGCCCTGCATCACGTGGGCGCACGCCCGCGACGTCGCCTCGCCGACCAGATCGATGGCGACCACAGACAGCCCGGCCCGGTCGAAAGGGGCGACAAGCGCCTCCGCGTCGCTCCAGGAGAGAGCGCTGGCCGCCATCTGGGTCATGGTCGAGCGGCTCGAGGCCGAGGGCACCTCCCAGGCGTGCATCTCGTACGAGCCGGGCGCGAGGCGGAACATCCGGGAGACCTCGGACTGGCAGATCTGCTCCAGCGGGGCGCCGCTCTTGCGCGGCGGGAGCTCCAGCACCGCCGTGTGCACGCAGGCGCGCGGGGCGCCGACGACGACCTCGTCGCCCACGAAGCCCGCGCGGTCGAGCACCTCGGCGATGCGCCCCAGCTCGGCCTCGCCCGGGATCGGGGCGCGATCGAGCCTGTCGAACGCGCTCAGGGCGCACGCCCGCCAGCCGCGGCGGGTGCGCGCGAGCTGCGCGAGCTTCACGCGCTTCGAGCCGATGTCGATGCCGATGGGCGTCACGCCGCCCCAGAGCGCGCTCATGCCCCGGCCCCCCCGCTGTGCGTCGCGGCCGTGGCGTCGAAGAGCGGCAGGAACATGCTGACCGCGACGATCCCGACGACCAGGCCGAGGATGATCAGGACGACCGGCTCGAGGAGCTGGGTCACGGACTTGACGAGCAAGGCGTTGTCCTCCTCCATGTACTCCGCCAGGCTGACGAGCACGCGCCCCACCTGCCCGGACTCCTCCCCGCTCCGCACCGCCTCGGCGAACGCCGGGGAGATCAGGGCGCTCCGCCCCACCACCGCGCTCATCGAGGAGCCCTGCGTCACCGACTCCTCGATCTCTTCGAGCAGCCGCGCGTAGTGGTGGTTCGCCATCGCCTGCTTGGTGAGCGAGAGCGCCTCGAGCAGAGGCACGCGGCTCTCGAGCAGAACGCCCAGCAGCCGCGCCATCCGCGCCATGGCGAGGCTGACGACGAGCCGGGAGATCAGCGGCGCGCGGATCGACCAGGTGTCCAGGGCGCGCCGCCCCGCGGCGCTCTTCAGCCAGAGCACGACGCACACGACGGCGCCCAGCGCGATCGGCAGCTCGTATACCCAGTGCCCGCGCAGGTGCTGGCTCGCGCCCATGAGGAACGCGGTCGAGGCCGGGAGCGGCGTGTCGAGCGACTCGAAGAGCACGGCGAAGCGCGGGATGATGAAGAGCAGCATGGCGACCAGCACCACGCCCGCGATCGAGATCAGGAGCACCGGGTAGCTCATCGCCGCCGCCAGCGACCGGCGCGTGACCTCCTGCTGGCGGATGATCACGGCGAGGCGCTGGAGCATCGCGTCGAGCTTGCCGCTGGCCTCGCCCGCGGAGACCAGGCTGCGCGCGACCGCGTCGAAGTACCTGGGGTGCTCGGCCATGGCGTCCGCCAGCGTCGAGCCCTCCTCGATGCGCATGCGCACGTCGGCGAGCATGGCGCCGAACCGCGCGTCGAGCACCTGGCGCTCGACGGCCCCGAGCGCCTGGACCAGCGGCGTCCCCGTCGAGACGAGGATCGACATCTGGCGGGTGAACTCGGCGAGGCAGGCGGCGCGGGACATCCTCCGGCCGGGCCGGGCGGCTCCCCCCGCCGCGGCCGGGCGCCCCGCCCCGCGCGAGAGCTCGACGACGAACAGCCCGCGGTCGCTGAGCGAGCGCCGCGCCCCCTCCTCGTTCGGCGAGTCGATTGCGTCCTCGAAGCGCTTCCCCTCGACGTCGAAGGCCACGTAGGAGAACTTCATGCCGCCCTCCTGACGTCCTGCACCGGGGCGGCCTCGTCGGGCGCGGCCCCCAGGGCCTCCTCCACCTTCGTCACCCGGAGCGCCTCCTCGAGGCTGGTCCGGCCGTCGAGCGCCAGGAGCACGCCCTCCTCGCGCAGCGTCTTGAAGCCGCGCCGCCGGGTCATGTTGCGGATCTCGTGCGTCGCGCGCCCGTTGTGCACCATGTGGCGGAGCGCGCCGTCGATCTCCAGCACCTCGTAGATCCCCGCGCGCCCCTGGAAGCCGCTGTCGTGGCAGGACTGGCAGCCCGTCCCCTTCTGGAAGGGGCGCCCCACCATGCTCGGGATGCCGGCGTCGGCCAGCACCTGGTCGGTGGGGAAGTACTTCGTGCGGCAGCTCGGGCAGATCGTCCGCGCGAGCCGCTGCGCCACCACGCCATTGATCGCCGCCGAGAGCAGGTACGACTCCACGCCCATGTCGATGAGCCGCGCGACGGCGCTCGGCGCGTCGTTGGTGTGCAGCGTCGCGAGCACCATGTGCCCCGTCAGCGCCGCCTGCACCGCGACGTGCGCCGTCACGTCGTCGCGGATCTCGCCGATCATGATCACGTCGGGGTCCTGGCGGAGCGCGCTGCGGAGCACCCGCGCGAACGAGAGGCCGATCGGCTCGTTCACGCCGATCTGGTTCACCCCGTCGAGCTGGTATTCGACCGGGTCCTCCACCGTCAGGATGTTGAGCTCGGGGCTGCGGAGCAGGTCGAGCGCCGAGTACAGGGTCGTCGTCTTGCCCGAGCCGGTGGGGCCGGTGACCAGCACCAGCCCGTGGGGCTCGCGCAGCACCCGCTTGAAGATCTCCAGCGACTCGGGCCGGAATCCCAGGTCCTCCAGGCGCACGTGCAGGTTCCGCTTGTCCAGGATGCGCACCACCAGCTTCTCGCCCAGCAGCGTCGGCATGCTGCTCACGCGCAGGTCGATGTCCCTCCCCTCGGCGATGATGCGCACGCGCCCCTCCTGCGGCAGGCGCTTCTCCGCGATGTCCATCTTCCCGATGACCTTCACGCGCGAGACGATCGCCGAGTGCATCCCCGCCGGCGGCTTCATGAGGTCCCGCAGCATCCCGTCGATCCGGTAGCGGATCCGCGTCCCGTTGCGGTCGGGCTCGATGTGGATGTCGCTGGCGCCGTGGCGCACCGCCGTCGAGAGCGCCACGTTCACCAGGTTGATGATCGGGCTGCCCGCGACCATCCGGTCGAGGTCGGTCGTCACCCCGTCCTCGACCGACTCCTTCTCGATCACCTCCACGTCCGAGTGCTGCAGCTTGGTCAGGAACTCGTGCACGTCGGCGTTGCCGCCCGCGTACTTGCGCACGAACTCCAGGATGTTGCTCTCGAGCGCCATCACCGGCTTGATGCTGTACCCGGTGATCGCCCGCAGCCGGTCGATCGTCGGGATCGACTGCGGCTCGGCCATCGCGACCGTGAGCGTCCCGCGCACCAGGAACATCGGGATCACCCTCAGCCGCTCGGCCTCCTGGTCGCCGATCAGCCGGAGCAGCCCGGGGTCGATCAGCCCGTGGCGCAGGTTGCACCCCTTGACCCCCAGGCACGACGAGAGCGCCCGCACCAGCGCTCCCCCGCTGATCACCCCCTGCTCCACGAGCAGCTCGCCCAGCCGTCTGCCCGACTGCTCCTGGTCGACAAGGGCCCGCTCGAGCTGCTGCTCGGAGATCGCGCCCGCCTTGAGCAGCGCCTCGCCGACGCGCACCTTGCGATAGCGCCTCGCCTGGCTCACAGGAAGCTCCTCACGGCCGCGGGCACGTCCTCGAAGTGCTCGAACTGCGAGTCCGTCTCCGTCACCTCAAACACCTCGCGCACCGTCTCGTTCACCCCGCAGAGCTTGAGCACCTGCCCCGCGTTGGCCAGCTCGTCGGCGAGGTCGAGCAGCGCCTCGATGCCGGAGCTGTCCAGGTACGCCACCTGCGCGGCGTCGATCACCACGCGCCCCAGCGCGCCCCCGATCGCGTCCAGGCCCTTCTGCCGCAGCGCGTCGGCGTCCTTCTGCACCAGCGGCCCCCGCGGCCGCAGGATCGTCACGGCGCCCTGGCGTTCCACGTCGATCTGCATCCGTCACCCCCCCGTCAGGCGGCCTTCGCCGATGCGGCGTTGGCCACCGGCAGCCAGAAGGAGAACGTGCTGCCCGCGTCCAGCTCGGAGCGGGCGGTGATCTCGCCCCCGTGCAGCCGGGCGATGTCCCTGGCCAGCGCCAGGCCCAGCCCGGTGCCCGGCTCCGCCTCCACGCGGCTGTCGCGCCCCCGCGCGAAGCGCTCGAAGATCCGCCCGAGGTCGTCCTCGCTGATCCCGATCCCGGTGTCGATCACGTCGGTCACGAGGCGGTCTCCCTGCTCGCGCACGGAGACGCGGACCACGCCCCCCGGCTGCGTGTACTTCACCGCGTTGCCGAGGAGATTGTGCAGCACGATCGAGATCTTCTCGCGGTCGCCGCGGATCACCGGGAACTTGGGGGGCAGGTCGAACGTCAGCGTCAGCCGCTTGTGGCTCGCCGCCTGCGCGTAGTCGGCCTCCAGCTCCTCGTAGATCTGCTGGATGCGCACGTCGCCGGTGTTCACGTTCATGCGCCCCGACTGGATCTCCGCGATCGAGAGCATGTCTGCGACGATCCGATCGAGCCGCGAGCTCTCCTGGTTCAGCACGTTCAGGGCGCGCCCGCGCTCGGCGCCGTCGAGGTCCTCCTCGATCAGTTGCTCGATGTACAGCCGGATGTTCGTCAGCGGCGTCCGCAGCTCGTGCGCCGCCTGCGCGACGAACGCGTGCTGCACCTCCTCGCTCACGCGCTGCTGCGTGACGTCCTCGATGACCACCAGCACCCGCTGGTTCCCCTCGCGCGAGGAGGCCCGCACGCTGTACCGGAGCACGCCCGACTCCACGTCCGACACGCTCCCGACGTCGAAGACCTGCTTCTGACGCGAGCCGGTCTCCGAGGCGTTCTTGATCGCCGAAACGACCCGCGCGTCCTTGATCATCACCCGCGCGTCCGAGCCCACCAGCGAGTCCCGCTTCGCCCGGAGAAAGACGGCGGCCGCGCCGTTGGCGTACCGGACCACCAGCTGCTCGTCGATGATGATCAGCCCGTGCCAGAGCAGGTCGCTGAAACGCTCCCCGCCGTCCGACGCCGCCTCCCCCGGCTGCGCCAGGAGCCCCGAGGCGTCCGCCCGGTCGCTCTCCTCGCCCCGCCAGGCCACGAGACCGTTCCACGCGGCCGCGACGCGGTTCTGCGGCGCGATCTCGAGCGCCCCCATCGAGCGCTCGCCGGCGTCGAACGCCAGCAGCGCCGCGCGGACGCGGTGGAGCACCCGTGCCCGGTTGCGCAGCGCCAGGCCCGCGAGCAGCGCGAGCGCCCCGCCGCCCGCGCCCACGGCGAGCACCCCGACGCGGTCCGACACCTCCACCCCGCGAGCCGCGAGCCACCCCTCCGCCCCCGGGGGAACGGCCAGACACGCCAGCGCCGTCACCCCGGCGATGCTCGCGAGCACCACCAGCGCCGGGCCGAGCGAGGCCACGGCGCGCGACGCGCCGGAAATCGGGCCGCGAGCCGATCTCGGGACGCTCCGATTGTGGGCTTCCTGCGCTGGCTGCACCTATGGCTCTCCCCGTCTCGTGGTGTCGAGGGGGTCATCGGCCGGATCGAGCCGCCCTTTGAGGCTCCTTCCCGCCCCGGCGGGAATCTGGGCCCGAGAACCCGCGCTTCCCCCGGGGCCCCGTCTCAGGTACACTGGGACGAACCCACGAGGAGTACGCATTATGTTCGGATTCGACCGCCGCACGCGTCGCATGCCCACCGTCGCGCTTCTCGCCGGCGGAACACTCGCCGCGCCCGCCCTGGGGCAGGTCTCCGAGCCCGACTGGCGCAAGCTGAACGACCCGCTCGTGCGCGTGGTCGGCGACGTCGTGCACGGCCCGATCTCCGCCCGCGGCGGCGACGCGGGGGGCTTCCCCGCCGAGAACGTCACGCTGCTCTCGTGGGTCCCGCTCAACAACTTCCCCAACGACCAGCGCTCCGGGAACGACTGCTGGGGCTACGTCTCGCCGTCGGGCCGGGAATACGCCATCTTCGGCATGCAGTCCGGCTTCTCGGTGCTCGACGTCACCGACCCGACCTACCCGCGCCAGATCGGATTCATCCCGGGGGCGAGCAGCCTCTGGCGCGACGTGAAGGTCGTCGGCCACTACGCGTACGGCGTCAGCGAGGGCGGCCTGGGCATCCAGGTCATCGATCTCAGCCGGGCGGACGAGGGCATCGTCACGCACGTCCAGAACAAGATGCAGCAGGGCCACTCCACGACGCACAACATCGCCGCGAACACCGACTCGGGCTATCTCTACCTCTGCGGCGCCAACGTCGGCAACGGCGGGCTGGTCGCCGTGGCCACCTCCGACCCGGCCGACCCCCAGATCGTCGGCGCCTGGTCCGACCGCTACGTGCACGACGCGCAGATCATCAGCTACACCTCAGGGCCCATGGCCGGGCGCGAGATCGCGTACGTCTGCACGACGGCCAACGGCGTGGACGTGCTCGACGTCACCGACAAGAGCAACATGTTCCGCATCGGCGGGCACAGGTACGCCGGCGCCCGCTACTGCCACCAGGCGTGGGCCTCGAGCGACCTGCGGTACCTGTTCGTCAACGACGAGATGGACGAGGGCAGCTCATTCTCCGTCACGACCACCCACGTGCTCGACATCAGCGATCCCGCGCGCCCGACGGAGGTCGGCACGTTCACCTCCGGCGCGACGAGCACCGACCACAACCTCTACGTCGTCGGCAACCTCGCCTTCGAAGCCAACTACACGTCGGGCCTCCGGGTGTTCGACGTCTCCGACCCGCTGGGCGCGACGCAAGTCGCATACCTCGACACCTCGCCCAACCGCGACGAGATCGGCTACCACGGCGCCTGGAGCACCTACCCCTTCTTCCCCAGTGGCAACATCCTGATCAGCGATATCGAGAGCGGGCTTTTCGTGCTGCGCCTGGGGGAGAGCAGCCTGGGGATCCTGCACCCCGACGGACTGCCCGAGAGGGTGCGCCCCGGCGTTCCCACCCGGCTCCGCGTGGCGGTGGAGGAGAACGGCGTGGAGCTCGACCCCGGCACGGTGACGCTCACGCTCGTCACCGGCGATGGAACCGAGAGCTTCCCCATGGCCGACGACGGCGCGGGCGGGTTCACGGCCGACCTGCCCGCCGGCGACTGCTTCGAGGAGTTCGAGTACTGGTTCACCGCGCGCGACACGATGGGCCACACGTACGCCGAGCCCTTCAACGCCCCCATCGCCGGCGGCCACGTCACGATGGTGGCCACCGGCCTCGAGCAGCGCTTCGCGGACGATTTCAGCGCCGACCAGGGCTGGTCGGTGGACAACTCCGGCGCCGGCGCCGGCGGCTGGGCCCGCGTCGAGCCTCTGGCTGGCAACGCCGTCGAGCCCGACTCCGACGCCGACGGCTCCGGCCTCGCGTACGTGACCGGCGCCGTCCCCGGCGAATCGCTCGTGGGCGGCCCGATCACCCTCACCTCCCCGCGCTTCGACCTCAGCCTGGCGCCGCACGCGCTGCTGCACTATGCGGTGTGGTACGGCGTGGACGGCGGCCTCGCCGCCCCGCTGGCCGTGCAGCTCAGCAACGACGACGGCGCCTCGTGGGTTTCCGTCTCGGACGTCGCTCGCGGCTCCTCCTGGCGGGGCTTCGACGTCCGCGTCGCCGACTTCGTGGCCCCGAGCCAAACCGTGCGGCTGCGCTTCAGCGCGAACAACTCCTTCGGCGTCTCGACCGTCGAGGCCGGCGTGGACGATGTCCGGATCGTGTCCCCCCTGTGCGAGGCTTGCATCGCCGACTACAACGCCGACGGCGGCGTCAACACCCTCGACTTCCTCGCGTATCTCAACGATTTCACCGGAGCCACACACAACGGCGACCCGGATCTCAACGGCGACGGCGACGTGAACACCGTGGACTTCCTGCTGTTCCTGAACCTGTTCGCCGCGGGCTGCGATTGAGCACGCCCGTCTCCCGCCCGGGATTCCCGGATCGGGATCAGGGGCCGCCCGGCCCGTCCGGGAACCGCGCCTCCAGCCGTGCGCGACGAGCGGGGCCGAGAGCCGCGTAGCCCGCGACTTCTCCGCCGAACCGTCGCTGCGCCTCCTCCGCGCTCGCCCCGGCGAAGGCCGCGATCCCCGAGCCCATGGGCGTGTGCAGGCTGTCGCTGTCGGTCAGGAGGAAGGCGGCCGCGTGGCTCGGGATCCAGGCCTTGGTGGTGTGGTCGTGAACGTACCTGTCCACGACTCCGAGCGCCGCGCCATGCTCCGCCTCATGATCGACCATGCACCCGATGTCGTCGAAGAGCAGATGCGCCCTCCTGCCCCTCTGCTCCACCAGGAGCGCGCTCGCCGCACGCTCGTCGTGGACGAGCATGCCGCACTCGGCGCACTCGTCCCGCCCAGGGCGCAGCTCTGGCGGGCCGGCGAGCTCCTCCCCGCCGCACCCGATCGCCAGGAGCGTCACTCCGATCCCCGCGCCCGCCGCGAATCTTGCCGCACGTCTCATGTGGGGGAGCTCCTCGAGAAGGCCGCCGCCGCCGCCAGGAGCGGCCCGACGACCCAGGCCAGCATGCACGCGCCGAAGATCGCGTGCAGCCCCGGGCCGAACTCCTCGGTCGCGTACAGCCCCGCCGGCCCGAGCACATCCAGGCTGGCCTCGACCGAGTGCAGCGACCACATCTTGAACACCTGCAGCGGGTTCACCAGGCTCAGCGCGAAGAGCTCCTCGATCCGCAGCCGCAGCGCCATCGCCCCCGCCATGAGCCCGAGGTCCGTGACGAAGACGAGCGTGAGCCACACGAAGATGGCCGTCCCCACCGCCACCGCCGCGCGCCTCGCGAGCACCGAGATCAGGATGCCCACGCTGAGCATCCCGAGCGCAAGCCCGAACGAGAGCCCGGCCAGCCACAGGATGCTCTCCGGACCCGTGGCCTGCCCCTTCCACGCGAGAATCCCGGCGCAGGCGCCGAGCCCCAGGCACAGGCACGCCAGGAGCGCCCCGCCCAGTCCAAGATACTTCCCGAGGAGCACCTCGAACCGAGAGACCGGCTGCGCGAGCAGGCACCCCAGCATCCCCCGCTCGCGATCCGAAGCGACCGAGCCCGCGCCCGCCGTGAGGGCCATCAGCGGCACCACCAGCAGCACGAGGTTGATGAGCCCGGCCGTCGTCCGCCCGAAGCCCGAGAGCCCGGCCCCGCCCGACCCCGCGCCCGACACGAAAGAGACCGCCAGCCCCAGCGCGGCGAACGCCAGCGTGTAGAGAAAGAACCAGCGGCTCCGCACCGCGTCCCTCAGCTCGCGCAGCGCGACCGTGGCGACGTTCCGCGCCGGCCCCGCCGGCCGACGCGCCGCCGGCCACCCGGAGGCGTCGAGCCCCGCCCGAACACCCGCGATGCTGCTCATCGTTCCGTCCCTCCGGCATGCTCGGCCATCGCCGCGGCCTG
>Ga0196977_1000431_pt1 | contig 22017 bp, 15 predicted proteins | sample S3v_1013CmetaG_FD_148634 | JGI IMG/M metagenome (GOLD analysis project Ga0196977, IMG submission 148634) | Soil microbial communities from Anza Borrego desert, Southern California, United States - S3+v_10-13C | ecosystem: Environmental > Terrestrial > Soil > Desert | place: USA: California...
TCCGATCTCTTGTCCCGGAATGCCCCGTCCCAAACGCGAACCATCGTCGAAGCGCCGCACCGACGAGTAGATCTCCGGCAACACGACCACGTGCCCTAGAGAGTAGAGACGCATCTGAAACTCCCAGTCTTCACAACACGAGAGATCCTCCGCAAACAACTTCGGGCCGAGTTGGGCCAACGCCGTGCGCCGCACTGTGATCCCGCACATATGCGCGGTGATCGTGCTGTTCGTCCATAGCCAGTCGCAATCGTCGACGAGACGCACACGGCCTTTAGTCTCAGCAAGCAAACCGTTCTGCGCAAAACGGCTGCTCGTGTCAGGTTGTCCTTCAAAAAAGTTACGGCTGTCTGAAATTACCGCAATCGCCTCGGGAAACTGAGCAAAAACGCGCAGTTCGGCGTCGAATTTTCCCGGCAACCAAATGTCGTCTGAATCCAGGAACCCGACGAACTCGCCGCACGCCAAGAGCGCACCCGCATTTCGTGCGGCGCCCTGACCGCGACGAGTTAACTGTTGCAACACCTGAACGCGCGAGCCGAAAGTTTTCCTTACCAGATCTGCTGTCGCATCAGTCGAGCAATCGTCAACCACGATCACGTCAACCTCGCCGGCACGTTGATTCAGCGCACTCTCAATCGCCTCGCAAACGATGTGAGCGCGGTTCCAGGTCGGGATTACGACTGATAGGAGTGGTCTGGTCACTTTGCAAAGAGAATCTGATGATCTGCGTTAGCGTATGCGGCGGCAGCGGCCTCGACAGAACGCGCCGGGGGTTTGCCGACGATCTGAAAACGATCCCTTGGACCATCACCGCGCACCCACGCGACGGCGCTGCGACTAGCGGTCAACGCCGGACTTGAATACGTAGCGGAAAACCCGATCCGCGATTCGCCGGAACGATTTGGGTTCGAAGCGTGCAGCACGAGAGGATGATGCAAACTCATCTCGCCCGCTTCCATCACGACGTCCTGTGGCGAACCGATCTCCACCTGCGCGGTTGCGCCTTCGGTCGTCAGGTTGTCGGGGTCCGGACGAGTAGCGTGTGGAATCAGTCCCAATCGATGCGAACGGGGCACGACGCGCAGACAGCCGTTCTCGGCCGTTGCCGGCGTTAGTCCGAGCCAGATCGCCGGCACGTATGCATCTTTGACTTCCTCAGTGGTGCCGTCCTGGTGCCATCCGACAAAAGAATCGCTGTTGGCGAATTTATAAAACAGACGCGTTGATTTAAGCAGCACGTTTCGACCAACCAGTTGTTCCATACAATCAAGCACACGCGGGTGCGTGCTCAGGTCCCAGGCCCAACGAAAAAAGAGATGCGGCGCATCGAGGCGGGTCACGCGGCCGCCAAGCGCACGGCATGTCTCTTCGATGGCGGCGCGAAAATACGCGACCTCTTCGTCGGACAAGACCGGGATCGAATGGAGGTATCCCAATTCTTCGTATTCTGATAACTGTTTGAGAGAGAGAACGGGAATCATATAATCAGCCGATGCTACTCAACCAACTATTTCCTCATAAGATTTGTATCAATCTGGATCGCCGTCCCGATCGCTGGCAGCGGATGCAAACGGAGTTTGCGAAACACGCAATCGAAAGTGTGCGTCGCTTCCCTGCGGTAGACGGCAGCACGGTCCAACTTCCCGCCAACTGGAACCATACAGCGGGCGCCTATGGTTGCCTGCTCAGCCACATGGCCGTGGTCCAGGAAGCCCGCGAGTTGGGCCACAAACGCGTGCTGATCTTCGAAGACGACACGGTTTTCGATCCCGAGTTCGAATCAAAGTTCAGCTCCTTCGTGGAACAGGTGCCGTCCGACTGGGACATGCTTTACTTCGGCGCGTTGCACAAAGATCAGCCGATCGAGGTCCGCGATCGCGTCTATCGCATTACCAATGCCAACTCGACCTTTGCTTACGCGTTGAAACACACCGTATATGACGCGTTTCTCGAATTGAACGCCCGGGCCGAGAACGTTCTCGACGTTAATGCCTACGAACTGCAGAAGCGATTCAACTGCTACTGCTTTATGCCGAATCTCGCGTGGGTGCAGATTGAATACTCCGACGTGCAAAACCGGCTCGAGCGTCACTGGTACCTCGAGAAATCGCTGGTTTTGTTTGGTTCGCACGTCGATCGGCTGTTGCGCGAGACTACGATCGTACTGAGATCTCACGATCGAGAGAATCTTGAGTTTCTCGAAAAGTACTACAACGAGTACTTCGCGCCTCTAGCCGAGGTCATTGTGAGCCGGTCCTTTCGGAGCGGCATCTTAAAGGCCGATAAAAGAAAGCAAATCTTCATCCTGTCGGATGACGACCTCTATATCGAGACGCTCGATCTGAGAGCTAACCTCTTGATGTGCGAACAGTACGACGGCGCCACCGGTTTTAATGAAGCGATCGATCTCACATCGGAACAAGCTCAACTGCTGCGCCGGACGGGCATCACACGCGGCATTGATGTTTCAAAGACCAAACCTGCAAAAGACGTCCAAAGCCAGTGCCGGTTTATTGGACGCGACGCACTCGAACGCAATGTACATGGGGCGCGATTGTTTCAATCACCTAACCACGTCCTGCGGTTACCACGGAGTTAGGTTCTCTCGTCATCCACGCCATCATGGCCATCGCCGGGTCTTCTTCACGCGGCGGAGTTGCGATGCGCAAGTGGCTGCAATCCGCACTTCCGCGCACCTGCATTTGCAATCGCTCGCGGTTCGTCGTCTGACTGGTCACAAAGCGCACAATAAAGCCGATCCGTGGACCATCAGAACCGTTCGCATTCGAGCCGTGCACGATGTTGGCATGATGCAACGACATCTCACCCGGCCGTAAAACCACGTCCGCTGCCTGCGCTTCGTTTACGTCGATCCTGACTCGCTCGCCACGTCGATTCATGAGATACGGATCGTTCGCGACCGTGTCGTGCTCTCGTAGGCCATCCCGATGCGTACCCGGAACCACGCGCATGCACCCGTTCGCGGAGTCGCTGGGCGTGAGCGCGATCCACGCGGAAACGGTCGGCGTCAAATGCCAGTTTGAGTAAACGCTGTCCTGGTGCCACGCGGCATAAGCGGCATCGTACGGTGGTTTGTAAAAGACCAGCGTCGCTTCGACCACGAGGTCGGGACCGAGGACAGCTTCAACGGCATTCAAAACAGCATCATTCGTTGCCAGCCGGTAGGCCCACGGAAAAAACAGGTGCAGGTTATCGAAACGCCGGCGATAACCCTCGCCATACATCGCCGCGACCGACTCGAGCGCGTTGCGATAGTAAGCTACTTCCGTGGTGGACAAAACCGGAATGGGAAACAAGATCCCGTCACGAGCGTAACGCTCGACTGACGCTGGGGGCAAACTAGCGCTCAAAAAGAAAACCGTTCCTTTCGAAAAATTCCTTATACTTATCGACAGCCTGCGCGTAGTAGTCGTACGTGTCAGGCTCGTAACCCTTTTCCGAAAACATCTCCTTCATCTTTGCCTGCCACTTCCGATTGCGCCCGTTGAGATAACCGCTGACAAACTGGTCCCAATCAAACAAACGATTGAGAAACACGCCACCGAAAAAAGCGCGCAGTTTTGCATTCGTCGAGAGTTCCTGCTGCGTCTTCCGGTAGGCCGCCTTCATTTCGTCTTGGGCCAACAACGTCGCTCGTTTGTTGACCGGCGCACTCGTACGATAAATCCGCTGCAGGCAGCCCACCAAGGTCGTGGGAAACAGAGCCGGGTTCGCGCGTCCCCAAATATGGCGTTCGTCGAGCAGTATTCCCGGCAACGCATTCTGCGCAAAGAAGTGACCGTGGTCCATCTCGGGTAACGAGAGCGCGTCGTGGTCCATGAAGATCAACTTGACGCACCACTTCCCTTCTTCCCAAACACTGCGCAACCCGACGTTTCGTGCCACGAACGATTCACCGCGTGAATGACCTCTCACGCCAAGCAGCGTTCCCCAAAACATGGCGATCTGTTTGACGAGCGATAAGAAAACCTCGTCGGCGCGCCGCCGGTTTTCCGGCATCGCAAACGCCGCTTCGACGTAGCTGTCGTAGCCGTCGTAAGTGACGTCGGGTTGTTCGTAAACACCGAGCACTTCGTCCAGCAGTTCATCCGCAAACTGCTTGGCGTCTTCGTTCGTGTAATCGACCTGCAGCCAATCTCGAAAGTATGTCTCAGCTCCATCCCCGGACAAGTAAGTCGAGAGCTTGTCCAACCGAAAAGAACTAGTGCCGGAAAGAATCGCCTGCGACGGCGCGACGTGGCTGAGAAACTCGGAAGTCAACGCCATATCGCCGGGAAGCGGCGGCAAGTACTCGCCTTCTTCATTCTTCAACGCGTCCACCGCATCTTTCATCGCCACGCGCATCTGGCGAAATCCGGCCTCGCCAAACACTCGCGGATCCGTGAAGTAGCGAAACGACGGCGCCTGATTGCCATTCGCCGGGACCGCGTACACTGTGTTGCGCGAAATGTATCCCGGCAACGGCGCGTCGACGCCGTGTATCAGGCGATACATGAAATTCATGCGCGATGCGTTGGTCGCTTCGTAACGCAACAACCACTGCATACTGCCGCCGTCGAGACGATGCGACGCCGGCACCCGATTACCGCCGCGCGTAAAGACCACGCCGAGGGGATTGCCTCTGCGTCCCGCTCGTTTGAGCTCGAATTCGAAATGACTGCCGGGCGGTTTGATAACCAGGACGACGGTCGTCAGCGGATACTCGACGAGCGAGTTGATCTCGGAACTGGTCGCGTCGTTAACCCAGTAGACCTTTGCACTCTGACTAAGAAGCTGCAGAATGCGGGCCTCAAAATCCGGCAGACGACTCAACACGTGCGAGAGCTCGGTATCGACATAACGAGGCCGAGCGACGTCGATGTCTTTGACGCCCTCGCTTACTCTCACTTGTTTCAGCACGCGTTCGACGATCTCTTCCGGCGTGAACAGGTAACGGGCGAGAGTGAGCTTGCATTCGCGGCGCGCGAGCTGAACGAACTCGCGCACCTCGGCATCGTAGGATTTTTTCCCGTGCATCTTGCGATGCACGCGATTGAGCCGCGAGAGTCTGCGCTGGAACTCGATGATGAACCCGCGCAACTCAGTCGTCGAATAGCCTTCTTTCAGAACGGAAGCACTAAGGGCCCGTTCGACTCCCGGCTGCTTGAGATTCAACGCGACGAAGATGGCATCGAAGGCTTCCAGATCGCCGGCGCGCAACTTAAGGATCTGGTGTTCGGCCAACAGCATCGCAAAGCGGCGAGCCTCCCAGGGAATGCTCGCCTGCTTCGCGACGTTTATCAGCTTAAGACAAACATTTTTCTGTTGACTGGCCGCTGTGGCCGGCACCGATCGCTTACTTCTTACCGCCTTTGCCTTTGCCGCCACCATCTTTGCCCTTCTTGCCTTTGTCCTTCTTGTCCTTCTTCTTTTTCTTCTTCTTCGGAGTTGGCAAAGTACCTAGCGCGATAACCAGCGCAGCATACAGCGCCTCGGCACAGTCTCGTTTGAGGATGATGGCTACTGTGTCGGACCAGGAAGCGCTGTCGCCTTTATCCTTGCCTTTCCCCTTTTGATCTTTTCCGCCTTTGCCCGCCATGTGACGGTTCCTCCTTCAGTGAGTGAGTTTGAACTTTCAAATTTCGGGTATTGCAAGTTACTGGTTACCGCCGCCGCCCGGGTTGAGCGGTTTCCTGCGGAAGCGCTCGATAAGTGGATTGGGCTTAGATTGCACAGTCGGACCTGTCTGCGGTTGCGTACAGATCGCGTTTGGTGACGGTGTTCCCGGATCGCCCACACGGAACAGGCCCCAGACGCCGAGTGACGCCTGATCTGCCAGGTATGCCGTGTAGAGGTAATCGCCTTGTCTACCGAACTGGCCGCCGGCTTTCGGGATCACCAGCTCAAAGTGATTCGTTGAACCATGATTGTCGCGTGAGCCGAGCCACTGCGACAGATTGTTCGCGCCGATATTGAGCGAGTTGTTCTGATACGGGTTCATTTGCCAGTTATGACCATTGACCGCGAACACGAGCGAATCACCGGTGCCCGTCGGGTGGGTCATACGGAAGCGAACCTGTTGACCCGGATTGGCCTTGAAGATCGGCGTTTTGGGTTCGCCGATTGGTGACGAAGTCAACGGCGGCTGATCGAGAAGGTTCGAGGTAAAGCACGAGAAGTCAGTGGCCGTCGTAACACGGAGAGATTTTGGTTCAGCACTATAGTTGACCGCCATCGTCCCCTGGTTACCTAATGACGTTTGCAAAGCGTCACTAATCATCACCGAGAACTCGCGGAATAAATCAACGTTGCCTTTTTTGACGGTAGCCGCTGCGCGTGTGGGCGCGCCGCCACCAGGCTCGCACGAAGTACTGCTGCCCGGGTCTCCGCAGGTCCAGGTCGTCCCGGCCGGTTCAATGATCATTTGACCGATAAGACCGTTCGGATGCTGGAACATCGGATCGGACGGGAACAGGTTGAGCGCGCCGAACTCCACCGGCGTGTAGGTCAATGCGCCATTGGTGCCGCGGTCGATCTTGCCGGCGTACCATTGGTACTTAACCGTTTCGCCGAAGTTTGCAAACTGGTCCGGTCGCTGCACGCTGTTCCAACCGACGTTCATACCGAAGCTCGTAGCAGCGTCGTAGCTCAGGAGCTGCGGATGCAGTCCGACAAACTTCGACATCTTCTGCGTGATCGGCGCGTGGAACGGCGGCGGCCAGTTGAAGTTGTGCTGCAGCACCAGCGACGAAGGAGCGATCGCGTTGGTCAGGTTGACGTTAATGCAATCACCCGCGTTTGCGCGCAGGATTAGGGGCTCGATCGGAACGCCGGTTTTCAGCTTGCCGCTGCTGTCCACGTCTTCACTCCGGACGTACATGATTCCCATCAATGTACTCATCCAGCCTGATTGTGGACCACGGTCGTTGAAGATAAGCTCACCGCCCGGCAGGGCCTTCTGTGCGGTTATTGCAGTGATATTGAAGGTTCGCTGTTGTGCCGCAGGTAGATTCGCCGGACAGGTTGCGTAAGTAACGTTAGTACCTGGCGCAATCGGATTGTTCGGCAACGGCTTCAATCCCGTCGCGGTCGCGGTCGGATCGTAGGAACGGAAGAGTCCCCACAAGCCCTGCGCGAGTCCCGTTTCGTCCCAGCTCGGACTGTAGAGATAGTCGACGCAGTTTGCGGTTGAAGTCCCGTCCGGACACTTGCGAACGGTGCCGCCGGTAGCCATCGGCGCCGAGGATGACGGAACTTTGAACAGCAACTCAAAGTGCTCCGACAAGCCCATCGGCTGATTGCTGCGATAGCCGGAGTTCTTCCACGACGGTTCCGAGAACCACGTCGGTCCCATCAGGTTGAACTGGTGGGCAAAGACGTGCGCGCCGACCAGCACGCGAACCTGAACGTTGTCGTTCTGATAGGCGCGCATCAGCGGCGTTAACGGTTCGGGGTTTTGATTCGGGTTGTTTGCCTTGGCCGCCTGGTTATCAAAAGCATACGAGAGATCGCCCGTCGGCAGATTACCCGCCCCGAGCCGGAACGGTATCGGCTCGTTGTAGTAATTGACTGACATCGTCCCGGTGATCGGTATGTTTCCAGTGCTAACCAGCCTTGGCATCACCCCGTTGACGGTCACCGGATTTCCCACGAACTCCGGAAACACTGCCGGATTGATAGCATGGTTGGGATCGCGCCAACCCTTGTCCTTCGCCGGATCTGGTACGACCTTGGATCCGGCTTGATAGGCGAGTTGTAGATCCTGAAACTCGAGCATGAACTCGCGATAACTGTCTTGCTGGTTCTTCGTAAGGATGTTGGCCTTCCAACTCGTTGGTCCACCATCGGGACGCACCGGGTTGGCGGTGATTGGACCGCCGCCCATTGGCGAGCCGTCTGCGTTCTGCCAGACCGAATCTTTTGGTTCGACTACGAGACCGGCGTAGAGACCGGCCTGTTGGTGAGTTGAAGGACCAAAGTGATCGTGCGTAAAGACAGTGCGCAACGTGCGGTCGACGTTCTGGCTGTCGACGACCGGGTCGAGATACCAGCGCTGAACCGTGGTCTGCGCGCCCATCCATTCCGAAGCGCACTGCGCCGGTGGATTTGGTCCGCTGCAGATTTCGGCCGGTGGCGGTTTCGGTGCGAGTTGACCTGTCGATCCGCAACCGGGACACGGCGTCCAGCCGTTGCCGGCGTTGAGCGCATGGATGATCTCCTGCACTTCATCGGGACTGAACGTGCCGTCTTCGTAGTTGAAACCGTTGCCGGCGCCGTCTGAAGAGGTCACGTCAAACTTCACGAGGTGAATGTGCTGACCGAGAATGTCGGTCGGCGTGCGCACCTGGAAATCGTCGACGAGGTAATAATTCGGCACGAGGTTGGTGTGCCAGTATTCGACGATGTCGCCTGAGTTACCGCGGAAGAAGAGCGGCTCGGGCTTGCGGGTATTATTCATCGTCGGCGACACGTCGTTCCACAGAGTGAGTATGCGCTGTTGCGGGTAGTGCCATTTCTGTTGGTTGAGAACGACGTTCAACTGAATCGCGGCGGCTTTGTAGACGCGCTTTGCCTGCTTGTTGGTCGCTGTATCGAAGTTGATCGGTTTGCCGTTGTCGTCGACTGCCGGATCGGCAAACGGAGCACCCATCTGTGGTCCAAGCGGTAACCCGTTCAGTATGAACCCCTTCGGCGCGACGTTCTGCGTCATCTGCGGCGAAGTCACAGGAGTCGACGGACAGGCGCCGGCTGTACCGTCCGGGAAGAAGCTGGGACGGCAACGCACTCCGAAAAACTTCATCGCCACTTTTTCAACACTCGTTCCGTCTTCCGGAAGCTGTTTCGCACTCAACGTGGCGAAGTCTTTACTCCAGTCAAACTGATCGTGCTTCTCGTAAGAGATGGTGCCACCGGTCGTCACGTGACGCGGCAAGCCGCCGTCGAGCGGTTTGTTGGCTGCATCGCGCGCGAAGTCGAGCGGCGGATGCGGCGCGCGCATGCCCGCGATTCCGGGAATGAAGTATGGGAAACCCGGATTCACGGTTACGTTTGCGCCGGTCGGATCCGGAGCCGCAGGCGTGCCGTAAACAATTTGACCGTTCTTGATAAAGACCGGCGACGGCATCGGCGCCATCGGTAAAGTCGGCATCGGGACGATCGCGGGCGACGGCGTTCCGGCTTGAATCTCGCCGTCAGGCAGCGCTCGTGAATCGGACGTCGGAATGCCGTTGGCGTCGAGTTTCGTACCTTCTTCGAAAGTGTCGTGCGTGCGCCACATGGCCCACATGCCAGCCGCAAAGTGCGGATAGAAATGGCAGTGGAAAATCGAATCGCCCACGACCTTGTTACGGTTGCCGCTGCCGTTGTAGGTCATCTCCAACGTGTAGCTCGCACCCGGGCTGATCATCTGGCTGTCGAGATACGAGCCCTGATCGCTGTTTGGCGATTGCAGCCACTGGTGAGCGTGCTGGTGATGAACGTGCGTAGCAACAGTACCGCCGTGATGGATTCTGAATTTCGTGTGGTCGTTGATGTAGCTGTGATAGACGTTTGAAGGATCGTCCGGATAGTAAGCCTTCGTGGCCTTGACGAGCGGCTTGAGGCTATACGGAAAACCATTGACGGCATTTGGCGCCGGCTGGCGTGGATTCGCGCAATTCGGATCGGGGGGCTGGCCCGTGTCGCCGAGTTGAGCGGCAGTACACAAGACCGGCGGCGGTGGCGTCGACGGAACCGGCGGTGTCGCTGGTAACGTCGCGAATGCCGGCAGCACGCTCGAGTTCGCCGGACGATCGACGAGCATCGCGGGATCGCCAACCGACCATGCGCTCAAGAAGAACTCTTCGAATTTGCAATCGACGCAGCCGCCCATTGGACCAACGCCGATGCGGTTGGCATAAACCTCGGCGCCGATGCCGCCAGTGCCGTAGTTGATCGCAAAGCCATCGAAGCCTGCGTTGATGGTGCTGGCCATCTGCGGATCGGTAAAAACAGGAAACGCCTGCGTGGCGATCTGTCCGACCTCGTGATAGATGATCGTGATCTCGCGATACGGTTGTTTGCGATCCGGCGCGGCGGGATTGGCGCAGAAGAGTGGATTGGCAGCGCCGAGGCCATTATTCGCCGCGTTGCACGGAGGTTCCGGATTGTTCACACCGGTCGTGCCGGGGAATCTTCCCGCCTTTGGACCAGTGATGATCGCCGTCAGATCGCTGTAAAGCAGGTTGACGTTTTTCTGTGCGTCCGGGTCGTCCCACATCCGCAGGATATAGGTACCGGCCGGACGGGCAGCATTGGCGGGATACTTGGCGTTGTAGTCGAGAACGGGCTGTCCGTCGGCGGTCTTCTGCGGAACGCCGTTAACCTTCTTCGTGGCCCAGTCGAGTTCCTGTTTCGTGATCTGGCTGCGATACCACTCAGCGCCGCTTGGCTGCACGTTCAATGCGCCGAACAGCCCGCGGCTGATCTGGCCGGTTGGTTCCGCGGTGGCATCGCCCATCGTGTAGAGCAAGAATGTGCCTTCGTTTTTAACGAACAGTTTGTAGACCTGCGTCTGCGGCGGCATCGGTGTTGGCGGCGCCGGTGGCGCGCCTGGTGTTGCGAGAGCCGAGCTATTCTTGCCTACAAACGAAGCGTCGTCCTGACTGCTCGTGGTCCATTCCTGTCCCTGAACGTGCAGGGAGACTTCCTTGGTGCCGACTGCAGGTGAATTTGGCGTCGAGCTGTCGAACGCAGCCGTTGGAATGGCGTTAGTGAAAGTTACTTGCAGACAATCGCCGACGTTGGCGCGCAGCACAATCGGGCGCGGCCGTTTGCCGTCGCGCAGCCGTATATTGTTGCCGGTGCCGGTCGTATCCGCTTTCAACGCAAAGACGAATGCGTTTGGAATCGTCGCGCCGAGGCGATTGAGCATCATCGGTTGTGGAATTGCGACAACGTCAGCTTTCACAGTTCGCGTGCATTGCAACTGCATCGGAGCTGCCGAGGTGGCCGGGGTTGTCGTCTCGGAGGTTTCGGGTTTCACTGACTCGGGTTCAACTTTAAGAGACTCAGTCGCTGGTTTAGCGACAGTCTCTTCAGCAGCAGGAGTCGCAACATTGTTGATGGGTGTAGCGAGACTAGGCGCGGGGTTAGCCGCGGGCTTCGGAGGAGAAGCACTTAACTCTGCGGCTGGTTTGTCTACCGCAACCATCGGCGTTTGAGCGCCTGCGGTCATCGCGGTAAACAAACAAAAGATGATCACTGTCAATGAGGCAACAATGTGTACGGGGGATTTCGAACCGAGCATTTGTACTCTCCTTGTTGATGTCTGCCGCTGGTGGCGAACATTGAAATAGACTGAGGATCAAAAGTGACACTCGGGACAACTACCGAGGATAGGTTTGGTGTTTCAACTATCGAGAGCTGGTATAAGCGGGCGACCAGCGCGTGAGTAACAATAAGCGCCCAAACGATTGACACCCGCAGCGTAGTAGTCTTAACCTTCCATGTCAAGCAAAATTCCTTGCACGAATTCTAAAACACGTTTAGTAATTCGTCTCTGAAGTTTAACTGCCAGTCCTCTCGCCCGGACTTTTACTTCTAAAATTTTTCTCGGCCTTATTCGAACGGAGAACAAGGTGGCCACTCACATCACCGTACTCAAATTTGGCGGCACCTCAATTCAAGATGCGACTGCATTTACACGCGTCGCGCAGATCGTTAAAGCCAAAGAATCAACGTCGACGATCGTTGTCGCGTCGGCCATGAGTGGCGTAACGGACGCCCTTGTTGCAAGTTTCCGCGGCGTTTCGACCGGAAGTGTTGACGCTTCAGTGCGAAGGCTCGAAGAACATTTTGCGCGACACATCGACGTGGGACAAAGTTTGTCACCCGTGCGTTTTGTCCGGCTGCAAAGTTTGATCGAGAACAGTCGCAGTGAAATTGTTGAGTCGCTCAAACGCGTCGCGAGCAACGGCAAAGTAGATCTGCGACTTCACGATGCGATCGTTTCGCACGGCGAACGGCTTGCAGCTAATCTGTTGGCGTTGGTCCTGGAAGAACATGGAATGCCGGCTGAGTACGTCGACGCGCGTACTTGTGTAATTACTAACGAAGAACATGGAAACGCAGCGCCGCTATTGCCGGAGTTGCAACAAAAGACACGCGCTCAATTGCTGCCGCTGCTAGAAAAGAAACGCATTCCAGTGCTGGGTGGATTTATCGGCTCTACGACTGACGGCGTAACCACGACACTCGGACGCGGCAGTTCCGACTATTCAGCAACGCTGATCGGCGCCGCGGTTGATGCACTTGAGATCGAGATCTGGACTGACGTCGATGGCATTCAGACTGCGGATCCTCGACTGGTCCAAGCGACACGCACCGTGCCGCACGTCTCTTACGCAGAAGCGGCACAACTCGCGCTCCTTGGCGCGCGCGTGATGCATCCGAAGATGATCGAACCGGTGATTGCGCAACGCATTCCAATCCGGATCTTGAATTCACACGCGCCACAACAACCCGGCACACTAATCACGGCCGAGTCGCACCCGAACGGCACCGTCAAAGCGATCGCTCACAAGATTACGGGAGAGAGTGCGATTGTGGGTTGCGTCGGACAGGGATCGGATTTCAAGTTTCGCGTCGAGCCTGCTGACGTGGGTGCGCTGGTGAGATGCCTGCACGCCGCGATCTTCGAAACTTAGTTAGTTGTGCGCTTCATGGCCTCGGCGAGGATGTCGACGATCTTGGCCGGTGAAGTCAGGCCGTACGCACGCGTCCAATAGTCACTCGAGTCGTTGCCGATCAGAATCATCGGCGTGTGATCGTTCTTGTTGGAAACGGCGGCGCCGAGTCCCTGTAACACAGAATCGATCCGCGCTTTGTCGCCGGTCACAAACGTCCAGCTCGGACCAGCCTTGAATTTCGCGGCGTAGTCGTGCAACCGCTCAGGCGTGTCGGTAGTCGGATCGACGCTGACCGAGATCAATTGCACGTCGATGCCGCGCGTGGCGGCGTCCTGTTGCACGCGGCGAAATGTCGCGCTCAGCGATGGACAGATCGCCGTGCAGGTGGTGAAGACGAAGTTGATTGCGACGGTCTTGCCCTTAATCAAGTCTGAATAGAAGTTGAGTTGCTTGCCGTTTTGGTCGAGCACTTGCGCGTCTGGAATCTTCGACGAAGAGAACGCGGTCGATCCATTAGTGGATTCGGAGGTCGTTTCTGAACTCGGTGTTGGTGTGGGCGAGGCATCTGGCTTCGCTTCGGGCTTTTGTCGCACCAGCTTCATTTTGCACTTTGGACACGTTCCACGCTTCGTGGAAACGACTTCCGGATGCATCGGGCAGGTGTAACGAACTTTCTGCGCGGCGATCTCGGGCGCGAGCAGCAACACAAGAAAGAGTACGAGTAATATTTTCGAGTTTTTTACGTTCATAATGCTTAGTCCTGCGGCCCCTTGTCGTCGATGACGCTTTCTACGACCTCGACCAGCGCCTCACTTTTCGCCAGTCCAAACGCTTTCTTCCACAGACCGGTGCGCTCGTTGCCGATGATGACGATGTTGTAATGGTCCTGCTTGTCGGTGACAAACTGGCCGATTTTCTTCAGCACGAATTCCACGTTCTCTTTATTGCCGGTAAGAAAATACCAACCGGGACGCGCGTGAAACTTCTTGCCGAAGGCTTTCAACTCGGCCGGTGTGTCGACGGTCGGATCGACACTGATCGAAATGATGCGAGCATCTTTGCCGAGCCGGTCGCCGAGTGCTTCCTGTACTTTTTCGAGGTTGCGCGTGATCGGTAAACAACTTCCCTGACAAGTAGCGAAGAAAGAATTGATGATGACGGTTTTGCCTTGTAACAGATCGCTGTAGAAGCGCATCTTCTGGCCGTCTTGATTAACGAGTATCACGTCCGTGAAGTATTTCTCAGCGGATGAGCCGGCACTTTGCGCGGCGGTCGGTGCAGCGTTTGGAGTAGCAGGCGGCGTAGCTTGCGGAGCCGCACTTTGGGTTGCTGGTTGCTGCGCGTTTGCGCCCACGGCCAAAACGAGCACGAGTAAGGTTCCCAAGAGGATCGATTTCATTGGAATTCTCCGAACAGGACGAGGGCCCTGCTTGTTCATGGTTTCACCACCTGGAGAGTCAGCGGTGTTGATTCATTGAACTGAACACCCAGAGTGGGACTCTGGAAAAAGATATAGTACACGCCCGCTTGCGGCGGCACAAAACTCATTTCGTAAACGCCACCAGCCGCCGGCTTCGCTACCTCGCGTTGCTGCCAAATGCCCGGAGCAAGAAACGCAAGCACTGTGATGTCCTGCACGTCTGACTTCGCGTTGCCGGACGACGAGTCAACCACTTTGAAGCGCAGCGTGTAACGTTCGCCGGCATTTGCGAAACCCTCCTTTACGAGTGGTTCAAACTTGACCGTCGTTTCCACTTTCTTCGGCAACGCCGGATTTTCAGCGACCGGCATTTCGAAACACTTAATCAAACGCGGCGCGTCCAAAAGAAATACTACGTCGTAGTTGCCCGGCGCCATCAACCGTACGGTGCTCGTGTAAACACCGCGGTCCGTTTCGCGCAAACTATTATCGAGGACCAGCAATGCGCGCGGATCGCGTTTGTAGTTTTGGAAACTGCCCATCGGCGCGGCCATGCCTTCGGAGTAGTAATAGATCGTCTTGTCCGCGGGGTTCGCGACGAGCACTGCGCCCTCATCCGGCGCCGGCACGATTGCCGGAGCGATCGACGTGGACTGCGATTCGGCGGGCGGTCGTTGTCCCGCGGGAAAGCGCGTCACTGCGGCTTCTTTCCCGAGTTCCGCGAGTTTGATCATCGTCACGAATTCGCTGCCGGTTGAACGAACGTAAGCAAACTGTCGCGTGAAGCTGATCTGATCCGAGCCGGGAGCGACCGGCGCGGTATGAACCACGCGATTGGAAGAGAGATCAAAAATGTAGACGAGGTTCTTGCCAGTGTTGAGTGCAAAACCATAGCGACCGTCGGGAGTTATGCCGAGCGCGCGAATGCCGGGTTCGGTTTGAATACGTGCGCTGGCACTGTGTTTGGGACCGCCAATCGCGACGATAGTTCCATCGCCTTCGCTCGCGACATAAGCTGTTTTGCTCAACGAAGAGAACACGATGGCCGTCGGTTGTGAGCCGGTTTTGATTTCACCTACAGCCGCCAACTTGCGTGTATCGATTAGCGAGACGGTGCCTGCTGCTTTGTTCGTAACGAAGGCGATGCTGTCTTCGTCGTTGAACACGATCTCATGTGGACCAGCGGCGGTCTTTATTTGTGCCACCGCTTTGGCTGTGACGGTGTCGATCACCGTGACGCCGTCGTTAGTTCCGACCCACAAGTACTTTTGATCGTGCTGCAGAGCGACGCGCGTGGGTTTCACACCTGCATCGATATTCGCAATCACTTTCCAGGTGGGCACGTCGACGACCGCGATCTGATTGCTCTGCGGCATCGACACGTAGACGCGTTTATTGTTCTCGGTCATCACCCAGTCTTCGCCCGGAGTCTTGAGTGGAATGAGCGTGTAGAGTTTGCTGCCGCCGAAGCCTGAAAGGGGATCGATGACTGAAATATTTGCTTCGTTATTCAACGCGAGTACGAAATAGGCGTTGAGATCGAGTGTGGGACGCTTCGTAAAGCTCGATTGCAGAAACTGCTGTACTTTGTCGCGGCACTGACGCGTTGTCGTAGGTTGCAGAGTCTGGCGCTGATCGATCCACGCCACGGGCCGCAGGTTGCTGAGCGGCACGCCACCATTCGCATCCCTAATCTTGAAACGCACGGTGGCTTCCTCGCCGGCGACCGGTTTCGACGTCACGCTAAACTCAATGCTGACGCCCTGCTCCGTGAAAACCTCTTGCGTATAGACCTGAATGAACTGCCCGGCGGCGAACAGCAAGAGTATCGTGAGGAGTTTCTGAGAAAGCTTCACGTCGAAATAATCATTCTCACGAGTTGACGATGTCAATCAAAAAGTGTCCACAACCACATAATCAAGAATAGTCCATAGAAAATGGACAGTGCGACGAGCGCCACACGCCGCCACAACGGCGGCCGCAACTCAACCGGAAGCAATCGCGTGTTGACGTAGAGTAAGTGCACCGAACTGATGATGAAGACGATGCCCGCCATGTTGGCGCTCAGTGCCAGCAGGATTATCGGTTGTGTTAGCCGCAACGCGATGATTCCCCACGCGGTGATCACTGCAAGCACTGCGTAATAAACCACGCGCACATCGCCGCCGCGCCACGCGCGAATGCGACTGCTGCCCGTCCAGAGAATGTCCGTGATCGCGCGCGTCATCGCTTCGAGAATGTCTAGTTGGGTCTTAAACAGAAGCCAGACGCCAAGAACAGCAATCACGCCGCCGAAGATTGCGCCCTTCTGCACGGCGACTGACTCCGCCAACGCGGCTGCGATTCCGAGTCCGCGAATGTCGCTGCCGGCGGGCACGAACGTGACGTAAAGCAACGCCGGCAACACCATGCCAAGAATCGCGCCACAGAAATAAACGCCCCATTGATCGACGCGGATGATGCGCCACCAGCCACGCCAACGCTCGAGTGCCGCTGCGTTCGGTTCGAAGGTAGATCCCGAGTGCGCCAGCGACACGTTCTTCCCGCCGACTGCCGCGGGAATGAATCCAACTATGCTGCTCATGCCGTAGCCCTTGTCACGCGCCCAGTTGCTCAACGTGAGATTCGCGACGCCACCGCCGCCGCAATAAGCCGCAAACGCGCCGAGCAAAAAGAAGTCGGCGCCCGCCGGAAGAAACTGAAACGAACCTCGCTGCACGTCGAAGCCCGCGAAACCGGCAACTGCTGCAATCCACGTTGATGCGGGAACGAAAAGTACGGCCAGAATGCCCAAGCCGCCGATGATCACGCTAACCATGATCCAGTTGAGATACTCGAGCGTTCGTTCGATTCGCCTGCCGAACGTCAGGATTAGCGCGCATAAGAGAAACAGTCCGACGCCGATCGCGTAAACCGTGTTTGCTTCCGCTGCGCCTGGCAGCCGCTTGATAAATAAAAAGAAGACCGCGCCCGCGGCAGCTCCGGCCCAACCGGGCCAGCCCATCTGCAGAAAGTAAAGAATCGCGTAGAACCACGCCCAGAAAGTCGAGTGTGGCCGAGTGCGCATGAATCCGGTGACTGCAGGCTCGCCTGTGGCCAGCGTGTAGCGCATCAACTCGACGTTCAATAACGTCTGTAATACAGCCGCGACACCGACGACCCACAACAACGCAAGGCCGTACTTCACAAAGGCCGCGGGGCCAAGCAGAAACTCGCCGCTGCCGATCGAAACGCCGAGTGCGATCACGCCTGGACCAAGCGCGCTGAACCAACCGAAACCTCGCGGTCGTGGCGCAGGTGGAAGTTCCGCGATGCGCCACGGATCGAGTCCGGAGCGAGCTTCGGGTGCTTGCGTCATGTGTCCTTCACTTGATCTGAGTTTGATAACTACTCCAGAATTGCGGCGCGCATTCTATCATTTGACTGGTCCCCTTCGACTTCGAGATGAGTGAAATTCGCATTGCCGACTCCGCCGACGCGGAGCAGATCACGGCCGTAATCAATGCCGCGTTTCGTATTGCCGAGGGTTTCTTTATAGACGGCAACCGGATCGCGCTCGACGAGGTCCAACGTTCGCTCGCAAAGGGCGCGTTTCTTGTCGCCCAGGATGAGAACCGTCTCAGCGGTTGTGTTTACGTCGAATCTCGTGGTGAACGTGCTTACCTCGGACTGTTGTCGGTTGAGCCTTCGTGTCAGCAAAGCGGACTCGGCTCTCGGTTGATGACCGCGGGTGAAGAGTATTGCCGCGCGCGGGGTGCTCGTTTTATGGATATCCTGATTGTAAATCTGCGCACCGAGTTGCCGGCGTTCTACGCGCAGCGCGGGTATGTTGAAACCGGTACGACGCCGTTTCCGCCAGACGTGCCGACCAGGCAGCCGTGCCATTTCATCAACATGTCAAAGTCACTATAATTCGTCCATTCGTGGCCAAAAAAGACACAGCCGAGGTCCTGACGATTGACGGGCACGAAGTCCGCGTCAGTAATCCCGACAAGCTCTATTTCTCCAAACAGCTCAAACTCACGAAACTCGAACTCGTGCGTTACTACCTGTCGGTCGCGCCGGGCGCGCTCGCGGGGATTCGCGATCGGCCGATCGTGCTGAAGCGCTACGTGAACGGCGCCGAAGGCGAAGCGTTCTATCAGAAGCGAGCGCCGGACAACCGTCCCGAGTGGCTGCGAACGGTGACGCTGTCGTTTCCGTCCGGTAGGTTTGCGGAAGAGGTTGTAGTTGACGATGCGGCTGGTCTGGCGTGGGTAGTGAACCTCGGATGCATTGAGTTGCACCCGCATGCAGTGCGGGCGAATGATCTGGACCATCCGGATGAGTTGCGCGTAGATCTCGATCCGAATCCGGGTGTTGTTTGGGACGACGTTCGTGTGGTTGCGTTGGAAGTGAACGCGTTGTTGCAGGAGATGGGATTGCGTGGTTGGCCCAAGACGAGTGGCTCGCGTGGGATGCACGTTAACGTGCGCATCGAGCAGCGTTGGACGTTTAGCGAAGTGCGGCAGGCGGCGGTTGCGCTTTCGCGTGAGATCGAGCGGCGTGTGCCGAAACTCGCGACGTCGAAGTGGTGGAAGGAAGAGCGTCATGGCGTGTTTCTTGATTACAACCAGAACGCGAAAGATCGCACGACGTGTTCGGCGTATTCAGTGCGGCCGCTGCCGGATGCGCGCGTGTCGATGCCGTTGCGTTGGGAAGAAGTTGAGGATTGCGATCCGGCGGACTTCAACGTGTTGACAGTGCCGCCGCGTTTTGCGGAGCTGGGAGACGCGCACGCAGAGATGGATCTTCACGCCGGTTCCTTGGAAAAACTCCTGGAACTCGCAGCGCGTGACGAAGCCGCCGGCATGGGCGACGCTCCCTGGCCACCTCACTTCCGCAAAATGGAGGGCGAAGCCCCGCGCGTGGCGCCCTCGCGAGCACGCTCTGATTCAACCAGAAAGAAGACAACCAAAGGTTCAGCTACGAAAAAAGCTCCGCGTATTCGGATGCCGTTGTTGGTGATTGCAAACTCTCCGAATAAAGAAGCGGCGCTGGCAGGTTTGGAAAGATGGAAACGGAGGCACCGCAAAGTAGCAAAACTTCTGGCGGCGGACGACGTGTTGGTCGACTCGATGCGCGGGCGCTCGTCAACCTGGACACGCATCCGCGTAAACCTGCGCAACGTTCCCGAAGAACTGCGCCCCTCTCAAGAAACTCCCGACCCGGACGACGACCCCACCCGCGAGTGGCGCACGTCTCAGCGCTAGCGTCTCGCAAGCTAGCCTAAAACGCACGGCCGAACCAAGCTCTTGGAGTAGTCTCGACTCCTAAACCACTCCTAACGTCTCTACTACCTAAATGCATTCCTGGCGTCTCGCAAACGGGCTCCCTTAAAAACAGCTTCAGAGCTAAGCTCTTGGGAACTCCATCAAGTGCTATAACCTCGAGATCTTCCGATCTCGGCCGCTCGAACTCTTCCCGTTTGGGCTCTGCCCCCGGATGTGAGGCGGGGCTACGCCCCGCCGGAGCGGATGAGTAGATGCAAGGGGCTACGCCCCTGGTTCGGGCTCTGCCCTATCGCGCGCGAATACTTCGGCGCCAATAAATGGTGTCCTTATCAACCACTAGTGGTTCATCTTCCCACGGACACCCGCGCCAGATGCGAGCACTGGACCAACGGTAATCCAACACACCTTCAGCCAACCCACCGCGCACTGGATTCTGGTGAATGTAGTTGACCTTCTCCATAAACATGCCTTCACTAAAGATCGGAAGCACGTTCTTTTCTGTTTGCCAGAGTGAATATTTGTATTTTCTTTCCCGTTCCTGATGCTGTAGCTTCGCCAACGATTTCGCATGACTCTTCTCTTTTAAGTATTTGATTACACGCCGAGCGCTGATTCCTTTCAACACGCGCAGCACCTCAGAAGTAGTGGATGGCCGGCTAGTGAGTAGGTGCAGGTGGTCGATCATGATTACGTAGGCGAACAGTAAGAAGTGAGCGGAAATGCGGGCCTCGTTAATTGCATCAGAAAGGACCTGTTTCGAGCGATCGGTCTGGAAGACAGGGAGTCTGTCTTTGGTTACGACGGTGATGTAAAGCGCTGGTGAATCTTGTGAGATCAGAAAACGATGAGCCATGAGGTTGCTCTCCTTTGTGAGGTTATAGAACTGGCGGGAATTTACTTTCTTCTGAAAGCGGTGTAAAGGGCGCAGCCCGAACCAGGGGCAGAGCCCTCGCTTCTACTCAACAGCTCCGGCCGGGCATAGCCCCGCCTCACATCCGAGGGCGGAGCCCGAACCAGGGGCAGAGCCCTCGCTTCTACTCAACAGCTCCGGCCGGGCATAGCCCCGCCTCACATCCGGGGGCGGAGCCCGAACCGGGGCGCAGCTCTATTCGAAGAGTCGCATGCGGCGAGGTCTCTCGATATAACAGCCATGACAAGCTACTTGTTATAACAGCCATGACAAGCTACTCGTTTGTTCCCCGCACATAAACACGACTTCGACGGCGTCGCTCGTACGGCTAGCGTGTAGTACAGTCACGGCTTGAGTTACTTGAGTCCCTCAAGTCTCTTCGAGACGGCTCTGCCACCGGATGTGAGGCGGGGCTACGCCCCGCCGGAGCGGATGAATAGATGCAAGGGGCTACGCCCCTGGTTCGGGCTTGGCCCCACAAGCTATGTACAACTTAGCCGCCGAAGATCTGTTTGATCTCGTATGGTGGGATGACTTCGAGTTGGGCATAGGTGCAGTCGGAGGGTTTCTTGTCGGTGCGCCAGCGGCGGAACTGGGCCGTGTGACGGAACCGATCGCCTTGCATGTGTTCGTAAGCTACCTCCGCCACTAACTCCGGTCGCAAAGGTTCCCACGACAGGTCCTTCCCCGCGCTCCAACGACTCTGCGCACCTGGAATTCGCCTGCCGCCGTCCATCTCACCCATGGCCCACGCTTTCCACGGATGGTCCACCAACGCGTCCTTCCGATACGGCTTCAGAAACTCAACCAGCTCAATGCGCTTCTCGTCCTTGAAACTCGCGGCCACGCCGACGTGATGCAAAAATCCCGTGTCGTCAAACAAACCCAACAACAGCGAGCCGATCCGCGTGCGCTCGCCTTTTTTATGCCAGCGAAATCCCGCCACCACACAGTCGCAATCGCGCTCATGCTTCACCTTCAGCATCACGCGCTTGTTCGGCTCGTACGTGCCCGCGATGGGTTTCGCCACTACACCATCCAACCCGGCACCCTCAAACCGTCGAAACCAATCCGAGGCCGTGTCAAAATCCGTCGTCACCGGCGTCAGGTGCAATGGTGGTCCAACAGACGCAAGCAACGACTCCAAATGTTGCCGGCGCTTATCGAAACGTTGGGTGCGCAGATCTCGCCGGCCGTCTGAAAGCAGATCGAAGAACACGATCGATGCCGGTATCTGTTGGGAAAGTAGTTTGATGCGCGACTCGGCGGGATGAATGCGCAGTTGCAGCGCGTCGAAATCGAGTGCGCCGTCTTTGGCGACTACGATCTCGCCGTCAAGTACGCAACGCTTCGGGAGTTGCGCTTGCAGGGTCTCGACTAACTCTGGGAAGTAGCGGTTCAGAGGTTTCTCATCACGGCTCTGAATTACAATTTCATCTCCGTCACGAAAAACGAGCGCCCGAAACCCGTCCCACTTCGGCTCAAAGAACCACTCACCGCCTCGCGGCAACTCCGAGACACGTTTCGCGAGCATCGGCAAGATCGTCGGATTCACGGGAAGTTGCATGAACCCGATCTTATGCCGAAAAGAGCTTTCGCCCCAAACTGTCCGCCTCGACTGTTGGGGCTAACGTGTTCGTTAGCCCCAACAGGAAGAAGCTAAACTAAAACGCTACGAACGGATCGGTGTGGACCACACGCACTGCAACGCCGTCCAGCGCCGGCGCAAAAACGGGCCGGTGT
>Ga0196977_1000432_pt1 | contig 22016 bp, 19 predicted proteins | sample S3v_1013CmetaG_FD_148634 | JGI IMG/M metagenome (GOLD analysis project Ga0196977, IMG submission 148634) | Soil microbial communities from Anza Borrego desert, Southern California, United States - S3+v_10-13C | ecosystem: Environmental > Terrestrial > Soil > Desert | place: USA: California...
CCGCGGGCCGTGGCCGGTAATGCGTCGTCGTCGCCGACGAGGACAACGTGGCGCAAGTCGTGGCACTCGCCGAGCACCCCGTGCAGGAGCATCAGTCTCTGAGCCGACGTGACCAGCACGCGCACATTGCAGTCGCGCAGGACATACCCGACCTGCTCGGGCTTCAGCAGCGGATTCACCGGCACGAAAGCGCCGCCTGCGGCAGCGGCGCCAAAAGCGGCGATAACCGTCTCGAAACGCTTGTCGAGGTAGATCGCCACGCGTTCGGCACGGCCGAGCTCCAGATGGCACAGGCCGTTTCGAAACGCTGCTACGGCCGCGGCGAGCTCCCCGTAGGACAGCGACGTGTCGCCGTATGTGAGCGCAATCGCGTCCGGCGTGCGTTCGGCTGCCGCGAGCGGCAGATCGTGAAGGAAAGTCATGTCCGTATGAGAGGCGCTACACGTCGTGCTCGTGCCTGCCAGCGGCGCAATATAGCAGGGCTTAGGAGGCAGCCGGTAAGCCAAACCTGCAGTACTACCGGGAACCGGCGCTGCGTGACGGCATCTGCCATTCCTTATAATCGGGACTTCCAACTGCGCTCGCGCGCGAGCACGCGCGGCGCCAGGGGATCCGAGGAGCTTTTCAATGGACGTTCAAAAAGAAGTGCTCAGCATTCTCGATCAGGCGCTCGGTCTCAACGGTCGGAGCGCCACGCTCGATGAGAAATCGCCGCTGCTGGGCGCGCTGCCGGAACTCGACTCGCTGGCCGTCGTGAGAGTCATCACCACGATCGAAGAGCGCTTTGGTTTTGCGATCGCCGACGACGAGATCGACGCGTCGAGCTTCGCGACGCTGGGAGCACTTTCGGACTTCGTCAAAGCCAGAGTCGCGGCGTAGATCGCCGGTGGCAGGCGCAGTGCCTTTCTTCCTGCCGCTGGAGCAGGGTGACCGCTTCTGTATTCTGCACAGGCCCGACGCTGCTGTGTGCAAAGGGGCGATTCTCTACATTCATCCCTTCGCGGAAGAGCTGAATCGCTGTCGGCGCATGGCTGCGCTGCAGGCGCGTGCCTTGCGCGCCGCAGGATGGGCGGTACTACAGATCGATTTGTTCGGCTGCGGTGACAGTGCGGGCGAGTTCGTGAATGCAACCTGGCTGCGCTGGATCGAAGATGTGATCGAGGCCGCCCGCTGGCTCGAGGGGGAAACCGGACATGCTCCAGCCCTGTGGGGTTTGCGCGCTGGTTGCCTTCTCGCCACGCAAGCGGCGCCGGGCTTGGCGAGCTCGCGCCTGCTGCTGTGGCAGCCGGTGGTCTCCGGTCGACAGTTCCTTCAGCAGTTCCTTCGATTGCGGATCGGTAGTCAGATCGTGAGCAACGCGGGTGCGAATGTTACCGTGGGAGAGTTGCGTGAGGCGCTTCAGGCCGGTCGTGCGGTGGAAGTTACCGGTTACACGCTTTCGCCCGGGCTCGCGTCGGGACTGGACGCCGCGGACTTGCGGCCGCCGGACGCCGCGGGCGCCGTGATCTGGCTCGAAGTGTCTGCGGCGCCGCAAGCCGCGTTATTGCCCGCATCCGTCACGTACGTGGAGCGGTGGCGTGCCGCCGGTCATTCGATCGACATGCGCGCCGTAGCAGGGCCGCCCTTCTGGCAAACGCCGGAAATAGCGGAAGCCCCGGAGCTCGTCCGCGCGACCCTTGAAGCGATACAGGCCTGGTCGAAATGATGATCCGGGAGCGCGCGCTCGTGTTCGACTGTGACGGCGACGAGCTGGTGGGCATCCTCGCCGTTCCGCACGCGCAAGCCCGTTTCGCCGTGGTGATCGTCGTCGGCGGACCGCAATACCGTGTCGGAGGCCACCGCCAGTTCGTCAGGCTCGCACGTCACATGGCGAGTTGCGGATTTGCGGTACTGCGTTTCGACCACCGCGGCATGGGAGACAGCAGCGGCAGCCCGCGCGGCTTCGAGCACATCTCGCGCGACATCGAGGCCGGCATCGACGCCGTGACTGCCGCCTGCCCGCAGGTCCGGCGCGTCGTGCTGCTCGGCCTGTGCGACGGCGCATCGGCGGCCCTCATGTACGCGCCACAGGATAAACGCGTCGCCGGCATCGTGATGCTCAATCCATGGATCCTTTCTAGCGAGAGCTTCGCCCGCAGCCAAATCAAGCATCATTACCTGCGGCGATTACTGCAGCGCGCCTTCTGGGCGAAGCTTGTGAGAGGCGAGGTAGATTTCGTCGACGCGCTGAGAGTGCTCGCACGAGCGGGGCGGCGGCCCGTCAGCAATGCGGCCGCAGAAGGAAATTATCAGGACAGTATGGCCGCGGCGCTGACGGCATTTCGGGGCGACGTTCTGTTGATTCTCAGCGGGCAGGACCCCACGGCGAGATCATTCATGGACTATTGCACCAGCAACGTGCGCTGGCGCGGGCTCGTCGACAGGAGCAACATCGAGTCCCGAACGCTGCCACAGGCGGACCATACTTTCTCCACTTCAGAGCTGCGCGCAGAACTCGAGCGCATCACGGTGGAGTGGCTCTCGCGCACCTGCGTCTCGCATCCGGCCGCTGCGATTACCGGTAGTATCAGTGACATTTAACGATCAGCGGAAACACCTCATGCGCACATACAACACCAAAAAACGCATTCTCGTCACAGGCGCGGCAGGGTTTCTCGGCTCACACCTATGCGACCGACTGCTGCGCGACGGCCATTTCGTGCTCGCCGTCGACAATTTCTTCACGGGCACGAAGCAGAACGTGGAGCATCTGCTTTCGAACCCGGATTTCGAGCTGATGCGTCACGACATCACGTTCCCGCTGTACGTAGAAGTCGACGAAATCTACAACCTGGCATGCCCGGCTTCTCCGATTCACTACCAGTACGATCCGGTGCAAACGACGAAGACAAGCGTGCACGGCGCGATCAACATGCTGGGTCTTGCAAAACGTGTAAGAGCGAAGATTTTCCAGGCGTCGACGAGCGAGGTGTACGGCGACCCCAAAGTGCATCCGCAGACCGAGGACTACTGGGGGCACGTAAATCCCATCGGGTATCGTTCGTGCTACGACGAAGGCAAGCGCTGCGCGGAGACGCTGTTCTTCGACTATCACCGGCAGCACAGGATTCGCATCAAGGTGGCGCGGATTTTCAACACGTACGGCCCGCGCATGCACCCCAACGACGGACGCGTTGTATCCAATTTCGTCGTTCAGGCGCTGAAGGGCGAGTCGATCACGATCTACGGCGAGGGCAATCAGACGCGATCGTTCTGTTTCGTGGACGACCTGATCGACGGATTCGTGAAACTCATGGGTACATCCGACGATTTCACCGGGCCGGTGAACCTCGGAAATCCAGGCGAATTCACGATTCGGCAGCTTGCCGAGACGGTATTGAAGCTCACGGGCTCGCGATCGAAGCTCGAATTCAAGCCGCTGCCGAGCGACGATCCCTTGCAGCGGCGGCCGGACATCTCGCTCGCCCGGCGGGCTCTCGGATGGAGCCCGACGATCCCGCTGGAGCAAGGACTACAGAAAACGATCGAATACTTCCGCGAGTTTGCTAAGACGGCGCTGCGCTAGCGAGATCCGAATCGGAATCGGAGCGCGAGATCAGCCAGCTCGACGGCTCCGTCAGCAACCGCGCATGCACATGCATACGATGCGGCCTCACCATGAACCGCGTGGCCGCTCCGGCTGGAAAGCACCCGAGCGCCACCAGATTGCGCGGGTGAGCCAGTCCAAATTGCTCGAGGAACACGGCGGCTGCCGTTTGCCTGCGCGCCGCATCGATTACCAACGCGAGCAGCGCGTCGGTCGACCTCTCCTCGCACAGGTAATCGACCACTCGGGTCACGCCACAGCCCCGCCATAGATCCGGCCGCATGACCGCATAACCCACGACCTCGCCCCGACGCAGTACGTAATAGCGTTCGTAGCGGCCGCGATCCGGTATTTGGTCGAAGCGCCATCTGAGACTCACGAAATCGCGCTTCGCCAGCACACGATTGTCGGGGGCGGCGCGGATCCACAGATCGTCTGCGCGCCTGTCGAAGGCGGCAATCGGCTCGATCGAGTATCCCCTGAACCTGCCGATCGCCGCACGCGCCCGGGCGCTGCCCGCGACGATCGCACCGGGCATTAGCCGCGCGAGCCGTCCGCGGCCGCCTAGGGCCGCCGCACAGGCATCCAGATCGAGCGGACGCGCATAGATCGGCAGCATGCCCAGATCCGTCCATCCCGACCGCACGCAGGTCCGGTGTGCCGCATCCGACACTCCGAGACCGAGCAGGATGTCGCTGCTGCGCTCGAATTCGGCGAAGAGCGCCGGACCGACGCCCTTCAGCCGCCAGTCCGGGTGCACCATGAGGTCTATGCCCCACGACGCATGGAGTTCCGTGCCCCGAGCGTGCAGCACGACGGGCAGTCGACCCTGCTGCCCGACCACCATACCGTCGCGCATGCAGATCCACAGCATCGGCGCACCGTCCCTGCGATGCGGATTGCGCTCGTAAAGCCACTCGAAATAGCGCTCGTCGCACTGACGCGAGCCGACTCCGAAGTGCTCGCGTTGGAAGGCCTTCAGCGGCTCGCGGTCGGAGGGCTCGTAAGCCTTGACCGATGCGGCAATGCGCGCCGCATACGGTGCGCGAATGGCGGCCCCGGCGGCGCCTCCCTGCATCCGCAAGTCAGCCTTTCTTGCGGCCGATGAAACTGCTGATGCTTTCGACTGAATCGAGGTTCTGCGGCACCATTTCGGCGTCATCCACCGTAATGTCGAACCTGTCCTCGAGAAAAGTCACCAACTCCAGAACGCCCGTGGAATCGATGATGCCGTGCTCCAGCAGGGAGGCGTCGTCCGACAATTTCAGGTCTTCAGGTACGTAGAAGTTCGCGCGAACGAAGCTGCGAACCTGCTCTTTGATCTCCAGCACGTGTCTTTCCCCCTGCGTCAGGCGCCGGATTGCCGCAGCGCGTAGACCACGCGCGCTTCGCCGGCCGCGTCCCGCACGGATTGTATCTTCTCGTATGCGCGGCGCCGCGCGAACAATGCCTCGACCTGTGACTGTTGCCCCGCGCCGATCTCGAGCAGCAGCACCCCGCCGGGCCGAAGGTACGCCGCCGCGTCTCGGATGACGCGCTGATGCATGCTGATGCCGTACGGCCCCGCGGCAAACGCCTCCGGCGGCTCATGGCGCAGCAGATCGGCACGTTCCCCGGCGAGCCGCGTGTCCGAGATATAGGGCGGGTTGCACACGATTACGTCGATGCTGTCCTCGAGCTGCAGCCCGGTCAGCGCACCGAACAAATCACCTTCATGAACCCATACACGCGCCGATAATCCACACGCTTCGACATTCCGGCGTGTCAGGCGCACCGACGCGGCGCTGAAGTCGCTCGCCCAAACGCGCACATGCGGGCACAAAGTCGCGATCGCGCAGGCGAGATTCCCCGCGCCACAGCACATGTCGATCACACGCGCTTCGGCTCCGGATGTCTGCGCCAGAATCGCCACTGCGGTGCGTGCGAGCAGCTCGGTCTCCGCGCGCGGGACGAGGACGCCGGCGGCGACCGCGAGATCGAGCCCGCAAAACGAAATCTGCCCGCGCTCGTACGCCGCGACGACGTCGCTGTGCCCGCTCATGTGCTCATCATCCGTAAACCGGCGCCGCGCGATCGACGTCGACGCCAAACACCTTTTCCATCGCGGAAGACGGCGCCTGCCGCACGAATTGTTCGTCGAGCAGTTGCGTCGTCAGCACCCCGACCAGGGCCATGTTGTCGGTATTCGAATACTGGCCTTCATCGCGTCGGTCCTTGCACTTGCGCCAGAGCTGTGTGACCGCCGCCGCATCGAAAATACCGGTATCGGCGATTCGTTTCGCGGAGAGCAGCTCCTCGACGTAGGCAGGCGTCTGCGCGCCAACGAACGCGAGCGCGTCCGGTGCGCGGTAAGGTTGCTTGGCGCGGCGCACGATCGAGTCGGGCACGAGCCCCCCCGCCGCGCGCTTCAGGACATGTTTCTCATCCAGCGCGCGCAGTTTGTAGCGCGGCGGGAGGGTGGAAGCGAGCTCGACCACGTTTTTGTCGAGAAATGGGAAGCGGCCTTCGACCGAGTGCGCCATCAGCATTCGGTCCCCCTGTGAGGAGAGCAGATAACCGGAGAGCAGCGTCCGCATCTCGATGTACTGGTCCTGCGCGAGCGCGCTCCACTGCGCAAACTCCGAAGGCAGGGTTGCTAGAAACGCGCCGACCGCATCGACCGGACGGAGCGCATCGCGCATCTCGCGACTGAACAGTCTTTTCAGCGCCGATGTGCTTTGCCAGCGAATCTCATGGGCAAAGCCCGGGCGGGACGCGTTCGCGAGGTTTCTGCCGAAAAACTGCCGCGCCACGGCTTGCTGCGCGACCGGCGAGCGCGCGAGATAGGGATAGAGCCGCTCCAAGGCGCGCGGCCGCAGCGTGCTCGCTGGTGCCGTGGCCCAGAACCGGCGGACTTTGCCCTCGCGAAAAAGATCATAGCCCGCGAATACTTCGTCGGCTCCTTCGCCCGTGAGCACGACCTTTATGCCTTTGGAACGGGTGAGGCGCGAGAGCAGAAAAAGCGGCACTGGCGCCGTTCTGAGAATAGGGCGCTCGGTGTGAAAAATCGTGTCGGGCAGCGCTTCCGCGATGTCCGTGCGCCGCACGAGGATCTCGTGATGCTCACTCTCGAGCAGGCCCGCCATCAGGCGCTGATAGCCGGTCTCGTCGTACTCCGCGTCGGAGAACCGGATCGAAAACGTGTGAAGCCGGCGGCCCGTTGCGCGGCGGGCAAGCGCCGCAATGAGGGCGCTATCGAGACCGCCGGAGAGATAACTGCCGACGGGCACATCGGAGCGCAGCATCCGCAGCCGCGTCGCGTCTTCGAGGCCCGCGCGCACCGCTGCGGCCGCCTCCTCGACCGTGCCGCGAAACTCGGCCTCGCGGCGAGGGCTCTCCGGAAACCGCGGCTGCCAGAACGCGTGCTCGCGCACGGTGCCATCCTCGTAGATTCTTACGTGACCCGGCTCGAGCTCCTGGATGGCGTGAAAAACGTGGCTTGGTGCAACGCTGCACCAGAACGTGAATGTCTGATCGATGCCGGCGGGATCGAGCGCACGCGAGATCGATGGATCGGCCGCGAAGATCGCCTTTACTTCGCTGGCAAAGTACACCTGCCCCCGGTGTTCACAGATATGTAGCGGTCGCACGCCGGCACGATCCCGCGCGAGCAATAGACGCTTGCGCGTGCTGTCCCACAAGGCAAGGGCCCATTGACCGTTCATCCGCTCGAACGCGGATTCTCCCCATGCCTCGAACGCCTGAACGATGACCTCGGTGTCGCTACGAGTGCGGAACCGATGGCCGAGCGCCTCCAGCTCCGCTCTCAGCTCGACATGATTGAAAATCTCGCCGTTGAAGACGATCCAGAGCGTTTCCGCCGCGTTGGCGAGCGGCTGCTGTCCGGCTGCGATATCGATAACCGAGAGCCGCGCGTGCGCCAAGCCTGCACGCTGGTCGCGGTACAGGCCGCGCTCGTCGGGACCGCGATGCCGCAGCGAACCGACCATCCGCGCAAGTGCGTCACGCTCGGGCGTGCGTCCGGTCCCCGCGATATCGACGATCCCTGCGATGCCGCACATGCGTCAGCCGCCCCTCGCGGGTACGGTGCCGCCGGTCGCGACCTCCGGCACGTCGGCAACGAGCGATGCCGCCATGTGCAAATAGCGCGTAGCGCGGCGCTTGCCTTCGATGTCGTTGAATATCCGAGCGACCTGTTCCGCGCTGAGGCCAACCGCCGGCGCGGTCGCCTCCGGCGACAGGCCCGAGTTATGGGCGTACAGACAGAGGTCCATGCGGTCGTAGGGCAGACCGAAATAGAACTCCTCCTGCGTCTGAGCGAGCGAGAACGTATCGGTCGTCGGGACCCGAGTGCGGACCTCTTCCGGCAGGCCGAGGTGGCGCGCGAGCTGATACACCTGTGTCTTGTACAAATGAGCGATCGGCTTGAAGTCGGCTGTTCCGTCGCCCTGCTTGACGAAGAAGCCCTGATCGTATTCCAGCCGATTGGGCGTTCCGGCCACGGCGTAGTTGAGCCGATCGGCATGGTAATACTCGATCGTCTTGCGTATGCGCTGCTTGAAATTCGTCGACGCCACGAGCTTGAGATAGGCTGGCGCCGTGAGCCGCACTTTCCGGAGCTCCCCGCTCGGGCTGCGCACCGTGAGGCGCGATACGTTCAGGCGTTCTCCCTGCAGCAGCGACGGCAGTGACAGCTTGAACGTCCAGCCGGGGCCGAACTCCGGCACGACCGCTCGGATGGCCTCGTGTTGCCGTCCGTAGCATTTCGCCGCTTCGAGTATGGGCGAGATATCCTCCAGCTCCGTCGCAATGCCCAATTCCGTGGCGACTTTACGGCCGAGCTCCAGCGACTCGCCGGCGGAATGCTTCTCAGGCATGAATATGCCGACGACTCTATCGGCGCCGAACGCGCGCACGCACAACGCCGCGACGACCGAGCTGTCGACGCCACCGGAAAGGCCGAGTACCGCACCGCGCTTTCGCATCGTCTCCAGAACCGCCTTGCGCATCGCGCCGACGATACGATGCGTCTCGGCCTCGGCGTCGAGGTCGAGCACATGTGCTGAAAAATGGCTTATTGGCGGCATGATCGTAACGGCGCTGACCCTAGCATGTGACTCCGGCACAGGTCGAGTCGGCCTCCTGAGCGGTGCGCAACATAGCGCGCGCGCGGGCGTAGCCGGGAGGGCATTCTGCCGCTGCCGAAGCGCATGGCGGGTTTGTTAGACTTGCCGCCCGCATGAAGCTCGAGATCGCCTCCGCGCCCGCCCTGGCCGGATCAACCGACATTCCGCGGCTCGAACGAGGGGGAGCCGAGCTCATCGATCGCTATTGCGAAGAGTGGCTGGCATTGTGCGGCCGGAGTGCCTGTGACGAGCCGTTTTATCGGCCCGAATGGATACGCGCTTATCTCCGTGCGTTCGCGGCAAACGCCGTGCTCGTGCTATTCACGATGCGCCGTGCAGGCCGGCTCGTCGCGCTGCTGCCGCTCATCAAGGAAACCGACAGTCTCGCAGGCATGCCGGCCCGCAAGCTGCGCAGCGCCGGCAATACGCACACGTGCAGATTCGACATGGTTCATGAGCCCGAGACAGCGGCGGCCGTCATACCGCACCTGTGGGCGGCGCTTGTCGCAGAGCCCGGCTGGGACGTGCTGGAGTTGAACGATACGCAGGAAGGTGGCGTGCTGACTCAGCTCGCCGGGTACGCGCGCGGATGTGGCCATGCCGTTCAATTCGCGCCGGGCCTCGCGCCGCCGTATCTCGATCTGACAGCGTTCAGTGGGTACGATGCACTCCTGCAGCGCCTCGATGCGAAATTCCGCGCGAACCTGCGCCGGCGCGCACGCAAGCTCGATGCTCGCGCCGCGGTGCTCTGCCGCGGGCGCGCGGCCGAGCCGATGGTTGGACGCTTCTTCGAGCTGGAGCGCAGCGGCTGGAAAGGCGAAAAGGGCAGTGCCATCACGTGTGCCACGCCGACCCGAATGTTCTACGGCGAGATCGCACGCGCGGCGGAGGCGGGCGGTTATCTCTCCATGTATGCCCTCGAGGTCTCCGGCAGACCTGCCGCAATGTTCTTCGGTCTGGAGTACCGCGGACGGTACTATCTCATCAAGACCGCGTACGACGAAGCGCTGCGGGACGTGTCGCCTGGACAGCTTCTCACGCAGCAAGTACTGCGTGAATGCTTCGAGCGCGGCGGCATCGAATTCGACTTCCTCGGCGGGGACATGGATTGGAAGCAGGACTGGGCGCCGCAGACGCGCCGACTCACCGATATCTTCATCTTCCGTGGCGCAGCGGGCCGCGCTCTGCACGCGTTGAGATTCCGGCTGCGCCCCGCGGTCGCAAGCGCGGTGCGATGGCTTCGACCTCGCGCCGCCTGATGTGGGATTCACGAGTGCGCGCCGGCTACGCGCCGGAGCTCCACCAGAGCAGCAGCGCATACTGGGCGACGGAGCTGCCGCAGCTCAAGCCCAATATGCTTCTGCCGCGAGTGCGCCCGAAGACAGCGACTTTCCCGTTCGACGCGCCGCAGGTTCAGTATGTCCATTTCGCGCGCAATGCGATTTTCTTTCTGGCACAGCAAATGGGTCTGGCAGGGCAGGAAATGCTCATGCCCGCCTATTTCCACGGCGTCGAGCTCGAAGCTCTACTGGCCGCCGGCGTGAAGCCGCGCTTTTTCGCGGTGAGAACGGGTATGCAGGTCGACCCGAACGAGATCGAAGCGGCGATTACCCCCGCTACCCGTGCGATATATCTCATTCACTACGCCGGCATGCCCGGACCAGCCGCGGCGGTACGTGAGCTCTGCCGCACGCGCGGGCTGCTCTTCATCGAAGACTGTGCTCTCGCGCTGTTATCGAAGGCGGGGGAGCAGCCGCTCGGCTCGTTCGGTGACGCCGCGGTGTTCTGTCTTTACAAAACACTGCCTACTCCGGACGGAGGGGCCGTCGTGATGAAAGAGGGGCGGCTGAGCATCCCTGGACAACGACCGCCATTCATCACCAGCGCGCGGCAAACGGCAGCAGCGGTCCTGACCCATTTCGAGCGGCATGCGAGTGCACCTGTTCAGCGCCTGGTACGCGGCCTGAAAGCGGTCGGTAAGGCGGCGACGCGTCGAGCGGCCGGCCAGTGGGTTGAAGTCGGCACACAAGACTTCGATGTGCGCGACGTGAACGTTCTCATGAGCCATGTCTCGCACCGCATCGTAGCCGCACAGGATTTCTCTTCGATCGTGACGGCGCGGCGGCGTAATTTCCTGCAGCTCAACGATCATCTCGGCGATCTGTCTGCATCGGTATTTCCCTCCCTGCCTGACGGCATGTGCCCGCTGTTCTATCCACTCGCGACCCCACACAAGATCGAGTTGTGGCGGCGGCTTCGCTCGCGCGGCGTGCAGGCCGTGTTGTTCTGGCTGGGCGGGAGCTCGGGACCGCGACCGGGCGAATTTCCCGAAGTCGACGCGCTGCGGCGCACCGTGCTCGAGCTGCCGTGTCACCAGGACATGACGCCGGAACACGTGGAGCGACTCGCGCATGTCGTGCGCGCGTGCATGCGCGGCCTCGACGGGACGTTGCCGTGATCGTCATCAGGGGGCGGCTACTCACGTACGGTGAGGTTTGGTTCGACGAGGAGCCGCCGGGCGGCTCCAGCGTGGACCTGCTCCTTTATCGCCAGAGGCCGACGCCGGTCGATGGCGGCTCGAGCGAGCCGTTTCTGTCTCTAGCCAATGATCTCACGGTCGACGCGCAGAGTCTGATCACGTCGTTCGGCAGCAACAACCGCTACAAGATCAATCGTGCGAACTCTAAAGACGCGCTGGAGTTCGACCACCTTCCTGACACGCGGGCCGTGCTCGACGAGTTCATCGCTTTCTTCGATGATTTCGCACGGCAGAAGCGGATTCAGGTGGCTTACCGACGTGGGCTGGACGCGGCGTGTGGTGCGGGACGGCTCACGCTTTCTGCAGCCCGCCATAACGGCGAGCGGATCGTGTGGCACGCCCATATCGTGGGGCGCAGCGCAGCGGTGCTCCTGCATTCGGCGTCGCATTTTCGCGGTAAAGACAGCGGCGAGCGCGCGCTGGTGGGACGCGCGAATCGATGGCTGCACTGGCGCGACATGCTCGCGTTCAAGGGCATGGGCCTGACCACCTACGATTGGGGGGGCCTGTTCGCGGATGAAACGGTGCCTGAACAGGCGACGATCAACAGCTTCAAGCGGGAGTTCGGCGGCCGCCTGCATAGTACGTACAACTGCATGGTAGGACGCACGATGAAGGGTCGCGCGTACCTGGCGGGTCACGGCGTAGTCAGCCGATTATCGTCCTGGCGCGGCGGCAGCAATCGAATTTAGTCACGCGGCGCGGCCAGCCGCAGTGTTTCGCGAGGTTATAATGAGTCAGAGCAGCTTGCTAGCAGGCGGCACTCACCAGCCGCAGCGCGAGCGCAATGGAACTCGGATCGCTCGCACCCTGAAACTCTCCGGCATGCTGGCCGCCGCAGCGTCGCAGTTACGACCACATGGCTGAAAAGACCGCTCTCATTACCGGCATCACAGGGCAGGACGGCGCTTACCTGGCCGAATTCTTGTTGGCCAAGGGCTATCTGGTCCACGGCATCAAGCGCCGCACCTCGCTCTTCAACACCGATCGCATCGACCATTTGTACCAGGATCCGCACGAGCGTGGCGTGCGCTTTCGCCTGCACCACGGCGATCTCACCGATTCGAGCAGCCTCATACGGATCATCCAGCAGGTCCGGCCCGACGAAATCTACAATCTCGCCGCGCAGTCGCACGTTGCCGTGTCATTCGAGGAACCCGAATACACCGCGAACTCCGATGCATTAGGTGCGCTGCGGATCCTCGAGGCGATCCGCATTCTCGGACTCGAAAGCACCACGCGTTTCTACCAGGCTTCGACCTCAGAGCTTTACGGCATGGTTCAGGAGACGCCGCAGAAGGAGACCACGCCCTTTTATCCGCGCTCGCCGTACGCCGTGGCGAAGCTCTATGCCTACTGGATCACGGTCAATTACCGCGAAGCGTACGGCATGTACGCCTGTAACGGCATCCTGTTCAATCACGAATCACCCGTGCGCGGCGAAACCTTCGTTACACGCAAGATCACCCGCGCGCTCGCGCGCATCAAGCTCGGAATGCAGGATTGTCTGTACCTTGGCAACCTGAGCGCGAGACGCGACTGGGGCCACGCGCGCGACTACGTCGAGATGCAGTGGCTGATGCTGCAACAGGCGGCGCCCGAGGATTTCGTCATCGCCACGGGCGAGCAATACAGCGTCCGGGACTTCGTGAACGCCGCCGCTGCCGCAATAGGCATGGAAGTGCGCTGGGAAGGCCATGGCGCCGAAGAGAAGGGCTATGATGGCCGTGGCCGCTGCATCGTGCGTGTCGATCCGCGGTACTTCCGACCGACCGAAGTCGAAACGCTGCTGGGCGACGCCACGAAGGCGCGCACCAAGCTGGGCTGGCGTCCCCGAACGACATTTCGCGAGCTCGTCGCAGAGATGGCAAGCGCAGATCTGGAGGAGGCGCGGCGTGATGCGCTCGTGAAGGAGCACGGTTTCAAAAGTTACAACCGGCACGAGTAGCCACGCGGCCAACGGTCATGGAACGAACAAGCCGCATATTCGTTGCCGGCCATCGCGGCATGGTCGGCTCGGCTCTGCTGCGGCGGTTGCTGCAGGAATATCCGGGCTGCGTGACGCGGCCGCGGGCGCAACTGGATCTTTCGAATACCGGTGCCGTCGACGATTTTTTCGAGCGCGAGCGGCCCGATTACGTGTTCATGGCTGCGGCCCGTGTCGGCGGAATACACGCAAACGACACCTATCCGGCCGAGTTCATCTATCAGAACCTCACCATTCAGGTGAACGTGCTGGAGGCGGCCAGGCGCGCCGGCGTGAAGCGGCTTCTGTTCCTGGGCTCGTCCTGCGTATACCCCCGCGAGTGCCCGCAACCGATCCGGGAGGAGTACCTGCTCACCGGGCCGCTCGAGCGGACCAACCGCGCCTACGCCGTAGCGAAGATCAGCGGCATCGAGATGTGCGCGTCCTACAACCGGCAGTACGGGACGAAGTTCCTCGCCGCCATGCCCACCAACCTGTACGGTCCGAACGATAATTACGACTTACAAAACAGTCACGTGCTGCCCGCGCTCATCCGCAAGTTCCACGAGGCGAAATCGCGACGTGACGCCACGGTTACGGCATGGGGTTCGGGGGCGCCGCGGCGCGAATTCCTGTATAGCGACGACCTGGCCGACGCGTGCGTGCACCTCATGAACCTGCCTGCCCATGAATTCGACACGTTGTTGGCGGCGGATTACCCGCTGGTCAATGTGGGGGTGGGCGCCGACGTTTCGATCCGCGAGCTCACGCAAATCGTGAAGCGCGTCGTCGGGTACGAGGGCGAGATCGTCTGGGACGCGACGAAACCCGATGGCACGCCGCGTAAGCTGCTCGATGTCTCTCGTCTGAACGCTCTCGGCTGGTCAGCGCGAACGCCTCTCGAAGACGGCATTCGGATGGCGTACGCGGATTTTCAGCGTCAGCCGCTCTGCGCACGCCAGTGAAGCTGCAGCCCGTCATCCTCAGCGGCGGCTCCGGCACGCGATTGTGGCCGCTGTCGCGGGCACAGTACCCGAAGCAGTTGCTTGCGCTGAACGGCGAGCGGTCCATGCTCCAGGATACGGCGTTGCGCATCACGAGCGAGCTGCGCTGGCCCGAAGTCGAGATTCTCGCGCCCCTCGTCGTTACGAACGAGGAGTATCGGTTCATCTCCGCCGAACAACTCCGCGACGCCGGTGTAGCACCGCACGCGCTGATCCTCGAGCCGTGCGCTAGAAATACCGCACCCGCTTTGACCGTCGCCGCGCTGTACGCGGCTGCACGTTGCGAAGATCCCGTGATGGCCGTGATGCCTGCGGATCACGTGATCACCGGCGTCGATGCATTCCGCGCGGCGGTTCGGGAAGGCGCCGCACATGCCGAGCAGGGCGCATTCGTCACATTCGGCATCGTGCCCTCGGCGCCGAATACCGGCTATGGATACATTCGCGCCGCGAGTCCGGAGCCGCGCGGGGCCTGCGCACTTCGCGCCTTCGTCGAAAAGCCTGATGAGGCGACAGCCCGGCGTTACATCGCGAGCGGCGAGTATCTGTGGAACAGCGGCATTTTCATGATGAAGGCGTCCGCGTGGCTTGCTGCCATTTTGCACGCGCGGCCCGAGATCGTCGGCGCATGTCGCGAAGCGACGGACGGTGCGAGATCCGATGCCGATTTCTTCCGGCTAGACAGACCGGCGTTCGAAAAATGCGCGTCTGACTCGATCGATTACGCCGTAATGGAGGGCTTGAGCCGCCGTGAGGGGGCCGGCGCGCCGCGCGCCGTCGTCATTCCGCTCGACGCCGGCTGGTCCGACGTTGGAGCCTGGAGCGGACTGTGGGAAGTGGGCGGCAAGGATAGACAGGGCAATGTCACGCGGGGCGATACGCACGTGGTCGATACGCGTAACAGCCTCATCTTCTCGAGCGACCGGCTGGTGGCTTGCATCGGTCTACAGGACACGGTCGTCGTCGATACGCCGGACGCGGTCCTGGTGGCCCGCCGCGACAGCATGGAGCAGGTGAAGGACATCGTATCCTGGCTCAAAGCTCAGCGCAGAACGGAGGCCGAAGCGCACCGCAAGGTCTATCGTCCATGGGGCTGGTACGACACGATTGACACCGGTCCGCGCTTTCAGGTGAAGCGTATCGTCGTCAGGCCGGGTGCGACTCTTTCGCTCCAAATGCACCATCACCGGGCCGAACACTGGGTAGTGGTGACGGGAACCGCCCAAGTCACACGCGGAGAAGAGACGTTCATCATCTCCGAAAATCAATCGACCTACATCCCTTTGGGCGTAAAGCACCGTCTGGCGAATCCGGGCAAGGTGCCCCTTGAAATAATCGAAGTGCAGTCGGGGTTGTATCTCGGCGAGGACGACATCGTACGATTCGAGGATAGTTATGGCCGGGCATGAAGATCATCGCAGCCGAATAAGTGCCAGGCGTCTCTTCGCGCAGCGATCGCTCGCCTGGACATGCGCGGCGCTCGCCGTGTTTGCGGCGTGCTCGACCGCGGCCATAGGCGCGGAGACGGCGGAAGTTCCACCTGGAAGGCTCGAGGACGAGCGGCCTCGTCCGCTGCCGGAAGGAGCGCCACCGCTTGCGCTGAGCACCGATTTCGGCCATCCCGCGCTCGGGTTGGCGACCTACGTGCCCGCCGGCCACGTGTTCGCGCGGGGAATACGCGTTGAACCGTTCACGATTCGCGCAGCAGTGCAGGCGGGCATGGGTTACAACGACAACGTCACGCTCAGCAACGCGAATAAGGTGGGATCATTCTTCACCAGCGTCTCGCCGAGCGTGTCGGTCGGACTCGAGGGTGCGACTCAGCGCTACTACGCGGTCTACCGCGGAAATTACGGCGCTTATGCCTCGAGTGCGCAGGACGATTATGCGGACCATAACCTTGCCTTGAATGCCACGCATCTCTGGACTACACGCTTCAGGACATTTCTGAACTATGAGTACCTGAAGGCCCACACGCCGCTCGGTCTGACGAGCACCTCTCTGGGTCGATCCGAGCGCTGGAGCTGGCAGTCGGTCCGAGGCGCCGCCCAGTACGGCACGGACGGCGCCCAGGGCCGCCTTCATGGCGAAGTCGGCCACAGCGAACGCCGCGTGAGTGGCAGCACCAGCACCACGGCGGATTACGAGCGAACCGATGCTATCGGCACGTTCTTTTATCGCCTGGCACCGAAGACCCGCGGATTCGTGCAGCTCGGTTGGGGGGATATCACGCATCCGCGAGACCCCACACTCGACAACATCGAATACAGATACTCGCTGGGTGTGACATGGGAGGCGCTGGCGAAGACAACAGGACGCCTCAGCGCGGGCTACACGACGAAGGACTTTTCGGCTGGCACCCGAGCGGATTTCAGCGGCTACCATTACGAGCTTGGAGTCAATTGGCGGCCCTACGAGCAGACCGGCACGGAGCAGCCGGCGGTGGACCTATCCGTCAGAAGATTCACCAGCGAATCGTACGAAGTCGGCAGCAATCTCGTGGTGTACAACGTCGCAACAGTAGCCTGGACTCACCTGTGGGCGCATCGAATTCTGTCTACGCTGCAGTACGCGTACGGGCGCGTCGAGCTTGAAGGTCTTGCGCGCACGGACACGTACAAGAACGCCGCTGCGAGAATCAGTTACCCGCTTCGCCGTTCGATTCGCGTCGGGGCGGAGCTGCGGCACGATGCACGCAGTTCCGACGCAGCTTTGCTGGACTACACCCGCAATATCATGCTGCTGACGCTTGAGGCGGCGTTATGAGCTCTCCGTCCTTCTTAATGTAATTCGAGGCGCGTTCCACATGTCGCTCATTCGCATTTGCGTTCTTGCCTTCGCCGTGCTGCTCCTTGGAGGTTGCGAGGGTATGTTCGACCGCCGAGCCTCACTTGAGACGGCAGCCGCCGATACGCCCGCCGCCCCCGTTCAGGATTACCGCCTCGGCACAGGTGACGTCATCTCAATCCGTGTATACGGCGGTGACGAGGACATCCGTCTGGAACGCGTGCGACTGGGGGATTCCGGGATGCTCGTTCTGCCGTTCGGTGAATTCAAGGCGGGCAACCAGACGCCGCGCGAGCTCGAAACGGCGATCACCAGCAATATCCGCGGACGACTGCTCAAGAATCCGCGCGTGTCAGTCACGATCGATGAATATCGCCCGTTCTTTGTTGACGGGCAGGTCGGAAGGCCCGGTGCGTACCCGTACCAGCCAGGGCTCACCGTCCGCAAGGCCCTGACGATCGCCGGAGGTCTCCGGGAGCGTGCGTCGTTGAAGAAGATTTTCGTTCTCCGGGAAGGACAAAAGACGATGCGACCGGTAAACGTCAATCTCAACGCTCCGGTCGGGCCGGGCGATACTATTTTTGTGGAAGAGAGCTTTTTCTGAGCGACATCGAGGAGCATCAATGGCTGCCGAATTAACCGGTCCGACACGACAACTCCCGGGGCCGCCGGAGCTCTCGACCGCCGAGCCGCTCGAGCTCATGCTGTATTGGCGAGCGATTGCAAGACGGAAATGGTGGTTGCTGGGCATAGCGCTCGCGTTCGCCGCTGCGGCAGCCGTCGCGGTGTCGTATGTGACGCCGATCTATCGCGCTACCGTCACGCTGATGATCGAGCAGAACAAGGCGAAGCTCGTGTCCATTGAAGAGGTCTACAGCGGCAGCTCGCCCAATCGGGAGCATTACCAGACGCAAGCCGAGTTGTTGCGATCGCCTGCGCTCGCGAGCAAGGTCATCGAGCGGCTGCGCCTCACCAGCCATCCCGAGTTCGATCCCAGGCAGAAAAAACCCGCGCCATGGCTGGAGTTTCTTCCGGACTCCGTTGCACCCGATGAGACAGGCTGGACCGAAGAGGCCCTCAATGCAGCCGTGCTGTCGAGTTTCCTGCGGCGGATCACGATCGACCCGGTGCGGCTTACGCAGCTCGTGAAAGTCGGGTTCGATGCGACTGATCCGGAGCTTGCCGCGCGCATCGCCAACGCGATCGCAGAAACGTACATAGAAGCCGATATCGAAGTACGCAGCCGCATGCGGCAGCGGGCTACGGACTGGCTGGCCGAGCGCCTCGCAGATCTGAAAGGCAATCTCGAATCGTCGGAGCGCTCTCTGCAGCAATATCGCGAGCGCGAGAGCCTGCCCGATACGAAAGGGCTCGCACAAAGCGGCGTCGTGCGCCAGATGGAAGTGCTGAGCTCTGCATTGAACGAGGCGACCGAGCGACGTATCGAGGCGGAAGCGAATTACCGGCAGATCAAGGAGCAGCGCGGCAACGCGGCGTCGCTGCCCGTCGTGTTACGGGATTCCAGCATCGGTCGGCTCAGAGACCTCGAGGCGCAGGCGCAAAGGCGGGTAGCCGAGCTCGCCCAACGCTACGGGCCGGAACACCCTCGTCTTGCGCAGGCGCGCGCGGAGCTCGCGCGGGCGCGCGAAAACACGCGCGAAGGTATCGACAACGTCATGTCGAGCTTCGCCAGGGAATATCAGGTCGCGCTCGCAAACGAGCGCGCCGCCGCGCGCGCCGTAGCCGCGGCGAAGGGGTCGATCCAGCAGATCAATCGCAAGGAATTCCAGCTCGAAGCGCTCGAGCAGGATCTCGATACGAACCGGCAGATCTACGAGAAGTTCATGAACCGGTATCGGGAAACGCGGGCGGCCACCGATACGGAGAGCAGCGTAGTCGCAAGGGTCATCGATCCGGCGGTCCAGCCGACGGTCCCCTACAAGCCGCGCAAGCGCGAAATCGTCGCCGGCGGCTTCATCGCGGGGCTGCTGCTTGCCGCGATCGGTGCGTTGCTGCTCGAGCGCATGAACAGCACGGTCAAAACGGGCGACGAGGTCGAAGAAAAGCTCGGCCTGCCGGCGTTCGCCATCGTGCCGCTTCTCACGGGCGATCCGGCGAAGAACGCGGGCCGCCACTATCTCGAACATCCCGGCTCCGTATTCTCCGAGGCGATACGTACTGCACGAACGAGCATTCTGCTTTCGGCGATCGACGCGGCGCACAAGGTGCTGCTCGTCACTTCGTCCGTACCCGGCGAAGGCAAGACATCATTCGCAGTCAATCTCGCACTCGCGAACGCACAGGCCAAGAAGACGCTCCTCATCGAGTGCGATCTGCGCCGGCCTTCGATCGTGGATCAGCTTCGATTGAAACAAACGACGTCGGGCCTCACGAGTCTGTTCGCGGGCGAGGCGGCCTTTCTCGACTGCATCCAGCAGGTGGAAGGTTCTTCCCTTTACGTTTTGCCCTCAGGCGCCGTACCTGAAAATCCGCTCGAGCTCCTGTCGTCCGAGCGATTCGCGCAGTTCATCCACCGAGTTTCAGCGGCGTGCGACGTCGTCATCATCGACTCTCCGCCCGTTCACCTGGTGAGCGATGCGCTGGTGCTTGCAACGCTCGCCACCGGCGTGCTTTTCGTCGTAAAGGCCGATGCCACGCCCTACGGCGTCGCGCGCCGGAGCATCCGGTCGCTGCAGGCCGCCGGTGGCAATGTCATAGGTGTTGCGCTCAACCAGGTCGACTTTACCAAGGCCGACCGATATTACGGTGCGTACACCGGCTACGCGCAGGAGTACGGCGCCTACGGCAGCAACCCGACGTAACGCGAGCTCGTAGGCGAGCTTGAGCGGGCGAATCCTTTGACTTTATGCCTTAAGTGACACCTAGTCTGCTAAGATAATTGCCGCTCAGTCGGAAGCGCTTATTGTGATGCACAAGCGTGTGGAAACGATACGGCGGCTGAGCGCAACCGCCACCAGTTGTTCCGACAGTATCTAAACAGGGGCGGATCTTGCTCAGGTTGTTTCTTCTTTCGTTCACGGTTTCCCTGGTCGTCTGCTATCTGACGCTGCGCTTCGAGCATTTGCATCGGCGTTTCACGGGAGACGTGGCGGCGGCAGGTTCGCACAAGGTGCATCGGCGCGCTGTCACGCGCATCGGCGGTCTTTCAATCTTCCTCGGATGGCTGGTCGGACTGGCGGTTGCCGGCTACAGCGGGGGATCTTCCGCGCCGCCAGCCGCTGTCTGGCTATTGTGCCTGCTGCCAGCATTGATCGGCGGACTGGCGGAAGATCTGACGAAACGCGTAAGCCCGGCGATGCGACTCGCCGCGTGTTTTGTCTCCGCCGCGCTCGCGTACGTGTTTCTCGACGCAGGCATTTCGAGAATCGATGTTGCGGGCGCCGATATGGTGCTCGCCGTGCCGGTGGTTTCGTTCGTGTTCACCTGCTTCGCTGTAGGAGGCGTAGCGCACGCGATCAACATCATCGACGGCCTGAATGGCCTCGCTTCCGGCGTCTGCCTCATTGCGCTACTCGCGATCGGTTACGTCGCGTTCCAGGTCAATGATCCAGAAATTCTTCTGCTTGCAGGACTGGGTGCGGGCGCGGTGCTCGGCTTCAGATTCTGGAATTATCCGAGCGGGCGCATCTTCTGCGGCGATGGCGGCGCGTACTTTATCGGCGCGTTCGTAGCAATTCTCTCCGCTCTGCTCGTGCACCGCCATGCGGCGGTCTCGGCCTGGTTCCCGCTGCTTCTCGTCCTCTACCCGGTATGGGAGACGCTGTTTTCGGCGTACCGTCGGCGGGTGCTCCGCGGCCGGCCGGCATCGATGGCGGACAAGCTGCACATGCACACGCTGTTCTACAAACGCGTGAAGCATCCGCAGGAGGACGGCAAAGCGCGCTCGCGCCGCAACTCCGATGCCTCGGTTTCCATGCTGCTCTTCGCGTGCGGGAGCGCCATGCCGGCCGTGCTGTGGTGGGAGCAGAGTACGTATCTGATCACAGCCGCGCTTGCGTACGTCCTCGTCTACCTCATGATCTATCGCCGGCTCGTGCGGTTCGGAGCACGGCCTAAAACACACATGGCGAGGCTGGCCACAGGTTACGTCGCCCGGCGTATGGCCGCTTTGCATCGCTCCGCGACAGCGCGGCGCACCGTGCGGGAGGCGAACAAAGTACGTTAGCGCGTGCGCCCGGTCTATACGGAATTCTTCGGCTCCGGTTGGGTGCACGTGCAATCGAAAGCGGTATAGTGCGGGCGCTACGTACGCGCGGCACGCTCTACACGGAATCGCGAAATGAAAGTGCTCATTACCGGCGCGGCCGGCTTCATCGGATCGCACGTCGCCGCGCGGCTACTCGCGCGTGGCGACGAGGTTCTCGGACTCGACAACGTCAACGACTACTACGACCCGCGACTGAAGCAAGCGCGGCTCGCGAAATTCTGCAGCCATCCCGCGTTTCGCGACGTCCGCGGAGACGTCGCGGATCGCAGTCTTGTCGCAGCGCTATTTGCCGAACACCAGCCGCAGCGGGTCGTGCACCTCGCCGCTCAGGCCGGCGTGCGGTACTCCATCACCAATCCACAGGCGTACATCGATTCGAACCTCGTCGGTTTCGGCAATATCCTCGAGGGCTGCCGTCATAGCGGAGTCGAGCATCTCGTCTATGCCTCCAGCAGCTCGGTGTACGGAGCCAATACCGAGCTTCCGTTTTCCACGCACCAGAACGTCGATCATCCACTGAGCCTGTACGCGGCCACCAAGAAGGCCAACGAGCTCATGGCCCACACTTACAGCAGTCTTTTTGCCCTGCCGACGACGGGTTTGCGGTTCTTCACGGTCTACGGTCCGTGGGGAAGGCCGGACATGGCGCTGTTTCTTTTCACGCGGAACATCATTGCTGGCCGGCCAATCGACGTGTTCAATTACGGCAAGCACACGCGCGGTTTCACCTATATCGACGACATCGTCGAAGGCGTGGTACGGGTTCTGGATCGGCCCGCC
>Ga0196977_1000433_pt1 | contig 21977 bp, 17 predicted proteins | sample S3v_1013CmetaG_FD_148634 | JGI IMG/M metagenome (GOLD analysis project Ga0196977, IMG submission 148634) | Soil microbial communities from Anza Borrego desert, Southern California, United States - S3+v_10-13C | ecosystem: Environmental > Terrestrial > Soil > Desert | place: USA: California...
CGAGCGCCAAGTGCGGCTTGTCTGCCACCGCGCGGTCGGGCGTGCCGACGACCATGCCGCCCCCGTGAAGGTGCAGCACCGCGCCGCGGTCTTGCGCTGCCGACGGCGGGTTCATGACGACCAGCCGGACGTCCGGCCCGGCCGCGTTGGGCGCACGCGCCTCGCTGACCGGAAACGGCGGCGGCGGCACCAGCTCGCCGGTGAACAGCGGGTTGGCGCGGATTTCGGGCAAGCTCTCGTCGGTCAGGTCGAGGCTCGGCATGTCGAGCATCTCGGCGATCTGCGGATCGACCAGGTGGCGCGAGGTCATGCGGATTCTCCGAGCTTGGGTGACGGCTTGCCCAGCGCCAGCTCGGCGTCGGAAAAGCGAATGGGCGTGCGCAGGCCCTTGAGGCCATCGCCGAGGTCGAGAACCATGCCGCGCGCGGCGATCTGCGGATCGGCGAGAGCCTCGGCGACGGTGTTGATCGGGCCAGCGGGAACGCCGCGCTCCTCGAGCGCGGCGAGCAACGCCTCGCGCTCCCACTCGCCGGTCCGCGTGGCGATCGCGTGAGACAGGCCGATGCGATTGGCGACGCGCGCGGCATTGCTGCGCCATTGCTCGGGCACCGGCAAGTCGAGCACCTCCGCCAGCCGCAGGAACTGGCCGTCGTTGCCGACCGCTATGATGATCCAGCCGTCGGCGACCGGAAACGCCTCGTACGGCGCGATGTTGGGATGGGCGTTGCCCATTCGAGTCGGGCTCTCGCCCGAAACGAGGCAGTTCATCGCCTGGTTGGCGAGCGTGCCGACCATGACGTCCATCAGCGCCATGTCGATCAGCTGCCCGCGCCCGGTCGCCTCGCGCTGGCGCAGCGCGGCCTGGATCGCGATCACCGCGTAGAGTCCGGTGAGGATGTCGGCATAGGCGACGCCGATCTTCTGCGGCGGGCCGGCGGGATCCCCGGTCAGGTCCATGATCCCGCTCATCCCCTGGACGATGAAGTCGTAGCCGGCGCGCGCGGCGTAAGGCCCGTCGTGGCCGAAGCCGGTGATCGAGCAATAGACGAGGCGCGGGTTGATCGCGCTGAGGCTGTCGTAATCGAGCCCGAACTTGCCGAGGCCGCCGAGCTTGAAGTTCTCGATCAGCACGTCGGCGTTGCGGACCAGCTCGAGCACCGCCGCGCGGCCTTGCTCGGTCGCGAAATCCGCCACTACCGACGTCTTTCCCCGGTTAGTCGCGTGGAAATAGGCCGCATCTTCGCCGACGAACGGCGGGCCCCAGCGGCGGGTGTCGTCGCCCGCGGGACTCTCGACCTTGACCACCTCGGCGCCGAGGTCGGCCAGCACCTGCCCGGCCCACGGACCCGCGAGGATGCGGGCGAGCTCGACGACCTTGATGCCGGTTAGGGGCGGCGCGCCCTTACCGCTCATGGTGAGGAGGGACTGAGCTTGTCGAAGGCCCGTCTCGAACCACCGGGCCCTTCGCGACGCCGCTTCGACAGGCTCAGCGGCTCCTCAGGATGAGCGGTTTTTGGCATCATTCCGCCGGATCGATATGGAACACGCGCTCGGCGTTGCCGTGGCATAGCGCGTGGCGTTCGGCCTCGGTGCACTCGAACTGCTCGATGAACCGCACCGCCGGCTCCATCGGCTGGTAGGGGTAATCGATCGCCCACATCACGTTGGCGATGCCGAGCTTGTCGATCGTGTAGCGCAGCGCCAGCGGGTCCTCGACGCCGCTGTTGGTGACGACGAAGTTGTCCTGGAAATACTCGGCCATCGAGCGCTCGGTCTTGCGGGCGCGGCCGACCACTTGGGCGCGGCTGTTCATGAAATTGATCCGCCACAGCCAGAACGGCACCGCCTCGCCCATGTGGCCGATGCAGATCTTGAGCTTCGGAAACCGGTCGAACACCCCGCCCGCCATCATCCGCACCGCATGGGTGCCGACCTCGACGCCGTAGCCCCACATCGCCGAGTCCATCCCGTAGTCCTGCAGCGGGCCCTTGAGCGTGTCGCTGGCCGCGCGCGGATGGATGTAGATGCACCGGTCGAGCGCCTCGGCCGCCTCGAGGATCGGCCAGAACTTGGGGTCGTCGAGGTATTCGCCGTAGGTATGGCTGTTGATCATAAAGCCGTTGAGCTTCAGCTCGTTGACGCAGCGCTCCATCTCCTGCGCCGCGCGCTTGGGGCTGTGCGGCGCCATGCTGGCGAGGCCGGCGAACCGGGTCGGGTACTTACTGCACAGGTCGGCCAGCCGATCGTTGGCGAGCATCGCCAGCTCGTGCGCGGTGTCGGCATCGAACATCTGCACGCCGGGCGCGGTTAGCGCCATCAGCTGCATGGCGACGCCGTACTGATCCATCTGCCGCAGCCGCTCCTGCTCGGCGTCGAGCAGGCCGCTGAGGAAGTCGAGCTTGCCATAGCCCGAGCTGTCCTGCGGCGCGTCGTAAATGCCTTTGATCAGCAGCTTGTCGAGGCTCTGCGTCGGACTGTTGGCGACCTTCTTCAGCTCGGCCGCGACTTCGGTGATCGACCAGGCTTCCTCGGTGGCGATCAGGCGGACTTTGCTGGGCATCGGCTCTCCCTTCGTGGCGCGCGAGACTAGCGGCTGACGGTGCCCGGGCAACGCCAATCTGCCTTGGATTCACCGCGGCGGCATGGTTAGAGAGCCGACAAGACGCCGCTCACCGGCGCGAGAGAGGTTGCCCCGAAATGTCCGACCCGAAAAGCTTCCCCCTGCCGAGCGACCTCACGGTCGTGCCCGGCACCGAAGGCGCGCAGGCTGCGTATCCGTACTACACCCAGTTCGTGCCCGAGGACGACGAGAAGTTCTGGTTCTACAACTCGATGCATTTCCCCGAGCCGATGCATCACTTCGACATGATCACCGCCGAGGCGGCCTACGTCGCGCTCGGCGCGTTCAACACGCGCGTGCACGTGCTGCCGACCGCGAAGGGGATCGAGCATCGGGTGATCAACGGGCGGGTCTACATCGGCGGCGTCGCGGTGACCGATCCCGCGGAGATCGAGGAGCGCGTCGGCGAATTCCAGCAGCGCGCGTTCTACTACTACGAGCACTGGGAGCGGCTCTACGACCAGTGGAAGGACAAGATGAAGGCGCTGATCGCCGACGCGCAGGCGCTGCCCAAGCCTTCGCTGCCCGACTACGAGCCGCTCGAGACGACCCACACCGGCAAGGGCGTCGCCAGCAACCACGCGCTGCTCGAGATCTACCAGAAGCAGGTCGAGGGCTACCACCGGATGTGGCACCACCACTTCGAGTTCCTGCTGCTCGGCTACGGCGCGTACATGACCTTCTTCGACTTCTGCAAGAAGGCCTTCCCCGAGATCAGCGACCAGGCGATCAGCCGCATGGTCGCGGGGATGGAAGCCGAGATCTTCCGGCCGGACGAGGAGGTCAAGCGGCTCGCGCGACGGGCGGTCGAGCTGGGCGTAGACCGGCATTTCACCGAGCAGATGGACATCGAGACCGTGCTCAAAGAGCTCGACGCCGTGGGCAACAGCGGCAAGGAGTGGCTCGGCGAGCTCGAGACGAGCCGCAATCCGTGGTTCAACGTCAGCTCGGGCGACGGCTTCTACCACTACCACCGCAGCTGGAACGACGACCTGTCGCTGCCGTTCGCCGCGCTCCCGGGCTACATCGAGAAGATCAAGGCCGGCGCCAACATCGAGCGGCCGACCGCGCAGCTCGTCGAGGAGCGCGAGCAGCTCGTCGCCGACTACCGCGAGCTGCTCGACACCGACGAGGACCGCGCCACCTACGACCAGCTGATCGGCCTCGCGCATCGCGTGTTCCCCTACGTCGAGGGCCACAAGTTCTACTGCGAGCACTGGTACACCAATCTGTTCTTCAACAAGATCCGGGAGTTCGGCGTGCTGCTCGCCGAGAAGGGCTTCTTCGGGCCGGGCGGCAAGGAGGACGACGTCTTCCATCTCAACCAGTACGAGCTCGAAAGCGCGATCATCGACCTGATGCTGTCGTGGGGCATCGGCGCGCCGCCGCGCGGGCCCGCGCACTGGCCGGCGATCGTCGCGGAGCGCAAGGCGGCGATCGAGGAATGGGGCAAGCACACCACCTCGCCCGCGCTCGGCGCGGTGCCGGATGCGATCGACGATCCGGCGATCGTGATGCTGTGGGGGATCACCCGCGAAAGCCTCGACGCCTGGCTCGATGACGGCGCGGGCAACGACAAGGAGCTGAAGGGATTCGCGGCCTGCTCGGGCGTGGTCGAAGGGACCGCGCGCGTGGTCAAGTCGGTCGCCGAGATCGGCCGCATCCGCCAGGGCGACATCCTCGTCTGCCAGGTGACCAACCCGACCTGGTCGCCGATCTTCCAGAAGATCGGGGCGGCCGTTTCCGACATCGGCGGGTCGATGAGCCACATGGCGATCGTCGCGCGCGAGTATGGGCTCCCGGCGGTGGTCGGGACCGGCAGCGCCACAACGAAGATCAAGGACGGCCAGCGCATCCGTGTCGACGGCGGGCGCGGGGTGGTGACCATCCTCGAGGACGAGCCGGTCCTGGAAGAGGCGTGATGGGAGTGGCGGGACTCCGTTCCGCCCCGGAACGGGGAGGGGGACCATGCGGAGCATGGTGGAGGGGCACGCGCGATGATCGCAGCGTTCCGTTCACTCGCACGTGCCCCTCCACCACCCTGCGGGTGGTCCCCCTCCCCCGGTGGGGGAGGAATTCTTGACCCCCGTCGCCTGGTTCGCGGACGTCGGCATCGCCGACCGGCCGACGGTGGGCGGCAAGGGCGGCTCGCTCGGCGAGCTGACCCGCGCCGGGATCGCCGTACCGCCCGGGTTCGTGGTGACCACGAGCGGGTTCGAGCTGTTCCTCGCCGCGCTCGAGGCGCACGAGCCGGTGCGCGCCAAGGTCGAGGCGCTCGATCCGGGCCACCTCGGCGCGGCGACCCGGCTCAGCGAGGAGCTGCGCCGCCGCGTGATCGAAGAGCCGATGCCCGCCGAGGTCGAGCAGGCCATCCGCGCCGCCCACGCCGAGCTCTGCCCGCACGGCGAACCGGTCGCGGTGCGCTCGTCGGCCACCACCGAGGACGCCGAGGACGCCAGCTTCGCGGGACTGCAGGACACCTTCCTGTGGGTGCTCGGGGCCGACCAGATGGTCGCCCGGGTGCGCGAGTGCTGGGGCAGCCTCTACTCGGTCGAGTCGATGACCTATCGCCGCAAGCAGGCCCTGCCCGAAGACGGCGTGGCGATGGCGGTGGTGGTGCAGCGGATGGTCGACGCGATGTGCGCCGGGGTCATGTTCACCCGCAGCCCGCTGACCGGCGACAAGTCGGTCATCACCGTCGAGGGCGCGTGGGGCCTGGGCAGCGCGGTCGTGTCGGGCGAGGTCACGCCCGACCGCTGGGTCCTGGGCAAGATCACCGGCGAGATCAGCGTGCGCGACATCTCTGACAAGCATGCGCGGCAGGTGCCGGCCGAGGGCGGCGGGATTCGCGAGGTCGCCAACGAGGAAGCCGTCGCGCGCCAGCCGTGCCTGACCGACGATCAGCTGATGGCGCTGCGCGAGGTCGGGCGAAAGATCGAGCGGCATTACGGCAAGCCGCAGGACATCGAATGGGCGCTCGACGCGGACGGCAACGTGCTGCTGCTGCAATCGCGGCCCGAGACGGTGTGGTCGGCCAAGGACGCCGCTCCGGTCGCCGCCGCGACCGACAATCCGCTCAGCCACGTGATGAACATCTTCGGGGGCAGGAAGTGAGCCTGACGAAGAAGGACATCGACCTGATCCAGGCGCTGCTCGAGGATTCGCAGTTCGACCGGCTCAGCCTCGAAATCGACGGCCTGAAGCTGGAGCTGGCGCGGAGCGGCGCCGCGCCGAAGAAGGCGGCCGCCGAACCTGTCCCCCCGCCCGGGCCAGCCGCCATCGCTACTCCCGCGCGCACCGAAGGCACCCCGGCACAAGGCTTGATCGAGGTGCGCTCACCGCTGCTCGGGGTGTTCTACCGCGCGCCCAAGCCCGGCGAGCCGCCGTTCGTCGCGGTCGGCTCGCGCGTCGAGGCGGACAGCGTGATCGGCATCATCGAGGTCATGAAGCTGATGAACTCCGCCCGCGCGGGCGTGGCCGGCGAGGTGATCGAGATCCGCGCCGCCGACGGCGAAATGGTCGAGCACGGCGAAGTGCTGATGCTCGTGCGGCCGGATTGATGCCATTGCCAGTACCTTTCCCGTTCCTGTCGAGCGAAGTCGAGACACGCCGCGCTACGCCTCTCGACCACGCTCGAGGCGAACGGATGCCGGAGTCCGGTTGAGCGGTGACAATCGAGCGCCTCCTCATCGCCAATCGCGGCGAGATCGCTGTCCGCGTGATCCGCACGTGCGAGGCGCTCGGCATCGAAACGGTGCTGTGCGTGTCGGAGGCCGATCGCCATTCGCTCGGTGCGCAAATGGCGACGCGCGCGGTGTGCATCGGCCCTTCCCAGCCGGCGAAGAGCTACCTGAGCGTCGAGACGGTGGTGCAGGCGGCCATGGGCTACCGCTGCGATGCGATCCATCCCGGTTATGGGTTCCTGTCCGAACGAGCCGATCTGGCGCGCCTGTGCGAGGAAGAGGGGGTGATCTTCATCGGCCCGACCGCCGCGCAGATCGAGGCGGTCGGCGACAAGCTGCGAGCGCGTGCCGAGGCGATCTCCGCCGACGTGCCGGTGGTCCCCGGCGGTCCGGTCGAATCCGCCGCCGAGGCGCGCGCCCTGGCGGGGCAGATCGGCGCGCCGCTGCTGGTCAAGGCGGTCGGCGGCGGCGGCGGGCGCGGGATGAAGCGGGTCGACGACCTGGCCAGGCTCGAAGCGACGATGGACATGGCCAGCGCCGAAGCCAGCGCGGCGTTCGGCGACGCCCGCGTCTATCTCGAGCGTTACGTCGCCCGGGGGCGGCACATCGAAGTCCAGCTGCTCGGCGACGGCGCCCGCCGCGTGGTCCACCTCGGCGAGCGCGACTGCTCGGTCCAGCGGCGTTACCAGAAGCTGGTCGAGGAGAGCCCCGCCCCGCGCCTGCCTCCTGCCACGCGCGAAAGGCTGCTGGATGCCGCAGTGCGCTTCGCCGAGCGATTGCATTATCGCGGCGCCGGCACGGTCGAGTTCCTCTACGACGTCGAGCGCGACGAGTTCTACTTCCTCGAGATGAACGCCCGCATCCAGGTCGAGCATCCGGTGACCGAGGAAGTCACCGGTGTGGACCTGGTTGCCGAGCAGATCGCCATCGCGGCCGGCGACGGCCTGCGCTTGGAGCAAGGCGATATCGCCTTTTCGGGCGCGGCCATCGAATGCCGCATCAACGCCGAGGACCCGGCCGACGATTTCATGCCCTCGCCCGGCACGGTAGGCGCGGTCGAGTGGCCGGACGGCGCCGGCATCCGCGTGGACACGCACATCGTCCCCGGCGCGGCGATCCCGCCGTTCTACGATTCCATGATCGCCAAAGTCATCGCGCACGGCCCCGACCGCGCCACCGCGCTCGGGCGCTTGCGCGGTGCGCTGGCGGCGACGCGCATCGAAGGCATCAAGACTAACCTCGCATTCCAGCAGCGCATCCTTGCCGACCCCCGCTTTGCGGCCGGTGGCGTGGACACCGGCTTTCTCGCGCGGATGCTCGAGAAGGAGTCGGCATGATCCCCTCGTCCGTTCGTGTCGGGCGGAGGCCAAAGGCCGCAGTCGAGACACGGTGCTGCTGGGCTCGCGTGTCTCGACTTCGCTCGACACGAACGGCAGGGGGTTAGGCGTTATGGCGAACATCGGCATCGTCGAGACCAGCTTGCGCGACGGCAACCAGTGCCTGTGGGGAGCGCTCGGGGTCACCACCGCCAACACGCTGAGCATCGCCCCGGCGATGGAGCGCGCCGGCTATCGCGCGATCGACTTCACCACCTCGACCCACATGGGCGTCGCCGTGCGCTACAAGCAGGAGGATCCGTGGGAACGGATCCGCGGCATGGCGGAGATCTGCCGCAACACGCCGCTGCAGTTCCTCTCGACCGGCTTCCGCTTCATCTCGTGGGAGACCGCGAGCCCCGAGTTCATGGACCTTGCTTACCGCACGCTGGCGAGGAACGGCATCCGCCGCTTCGCGCTCGCCGACCCGATGAACGACGCCCAGTCGAACGTCGAGGTCGCGCGGATGATCAAGCGCGGCGGCGGCGAGCAGGTGATCGGCGCGCTGGTCTATACCATCAGCCCGATCCACGACGACGCGCACTACGCCGCGGCCGCCCGCACGCTGGCGGCGAGCCCCGATATCGACGCGCTCTACATCAAGGACCCCGGCGGCCTGCTCACCGCGCGGCGCGCGCGCACGCTGATCCCGGCGATCATGGCCGAGATCGGCGACAAGCCGCTCGAGCTGCACAACCACTGCACGATCGGCTTGGCCGAGCCGGCCTGCCTCGAGGCCACCGAGCTCGGCGTCGCGGCGGTGCAGTGCGCCAGCGGCGGCGCCGCCGACGGCACCAGCAATCCGCCGATCCAGCGGATGATCGCCAACTTGCGCACGCTCGGCCACACGGTCGAGATCGACGACCAAGCCGTCGCCGAGGTCGCCGACTACTTCACCGCGCTGGCCGAGGCCGAGGACCTGCCGACCGGGCGGCCGATGGCGTTCGACGCCGCCTACCTGCGCCACCAGCTGCCCGGCGGCATGGTCGGGACGATGCGCCGCCATCTCGCCGAACACGGCGTGCCGCATCTCGAAGGCGCGGTGATCGAGGAGATGGGCCGGGTGCGCGAGGAGCTCGGCTGGCCGATCGTGATGACTCCGTTCGCGCAGATGCTGCAGACCCAGGCGGTGATGAACGTGACCGGCGGCGAACGCTACGCGGTGATCCCCGACGAGATCATCCGCTACGCGCTCGGCCGGTTCGGGCGGCCGAACGTGCCGATCGAGCCCCACGTGATGGACCGCATCATGGAGAACCCGCGGACCATGGAGCTCGCGGCGGAGCCGCCGATGGCCGAGCTGTCCGGGCTGCGCCGGCGGATCGGCGCGGAGCTGTCCGACGAGGAGTTCCTGCTGCGCGCGACGATGCCGGCCACGCTGGTCGACGCGATGCGCGCGGCCGGCCCGGCGCCGCGCGAATACGATCCGAAGACCCGGCCGGTGATGGACCTGCTGCGCCAGCTGCTCGCGCGCACCGACCTGACCCGCATCAGCGTCGAGAAGGCCGGCTTCAGGCTCGAGCTGGAGGCCGACGCGTGAGACGGCCGAAGGGCTTCATGTTCGACCTCGACGGCACGCTGATCCTCAGCGACCGCAGCCTCGGCGGCTATACCGCCATTCCGGGGGCGGCCGAGACGCTCGCGGCGCTCGACGCACGCGGCATTCCGTGGCTCGCGATGACCAACGGCAGCGCCTATCCGGCGAGCGTGCAGGCGCCGAAGCTGCGCGCGGTCGGCCTGCCGGTGCGCGACGAGCGGCTGTTCACGCCCAACTCGGTGGCGGCCAAGGCGATGATCGAGCGCGGCTATGCCCGCGTGCTGGTCCTCGGCACGCAGGGCGTGGTCGATGCGCTCGAGCAGGAAGGCGTGGCTTGCGTGCTCCCCGACAACCCGGGCGCGCACGAGGCCGATGCGGTCTATGCCGCCTGGCACCCCGAGTGCGCGATGCCGCACATCCACCTTGCCTGCGAGCGGGTGCTGGAAGGCGCGGCGTTCCTGACCGCGTCCGACGTGCCGTGGTTCGCCAGCAAGGACGGGCGCGCGTTCGGCTATTCGTGCGCGATCAACGGCGCCGTTTCGCGCATCACCGGCGTCGAGCCCGAGCCGACCGGCAAGCCATCCGCGCTGGCGCTGGCGATGATCGCTGAGCAACTCGGGATCGCAGAGACCGACGTCGGCGTGGTCGGCGACGACCCGCAGGCCGAGATGGAGATGGCCCGCGCCGGCGGGGCGATCGGCATCGCCGTCGCCAGCGGCTCGACCAGCCGCGCACAATGGGCCGCCCAGCCGGGAAGCCGCGCGCCGCATCTCGTCATCGACAGCGTCAAGGATTTGCTGGCGGGAGGCATCCTCGGCTAGGAGGTCGCACATGAAACTAGGCCGCCTCAACCATGTCGGCGTCGCCACGCCCGACATCGACGCGGCGATCGCCTTCTGGCGCGACACGATGGGCGCGACCGCGATCACCGAGCCGTTCGACATGCCCGCGCAAGGCGTGCGGGTGTGCTTCGTCGATACGCCCGATGGCGGCACCCAGATCGAGCTGCTGGCGCCGCTCGATGAAAGCTCGCCGATCGCCGCGTTCCTCGCGCGCAACCCGCCCGGCGGCCAGCACCACCTCGCCTTCGAAGTGCCCGACATCCACGTCGCCCACGCGTGGTTCGTGTCGCAAGGCAAGCGCGTGCTCGGCGAGATCCGCACCGGCGCGCACGGCACGCCGGTGTTCTTCGTCCACCCGCGCGACATGGCGGGCACGCTGACCGAGATCATGGAAACGCCGGCCCATGGGTGATGCCGCCCTCCCCTTCATCGTCACCCTGAACTTGTTTCAGGGTCCATCGTGCCGCCCTTCCCGAAGCGAGCGGATGATCAGCCGCCCTGCGGTTGGGTCGTGTCTAAGGCCGATGGCTTCAGGGGGTGCCGAGAGATGGACCCTGAAACAAGTTCAGGGTGACGGGTTTGGGGGATGGTGGGCGTGACGTCCCGGAAGGAGTGGGAGGGGAAGGCCGCCGCTGAGCTTAAAGGCCGCGACGCGGCCTGGCGGGTGCCCGAAGGCTTCGCCATCCGGCCGCTCTACACCGCCGATGACGCCGCGCCCGATCCCGGCCTGCCGGGCTTCGCGCCGTTCACCCGCGGCCCCTACGCCTCAATGTACACGGGCCGGCCGTGGACGATCCGCCAGTACGCCGGCTTCTCGACCGCCGAGGAATCGAACGCCTTCTATCGCCGCAACCTCGCGGGCGGGCAGAAGGGGCTGTCGGTGGCGTTCGATCTGGCCACCCATCGCGGCTACGATTCCGACCACCCGCGCGTGGTCGGCGACGTCGGCAAGGCCGGCGTGGCGATCGACACCGTGCGCGACATGGAGATCCTGTTCGACGGCATCCCGCTCGACCAGATGAGCGTCAGCATGACGATGAACGGCGCGGTGCTGCCGGTGCTGGCGTTCTACATCGTCGCCGCCGAGCGGCAGGGCGTGAGCCGCGACAAGCTCCAGGGGACGATCCAGAACGACATCCTCAAGGAATTCATGGTCCGCAACACCTACATCTACCCGCCCGAGCCGAGCATGCGGATCGTCGCGGACATCATCGCGTACTGCGCGGCCGAGATGCCGAAGTTCAACTCGATCTCGATCTCCGGCTACCACATGCACGAGGCCGGGGCGACGGCGGTGCAGGAGCTCGCCTTCACGATCGCCGACGGCAAGGAATACGCGAAGCGGGCGATGGCCGCGGGGCTCGACCTCGACGCCTTCGCGCCGCAGCTCAGCTTCTTCTTCGGCATCGGCATGAACCTGTTCATGGAAGTCGCCAAGCTGCGCGCCGCGCGGGTGCTGTGGACCGGGGTGATGGAGGAGCTCGGCGCCCGCGACGAGCGCTCGAAGATGCTGCGCACGCATTGCCAGACCAGCGGCGTCAGCCTGCAGGAGCAGGACCCGTACAACAACGTCATCCGCACCACGGTGGAAGCGCTCGCGGCGGTGTTGGGCGGCACGCAAAGCCTGCACACCAACGCGCTCGACGAGGCGCTGGCGCTGCCGACTGACTTCTCGGCCCGGATCGCGCGCAACACCCAGCTCGTGCTGGCCGAGGAGAGCGGGGTGACCCGGGTGATCGACCCGCTTGGGGGCAGCTACTACGTAGAATCCCTTACCGCGACGCTGGTCGAGGAAGCGGGCAAGCTGATCGCCGAAGTGGACGGCATGGGCGGCATGACCGCGGCGGTGGCGAGCGGGATGCCCAAGCGAATGATCGAGGAAGCGGCGGCCGCGCGGCAGGCACGGATCGACCGCGGCGAGGATGTGATCGTCGGGGTCAACAAGTACCCGCTCGACGTCCATTCAAGGATCGACACGCTCGAGGTCGACAATCACCGGGCGCGCGATGGTCAGGCCGCGCGGATCGCCATGGTCCGCGCCGGGCGCGACGAGGAACGTTGCCAAGCCGCGTTGAAAGCGTGCAGCAAAGGCGCGCAATCGAACGATAACTTGCTGGCGCTGGCAGTCGAGGCGGCACGCGCTGATGCGACTCTCGGAGAAATCTCAAGCGCACTTGAGGTCGTGTTCGGACGCTATGGAACCACGCCCGTCCCGGTGCGTGGCGTCTACTCCCGCGCCTACGATCACGACGAGCGCTACGCCCAGGTCGTCGCCGGAGTCGAAGCGGTCGTGCGCCGGCTCGGCCGCCCTCCGCGCCTGCTGGTCGCCAAGATGGGCCAGGACGGCCACGACCGTGGCGCCAACGTGATCGCCAGCGCTTTCAGCGACTTGGGCTTCGACGTCGTCAGCGGCCCGCTGTTCCAGACCCCCGAGGAAGCCGCCGCGCTGGCGCTCGACCGCGCGGTCGATGCGGTCGGCGCCAGCTCGCTCGCCGCCGGGCACAAGACGCTGGTGCCCGAGCTGATCGACCGGCTGCGCGACGCCGGGCGGGCCGACATCAAGGTCGTGGTCGGCGGCGTGATCCCGCCGCAGGACTACGACTTCCTGCGCGAGGCCGGGGTGCAGGGCATCTACGGCCCCGGCTCGAACGTGGTCGAATGCGCCGCCGACCTGCTGCGCCTGCTCGGCCACAACATGCCGCCGCCCGGCGAGGAGATGAAGGAGGCGGCGGAGTGAGCGCTTCCGAAAAGACGTGCGCCCCTGCGAAGGCAGGGGCCTCAGGCAGCAAGCGGTCCGTTGAAGGCACGAGGTCCCTGCCTTCGCAGGGACTCACGGGGGTGAGGATGGACTGGGCGCGCGAGGAAATCGCCGCCCTCTTCGACCTTCCCTTCACCGAGCTGGTGTTCCGCGCCGCCGAGGTGCACCGCGCGCACCACGCCCCAGGCGAAGTCCAGCTCTGCACGCTACTCTCGATCAAGACCGGCGGCTGCCCGGAGGACTGCGGCTACTGCGCGCAGTCGGTCCATGCCGACAGCGGGGTCGAGGCGACCAAGCTGCTCGACGTGCAGGAAGTGCTGCAGCGCGCGGCGCAGGCGCGCGATGCGGGCAGCCAGCGGTTCTGCATGGGCGCCGCGTGGCGCAATCCCAAGGACCGCGACATGCCGGCGGTGGTCGAGATCGTCGAGGGCGTGCGGGCGATGGGGCTCGAGACCTGCATGACGCTCGGCATGCTGACGCCGCGCCAGGCCGGCCAGCTCGCCGAGGCCGGGCTCGACTACTACAACCACAACATCGACAGCAGCCCCGAGTACTACGCGCGCGTCATCACCACGCGCAGCTTCCAGGACCGGCTCGACACACTCGAAAACGTGCGCGCGGCGGGGATCGCGGTGTGCAGCGGCGGGATCGTCGGCATGGGCGAGACGCGCGGGGACCGCGTCGGCTTCATTCACACCCTCGCCACGCTGCCGCAGCATCCCGAGAGCGTGCCGGTCAACGCGCTGGTGCCGGTCGAGGGCACCGTGCTCGGCGACATGCTGCTGGAGGATCGCGCCAAAAAGTGGGAACCGGTTTTTGGCACCAGCGATCCGACCGACAAGGACGACACGCCGCTCGCGAAGATCGACGACATCGAGTTCGTCCGCACCGTGGCGGTGGCGCGGATCACCATGCCGCGCTCGATGGTCCGCCTTTCCGCCGGGCGAGAGAGCATGAGCGAGGCGACCCAGGCGCTGTGCTTCCTCGCCGGCGCGAACTCGATCTTCACCGGCGACAAGCTGCTGACCGCGCCGAACGCGGGGGACGACGCGGATGCGGCGCTGTTCGCGAAGCTGGGGCTGACGCCGCTGGGCGGGGGAGGAGCCGATGCGGGCTTGCCCAAAGAAGGAGGCGGCCGAGTGAGCTATAATGAGCGCCGATCTCTCACCGGATGGCAACGAGCTGGCATGGGCGCCTACTGGATCATCGGCGCCTTCCTCATACTTCTTGCGCTGGGCATGGCGCTTCTCGGCGGTTGTCCGGCATTTGCTTCACCATCTTGTGAACCAGCAAACGAGTGGTTCCTGCGTGCTGTCTTCCCCGTCACCCTGGTCTTGGTCCTGATCGGCCATGTACTGCTTTTGGCGTATTTCCGACGGGATCGAGGCTGAGTGTTCTCCAAGATCCTCATCGCCAACCGCGGGGAGATCGCCTGCCGCGTCATCCGCACGGCGCGGCGGATGGGAATTGCGACGGTGGCGGTCTATTCGGATGCCGATGCGCGCGCGCCGCATGTCAGGCAAGCGGACGAGGCGGTGCATATCGGGCCCTCGCCCGCCTCTGAAAGCTACCTGCGGGCCGACAAGATCATCGAGGCGTGCAAGGCGACCGGGGCGGAGGCGGTGCATCCGGGCTACGGCTTCCTCAGCGAGCGGGCGAGCTTCGTCGAGGCGCTCGAGGCCGAGGGGATCGCGTTCATCGGCCCGCCGGCGAGCGCGATCGCGGCGATGGGCGACAAGATCGAGAGCAAGAAGCTGGCGCTCGCCGCCGGCGTCAATGTCGTGCCCGGCTTCGTCGGCGAGATCGCCGATGCCGACCACGCGGTGAAGATTGCCGGTGAGATCGGCTATCCAGTGATGATGAAGGCCAGCGCCGGGGGCGGCGGCAAGGGCATGCGGCTGGCGTGGTCGGAGCAGGACGTGCGCGAGGGGTTCGAGGCGACCAGGCGCGAGGGGCTCAACTCGTTCGGCGACGACCGGGTGTTCATCGAGAAGTTCATCGAGGACCCGCGCCACATCGAGATCCAGCTGCTCGGCGACAAGCACGGCAACCTCGTGCACCTCAACGAGCGCGAATGCTCGATCCAGCGGCGCCACCAGAAGGTGGTCGAGGAAGCGCCCTCCCCGTTCGTCACGCCCGCGATGCGCTTGGCGATGGGCGAGCAGGCGATCGCGCTGGCCCGCGCGGTCGGGTACCATTCGGCCGGCACCGTCGAGCTGATCGTCAGCGGCAACGACCCCACCGGCGAGAGTTTCTACTTCCTCGAGATGAACACCCGGCTCCAGGTCGAGCATCCGGTGACCGAGGCGATCACCGGCATCGACCTCGTCGAGCAGATGATCAGCGTCGCGGCGGGCGAGAAGCTGGGGTTCACGCAGGCCGATATCGGCGTGAACGGGTGGGCGATCGAGACGCGGGTCTACGCCGAGGACCCCTATCGCGGCTTCCTGCCGAGCACCGGGCGGCTGGTGCGGTATCGGCCGCCATGCGAGGTCCTTCGAGACGGGCCTTCGACAACCTCAGTCCCTCCTCAGGATGAGCGGAAATTGGAAAGCTTCGCTCATCCTGAGGAGCGGCTGAGGAGCCGCGCAGCGGCGTCGCGAAGCCGCGTCTCGAAGGACCCTCCGTACGTCCGCATCGACGATGGCGTCGCCGAGGGGGGCGAGGTGTCGATGTTCTACGACCCGATGATCGCCAAGCTGATCACCTGGGCCCCAACTCGCAACGAAGCGGCCGACATGCAGGTCGCGGCACTGGACCGGTTCGAGATCGAGGGGCCGGGGCACAACATCGATTTCCTCAGCGCGCTGATGCAGCACCCACGCTTCCGCGCCGGCGAGCTGACCACCGGGTTCATCGCCGAGGCGTACCCCGAGGGCTTCCACGGCGCGCCGGCGGACGCGGACCGGCTGCGGGTCATCGCCGCGATCGCGGCCGGGATGGCGTGCACCCGCATGGCCCGCGCCGCGCGCACCTCGCAGCAGCTCAACGGCGCGCCGCGGGCGCCGAGCGAGTGGACCGTGCGGATCGGCGGTCACGACTACGAGGTCACGCTCGGCGAGGGCCACGCGATGGTCGACCAGCACAAGATCGAGGGCACGTGCGACTGGCGGCCGGGCATGCGCACCGCCACGGCGAGCGGCAACGGCGAGACGCTCGGCCTGATGGTCGTGCGCAAAGGCCTCGACTGGCTCATCACCACCCACGGCGCCCGCCACCGCGCGCGGGCCCTGCCCGCCCGCCTCGCCCCGCTCGCGGCGCATATGCTCGAAAAGACCCCGCCCGACCTGTCGCGCTTGCTGATCTGCCCGATGCCGGGGCTGCTGGTCGCGCTCAATGTCGGGGTGGGCGACACGGTCGAGCCCGGCCAGCCGCTCGCCACGATCGAGGCGATGAAGATGGAGAACATCTTGCGCGCGCATCACCGCGGCACGGTCAAGGCGGTCAACGCCGAGGTCGGCGAGAGCCTCGCCGCCGACGCGGTGATCCTCGAGCTCGAATGACCTTCGATTACCAAGCCTATGTCGCGGATTTCCTGACCGGTGACGACGAGGGCCTGATCGAGCGCTGGTTCGCCGAAGACTGCGCGATGGAAAGCGCCAGCGGCACCTTCGAAGGCCATGCCGGGATGCGCCGCTTCCTCGCCTGGGCCCACGACGGGGTGCGCGAATGCCCGCGCATCGTGGCCTGGGCCCAGCAGGGCCGCGACCTGTTCGCCGAGATCGACATGGACTTCCATGCCGTGAAGGAGCGCGCGGACTTTCCGTTCCGGCACCTGTTCCCCGGCGACAGCATCACGGTGAAGTTCCTCACCCACTACGTTCTCGACGATGAGGGCAAGATCCGGCGGCTCAAGACGATGACCTGGCCCGCCGAAAAGGGCGTCAGCAAGCTGCCGCCGCTCGGTCCGCATCCGAGCCAGCTCGCCGCCTACGGCGCCTACACAGCGGCGTTCTCGAACGGCGATCCGGAGCGCTACACGCGGTTCTACACCGACGATGTCGAGCTGCTGCTCGGCTCGGTGCCGCCGATGCGCGGCAAGCAGGCGATCGCGGATTTCTACACCGCGATGTTCAAGCGCGTGCGCGAGAGCCTGACGGTGCATTCGATAACGGCGAGCGAGCGGGAGATCGTCAGCGACACCACCAGCCGCTTCACCGCCATCGCCGACGCGCCGGACTTCGTGGTCGGAGCGCTGAGCCAAGGCGACTATATCGAGGTGCGCGTGCTGGTGACCTACAGCTTGCGCGACGGGCTGATCGAGCGGATCGCCGTCAAGCGCGCGGGCGACCCGGTGACGGTGCGGGCGGATCGCTAACCGCGCCCACCCCAGCCCCTCCCGCAAGCGGGAGGGGAGCAACTCGCACGGCCAATTCCCCTCCCGCTTGCGGGAGGGGTCAGGGGTGGGCCAGTCGCAGCATCCGCGCCGCCTCCGCCAGATCCTCCGGCGTGTCGACATCGCGCAGCATTCCGGGCGGAGGATCGAGCAGCCTCGCGCGGCTCAACAGCGGGCCTGCGCCGCGATCGCCGGTCAGCCGCGAGGCCTTCTCGATCATCCGCTTGTCGAGCAGCGCCGGAACGCCCGCATGCCGCGCGGGATAACGCGTGGCGGCGGGTGCGGTGCGGGCGCCCAGCTCGCGCAGGTAGTCGGCGGTGACCAGCGGCATGTCGGCGAGCAGGACCAGCAGCGCGTCTTTTCCTGCGGGCACCAGCCGCGCTGCGAGCGCGAGCGACGACGCTAGTCCGGCCTCCGGATGCGGATTGACCGCCCGGGTCCAGCCGCCGGCGAACGACACCCACTCGGGCCCGGTAATGATCGTGCCCGGTCCCAGCTCCGCCGCCTCGACCGCCTCGATCGCCCAGCGCCCGAGCGGCTTGCCGGCGCACGGCGCCTCAAGCTTGTCGCCGCCGAACCGCGTGCCCCGTCCGGCCGCGAGCACCGCGACCGCGGGCCTAGCCATGCGGATGCAGCGCCTCGTACTCGCCGACGATCTCGGCCAGCACCGACAGCGCCAGCACGCCCGGCTCGCGGCTGTGGGTGATGACGCCGACCGGCGAACGGATGCGGCCGAGCTGCTCGGGCGGCAGGCCGCGGGCCGCGAGGCGCTCGATGCGCCCGCGCCGGGCTTCGAACCCACCCTGCGCGCCGATATGGAACGCCGGCGTGTCGAGCGCCCATTCGAGGATCGGCCGCTCCCACTCGTGGTCGTGGAACAGCAGCACGACCGCCGTCCATGGGTCCGCGGCGAGCCCGGCGGGGCGCCGGCCGAGCGACAGCGCGTCCTTACCGTGCGCGCGCGCGTCGATCCCGGCCGCCGCCGCCAGCGCGACGAGCGCGGCCAGCTCGGGCCCCTCGCCGAACAGCTGCAGGCGCAGCGCGGGGATGTAGCGCCGCATCGGCAGCCCGAGCGCGGGCAGCACCATGATCGCTTCCTCACGCCCGTCGAGCCGCTCGACCGCGGCGCGGCACAAGTCCCGCTCGGGCTCCGGATCGATCAGGACGTCGAGACCGCTGCCGCACGGCAGGCGGAAGTCGATCAGCTCCGAGCCCGCGCCGAAGCGCTTGACCACCGGTCCGTCGGCCGCGGCGATCTCGCTCGCCAGCTGCTTCTCGAGGCAGCCGTCGGCAAGGCTGCCGGTGATCGCGCCGTCAGGCCCGACCGCGAGCTGCGCGCCGACCCGGCGCGAGAAGCTGCCCTCGATGCCGATCACCGTGCACAGCCCCACGCCCGGCGCGCATGCCGCGCGCAGGGCGGCCCGGTCGTCGGCCCAGAGCGTCGCCAGGGTCAGCCTCGCTCGCCGATTGCCGCGCTCGGAGCCACGCAGGTGAAGCTCGAGGCAGTGTTCGGATCGCCGCCGCCGTTGTAGCGGGCGTAGCGCGGGTATGGGCACAGCGGCCTCGATTGGGCGGGTCGGACAGGGGGCTGCGGCGAGTCCGCCGCCGCACCGCCCACTGCGGGGCGAGTGGCCCGGATCGCATCCGGCGCAACACCGGTCGTCGCCCACTCGTCAAGCGCACCAAGTATATCGAACTCAAGGCCGCCCGCGCCACCGCCGCAGTGATCCATCCCCGGGACCATGAACAGCCGGTACTGATCGGCCGCCTGTTGTGCGTTCAGCGTCGGCATCAGCTCATCGTGGAACCGCAGCGAATTGTTCGCCGGGATCAGCCCATCGGCCCAACCGTGGCTCATCAACAGCTTGCCGCCGCGCGCAAAGAACGCGCCGAGACCCGTCGCCGGCACGTCCAGAATGTGCGCGCCGTAAACCCGCCCGGCCGCGGCATCGGCGGTGTAGTCGAAGGTCTTCCACTCCCATCCCGGCCGGTCGGCGAATGCCAGCATCGTGAAATAGGTCAGTGCGACCGGGAACGGCTGCTGCCCTTGGGTAAGAACGGCGAGTTGGAGCTCGCTGCCGGCCGGCCAGCCCGGCAGGCCCGGCGGCCCGCGATAGAGCGCGCGCATTGTGTCAGCCTGCGCGACGCTCAGCGTGGTCACGGTCCCGGGATCGAACGCGCACTGGTTCGGCAGGCCGATCAGCCCGTCTTCGAGGCCGTCGAGCTTGTCGCATTGCGTCAAAGCCGCCCGATAAACCGCGCTGACCAGCGGTGGCGACAGCGCCGCGCCCGGCTCGCGTTGCGGCTGCCAGCCGGCCCACATCGACTGGGTCATCAGGTCGGTCATCGGGTTGGCCGGAGCCATCGCGCTGATCGCGTCGTAGTCCTCGGGATAGCGGTACGCCGCCATCAGCCCCTGGCGCCCGCCCGTCGAGCACGACTCCCACAGCGAGAGCGACGGACCGCGGCCGTAGAACGCCGCGATCGCGTGCTTGGCGCTCACGGCGGTCTCGTGCACCGCGCGGTGGCCGAAATCGACGAGCTTCTCGGGGTGGCCGATCGCCCATTCGGCGGTCAGCCCGTTGCCGGTGTGGCCGGTGTCGGTGGCCGCGACCGCATAACCTCGCGCCAGCGCCGCGCCGAGCTCGCCGTAGCTGATCGTGCCGGCCCAGATGCCGTTGCCGATACCGACATACTTGCCGTTCCACCCGCCGATGGGCAGCCAGACCTCCGACTTGATGTCAGAATCGCTCGACGGGGTCAGCGTCGCTTGCACCCGGCAAAACGCGGGCAGGCTCGAGAAACGGCCCGGCGGAACCCCCGGCGGCCCGCCGGCGCCGGCAGGCGGCTGAAACGCGCCCGCCGCCACCACCGTCGCCCCGGTGACCTTGCCGTTCGGCAGCGCGAGATCAGCAAGCTCGCCGCACTCCGCCGCGGCGACCGGCCCGGCCCACGCCGCCACCACCGCCGCGCCCGCCAGGGTCATCGTCTTCAAGCGTCGCCTTGCCATGGCTCGTCTCCCCTTTCGCCCCGTCATAACCGGCTTTGCAGCGAAGGCCACAAGCTCCATACTCGCGGCCAACCCGGCGACGACCGGACAAGAGGGACGAGGGGACCGCCGACATGAACAAGCTGATTTTCGCCGCGGCGTTCGCGCTGGCGCTTCCGGCCGCCGCGCAGGCGCAGGACTGCGACCGCGAATGCCTGATCAAGCTCGCCGACGACTATGCGGCCGCGCTGGTCGCGCACGATCCGGCGCGGGTGCCCCTGGCGAGCGACATCGTGACGGTCGAGAACGCGAGGAAGGTCGCGCGCGGCGAGGGGCTATGGCGGACAGCGACCGCGGGACCGACCAGTTATGCCATCCACGTGCCCGACCCGGTCTCGCAGCAGGTCGGGCTGATGGCGATGATGGAAGTCGACGGGAAGCCGGCGCTGGTCGGCATCCGCCTCAAGCGCGAAGGCGCTAGGATCGTCGAGGCCGAGCACATGGTCGCCGGCAACCTCAGCCCCGCCGCGCTCGCCAACCTGCAGGCCCCGCGCCCGGCGCTGCTGCGCCCGGTGGCCGAGGAATACGCCGATTCGCGCGGCCGGCTGATCCACATCGCCAAGAGCTACTACGACGCGCTCGACCTCAACAACGGCGCCTACACGCCCTTCGCTGACGACTGCGAGCGGCGCGAGAACGGCTTCCAGACCGCGCGCAACCCGATGGTCCGCACCACGCCCGGCGGCAACGGCCAGACCGACCCGGCCCTGGCCTACCTTGGCGGGCTTGGCTGCGAGGCGCAGATGAACACCAACATGTGGGAGTACATCGACACCATCGACAACCGCCGCGTCGAGATCGCCGATCCCGTCACTGGCCTGGTCTGGGGCATGAGCCACTTCCGCCACGACATGAAGGAGCCGAGCTATCGCCTGATCGGCGTGCCGTTCGCCACCGAGCGCGTGATCCGCGCCTCGACCGGGGCCGGCTTCGACCTGCCGGCGATCCACATCTACAAGGTGTGGGGCGGGCAAATGCACGAGATCGAGGCGATGGGCGTGGTCCTGCCCTACATGTCCCCGACCGGGTGGGAGGAGTGATCGCCGGGTCGCTCCCCGAGACCGGCTCGGGGAGGACTTAGGCGAACTGCTTCGGGTCGATCGGCAGGCTGCGGACGCGCTTGCCGGTGAGGGCGAACAGCGCGTTGGTCAGCGCCGGGATCACCGGCGGCAGCGCCGGCTCGCCCATGCCGGTCGGCGGGTTGTCGGACCGGACGAACTCGGTGGTGATCTTCGGCGTCACCGGCATGCGCGGCAGCTGGTAATCGTGGAAGTTCGATTGCTTGGCGCCGCCGTTCTCGATCTCGACCGCAAGGCCCATTGCCTGGCCGAGGCCGTCGATCACCGAGCCCTCGACCTGGTTCAGCGCCCCGAACGGGTTGATCACGTGGCTGCCGACGTCGCCCGCGACCCACACGTTGTGGACCACCGGCGTGCCGCGGCTGCCCACGCTCGCCTCGACCACTTCGGCGAAGTAGCCGAGGTGGCTGTAGTAGAAGCCGAAGCCCTTGGCCCGGCCGCCGCCCGCCGGGGCGCTCCAGTCCGACAGCGCCATGGCCTTCTCGATCACCGCCTTGGCGCGCGGCGGGCTGAACCCGGGCTGCGGGCCGAACGGGCCGTTGGTGCCGGGGAACGGCTCGCGGTCGCCGAGCAGCTCGAGCATCAGCGTCGGCAGATCCTTGCCCTGTGCGTGGGCGACCTCGTCGAGGAAGGACTGGTAGGCGAACGACAGCGCGTTGGAGCGCGGGGCGCGCAGCGCGCCCGTCGGCACGCGCGT
>Ga0196977_1000434_pt1 | contig 21973 bp, 15 predicted proteins | sample S3v_1013CmetaG_FD_148634 | JGI IMG/M metagenome (GOLD analysis project Ga0196977, IMG submission 148634) | Soil microbial communities from Anza Borrego desert, Southern California, United States - S3+v_10-13C | ecosystem: Environmental > Terrestrial > Soil > Desert | place: USA: California...
CGCCGCCGCGCCACTGCTCCAGTATTTGTCGCCGCTGCGCCTCCGAGAGCATCGGCAGGCGCGAGACGCTCTGCGCGGGGTCGGCCACGACCGCTCGGAGCAGCAGGCGGTAATGCTCCGCCATGCGCTCGATGTCCCCCGCGCGGAAGAGGTCTGTGTTGAACTGAAGCGTGGCGAAGAGTCCGTCGGCGGCCTCGACCACCTCGAGCTCCAGATCGGTGCGCGCGAACCTTCTCTCGACGGGCAGGAGACTGATACGCAGGTCGCCGAAGGGGGCCGCCGGCCCGCCGCCGCCCAAGTGAAACAGCGAGGGGCTGGCCGCGCGGGTCGGCTTTTGCAGAATGAAGGTGATTTGAAACAGCGGCGGGCGACTCGGGTCGCGCTTCGCCGACAGCTTCTCGGGGAGCAGGTGCGAGGGGTAATCCTGATGCGCGAGCGCGCCGAGCACCTTCCGGCGTGTGCGCGCCAGCAGTTCGGCGAAGGTGGGGCTGCCGCCGAAGTCGGCCCGCAGGACGACGACGTTATAGAAGCAGCCGACGCTGTTCTCGAACTCGGCCCCCGGCCTTGAGTGGAGCGGCGAGCCGACGGCCACGTCCTCCAGCCCCGTGTACCGGTGGAGCAAGGTCTGGAAGACGCTCAGGAGCACGACGTAGAGCGTCGTCTGATGTTCGGCGGCCAGTCGCCTGAGCTGTTCCGCGAGTTGCGCGTCGAGCATGAAGCGGTGCTCGGCCCCCTCGTAAGTCCTGACGGGCGGGCGGCGGCGCGCGATGGGCAGGTCAAGCGCGGGCAGTTCGTCGAGCTCCCTGAGCCAGTAGGCAAGCTCTTCGGCGCCCCTCTCGCCGCGCAGCGTCTCGTCCTGCCGGCGGACGAACCGGGCATAACCGGCGGTCAACTCCGGCAGCGAGGCGGGCGCGCCCGTCCTGAACGAGCGGTACAGGGCCGTCACCTCGTCCAGCATGACCCACATCGACCAGCCGTCCGTGACGATGTGGTGCGCGCAGAGAAGCAGGACGTGCTCGCGCGCGGAACGGCTGAAGAGCGTGGCCCTGAAGACCGGCCCCGACGCGAGGTCGAAGGGGCTGTGCGCGCTCCCGACAATCTCCTCGTTCAGCCGAAGGTCGTCCCAGCCGGCGGCGTCCACCAGCGTCATGCTCAGCTCGTGTCGCTCGTGGAACACCTGCACCGGCCCGCCTTCGCGCGCGGCGAAGGTCGCGCGCAGGGAGTCGTGGCGGTTGACGACCTCCTGTAGCGCGCGGCGCAGGAGCCCGGGCTCGACTTCGGAAGAGATTCGGAGGGCGAGCGGGACGTTATAGACCGGGCTCGACGGGGCCAACTGGTGGGTCAGCCAGAGCGACTGCTGCATGTAGGAGAGTGGCGACTCCTGATGGGCGTAGGCGTCGGCGGGCCGGGGCGCGGGGCTCCCGGCTGCGGCCGCGGTCGCTTCCACCTGCGGCAGCAGTTCCCCGGCGATGTCGCTTAAAGTGGCCCCGTCCAGAATGCGCGGCAGGGGGAGCGAGGCGCGCAGGTCGCGCTCCACGGCGCTTTTAAGCTCGGCGGCGTTTAAAGAGTCGAGGCCGTAGGTCGCGAGCGGGCGGTCGTTAGACAGGCCGCCCGCCGGCGACTTGAGCAGGCGGCCGACCTGCTCCTGCAAATAGAGTTCGAGCAGCGTGCGTCGGCTGCCCGGCGGGAGCGACAGCAGGGCCTTGAGGATAAAACTGGCCTCCCCGGACTCTCCGGGCGCTGGCGCGGGCTCGGGCTCGGAGAGCGTGTCGCGGGCGACCTCCTTCAAGTCGCCGCGCAGGAACGCCGCCCTGCACGCGTAACGCTGAATCTTGCCGCTCGAAGTCTTCGGGATGGTGCCTTTTCTGATGAGGACGACCGAGTGAGTCTGCAAGTCGTGCTCGGCCGACACGCTCTGCCGGATCCGTTCGACGATCGAGTCGGCGTCCGCCTCCTTGCGGTTCTCCACCTCCTGCACGACGACGAGCCGCTCCTCGCCTTCCAGCTCGACCGAGAAGGCCGCGCCGCATCCGGGCCGCAGCGCCGGGTGGCTCTGTTCGACGGTCTGCTCGATGTCCTGCGGGTAGTGGTTGGCCCCGCGTATGATTATCAAATCCTTCAACCGGCCCGTGACGTACAGCTCGCCGCCGAGCAGGAAGCCGAGGTCGCCCGTGCGCAGGAAGGTCGCGCCGTCCTCCCCGCCGGGGCGCGCGCCGAAAACTTCCTTGTTCTGTTCGGGCTTCATCCAGTAGCCGTCCGCCACGCTCGGCCCCGAGACCCAGATTTCGCCCACCTGACCCGAGCCGCAGCGGACGCCCGTGTGCGGCTCGACGACGATCACCTGCTGGTCGCCGAGCGCGCGGCCGCAACTGACGAGCGTTCTGCGATCGTCGCCCGCGGCCTCCGATTCGACGGCGCGACTGCGCTCCAACGCCTGACGGTCGAAGCCCCTCCGCGTGGGCCCCGCGCCCTTGCGCTCGCCCGAGACGATGAGCGTCGCTTCGGCCAGCCCGTAGCAGGGGAAGAAGCTCGTTTGACGAAAGCCCTGCGGCCGGAAGGTGGCGGCGAAATCGTCGAGGGTCGCCGACCGAATCGGCTCCGCGCCGTTGAAGGCGACCGTCCAACTACTGAGGTCGAGCCCGGCGCGAAGCTCCGGCGACACGCGCCTGACGCACAACTGGTACGCGAAGTTCGGCCCGCCGCTGATGGTCGCCCCGTGCGTCGAGATCGCCTGTAGCCAGAGCCACGGGCTCTGCAGGAAAGAGACGGGCGACATCAGCACCGCGGGGATGCCCGCGTAGAGGGGTTGGAGCAGCCCCGCCATGAAGCCCATGTCGTGAAAGGTCGGAAGCCACGAGACGTACTTGTCGGCCGGCGTGTGCCCGACGGCCTCGTAGATCAGCCGCGCGTTATGCAGGAGGTTCGAGTGCGTGAGCCTGACGCCGCGCGGCGTGCCCGTCGAGCCCGACGTGTATTGCAGGAAGGCGAGCGCGCCGGGGCCGACCCGCGGGTCGCGCCAGTCCCCCTCGCCCGCCTGAATCCTCTCGGCGTCGAGCCAGAGGCAGTCGTTCAGGCCGGGCACCTGCACGGCCTCCGACCGTAGCCTTGACAAGATCGCGTCGGTCGTCAGGACGATGCGCGCCCCGGCGTCGCCCATCAGGGCGAGCAGACGCTCAAGGTTGCGGTTCATTCTCGGGGGGTATGCCGGGACGGCGATGGCCCCGGCGTAGAGGCAGCCGAGGAAGGCGACGTGAAACTCGAGCCCCGCCGGGTAGAGAAGCAGCACCCGCTCGCCCGCCGCGTCCGCCTGCTGAAGTCTCGCCGCAATCGCGCGCGCGCGGCGGTCTACCTCGCCGAAGCTGAGCGAAGCCGCCGGCGAGCCGGACTCGTCGAGGAACGTGAAGGCGACCTGCCGGGGCTGCCGCGCGGCCCTGTAGCGCGCCAGCTCGACCAGTGTCGAGGGCTCGTCTCCGCGCTCGAAGGGCGCGGCCTGCGGCGGTTGTCTCAGGTCAGACATCAGTCCTCCCGGTGTCTCTTCTCGAAGGGGTTTGCCCGGCGCGGGGCGGGTGCCGGGGCGAGGCCCTCACCGCAGCTCGTGCGCCCGGCGTCTCGCGCCGTTCGCGGAGCTGCCGGCGTCAACCTGCCCGCTGTCGAGCTTGATGACGCGGTCGGCGCACGAGAAGTATCGGTCGTCGTGGCTAATGACGACGACGGTCTTGCCGTTATGCTTCAGCTCGGGCAACAGCTGGTGGTAGAACACCTCTTTGAAGTGCGGGTCTTGGTCGGCCGCCCACTCGTCGAAGACGTAGATGGGCCGGTTCTCCAGATAGGCCGTCAGCAGCGCGAGGCGCTTGCGCTGCCCCTGTGAAAGCTCCGTGGTGGTCAGCCGGCCGTCGCGCACCCCGACCTTGTGAGAGAGTTGGAGCCGGTCGAGGTACAGGGAGACCCGCCCGTCGGCGTTCGCGTCTTCGAGCCCCAGAAGCGTGTCGAAGAGGTAGAAGTCGAAGAAGACGGTGGAGAAATTCTGCCTGTAGGCGGCCCGGTTCTCGTCGTTGATCGGCTGCCCGTCGAGCCGTATCTCCCCGCCTTCCGGGGTGTAGAGTCCGGTCAGCAGCTTCGCGCAGGTGGTCTTGCCGCTGCCGTTGCCGCCGGTCACGAAGACGATCTCTCCGGGCGTCAGCGTCATGTTTATCGGCCCGACCGTGAACGCCTGCCCGTCCTCCTCCGGCCTGTAGCGGTAGGTGACCTGTTCGAGGTCGAGCCGCCGCCAGCCGGGGTTCGGCGGCACGCGCGCGGGCCGAAGCTGTTCGGTCGTGTTCGACGCCAGCGAGATGCCGAGCTTCTCGATGTACTCGATGGCGATGCCGGCCCTGCCGAGCAGGGGCAGGACGTTCACCACCACCTCCAGCGAGCTCATCGTGTAGAGCGAGATGAGCGCGCACCCCGTCAGCACTTCGGCGCTCGCGCCGAGCCGGTCGCCCAAGCCGAAGAGCAGCAGCCCGACGAAGACGAACAGCAGCACCTGACCCCAACTCGAAGCGACGGCGTAGATGGTCATGCCCGAAGCCGTCTGCCTGCGCACCGCGTCGGTCAGCGAGGAGAGAACGCCGTTCAGAAAAGAGTCGGCCCGCTGCTGGTGCAGCTTCAACTCTTTCACGCCCCCTGTGAGCGCCCCGAACTGCTTGAACAGGTCGTTCTGTAAGTCGCGCGCCTCCCTCAAGCGCTGGTTCGCCTTCGCCACGGGCAGCATGTAGCTCAACACCCCGGCGACAATGAACCCGAGTATGATGAAGAAGACCGGCAGCGAAAGGTATGCGAGGTACGCGAGGCAGCCGACGAGGATCGTCAGGTCGATACAGAGGACGGGGATGTTGACCACCGCGTTCGAGATGACGAGCACGTCGTCCGTGAGCGCGGCCAGCAGCCGGTGCGCGCCGACCTCCTCCAAGTGGCGGAGCGGCGCGGCGAGTATGCGCGAGCTTAACTGCATGCGCAGGTCGTAGGTGACGCGCTGGCTCAACCTGATGAGTAAAAACGCGGCGGCCGTCCGCGCCAGCGGCATCAGCACGCACAAGATTATGTACAGGGCGAGCAGGTCATTTCTCGAAGGGGGCGGGCTGGTCAGGGCCTTGTTAATCAGGGCGATGACCGCGGTGCTGCTCAGGCCCGTCACGACCCCGGCGAGGATCGAAAGCGTCACCAGCCCTTTGGAGTTCGCAAACGCAAATCTGATGATTTTCATGGTCGCGGGCGTGGCCGCCTGAAGCTCTGGGCCGGGGGGCGTTTAGGGTCTCTTGCCGCGGACTCGCCCCGCGCCGAACCGGCGGGTCGAGCCGAGAGTTATCGGGGTTTAGCCCGACGCGGGATGAGGCAGGTCGCTACACGGAATCAGGGGCCGAGGCGTGACGGGGCGTCGGCCCCTCAGGCGCCGGCCGCGTCGAGCCGTTGCGCGATCTCCAACTGCTCCTGAAGTACGGCGTTGATGTCGGTCGGCGTCGTCAGAGGGTTGGCCGTCACCGCGCGCAGGGCCACGACGCCCACCTCCGGCCCGTAGCGCGTGTTGAAGGTCGTGGTGCGCGAAACGAACGTGCAGCCTCTCTGCCTCTGTACCTTCTGTAGCTGCTCGGTGAGTCGATTGACGCGCCGGTTGTCGTCCTCGGTCAGAGCCCCGCGAGCGGCCCGCCCGCGAAGGGGTTCGGGCAGGTAGCGGTAGAGGAGAATGTTGCTCTGCGGTTCGGCGAGTAGCTCGAATTGAGGGCTGCTGCGAATCAAGTCCGCAAGGTAGCGGGCTTTGCCCATCCCCTCGTCGACTAAGAACTCATACCCCTGCCGCCCGATGATGCGCAGGGCCGCGTGGACGAAAAGAACCGTCGCCGGCCTCGACCCGCTCAGGGTGCGCCTGCCGAGGTCCATCGAGCCGGAACGCACCACGTAGTGGGCCTGTTTCTCTATCACCCTCGCGAGCCGCGGGTCGCGCAACAACAGCATCCCGACGCCCATCGGGAGGTACATCTGTTTGTGCCCGTCGATCGTTACGGAGTCCGCCCTCTCGATGCCGGAGAGGATGTGTCGATGCCGCTCGGAGAAGAGCAGCGCCCCGCCCCAAGCCGCGTCCACGTGAAAATGGATGCCGTATTCCTGCGCGATGTCGGCCAGATCGTTCAGCGGGTCGACGGCGCCGGAGTCCGTCGTGCCCGCGACGCCGACCAGCGCGAAGACCAGCAGGCGCTCTTCGCGGCACCTCTGTAGCGCGCGGCGCAACTCGCGCAAATCGATCCGATTGTCGCGGTCTACGGCCACACGGATGAGGCCGTCGTCGCCGACGCCGAGCACGTCCGTGGCCTTCTGGAAAGAGTAGTGGGTGGAGTTGGAGCCGACGATGGCAGCGCCCTCGTAACCGCGCGCCTTGAGGGCCGCGATCAGGCCGGATTTACTGACGGCGGGGAGATTGCCCTCGCCGCGCAGGCTCTGGTTGCGCGCGCACCAGAGCGCGCAGAGGTTGGCCTCCGTCCCCCCGGTCGTCATCATCCCGAGCGTGCTCTCCCGGCTGTGCGCGTGCTCGTCGTAAAAGCGATCCTTCATGCGGAAGACCAGCCGGTGCATCATCGCCATCACCTGTCGTTCGTAGGGGCTGAACGACTTCGCCGTCTCCATCTTGACGGGGTTCTGGTTGATGGCGGTCATCAGCTTGCCGAGCGGGCGCACGAAATATGGGAGGGCCGAGGTCATGTGCCCTATGTATCTCGGCGAGGCGGTGTTGATGGAGTGGGCGACCAGATTCGACGCGATGTCTTCGACGTAGTCCCGGACATCGGAGGGGGCGGAGGGGATGCGGTAGTCGGCCGAAGCCTCGACGATGCGTGAGACCTCGATGTCCGTGCTGACGCGCGGGTTGCGGGCGAACTCGTGGGCCAGCTCGGAGACGCGCGCCTCGACCTGCCGCTCCAGCGCGAGCGCGTCTTCGCTCAACGTAAACAGGCCCAACAACTTCTCCCGCACGGCCCCGGCCGGCGACCCTTCTGCTGGTAGTGACATTCCTTGCTCGCCCACGGTTGCAAGCTTGCCGCCGAAAGTCGGGGCGCTCACATCACCCGCTCCACGACCCCGGTATCGACCGCGACAACCAGACTGCGGTTCATGAGACTGAGGGAGACGGACAACTGGCACTTCCTCATGTCCTTATCCACCAGCGTGCCGACCACCCCGGCGAGAGGGCCGGCGGCGATCTTCACCTTGTCGCCGGTCTGGATATAGTTGATGAGCTGGAAGGTGAACAACTCCTGATTCTCCACGATCTTCCCGACCGACTCGATCTCTTCGTCCGGGATGGGCCAGAGGTCTCCGAATCCGTTCCCCAGAAGGCGCACGACCCCGATCGTGTTGAGTATCCTGACGTACTCGTTTTTGCTCATCTCGGTGTAGACGAACAGGTAATTCGGGAACAGGGGAAGCTGGAGAATCTTTTTACGGTCCGTCCTCCGGCTGCGCCGATACTGGAGAGGGAGGAACGTGCGCAGGTCTTTTCTTCTTAAACCGTCTCGGACACTGGATTCATGTTTGGAAAGAACGTAGATTGCGTACCAGTTCATAATTCCCCCATCCCTGAGTGGCAGCTTGTAGGCAACTTGGCCGTGGTTCTCGCACAGGTTGGTGAGTTTAGGGGCTTGGAATCAACTATGAAACAATTTCAGAGATTGGTGGATGATCTCTGAAAGCAGCTTGAAGACGGCCGCGCAGTGGTCGGCGTTCCCGCCCGGAGATGCGGCTCGGAATTACGTCTCGCGGCGCTTACCGCGGGCGGCGGTCAGTCAGAGTGAAATGAGTTCTCGGACACCTCCGGAACACGCGCTGTACGAAGCGGGTGACCAATTCCGATATGGAGTTGGTTTTGAGAATCCCTGACCGGTGATGCGATCAGGTTTTGAGTACCCTTTGACCGGCGGGCGACGCGCGCAAGACAAGGCTCTGCCATCGTGAGTTACATTCCCTCACCCGCCGCCCGTTAAATTTTTCGTGCGCTAGGCGCTGTATCGGCTATGTTTTGCGTGACGGCCAAAGCTCAACGGTTTACCCGAGCCCCGACAGTCGGGGATTTCGCTTTGCTCGTCGGGCCGAGTCAGCCGATGCCTGAACTCGACCTTCCGCAAGTCTTCAGAATCATCTTCCGCCTGCTTACGGACTGTTTTGAATAGATGAACTCCGCCGCCCATGACTTGAGGCGGCAGGATGTTTTTACTGCTTCCGTCTTTAGGCTAAGAGCGGAGACGGGCGGCTACTCGCGGGTTCAGAGCGCCCGCTGCGTTGAGCCGAGCCGAGGGTTTGGAGGAGAGACGGACTTCCTAGCAGGGCGTTATGCTGTTCCAATGTGACTAACATGTGATTTAACTTTAGAGGTATTGCCGGCACATCCGATCATCAACAAACATGGGAATTTGCGTAAAGGCCGGTCACAGGTGAAGGGGTATGACCTACAGGCGCAAGGACGTTCTATTGAGACTGCCGCGGCATGCTGCGGGTGGCTTGAGTAACAGCATTCATTAGCGTAACCATTCCATTCTTCTCGCTCCTATACGTTAACGCGCGAAAATAGCGAAAAAACTACCCCGGACGTGCGTAAAAGATGTCGCGCCTAATCTGTCCTTTAACTGTCCGTAGTCAAGAGGTCTGAAACTCAGCGACATCAGGGTTGGACGTTTGGGTTACTCCGGATATAGCGAACAAAGCATCTACGAACCTCTTGCGTGTCAGCTTGCGGCTCACCAATTCGGGTGAATTAGTTTCGTTAGACAAAAAATCCTATTCCATGAAATTTATCTTGTCAATAGGCCGACGTGTTACATTTCTATTGCAGCTTAGAAGGCATTATGGATGAACGAGATATGCTGTCCGAGGGGCATGAAATAACGTTTCTTTGTAGAGGGCGCTAGGGCAGCCAGCCCACAGACCTCGCCCACGCCAGCAGCTCTTCCTGCCTTTTTTTAAAGTCCCCCGGTCGCTGCTCGTCCTCTATCTCTTTGCGTACCTCCTTTATCCGTTCCGCTAAGGGTTCGAGGCCGACCGAGCTGCGATTCTCGTCCACCTTCTCAGGGTCTTCGAGTAGCCAAGGGCTCAAATTCCCTTCTTCGTCCCAATCGAATTGAGTGCCGTAGTGTTGCGGACGCCGCTCGAAAAAGCAGATTCTATCTTCGAGATAAGCCGCATGCGCGGGGTCGGCTTCGCCTCGCTTGGCGGCCCCCTTCAAGTGGGGCAGGCATTTACGCAGAAGTTCCGGTCTCCCGATGGCATGTTGCAGGATCAACCAAGCCGCGTCCGCGCCCTCTTCGCCGACGAGAGATTTACCCGGCCACCCGTATCTCTCGATTATCGCTTCGAGTTCCCGCGCGTTTCGCTCGTGAACTTCTGCCATTTCCGGCGCATAGCCCTCAAACAACTCTCCGTTCGCAGATAGCTCGGCGCGGACGCGCGAGTCCTCTTCCATCATAGACAAAAGTCTTTGCCTCACTTCCGTGAGCACCATTTCCCTCCCTTCGGCAGTGTTGCAAGACGCGGATTCACATACTAAGCGCGACACGCTTCCCTGAGAAGGGGGGCAGTCAGGCTGCTGACGAAGATTCTCGACTGCCACGAAGAGGATACTCGCCATGACGTACCGCCAGCTCACCCCGAGGAGAAGTGTTAGCGCGGTTTTCACTTGACTGATTCGTCCACCTTCATCAAGCCGCATGCAGCACTCGCGCCCTTAACAGATCGAACTTCGCACGCCCATACATCTTCCGCTTGACCAGCTTCAGCCGATTGACAAAGCCGCCGGCGGTGACTATCTATCTCCGATGTGACCTCGATCTGTCACGCTCGCCGGAGGTGCGGAGCCTGCGCCTCTGGATGACTCTGCGCGAGGTGACGACACTCTGCCGTGCCCGAGGCCGAATGGTGCGACAGGCAGTCGCTGGAGTTCGACTGGGCGGACGACCTGCTCGGACAGCGCGCCCCGCGGCCGCCAGAGCTAGCCGGCGTGCGCCGCCTCCGGCTCGGCGTCCTTGGTTTATTTCCGCGTGACGTACGACTCGCGGGAGGCGCCGCTCAAGCCCGAGCAGTTCCGCGCGGCGCTTTCCTCATCGGGGATAGAACGTCCGATAACAAAAAGACGGACGATTCTCCCGCGATTGTAGCGTTGAGGCGTCCATCCGCGGAGTCTACTGCCATCCGCTTCAAAAGCACCGAAATCGCGGGAGAATCGTCCGCGTCAGTCGTTATCAGACGGCCGCCGTTTCAGAGCTTCACAACCCTGCGTGGTGGCGCGTCGCGTTATTACAGTAATATGGCGGTGCCTTCATACGCCACAATTCGCTAGACTGAGGCCGTTCGGTCGGACGCACCTATCCTTCGTCACCGCGCCGCGCGGCGTCGAGCCGCATAAATCCAATGGAAGAATGAAGTAGAGCCTCTACCCTCGCTCGGACGCGCGGGGCGTCTTCCGGCAGCAGGAAGCCCCCAGCCTCGGCGCTCATCTCGGAGAGTGTCACCTCGACGGACTGCCCCTTGACTTCGAGCATGGCGACGCAGGCTTGGGCTAACTCTTCGACCTCATCGTCCGACAGCGGCTGACTCTCTTGCGGCGGGTGGCCGCGACCGACGTCAGCATGCATTGGCTGAGCCGCGTCCTTGACGACCCCGTACTTCCGGAGCACCTTGTAGGCCTCGCGCTGGGCGACTCTTGCCGCCTTCGGCAGTCCCCTGCTCTCCAGCCACTCGCGCGTCCGCTCGTGCTCCTGCGCGGCCGCACGCCTCGCCGCCGTCTGGAGCGACGGCTCGAGCTCGCGCCGCAGCCGCGAGACGATCTCCTCGACCGGCACCTCGACCCGGAACCGAGCCTGCGACGATGCCACTTCATTCGTTATCGTGGTCTGCGTAGCATGCGGAAAGACGGAGGTCTGCGGGTCGGGAGCTGTTTTAGCCACCTTGATTTGCTCCGCGCTGTTTTTTGGCGCGCGCGGATTACAATCTGTGTCTGAAACTTCTGAACCAGCGAAGCTGTCACTAAAGGCTACTTCACCCGCTGAAGTACGAGCACCCTCGGATGAAGCACGGGGGAACTCCAAAATTTTTTGGCCTGCCGCCCTCGTGCCGATTGAGGACAAAGCCCGGTTGAGAAAGATGCGGATGCCGACGCCGTTCTTCCCGGCGAAGTAGCCGACGATTCCCTGCTCGCGCATCCAGAGCAGTGCTTTGCGGGCCGTGGCCGAGGCGACGCCGACCACCTCGCACAGCGCCGCCCACGCGGTGACGTGACGGTCGTCACGCGACTCCCCCTCGAATCGGAGGACGCCGTCGCGCTCCCAGTATTGGGTCGGGGCGTGAATAAGCCTGAGGTATATCTTGCTCATCAGGGGCGTGACGCGGTCGGCCTCCTCCGAGGTGACGGCCGCGATGGCGTCGCCGTCGATCTGGCGGAAGTTCTTGCGGTACTCGCCGGGGCCGAGTTGTGTCCTGCGGACGAAGCGTGGTGACGATAATGCTTGCAGTGTCATCTGGCCGACTCCCACAAAATCTCTCGACACTGGCGGGCAGGTTGTCTATAATTCGTGTCCTAGACACACTTCCGCCGGCTCGCCGAGAGCGAGTTTTCGGTTGACCCGTGGCACCCGGTCGCCAAACTCACGTGCCACGGGTCAAAGTGTTTTGAGGGCTCTTACCTCTCGCCCTCTCTTCCTCAGCGTCAGATACCTACAGCACTTTTCGCCGCTTGAGAAGCCTGAAATTTTTTTTTCAGGGCGAAAAATTCTCTTCACCGTGAAAGGAATTTTTCAGGATGAACAGAATTTTTCAGGATGAAAAATTTTCTTCATGGTGAAACTCGCCGTTCAGGGTGAAGAGTTTTTTTCACCCTGAAAAAATTCAGATGAACCGGACGCTCCGAATCTCTTGTCCTACCGAAGTGAGGTATCAAGACGACCGGTATAAGTGATCTTCGCTTGAGGCCCCGGGAGAGAAGAATCTACTCGGGGAAGTATGAATTCACTCAATAATCCTGCCTTTTCTGCGGGCTTATGCTAAAGACTATCTTGGTTAAAAAGGCTCGCTTTATGCTGACTTGCCTAAGACATCCGTCCTGAACAGTTCTTGGTTTTGGGGTGAAATAATTTGGGGTGAAATAATTTTTTCAGGGTGAAATAATTTTTTCAGGGTGAAAAGAATATTTCAGGGTTCCGGCGCACGCGCGTTGCTCCGCGAGTGAAACATAACTAAATATATTTGTTGACATTGTGAGGCGATGTGCTCTAAGTAGGTGTCACCACTTCTATACGATTTTACTCAGAAGTCGGAGCTCTTATGCCAAAGTCCAAGACGGTTTCTACATCCGAAGCGATCAAGTTGGTGGGGGTGAGCCGCGCCACCTTCTGGCGGCTGCTCAAGCGCTACCAGATCACGACCTTCGAGGACGTGCTGGACCGGCGCGTGAAACTGATCAGGCGCGAGGACGTGGACAAGCTCCTCGCCTTAGCGCGCCGGGTGCGCGACGGCGAAGTCCCTTCCACCCAAGAGGCTTTGGAGGTGCGCGCCTCTTAACCACCCGGCCGGGCCGGGTTCTTCAGTAGGCGGGAGATTCTATGAAGACGATCGCCGTCGCTAACCAGAAAGGTGGCGTTGGCAAGACGACCACGGCCGTCAATCTGGCAGCGGCGCTCGTGCACAGCGGGCGTAAGTGCCTGCTGCTCGACCTAGACGCACAGGCCACCGCCTCCCGCTACCTGCTCGGCTCCTACGGCGAGGACGGGCACGTCATGTACGACGTGCTGATGAAGCGCGTTAGACTGCGGGACTGTATTAAGGAAACCGCCTTCGGCCTTTCGGTGGTGCCCAGCAACCTCGGGCTCGCCTCGCTCGACGTCGATCTCCTCAGCGAGTTCAACCGCGAGCACCGCCTAGAGATGGCGCTCCAAGAGCTGGGCGAGAGCGCCTTCGATTACGTGATCGTCGACTGCCCGCCGAACCTCGGCTTCGTCACGATCAACGCGTTCGCGGCGGCCCAAGTGGTCCTGATACCGATAGAGTGTAAGCCCGAGGCATGGGAGGCCGTGCCGAGGCTCATGCAGACGCTGCGCAAGATCGTCAAAGAGTTTCAGCGCCCCTTACGCATCTACGCGCTCCCCACGTTCTTGGAGCGCACGAACTTGGCGAAGGACATTTACGACGAGATCAAGGAGCATTTCGAATCTTTCGCGCTGAGCCCGGTCCACAAGAACGTGAAGCTGGCCGAGGCTTTCGCCGCCCGCCAGCCGATCATCCAGTACGACCCGGCGGCGTCGGGCGCGATGGACTACCTGAGGGTGGCCAAGGAGCTGTTGAATGGCGAAGAGACGCAGGTACGGAGACGCGTGGAAGGACGTTCAGATAGACGCTGAACAGAACGACGCCGTCTTCGACCGTTTTTTCAAAAGAACCCAGCACGAGCCCGTCCCTCCGGCCGCCGCCGGCGACGAATTAGCGCCGCCGCCCGCGGGGGAGGGGGCCACTCTTCCCGCCCGGAAAAATAAGGTGTCTCCTGCGCCCGCGGCGCCGCCCCGCAAGCGCCCGCAACCCAAGGCCACCGTCAGCCCGATCACGCCCGCGCTCCCGAATGTCTCATCCGGCACCGACACTTACGCGCGCGTCGACCTCATCAAGCGGCAGTACCGGCTCAGCAAGGGCGAGGCGGCCGTCCTGAGATGCCTGTTGGAGAAGGCGGCCGAAAACGGCGTGTCCGAGTGCTACGCCAAGGTGCCGCAACTCGCGGAGACGTGCGAGATGACCCACCGCGGCTGCCAGTTCGCGTTGAGGAACCTTGAATCCCGCGGCTTCATCGTCCGCCTCAAAGACTACGACCCGGCAGACCGCTTAGGCATTCAGTTCCGGCTCACCCTTCCTCCCGCATAAATCAGCCAATCCCGACAATTTTCTTCGGTAATCGACTTCATATGCCGAAAATTTCACCCTGAAATATTTCGTTCAGGGTGAAAAAATTATTTCAGGGTGAAGGAAATATTTCAGGGTGAAATTTCCAAGGCGTCCACTAAACGTTCATTTTCGAGACCTGTTTCTTCCGCCGCTTGAGCTCGATGGAGTAAATCGCGTTCGACAGCTGATCGGCCGCCGCCATGAGTTGATCGAGCGATTCATCGTCCACGTCTTCGGGCTGGATCTGCCTCATGGCGTAAAAAAGGCGCTTCATCTCTTCGTAAAAGAGGTGGCGTTTGTCTGAGGGGTCGATCTCGAGCAGCTCGTCGACCTTCTGTACGACGTTCGCCATCTGCTCGGTCGAGACGGAAACCACCTCGCCGAGGATCTCCTTCACGCGCGCGCGCAGAGAGTTCTGTGAGCCGTGGGAGAGGAGGTGTGCCCGCAGCACCTCGGCCCGCGCGGACTTGGCACGGGCGGGCGGGCAGTCCAGCCGTTCCGGCGTCAGTCTGGCGAGCTGTGACGCCTCGTGGAGGTTGATTTCTCCTTCGTTGAGCGCGTCGGTCACGTCTTGAGGGAACCGGAGGAGGGGGAGGTACTGCCCGATGAAGCTATTTACGGAGACGCGGCCCAGTGTTTCACGCTCTAGGATGGCGCGGAGCAGGGAAGCGGCTTCCGTGAGCTTTTCTCGCGACCAGCGGGAGGGCCGGCCCCGCTTAGTGTCGGTGGCGGGGCGGCGCTCGACGTGCCTGACCGCAAAGAGAAATCGCGCTAACTGGTTCTCGGATGCGGGGATCGTGTCCGGCATCCGCTCGCGCAAAAGACGGCAGACGGCGCGGACGGATGCGGGTGAAGCGAGCGGGTCGGGTTCGCTGTAGATCTTCAGAATTTTTACTAAATGAGCGGACCAAATGAGGGTAGTGAGCAGGTAAGGAAGTGGCTTTGTTTTCAGTCAGATAACACCTACGCATTGTTTCCGACAAGTTCTCAGACTTTTGACTAAACAGGTAGGCTTTGACAGCAGGATTCGCAGGGATTTACTAAACAGGAATCTTCAACATTTGCCCTCCTCATCCGCGAAGTTCTTTAGGATCCGCACTTAAATTAACCCTTCTGTAGAAATCGAATAATTGGCATGTGGCTCACAAAATGAGCCATGTTATTTGCGCTTCTAAAGTAAAAAGACTTCGCCGGTTTCATCACCCTTTATAGTCCCGACATGCTTTTGGAGATAAGGCGTAAAGCAAAGCTGCGAGCGACGTTTCACGATGTTTCACAAGCTCTAAGTGGAAGAAAAAGAAGACTTGCTCTCATAGAAATCGAAGACTCGGCTGTCTTTCATATGTATTTAAGGTAATTACCCTTTCCTTAATAAATTCCTTGACGAAAGAGCAACGACAGACGCATATTTCCTGTCAGTTTGTGCAGAAAGATTCGTCTGGAGGCTTTCTCTTACTCGATGCCTGAAGGAAACGGCTCTCTAACTCCAGAGTTGCAGCAGCCCACTTCGGTCGCTTTGTCCCGCGGCTTCGACTCTCGGGTGGCCGCCACCTTCTGCGAGCACTCGGTTTCTGAGGAGACGCGCAGGACTTATAGGAGAGTCGTCAAGGAGTTCTTCACCTTCCACAGGCAGAAGGAGCCAGCGGAAATCACTTCCGCGGATGTGCAGAGCTGGCGCGACCATCTGATCAGGCAGAAGCGAAGCGCCTCGACCGTTTCCTTAAAGCTTTCGGTAGTCCGCTCGCTCTTCGAATACCTGCTGGCGGGCGGGTACGTCCGCTCTAACCCCGCGTTGACGAAACTGGTGCCTCCGCCCGCAGTGCCGGAGGATTTGCGGGGGAGGGCGCTGTCGCCGAAGGAGGTGCGCTACTTATTATCAGGCCCCGACCGCGAGAAGCCGGAGGGGGCGCGGGATTACGCCCTGCTGCTGCTCATGCTCCGAACATCGCTCAGGGTGTCAGAGGCGTGCCGGCTGCGCCTCTCGCAAATACGCTGGAGCCACGGGCGTTGGACGGTCAGGCTGAAGGTGAAGGGTGGGCGCGAGAGGACTCAGCCGATCCCGGCGGATGTGAAGCAGGCGATAGACGATTACCTGCGCAAGGACAGAAAGAGGAGGGAGGTGCAGCACTCGGACGGGGCGGAGCAGTACGTCTTCCAGCCGCACACGAATTACAGGACACTTGAGTTCAACAAGCCCATCTCCTCGACGATGGCTTGGCACATCGTGAGAAGGTGGGCGGAGTTCACAGGCGTGGGGAAGCTCTCGCCGCATGATTTGAGGAGGACGGCCATCACCCGTGCCTTGGATCAAGGGCTCAGCTATCGACAAGTGCAAATGATGACGGGGCACCGTGACCCAAAGACAGTGATGAGGTACGACCACGGGCGGGAGAACCTGGAATTGAACGCTGCCAACTTCCTCAAGTACGACGAAGAGTGACCATTAAGCAGTGGCGTCTTCATAGGAAACATAATTTTGCTACGAAGGCTGGTGCTGACATGCGGGAAATGATAGCCGTCAATAATTTACTCACCGCCATGAGTACGCAGGTACTTAAGCGCGAAGCGTTAATGTTTGACCGTATTGCCGTACCGCAATTAAGTCTGCTCTTACCTGCTTTCAAAGTTCTAATGGGAACCGCCCCTCAAGAGATGCTTGATTATGAATGGCTACTTGGGCAAGGAGTTCTTTTTGAAGCGGCTCACGATAAAACAGCCACCATACAATCTGAGGAATATCAATATGTTGACAGAGCAGCTAAGGCGCATATGGAAAATGTAGAAGGAATGTATAAAGAACATGGGTTAGGAGAATTTACTGAAATCCGTAAGGAAGAACTGGTCGAGTCAATGATTAAACTGAAGGATGCCTTAAGCGATAAGGTTACTAACTTGGCAAGGTTGGCTACGTCAGAAGATTTCCAAAAGAATTTGGCTTCAGCTTTTGACTATCATGCGAGGGGTATGAGCATCGAGTTGCGAGAGCTAAAAGGATTGGATACCTACCCCATCCTCTTACTTCCACCCCCCGAGAGGCTAGACAAACCGAGCAGCGAAACCGACATCATTACTATCACTCTTAATGCCTTACCTACTCCCGATGAAAATACTCCGTGGGAACAGATATTTGAGTTTCGTAATGACCCTGACTCCCGCGATAAGTTCATTGATTTGAAAGACTGGATGAGGGGGATTGCGAAAGCACAGCTATCGCCAAAAGAAGCAGAGGATAAACTTGAATATCTCTTAAGCCGTTACAGAAGGCATATTGAGTTACACAAGATGAAAGTGAAAACCGGCGCGGTGGAAACTATTCTCGTCACGACCGGAGAGATGTTTGAACACTTAGCACATTTAGAGTTCGGGAAATTAATGAAAGCCCCCCTCTGGTAATGTCTTTCCCCGCGTTTCTTTGCTCTCACGTCAACTTACTATGGATTGGACGCTTTGGATTTATGTTATTACCGCTTTGGCGAGTGCCTTAGCCGCGGTCTTGGCTTGGGCGGCAAAATTATGGTGGGCTAAAGAATACAGCGCCGCAAAAGACGAAACCCTCAAGGCTAAAGAGGCCCAAATAGCTAGCCTGAAGGCCGCGCTTGAGAGCTTTCAGGCGCTTTTCGGCGAAACCGCTAAAGCGAAAGACGCGCAGATAGAGGCCCTGAAGAATGAAATTCAGAACCTCAGAGAGTTAACGCCTATGAAACTCAGGGAGTATTTTCTGAGCGTAAAAGAACAACTTGAGGAGTACAACGACATACTTCAAGGGGAACTCAAAAACGCCCAAGAAGAAATCGAGAAAAAGGATTCAGAAATCCGTCACCTACTAGAGTCCAACCAAGGGGTGCTTCCGGGCGGGCCTGAACAGGTAGATGACATCCGAGCAGCCAAAGTGGAAGCATGGTGGCGCAGCCTCACGGCAACTAAAGAGCAGCTACAGACAAAAGCCGACTCGTTAAAACAGAAATTGCAAAAAGAAGAGGAGGTGCGGCAGAGCATGGAGAAATTTTTATCTGCGTTAAGGACTTGAGGGGACCAAATAACTACGGCACGCGCCGCCCCGTAACACCTTACTGCCCGCCCAACTTGCACAAGCGACGACGCGCTCCTCTATATCCCGTCCGTAACAACCTCCGCGCCCGGACATGTTAACCGCAGCCCGATTAGAGCACTTTAATGAATCAACGTAAGGGATGATTAGCGGCGTTTAGTAAAAGATGTGAAGACGTTTAGTAAAACATCTGAAGATTTACATTCGCGGCGCCTGCGGCGAGTAGCACGCATGTGGCTTAGGTCACCTCTCTTGGAGGGGTTGTTTCACGACTGGGGGATGATATACCAATATTGCCAATTAGAAGGATAAATATTAGCCTCACAAAGATTACGCTTACAGGAAGAGGCCATTTCTGTAAACACATCAGGAAGCTGTGTTATATTCCGGATTCAGTCGGTAGGACCATTTAAGAGAGAGTTTGAAGGCCGTGGCATCCGCAGACGTAGAAAGAATTATTGAAGAAGTGAGGCGACTCCCGCCGGACGAGTAGGTGACCGTCTCGACGGCCAACGGCACATTCCGGGTCTACGGGCACCGGCTGGCGATGACGGCCCCCGGCTTTCAGTTCGAAGTAATGGTCTATTTTGCGGCCGACGAAAACATCAGGAGAGATGTTCTCGGGAGACAGGGCTTCATCGGGCAAACTGCGTTTGCGCATCATAGAGCACGACGGCGAACTTTATGTCAGCAAGTATGACGACGAGTGAGGCGCTGGCGGCGGGTCAGGCGGCTCTGGCCGTCCCCGACGGACACGAGGTGGCTTTGCGCGCCGCGGTCGAGGTCTGGGCGTCGAGTTCGACCGGCACCACCACGCGGCGGCGGGACGAGTTAATCCTGAAGAAGCGCAAGGTCGTCCAGAACTTTTTCGTCGAAGTTGGTCGTGCGCCGGGCGAAGTGACGCCGGCCGACGTTCAGGGTTGGTGTGACCGGATGCGGCATGACGGGCGCAGCCCTTCTACCGTCTACGCCCGCGTCTCGTTCCTCTCTTCCTTCTACACGTGGGCGCAGCGCGAGCTAGGAGTGAGTGCCAACCCGGCCCTGCTCGCGCGCCCGAAGGCGCCGAAGCCCTACCAGACCGACGCGACGAAGTCTTGGACGGACGCTGAACTGCACCGCATCACTTCCGTCATCGCCGCCGGCGCCGCGCGGGGCAGCCTCGTGGCTAAGAGGGACTTGGCGCTGTTGCTGATTTACACGAGCACGGGCCTGCGCCGCGAAGAGGTCATCGGCTTACGCGGTAACGATATACAGGTGACGGAAGACGGCCTTATCATCGGCGGCCGGGTTAAGGGCGGGCGTTACCGGGCGAGGGAAGTCCGCGACCCGGAGACGAAGGCCGCGCTCGTCGGCTACCTGACGGCGGCGAATCGGCTGCACGTGCTGAAGGCTGACGCGCCCGTTTGGACGAGGCACGACCACCCTAAGCTGGCGGGAGAGCCGCTCACCTCACACGCCTTCGCGCGCAACCTGAAGCTCTACGCCCGGGAGGCCGGACTCACACACGTGCACCTGCACCAGACGCGGCATACCTTCGGGCGCATCGTGGCGGAAGAGACCGGCTCGATGGCGGCGACGCAGGACGCGCTCGACCACGCTAATCTCAGCACAACCACCGTGTACGTGCAGCGCATCGCCGTCAAGCGCGACCTGCACAGCGCTGCGATAGCGCGACGCCGGAAAGGCGAAAACACCACATAAAAAGAAATGATTCATCTCAGATCGATAAGTATAGACCCGAAGGTGAAGCGGCTCCGCTCGTTCCCTTTTAACATCAGCCTATTTCAGAATCTGCAACAGCTGGAGTTCAGGTCTCCGATCACATTCTTCGTCGGCGAGAACGGGACGGGCAAATCCACGCTGCTTGAGGCGCTCGCCGCCGGCGCGGGGCTGGACGCCATTGGCGGGGCCGAATTGCATCAGGACGCAACGCTCGCTCACTCCCGCCGTCTGGCCGCACACATCAAGATGGTCTGGCAGATAAAGACTCGGCGCGGGTTCTTCTTCAGGGCGGAAGATTTTTTCAATTTTGCGAAGAGAATCAATCAGATGTCGAAAGAGTTGGAGGAGATGGCCGACGAGTACGACAAGACGTTGAGCGGTTACGGCCGGTTGCTGGCGAGGGGCGCGGTAAAGGGGCAGCGCTCCGCTCTGGCGCAGCAGTATGGGGAGGACGCCGACGCGCGCTCGCACGGCGAGAGCTTCCTGAACATCTTCCAAGCTCGCTTCGTTCCGGGCGGCTTATACCTGCTGGACGAGCCGGAAGCGCCGCTCTCCCCCCAACGCCAGTTGGCGCTCCTCTACCTGCTGAAGGACATGATCGATCAGGACGCGCAGTTCATTATCGCGACGCACTCGCCCATCTTAATGGCGTTTCCCGGCGCGTCGATTTTAGACTTCAACAACTGCCCGGTCGCAGAGGTGGCCTATGACGAGTTGGAACACGTCACGCTGACCAGAGACATACTCAATAACCCTCAGGCTTTCCTGCGTCACCTCTACCGGGAATAGTCGCGGCCCTACTGTTCGAGATGAATCCGAATAACGGACGTTCTATGTAATCTCAGGTCTATTCGACGCGCAGGCCTGAGATTTTGCTGTGCCTGCCACGCGGTGTACGCTATCAGCGGTAGTTAGCCAACGGAACCCGGTCGCGGGTCGGCGTAATCTATTTTCGTAGGGGGAGCCCGCAAGTTACCCTGTCGAGACGGGAGGGAGGGGTGGTGGGTCAGAAGCCTGAGCTTGCCGACAAAAAAACGGGCCAGCAGGTTGAAACAACCTGGCTGGCCGGAGCGGGCCGCAGCGAGCGTGCGCGGTGGCGCTTGTTCTGTCTACCTTACGCGGGTGGGGCGGCGAGCATCTACCGGGTATGGCGGCAAGCCTTACCTGAAGATATTGATGTTTGCGCCGTCGAGCTGCCCGGCCGGGGCACGCGGATGAAAGAACGACCCTACACGAGCATGAGTCTGCTGGTGGACGCTTTGAGCCGTGCGCTCCTGCCGTTTCTGGATCGCCCTTTCGCGTTCTTCGGGCACAGCATGGGGGCCGTGCTGGCTTTCGAGGTGTCGAGGCACTTGAGACGCCTCTACCGGCTCGCGCCCATGCACCTGTTTCTGTCCGGCCACGTCGCGCCCCACTTCCCCGTGAAATGCCGGGTGCTCGGCTCGTCGGACGAGGAGCTGCTGGAGACTCTGAAAAAACTTAGCGGCACGCCGGCCGAGGTTCTTCAGAATCCCGAGTTGATGGAACTGTTAATGCCGGTCATATCGGCCGACTTCACACTCTGCGACACCTACTGCTACCTCCAAGACGCCCCGCTGGAATGCCCGGTGTCCGTCTTCGGCGGGACGGAGGACGAGGAGGTGGAGCAGCACGCGCTTGAGGCGTGGCGCGGCCACACGACGGGGCCGTTCGTGCTGCGGATGCTGCCCGGCGGCCACTTCTTCCTGCACAGCCAGAGCAGGCAAATCCTCGAAGGGCTGCTCAAGGACAACTCCAGATTTATGAGCTGGCGGCGCTGACGCGCGGCCTCCCGAACGCGGCGCTAGGCCGCGGGCGCAAAAAGCCGCGCTACGCCTTTCGGCCTTCAGCGGGGGGCAGAATAATCTCTTTCCGGCAGTAGAGGTGTTCGGCCTCGACGCCGCGCTGGCGACAGAGGTCGATGAACTGCTTCGACTCGTGGGTCGCATACGATTCGCCCTCGCCCTCGCTCTCGCCCTCGACGGCTATCACGTAGGTCAGCCACGGCTCCCTCCCCATCGCGTAGACGTAGGCCTGACTGGGGTTCAGAACCCTGACGATCTCCATCGCCTTCTCGCAGTTCGAGCCGTCGAAGCGTCTCGACTGATCCATACTGCGGGGCAGGGGGCGCATCAGCAGCGGGCCGTAAATCCAGCTCAGCGGGGCCCCCTCGCACTCCATGCCGATGAAGAGCACGTCAACTTCGGACGTGACGGCCGAGAGGTTTTCGTAGAGCTTCGGCTCGACGTT
>Ga0196977_1000435_pt1 | contig 21947 bp, 18 predicted proteins | sample S3v_1013CmetaG_FD_148634 | JGI IMG/M metagenome (GOLD analysis project Ga0196977, IMG submission 148634) | Soil microbial communities from Anza Borrego desert, Southern California, United States - S3+v_10-13C | ecosystem: Environmental > Terrestrial > Soil > Desert | place: USA: California...
GGCGTCGGAGAACGGACTGATTGCGATCAAGATGGGCGGTGTCGGCGATCAAACGGCCACCGCGATCCGCTGGCGTTATCAGAAACCCGTGCCGCAAGTACCTTCTACGTTGCTCTACAAAGGGGTGCTTTACATGATTAACGACAGCGGCATTCTGCTCTCGTTTGATCCGGCCACGGGAAACGTGTTGAAGCAGGGACGGCTTCACGGTGCGATCGACAAGTATTTCTCATCGCCGGTCGCAGCGGACGACAAGGTGTTCTTGATCGGTCAGGGCGGACAAGTATCGGTCTTGAAAGCCGCAGGCGAATGGGAAGTGCTAACGGTGAACGAATTGGACGACGAGTGCTTTGCCACGCCCGCGATCGCCGACGGCCGCATTTACATTCGAACCCGCAGTGCGTTGTACGCTTTCGGGAAAGCTTAAAGTTTGGTTTTTGACAGGATTACAGAATTAACAAGACTGGATTTATCCTGTTAGTCTTGTGAATCCTGTCAAAAGTTACTTCTTCAACTTTTCGGCTTCGGCGCGGATTCGCTCTTCCTGCTCGCGCAGTTCGGGGGTGAATTCCTCGCCGAAGTCTTCCGCTTCAAACACCTGGCGAATCTCGATTTCCGTGCCACCATCAAACGGCGCCCGCTTCAGCCACTCGACCGCTTCGTCCATCGACTTGACCTGCCACAGCCAAAAGCCGGCGATAAGTTCGCGTGTTTCCGCGAATGGACCATCAGTGACGAGTCGGTTCCCGCCGGAAAACTTCACTCGTTTTCCTTTCGACGACGGATGCAGACCCTCGCCCGCCAGCATGACTCCGGCTTTCACCAACTCCTCGTTGAAATTGCCCATGTCCGTCAGTATTTGCTCGCTGGGCATGATTCCGGCTTCAGAATCTTCGTTCGCTTTTACAATGACCATTACTCGCATTTTGTTTTCTCCTCAAAGATTTTCGACCTTCACTGGTTATTCGAACGGCCGGCGGCAAGATCGACAGTTGCGGCAAAATTTTTTAAGCTGCCCGAATGATTGTTCACCTGCTCGATGGTACCTACGAGCTGTTTCGACACTTTTACGGAATCCGTCGATTTAAAAAAACTGATCCGCCATTCGGCGCAGTGTCTGGCGTGCTGGCGACGGTCGCGCAGATGCTCGACGAAGGCGCGACGCACATTGGCGTCGCTACCGATCACATCATCGAATCGTTTCGCAACCAATTGTGGCCGGGTTACAAAACAAGCGCCGGGATGGAACGTGCGCTGTTGGCACAGTTTGTTCCGTTTGAGGAAGCGTTGCTGGCGATGGGCGTGACGGTCTGGCCCATGGTCGAACTCGAAGCTGACGACGCGCTTGCCTCCGCTGCTTATCTGGCGGCGAGTGACGAACAAGTCGAAAAAGTTTGTATTTGGACTCCCGACAAAGATCTCGCACAGTGCGTGGTCGACGATCGCGTCGTGCAGGTCGATCGACGCAGCGGCACGATTCGTAATGCGGAAGGCGTGCGTGCGAAGTTTGGTGTGGATCCGAAGTTTATTGCTGACTATCTGGCGCTCGTGGGCGATTCGGCCGATGGTTATCCAGGCATCTCCGGTTGTGGTCCAAAGACGGCAGCGCAGTTGATCAACCGTTATGGGCCGCTCGAAGAGTTTCCGCCAAATGCACTTAACGAAGCGAATCGCCCGCTTGCGATCCTCTTCAAGGAACTTGCCACGTTGAAAACTGATGCGCCGCTATTTGAGGACGTTGAAGAGTTGCGCTGGCGTGGTGCGACGCCTGAGTTTGAAGCCGTTGCAGAGAAGATTGGCAATCCGCGATTGTTGACGAAAGTACGCAAGCTTGAAAGAAGCCTCCAATAAGCCGCGGTTCGATCGCTCGATCATCGAAGGACCACTGCAACCTGCGGTTTGGAAAATCGCGTGGCCCACGATGCTGACGAACGTCATCGGCGGTTTGCAGGGCATGGTGGACCATGCGCTCGTCGGTAATCTCGTCGGTTACAAAGCCAACGCAGCGATTGGTGTGAGCTGGCAGATCTTTATCGTGGTCATCGTTTTTATCTCCTCACTGTTTACCGGCATGAGCGTGCTCGTCGCGCGTTTTGCGGGGGCCGGCGACGAAGAGAAAGTGAATCGCACGGTTTACCAGGCTTTCCTCACGGCGATCTTCATCGCGCTCGGCGTGATGGCGCCGATCGGTTATTTCATCTCGCCGAGTTTGCTGAACTTCGTCAACGCGGCGCCGGACGTCAAAGCCGAGGCGTTACCGTTTCTGCGCATCATGTTTGTTTTCAGTCTCGGCATGATGATCTTCTTCATGTTCAGTGGCGCGCTTCGTTCGGCCGGCGACGCGCGCACGCCGATGATGCTGGGCATTGCGATGACCGTGCTGAATCTCGTTTTGAACGTGGTGCTGATTCGCGGTCTTGGTCCGATTCCGTCGTTTGGAACGAAGGGCGCAGCAATGGGCACGTGCATCGCTTCGGGCGCGATCGCGGTTTACTCAATTGGCAAGATGTGGAGCGGCGATTGGGTCGTGTCCATCCCACGCAGTCAGTTTAAGCCCGACTGGAGCATAATCAGGGCAATTTTTCGTTTTGGCTTGCCAACCGGAATCCAGGGAATCGCGATGAACATCGGCGGCGTGTTCATGCTTGCTTTCATCGGTGCGCTCGCACAGAGCGCTGCGGCGCAGGCAGCCTTTGCGGTTTCTTACACTGAGCTTTTTTCACTCGTAACGTGGACGTCGGTCGGACTGATGGGCGCTGCTGCCGCTGTTGCGGGCCAGAACCTCGGCGCGGGTAATCCCGATCGTGCGAATGCGGCAGTACACGTCGCGGCGCGTTTTGGTTTTGCGGCCGCGATGTTTGTTGGCTTGTTCTTTCTGATCTTTCCACGGCAACTGCTTGCCATATTCGGTATGAACGAACCCGGTGTGGTCGAGATTGGTGTGCAGTTACTGCGCGTGCTCAGTCTCTCGGGTCTGTTCATCGCTGTGGCGTTGACGTACACCGGAGGCTTGCAGGGAACCGGCGACACGCGCAGTCCGCTCTACATCTCGATCGTCTCGCAGATCTTCGTGCCGCTGGGTATCTGTTTCGTCATTCAACAGACGAGCACGCTCGATCCGATCGATATCTGGATCGCGATTCTTGCGGGACACGCTACGCGCTGTTTGTTGAGTGTTGCGCGGTTCAAGCAGGGCCGGTGGCGCACAATCGCAGTAAACATCGAGTCCAAAAGTTAGCCGCTCGCTCGAACAGCAGTCTACTTTTTACTACCCAGGCTTTTCTTGAGAATCGCCACCAGGTCGACCACTTTTTGATCCGTCTCGGCCTCCGGTTCAACGCGCACTACGCTGCCACGTTTCTTTTCTTTCTTCTTCACCAGCTTTAACAGATCGTCAGTCTGCTTGTCGGCCAGCTTCGTCGGTGTGAACTGTTTCTTCGACTTGTTCGTGATGAGCTTTTCAAACTTGCGCACGGTGGCCGGCGGCGCCGCTTTCTTTTTCGGCAAGCCGACGTCTGCCGGCGAGCGAATCTCATCCGGAAAGCGCATCGTCTCCGCTCGCAAGATTCCCTTTTCCGAGAAGATCGCTACGAGGTATTCCTTGCCGCGCATGACAAACGTTGCGATCCCGGCGAGATCGTTCTTGTCCATCGTCTCGGCCAGCAGTTTGTAAGCTTTCTGGGAACCAGCGGCCGGTGTCAGGAAATAACCGCGTTCGAAATAGAGCGGCGGAATTGAATCAGCCGGAACGAACTGCGTCAGGTTGATGTCGCGCGTCTTCTCCGGTTCCAGGCGTTCTAACTCTTCATCGGTAACGGTGACGTATTTGTTTTTGTCGATCTCGTAGCCGCGAATCACCTCATCCGCATCGAGATCCTTTCCCGTCTTTTCGGCATAATACTTTCGCGCCAACGGCTGGCCGTCTGGTCCAAGCATGCGCAGGGACGCGCGATTCGCACGCGCCGCTGGAAACAGACTCACAGGCACACTAACCAGCCCGAACGTCAACGTTCCCGACCAAAACGGTCTGCCTCCGGCGTTCTCTTCTTCTTCCGGCTGTTGTTTGCGTTTGGTATTAGGCAGCGCGTTTCTCCGTCTTCAACGCAGCGATACTCTTCTCGAGCACGTTGCCGAGATCCGCGGTCTTCCGTTTGGTCTTCACTGCGCGCAACCGCGGCGCGTGACCTTTCGCCTTACGCTCGATGAACTCCATCACGCGTTTGCGATACTCGTCTTTGTAATCTTTTGGATTGAACTCGCCCTTGAGCATTTCAACGAGCTGCGTTGCCATGTTCAACTCTTTTTGCGTCGGCGCAGCGCCGGCAGGTTTTGTTAGCTGGTCCGCAAGAATCACTTCGTTCGCATCTCGCAACGTGAAAAGAAACAGGTAATCGTCCACCGGGCGCAGTCCGCCGGCGTAATACTTGCCACGCATCACCCACTGCGCGATGCCTTCACTCTTCTTGTTGTTGAGAGCTTCGACGAGCGCGAAATAATCTTTATCGGCGTCGTCTGGTCCAAGGTAGTAAGGCCGGTCGTACCATTGCTGGCTGATCTCAGTCTGAGGTACAAACTCGACGATCTCAATATCGCGCGACGGCGGCGGTGCTAACTTTTCGAGGTCCTCCTCCGTGAGTATCACGAATTTTCCAGGTTCGACCTGGTAACCCTTTTGTATCTCCTCGGACGGCACTTCTTCACCCGAATCGGGATCGACCATGTGTTGCTTCACGCGCGCTTTGTGCTTTTCGTCCAGAATGTGAAAGCGGACGGTCTTGTCTTCAACCGCCGAATAGAGTTTGACGGGAATCTTCGTGGTGCCAACCTTCAATTGACCCTTCCAGATCGCGCGCGCCGCCATTTAGCGTGACTCCTTTTTCGTGGAACGCGCCGTCTCGCAGCCATGACAGACTAATTCGACCGAGACGCCTTCCTGTACGCATATTGAACAGACGTTAGCATCACAATCGAGACAGTAAGAGCCTGTTTGATATGCGTACGACTGGTGACACGACGAACAGATTTCGGTGTCACCATCAAACCACCACGGCGCCGTTGCCGTTGTTTGCTGTTTAGCTCGTGCCAGTTCTCGTGCCCTCCGATGTTTATCCGACCTCGATACCGCGATTCAGCGCGATTCCTCTGGCCTTCATCACTACGTCGTCGTCAATAGTTTCAGAGCCATCGATAAACTGCTGAACCTGCTCGATGGATCGCCCGAGCGCCACCGCCAGCTGTTCGTTATCACCCTGAAATCCGCGATCGCGCAGCGCCGTGAGCATCCGTCTCGCTTCTTCCTGATCGGTCCCTTTATCGTCAACTTGCTGGTCGAGGGTCATGACACACTCCTGCCTTTGCTTCTGTTCTGTTCCACATCATAAAACTGCTTCCCTGGCGACTTAGCGCAAACAAAGTGCCAGAACTATTTAGGTTGTTCGCCGTTGCTTAAAGCTTGTGGGCCTTCTTGCTTTTTTGCTCTTTGCGGCTTAACTGCATTGTGGGTACCACCGTTACGCGTAGCAGTATTAGGCGCTTACGCGCCAAAGCTCACGCCTCGGAGTGATTGGCAGATTTACGGCGCTTCTCGCAACTTTCGCAACTGGTTTTGCCCCAGGGGCAGAAGGGTTCAGTTCTTCCATGGGAGGCGAACTTTCGCCGAGAACTGCCTGCTTGGAGTTGCGTCCCTTGTCGATACAAGGGACGAGAAGGATTACAGCAATAACTGTCACAGGCTTGCCAGACACTTCGTCGGTCGCCCCCCTAGCGTGCTGGCATCACCACGAAGCATAAACCTGGCGTATAATCCGCTCTCTTCGATCCACTCAAGTGGCACCAGTTGCCTTGCTTAACGCCAATGAGATGTTTCGGCTTTACTAACTTCAAGAACTTGCAACTATGCGGGAATACCAGTAGGTGGGGGTTTTGTCGTTTCCACTCGAGACAGCCGCTGGTTTGGTGTTCGTCCGTGTTTGGTTTCGTTGCCGGTACTGCGTCCATTCTCGGGTTATTTGGACCTCTTCGCGGTCCGGTGGCTGAATATAAAGCCCTACCAGCGGCAGAAACCAATTCAGATCAGTCTGTTCCAAGGCCAACAAGTCCACGAAGTCCGAGGGAATCGGCAACCCCAACAGTATCGCCAACGCTTGTCCCAAATCCTTTGTCTGCACAAGCCATTAACTCGTCATCGCGAAAAAGACAGTTAGCACAAAACGCGGAAACAGCTTTAGATCACATCAACCGGGCTCGCGCTTTACTCGGGCGCGAACAACTTGATGCCGCACTCGTCGAGTGTAACAAGGCCATAGCACTAGAACCGAAAAATCAGATTGCTATTGATCTCAAAAATTCAATTGAAAACTTTAAAAAACTCGAACAAAAAGAATGAACCAGTGAAACACTGAGGTATGCTGACTTTGAAATTACACTGAATTCGATATGAGATATTTGTTTATCATCCTCACCCTTTTGCTGCATCTACTTTTCCTGCCGGATGCAAGCCTGGCTCAAGTCAGTCCGAAGACTCAATCTCAGGGTTCTGAACAAACAACACAACTCTCACTTGATCAGATCAAGGAAAGAATCCGAATTCATGTCGCATCCACTAACGAAAAGAACAAGGCAGCCATAGATAAAGCAATCGCGACGGAGATTGGCAGAAGAGGCATTAGCTTTCAACTGGATTCAAAAACGCTGGACGAACTTCAGGCGCTTGGCGCCGGCCCAATGACAATTGAGTCTCTAAAAAACAAGCTACGATCCGTGGCGGAAACGAACGATCCTTGCCATCCGTTTAGCAAGATCATCGTGCTGGTAGCCAACTTTAAGAATCTCGATGACAAGGAGAGCGATAAAGCAGTTACCGAAACGATCTTGAGTCAATTAAGCGACGCTACCAGGAACTATTCGGACACAGAAATTCAAGCACTAAATGAGACGATAAGTCCACAACAAGGACGCGAGATCGCGATTTCCAAGGGCCGCGACAAGAAAGCGACGATTGTACTTTGGGGATGGTACAAGCAAATTGGCGGAAATATGATGCTTACCGCGCACTTTGAACCGGTCCAGGATATTCCACTCGATCTGAAAGCCTATCAAGAGTCAAGGGTATTCACGATACGGGAGATTGAGTCATTCACCATCCAGGTGCAGCTTTCGAAGGAAATGACCTATCTAACGCTGCTGACGATGGGCATGGCGCGATTACTCGCAGATGACTACGACGGCACGATTGAGCGCCTGTCCCATGCACTCGAACGTGGCAATGCGCCGAGCCAAATGGTGAAGAGTTCGCTTCTTTATGTTGTACGAGGCTCGGCGTATCTTCAAAAGGGGTACCTCAGCCCTGATTCGCGAAGATCGTTTGAGTTGGCAATCGCCGATTTCACAAAATCAACGCAACTCGACAATCAGGAACCGGCTGGCTACATGCTGTTAGCGCTCGCTTGCTTGAAAGCGCAGGAATTAGATAAGGCGTTCGAGGCTGCGAATAAGACAATCTCCCTCAATCCAGCGGGGTTCCAGCAGGCCATGGCGCATTATGTGCTAGCTGCGGTGAGCAGTTTCAGAGGTGAGGACAACAGGGCCCAACAGTATGCCGCTCGCGAAATTGAGTTCCTCGAATCGCTACCGCCATCGGAGGTCAAGTTCGCTCTGCTCTCCGATATATATTTGATTACTGACGACCTAATCCACGCGGCATCCAGCCTGGATGAGGCAGCAAAGCTTTCGACTTGTGGAGTTAGCAAAGTGGTCTACGCTCTACAGAGAGCGGCCATTTATGCGGAGGGCGGCGATCTGAACAAGGCAATCGAAGAATTCGACTCAAGCATTAGGATGCGCCCGGACTTTGCGAGGGCCTATTGGGCGCGCGGTAAGGCATATTTCGAGAAGAAGGATCATAAACGCGCTACTACCGACTACGACACCGCTATCAAGCTCGATCCTAAAGTTCCGGAATATTACGATGATAGAGGCGATGCGCGTCTCGCTTTGGGCCAATGGGAAGGCGCCATCTCAGACTACAAGAAAGCAACTGTGGTTGATCCGAAGTTTGCTCTTGGCTTCTATGATCTCGCCCGGGCCTACTCCCAAAAAAATCTTACCCAGGAGGCCATTGATAGCTTCACCCAATACATCGCGCTCGAGCCCGATGATTACGATGGTTATGAGGGCCGCTCTTCGTTATATGCGCAGATGGGAAAATCAGATCTTGCCATCGCGGACGCTAACCAAATGCTGCGCCTCAAACCAAGCGAGGCGGCGGCATATCAGTACCGAGCGGCATTTTACATGACTAAGGGAGACTTCGATCGTGCGATTGAGGATTGTACTGTTTACATCAAAGCAAGGCCGGGTGAGACATCGGGTTACGCGCTCCGTGCGATGGCTTATATGCAACGGGCAAAAATAGCCGAGGCAATAACTGACTACAACATGATCATCGCGCTTAAGCCAGATAATGCTTTTACGTATAAAGACCGTGGCACAGCTTATAAGGCTGCCGGCAAGGAAGACCTTGCTATCGCAGACTTCAAAAAGGTTGTTGAACTAACGAAGGATCCTAAGCTCAAGCAGACCGCTGAGTCGCAGCTTGAACTCATACGACTAGAACGCGAGAGACGGGCACTCGAGACGAAGCCGCCAGTCAAGCCCGATTGAAGAATTTCATTTCCACTCTATTTGCTCGCAGCGGTGTGGGGCTGCCGCGGACTTCTAAGTTTGCGAGCCTCTCTCGTGCTCAGTTTGAGCGCGCCCTCGATAGGCCATCTGACCACCCAGTCTTCTTCAATCGTGCTCCCCACAGTGGACAATCTTCGCAACTTTTACTTGACTACAACCACAGAAGTGCTCAATTTCTTCCAGCAGTTGTGAGACGCGCGCTACTCAGGTTTTCCACTGCTCATACTAAAGACAAAGCACATAAGAAGTATTGCCCTGCGGCAATCTTCATTTCATTTGCTAATTTCACCGGACAAATCATGTGCTACATATACTAAAGCGGACCCTGTTGACAGTGATATCCTACCGATGAAACAGACCCGATCTTTTCGGATGAGGCATATAGTATGCTTTGGTGGACCAAGCGACAGCTCAAATCAAACGATAGGAGAACGAGGCGGCGAGCACTGGCCAACTTGGGCGAATCCAGAAACGAACAGGCCATTGAATACCTCGTTAGCGCGCTTGACGACAACGACAGCGAAGTGCAGTGCGAGGCAATAACAGCACTGGGAAAGATAGGCGGCGAGCGCGCGATTAGTGCGCTGGTCGCCTCGATCAAACATGACTCTGGATCCGTACGTTACGAAGCGGCTAAGGTGTTGCGCCAGTTAGGGTGGACGCCCGAAAACGACGAACAGGCAGTGTTATTTGCCCTAATTGACCGAGGCACCAGCTTCGACCAAATGTTGCGCATGGGAAGCTCCGCGGTTTCGTCATTGGCTGCCGCACTAAAGATCAACGACTCACACTATCGTTCGAAAGTTCTGGACGTACTTGGACACATTCTTGGATCCTTGAAGAAGCCCCATTCGATCCCTGGAGACAGTGGAAGCTCAACTAAGCAGCAGCGCAAGCTCTTAATCAATAAGACTGAAATAGAAGCTTACGAGAAGCTCGTCGACGTAGTTATCGGTCCTCTTTCAGACGCGCTTGCTGATGGCAGCCCGAGAGTTCGCCGTCGCGCCGTCGAGGTATTGAGTGTTCTGGACGATGCCCGCATCGCTGTATTGCTTACGGCTGCACTAAGCGATGAGGATGAGACTGTTAGAACTGCAGCCGGTCGCGTTATCGGAAAATCAGTTAGTTTGCCAGTTGACCGACTTGTTACGGATAGCAAGGCGATTGCTGCTATTGTCGAAGCCAGTAGCCGAAACGATTTACTAGATGACACGTTGCTCAATGCCGCAGTTGAGGAGTTACAGCAAGAGGGCGCCAACGCAACCAGGAGTTTGGCTGCCTTGATCGAAGAGATGCTCGCTTGCCGAACAGCTCGGATCAGAGTTGCTTTGTGGGCAGCATCGAAAGCGGTCGTAACGGCTGAACTAGTCGGTGCATTGCGCGAGGTAATTTCGGCGCCGGCATTGGCAGAACAGCCAACAGTGTTGCGATTTGACCCCGAGATTATAGGTGACAATCGCGTCGGGTGGACCGATGGTACAGCTCGAGATGTTAGACGACTTGCCGAGGATGCACTGAACAGAACTTAGGAGAGTCTGACTGCGAGAGGGACTTAATAATGAGAATTTGTGCTGTTCGCCCAATTAAGCTGCTTGTCTGTATATTCCTGAAGGTGAGGATTAAGGCGTCCGAGACGGACCCAATCCCACTTAAAAATGATTTGGAGTAATTCTAATCCTCGCTTGGTTACTACTCAGGCCGCGCACAGTGATTTTCACCAACACCGCAGAGGAGTACAGATATTAGGATGAAACAGCGAACGCCGTTGTGTCCCAGCGCAGCGAGGATTTTTAGCATTAACATTGTGAGAAAACTCCAATCGTGAGTGCGTAGATGCTAACACCAGGTGTGTTCCATGTCACTAATTTCAGTCGCAGAAAATTGGTGAGAAGTTCGAAGGAGAAGATTTTAAAAGAAAGGCCGTGGATACCTCGTCGGAATCCCTGCCGAAACTTTGCAAAGTTGGGGTACGCCGGCTGCCGGCGATTACCGCCAACAGCGATTAGTGCGAGGAAAATTGATGCAGATGATTCGGTTGATCAATCCTCCTCCCGGAAAGTCTGTCATAACAATCCCGATGCGTCTTGTATAGTAGCCTTTACGAATGCCTCCATAAACGAGAGTGTTGGTACCTTCGAAGAAGATGCAGCGTATATTAATATCGCAGACAAGGCGCGGGAAGTCTGGCCACAAAGTTGGGTTGGGATTGGCGCGGAAAGCTGTTGACATGCGATCCGACGATGTGCTCGCGCGGATGTGACCGCTTACCACGAAATAGGGGAAGGGCCGGCCAAGACTGCTAAGGCCTTTACTAGATCCGCTTAGATAGTTCATATATTTGATGGCGTTGTTTTCCGGAGTATCAATGTTATTCGCATCCTCAAGATGCTTCTTAACCTTCTCCCATTTATTATATAAATCCGCGTCCCCATCCAGTTGAAACTCATCCTGGATCTTAAATGAGTTGTAACAAAGGCCGAATTCTGCTTTGGAGGAGGAATCGCTGCATTGCCAGCGGGCGAAATCTTGCAGGATAACTATCTTACCTCGCAGTTCACCCAGCGTTGGATTCTGAGACGTCTCGGGTGTCTTTGGGACATTCCACATAAAGCGCTTGTATTTGTCGTTGTCCCAATATGACTCGCGAAAGATCCTTTCAAAATCCCTGGGGTTATTTGTATTTTCCTCTTTGACTCGCATCAATACGGTTTCACCGCGATGATTGCTCAAGAACTTCACGACCATATCTAAGACATCGTCAAAGTTCGCGTGCTGATAAATGTTGCCATGATAAATTTTGAAGCTGTTTCCAGTGATGGCGCAGCGGATATCAAGAACTCTAATGCCTGACTCCAACTGGAGATTAAGAGGCATACTCTGTGTCACGATGTGGTCCCTGGTGATTCCTCTGAGTAGTCCTCCTTTTGCATGCAATGCCATGGTGTCGTGAGTGCCTGGAAGTGATAACTCGCTGAGGCGAAGCTCATCTTTAAGTGCAGTCATCCAAAGGGGATTATTAGTCGTCCGCCACCAGTCATGCGAGTAGCTGTGATGGCGATGAGCCTGTGATACCTCTGTAAACGAGAAAATGAGAATCAGACTAATGAGCGAGACTTTCAAGCGGGACTTAAGAGTAGCTGGCATACACACCTCGACACGTGACGACTATAAAGAAGTAGCCGCAAGTTATGTGTTCACGAGAGTGTGGATCCCTCCCATGAGCAAGAGAACGCAAATTAAACCGGTGGTTCGCGAGGTGTGGACCGAGACTTAAAGCGAGGGCACTCTACTCGGGCTAAACCTGAATGTCAATCTCATTTCGAGTGGGGTTTTTACGTGAGGCAACAGGTACTAAGGCCATACGCTGAAAGGCCACCTTCGCAGGTGGCCTCTTTCATTATTTTTACTATGATTTCTGGCTCCGCAGGTAGGACTCGAACCTACAACCCTTCGGTTAACAGCCGAATGCTCTGCCATTGAGCTACTGCGGAATAAGCGCCCTCACGTAGTTCTTCCAAACTACATGCAGGGCGCGAAGGCGTTTTATAACAAATGAGTTTGGGAGCGTCAACCGCCGCTGGCACTCCAGAAGTAAACCCGTACGTCGCGCGCAAGTAGAACTCGCACACTGACGCAAAACTAAACTCACACGTCACGCAAACTTGCGCTTGCCGAAAATCTGCGAGAATATCTCACGCCCCGTTATACTCGCAGTACCGGTCCAAATTCACGGGCAAAATCGATATTCACCACCGACATCGAGTTCCAAAGAATCCTGGTTCAACGGCAGAAAGGTCCCCATGCAACGACGCACAACATCGTGGTACAGCCCCAACTTAAACATGGAAATGCCCCTCGTTTCCTACGGACACGCCGGACCGCCGCTGTTAATGTTTCCTACTGCCGCTGCCGACTATCTCGAATATGAACGGTTCTACCTCGTCGATTCAATCAAAGAGTTTCTCGACTCCGGCAAGCTGCGCGCTTATTCAATCAACAGCGTCAATCGCTACAGCTTGCTCAACGAAGAGATGCCACCGCATCTCAAAGCCGAACTACTCACACGCTACGATCGCTATATAGTTGACGAGGTGTTACCGCTGATTCGCAACGAGTGTGGCGATGGCGAGGGGCGTCCGATAACCACCGGCGCAAGTCTCGGAGCGTTTCTCTCCGCCAACAGCTACTTCAAACATCCCGATGTATTTCGCGGCGTGATTGCGATGAGTGGCAGTTACGACGTGCGCTCCTATTTAAAGAACTATTACGACGACAACGTCTACTTCAACAACCCGGTCGATTATCTTTCCAACCTCAACGACGCCCATTACCTGCCATTGCTGCAAAAGGCCGACGCGATTGTGATCATGACTGGTCAGGGCAACTATGAAGCTCCGGAACGCAGTCGTGCGCTTTCAGATATTCTGCACTCGAAAGGCATTCCGCACATGTTGGACGTTTGGGGACCAGACGTCGATCACGACTGGCCGTGGTGGCGCAAGATGCTGCCGTACGCGTTAGGTAGGTTGCTCAGTTAGCACCCGGCCGAAGCCGGGTGCGATCAAAGACGGATTTTTAACAGGAACAGCGCTGAAACTTTCGACTGTTCACCCGTCGCCTTTCTTTCCTTTCTTCTTTGCCGGTTCGGCTTCGCGTGGACGCGTTGCGGGCGGTGGAGGCGTGTCAACCTTCGGCGTTGTGACTTCCTGTTTCGGTTGTGGATTTGCCGGCGCCGTGTCATCCGCTTTGGGCGGCGGCGGTAGAGTCATTTGTTCGAGTTTGGGTTCCGTGGTCCCGGCAGGTAAGGTGCCTTCTTCGTCGGTCTCCTCTGCTTCGGCTGCCAGTGCGGCGCGTTCGGCAGCGAGTTCTCTTTGACGCTGGCGGAAGAGTTCTCTCATGTCTTCCGGCATTTCTGGCGCCTTCGGAAACTCTTCCTTCTCCTTGTCTTTCAGAAACGTCTTCATGAAGTCGACGAACATGGGCAACGCGCCTTTGCCGCCGGTCATGTCGTTGCCGAGTGGTTTTTTCTTTCCGGGATAACCCATCCACACGCCGGTGACGTAAGTTGGCGTGTAGCCGATAAACCAAACGTCGGTGTGATCGTTGACCGTGCCGGTCTTTCCCGCAACCGGGTGCGGAAGTGAACTTGCCGCGGTTGCGGTGCCACCCGTGACTACGCCGCGCATCATTCCTACCATCGTTAACGCAACGTACTCGTTCATCACTTTGTACGTCGTTTTTTCCCACTCCTCGAGCGTCGCACCATCGCGATCGAGCACCTTGCGAATCAAGTGTGGTTCAACACGGATGCCTTTGTTCGGGAAGACTGAATACGCCGACACCATTTGATCGAGCGGGACTTCCGTGGCGCCGAGTGCCGACGGCAGATACGGAGACATCGGCACTTTGATACCAAAGCGCCGCACCATCTGCGCGCCCGTTTGAATGCCGACGGTTTGCAGTAGGTGAACTGCCTGAATATTCATCGACTTCGCGAGTGCTGTCTTCATCGGCAGATCGCCCGAACCGAGCGAACCGTCGTAGTTGTGCGGCTGCCAGTCACCGATCTTGATCGGTGCTCCGCTCACAGGCGTCTCGGGAGACATGCCCCACTCGACCGCTGCCGTGTAGATGAACGGCTTGAACGCCGAACCGGTTTGCCGATAAGCCTGGGTCGCGTTGTTGAATTTGTTGGTGTAGAAGTCGTACCCGCCAACCATCGTCACGATCTCGCCGGTCTTGGCGTTGAGCGTCATCATAGCGCCCTGCACAGCGGGAACCTGCGAAAGCTCGACTGTCAAACGGCGATTCTTCTCGTCGACTTCCTTGATCTCAAACTCAGCGAGATGTCCGTTCTTGAACTCGTCTTTCGGTTGGCGTTTGCCCCAACCCATGTCGGCTGCGGTCAACGTCGCGGTGAAATTGCCGAAGCGCACTGTTGCTTCGTTGCGCGCGCGATCGACTTTCATGATTAGGCCCATCAAGTGGCGGCCCTCTTCGTAGTCGTTGCCGTACCAGTCGGGATGCTTGTAATTGTTGAGTTCGGTTGTCGATGCAGGACCTTCGCCGTTGTTGACGGTCGTTGGAATCATCGTGTAGTTCGAACGCCAGCTCGTGTGCGTGCGATCGTAACCACGGAGACCGGCGCGAAGAACTTCGTAAGCACGCTTCTGCGCTTCGACGTTGATCGTCGTGTAGACCGCAAGACCGCCCTGGGCCACACGCGTTGTGTACTTGTCTTCGAGTTCCTGGCGAATGTACTCAACCGGATAATCAAAAGGAGATGACTTCCGTTGTGACTGGTAGTAAGCGGTGTCTGCAAGTTGGATGGGTTTCGCCTTTGCGGCGTCGGCGTCGGCCTGGGTGACGAAGCCGTTTTTCGCCATCAGGTCGAGCACGAGATCGCGACGTTCTTTGGCTTTTGCCGGGTTCGACGTTGGCGAGTAATCGCTTGGCGCTTTTGGCACGCCCGCGAGCAACGCTGCTTCCGCCAGGGTCAGATCTTTAGCCTGTTTGCCGAAGTAGGTTTCCGCGCCTGCTTCCATGCCGTAAGCATTCGCGCCCAGGAACATGTGGTTGACGTACAACTCCAGGATCTGGTTCTTGGTGTAGTAGCGTTCGATTTGAAGCGCGAGTACCCACTCGTTAACTTTGCGCGTGTAAGTCTGTTCTTTTGAGAGAAAAAGATTCTTCGTGAGTTGCTGTGTGAGTGTGGAACCGCCTTCGAGCTTGTCAGTCGTCAGGTTCTTCCATGCGGCGCCCATGATGCGAATGGGATCGATGCCGATGTGGTCGTAAAAGCGAACGTCTTCGACCGCGAGAATTGCGTTCCTTAGCACCGGAGGAATCTCTTCGTACTTCAGCGGAATTCTTTTTTCGAGCGCAAACTCACCGATCACTGTTTCGCCGTCGTCGGCGTAGACGCGAGTGACCACGCTGGGGCGATACGTCGCCAAAGCAGCGACTTCGGTTGCCGCGCGGGAGTAGTTCAGTTCATACGCCGCGATGATGCCGGTTAGTCCGCCGGCGGCGAGCGCCAGCAGCAGCACGGCCGGCAGCCAGAGCCTTGAAAGCAGGTGCCTGCGTTGTTCGGGTGGCGTATTGATAATCGCTGTGGGCGAGTATTTAGAACGATTTACAGCCATAAATATGATTTCCCCCGGCGACAACTTGCCTCTGTTCCGTGCGTTGTGACAACGTGGCTAGCCACAGGAGAGCCGGAAAGTATAGCGCATAAAGCTTTACGTCATTAAATCCGCATTCAAATCAAGGGGCAACTCTAAAGCCTCCCTTTGCGTCTTTGCATCCTGCGGGCGATAATGACCGTGCTTCGCCATGGGGGCGACAGGCTTCGACAGGAACCTGAACGATCGTCGCGATGCATGCCGGGCTCCCTTATGCAGCTCGTTAAAACGCGTAGGGAAACACAACTGCCAATAACAATGAATTGGCTCTCGCTGCCTAATTAGCACCGAGCGTCTCGCCGCAAGTTGCTCATGCGCGCGGAGTGAGATGTCACTTAAATGAGCTGGCCCGCTGCTTCGGTCCGTGGCAGTGGGCGAGAACAAAGCCGGACTAGCTCTTGTCGAGGTCTTGTCGCTTCACTGACTCGACGTTGAGCGAATTTTTGTCAGGTTCGCCTGGCAAGAAAGAGAAGCGACTAAGCATGTAGAGTCCTTCGGGGTTGGTTTTTGGATCCGAGTTCAACTCTCGGCGCCTCCACCATAATAATTGCAGGAGTCCTCACTCCTTAGCGACAAGGAAAAGCTCATGAGCACGACAACGCACTTGATGACCGCGGACGAGCTATTCAACTTACCAGACGACTCACTTCGTCACGAATTAATTAAAGGAGAACTCCTCACGATGTCTCCAGCCGGTTTCAAACATGACGTAATAGGCACAACTCTTGCGGCATTGCTTTTCAACCACGTGCGAGCAAACAACCTGGGTATTGTAGTTAGCGGAGATACAGGATTTAAGCTCGAAAGCGATCCCGACACGGTGCTTGCTCCGGATGGTGCTTTCATCGCACGCGAACGCGTTGGCGTTATTTCGGAGGGCTTCCGGTCTGGTCCTCCAGATCTCGCAATCGAGGTCCGTTCACCGAGCGATCGGCGCCCAGCGGTGGAGCGGAAAGCCGCTTTGTGGTTATCTCTAGGCGCCAAGTCCGTCTGGCTGGTAGAGCCGCGGCAAAGAACCGTTGAAGTCGTTCGGGCCGACGGTCTAAGAAAGCTCTTCCACGAATTTGATGAACTCGTCGACGACACGGTTCCCGGGTTTCGCGTCGCAGTTTCTGAAATCTTCAATTAGCCCATTTGGATCGCAACCTACCAATCGGGATCTTCGATAGCGGCGTCGGCGGTTTGACTGTCTATCGTGCTTTGCACGAACGACTGCCGAATGAACGATTCGTCTATCTCGGTGACACCGCACGCGTTCCTTACGGAACGAAATCTCTGGCGACAGTCGAACGATATGCGGTCGAGAATTCGAAGTTTCTCGAAGCGCATGGAATAAAGTTACTTGTCGTGGCGTGCAATACCGCGTCGGCCTTGGCGTTGCCGGCGATTCGCAACGCGATCAAAGTGCCTGTAATAGGCGTTATCGAGCCGGGTTCGCGTGCGGCAGTCGAAGTAGCCCACGGAGAAAACATCGGCGTGATTGCGACTGAAGCGACAATTAATAGCGGGGCTTATGCCAACGCGATTGCCGCGCGGCGCGACGGCGGTGAAGTGATCGAACGAGCTTGTCCACTCTTTGTTCCGCTGGCGGAAGAAGGTTGGGCAAACACTGAGGTGGCTCGGATCGTGGCGAAAGAGTATCTGAGTGACTTTAGTAAAACGACAATTGCCGCGCTCGTACTCGGCTGCACTCACTATCCAATACTAAAAGACGTCATTAATGAAACCGTAGGAGAGAAGATCACGTTGATAGATTCCGGCGCGGCCACTGCTGCCGATGTCGAGTCATTACTGGAAAAATCCGCGTTAACACACGACGAACCGATCGGCTTTTACCAGGAACGCCGCCTCTGTGACGACCTCGATCATTTTTATGTCACCGACGCAGCCGAAAGGTTTGCTAAAGTAGCTGAAAGGTTCTTAGGATCGGCTCCGTCAATTCTTGAGGCCGTGGAAATTTGGGGACATGATGAGCTTCGCACGCACTGATGGCCGCGCCCATGATCAATTGCGGCCGGTGCAAATAACTCCGGGCTTCCTGTCTTATGCCGAAGGCTCGGTATTGATTGAGATGGGAAGCACTCGCGTCGCTTGTGCCGCTTCACTCGAAGATCGCGTGCCGCCCTTCCTCCGCAATTCCGGACAGGGCTGGCTTACCGCCGAGTACGCGATGTTGCCGCGTTCAACGCAAACGCGGACTGCACGCGAAACCGGACGTGGCGGTCCATCCGGCCGCACGCACGAGATTCAGCGACTGATCGGCAGAAGTTTGCGCGCCGTCGCCGACATGAAAGCACTTGGCGAACGCACGTTGACGATCGATTGTGACGTTTTGCAGGCCGACGGCGGCACACGCACCGCCGCGATCACCGGCGCTTATGTCGCCTTCGCTCTCGCCAGCAATCATTTGCTGAAGATGGGGAAAATCACGCGGCCGTTAACGACGCATCAGGTCGCCGCTATCAGCGTCGGCATCGTCGGTAAGGCGCCGCTTCTCGATTTGAAATACGACGAAGATTCGCGCGCGGAAGTCGACATGAACGTGGTCTGCACCAGCGACGGGCGGTTCATCGAGCTCCAGGGTACCGCCGAACGCGAACCGTTCAGCCGTGCACAAATGGACGAACTGTTAGCACTGGCAACGCACGGCATCGAGCAGTTGATTGGCCTCCAGCAGTCGGTTATTGCGGCAGCGGCGAACGGCAAGGCTGTTTAGGGCATCCGAAGGAGTTGATATGAAACGGATTTTGATGTTCAGTTTGGTGTTGATAAGTTTATTGGCGCAGGCGGTGACTGCTCAACAAGCCTACACGCACGATAAAGTCGAGTACACGTTTGATATTCCTTCCGCGACATGGCGTGCGATTCTCGAACCGGACGCTGCTCACGAAAATCCCGAATTTGTCTACGGCGATCGACTCGACGGCTACCTGACCATTCGCAAAGAAGTGGTTGAAGCCGGCGTGACTCCCGCCGAACTTGCGCGACGCGATCAGGACTTGAAACTCCGCTTCCTGCCCGGCTTTGTTGAGGGCAAACAAGAAAATTTCAACGGACGCCTCGACGGCGTCACGATCTCTTACGAATACGTACGCACTGGAAAGACGATGCTCGGCCGCACCTACTATTTGCAGGCGGACAATCGGACCATCTACGCGCTGCGTTTCACCGGTTTGCGCGACAAGTTGAGCCGGATTCGCAATCAGACAGATCTAATCGCCCGCACCTTCAAACTCAAATAGTGAAGCTGCAACTCGCCCGCGGATTAGCTATCAAGCCTTCGGGTATTCACGGCAAAGGCTGCTTCGCGACACTATCTTTCAAAAAACGACACAAGATCGCCGAGTACACCGGCGAGAAGATCTCAAACGCCGAGGCGCGTCGGCGTGCTCATCGACGAATGCTCAGGATTTGTGAGGTTAACAATCGCTGGAGTTTGGACGGCAGCCGTGGCGGAAACGGCACTCACTACATCAATCACTCCTGCACTCCGAATGCGTTTATGCAGATACTGCACAACCACATTCTCTTTCGCGCACTGCGGGACATCGAAGCCGGCGAAGAGATAACGATCGATTACGAACAGACGCTGCATTCAGACGACAAACGATGTGTTTGTGGCTCCAGCGAATGCCGCGGAACGATCAATCGCTAACCTCAGAATCTGTGTAATTTGTGGATTACAATCGCGGCAACGTAAAACTGAACTTCGATCCACGCCCTTCTTCAGAATCCAATTCCACCTGTCCGCCGTGCTGCTCGACAACTTCGCGCACGAACGACAAACCCAGTCCAGTCGACTCTTCGTCTTTCTCCTGCCCTTCGCGAACAACGCGATAGAACTTGTCCCAAACACGCTCTCGTGATTCAGCGGGAATTCCGTAACCGCGATCTTCCACACAGACGCGCACCGTCTCGGCTTCAAGCGCCGTCGTGACAGTCACAGTTGTACGTTCCGGACTGTATTTGATCGCATTGTGGACCAGGTTTTTTACCGCCTGCGTAATTAAACTCTTATCAGCGGCAACTGGCGGAATGCGATGCGCCGGTTGTTCTATCAGGCGAATGCGTTTCTTCTTGGCGACCGGCTGTAGCGAGGCGATAGTGTCGCGCACAACTTCATCCAGCCGCAGCGGAATCTTCAACACTTCCTGCTTGTCGCTGCGTTGCAACTGCGTCACCGAAAGGAATGTATTGATCATGCGCGACATGCGCTGCGACTCATTCGCGATGATCGAAACAAATTCACGCGCCTGTGGCGGAATGCTCTCGTCATTGGTCAGCAATTCGGCGAAACCGTTAATGCTCGTCAGCGGCGTGCGCAGTTCGTGCGACATTAGCGAAATCATGTCGCTCTTTAGTTTTTCAAGCTCTTTCGTTTGGCTGAGGTCTTCGACGTAAACAGCGATGCCGATCGGTTCACCAGTGGCGGCCTCCTGCTGATCGCGCAACAGCGAGATGCGCAATTTGAGAGTCTGGTCTTTTTGATCGAAGTCGAGTTCGCCCTCGTAATCGATTCCCGTTTGCAAGACGCGACGCACGGCGATTTCAGGCTCGTCGAAGATACCGGTGCGAAAGTTGTTGAGCAGCCCGATGAGGTCCAACTGTTGTGCGCGCTCCGGCGTGAGTCCCGCGTAACGGAGAATTGTCGGATTCGTCAGTGCGAGCGTGCCATCGAGGTAGGCGATCGCAACGCCGTCAGTAATGTGGGCCAGTGCCTTTGCTTCACAGCGCTGTTCGACAGTGATCGCTTTGAGCACGTTCAGGGCAGCGAGTTTGCGGAGACTGCCTCGCTGCGAGAAGTAGCTGAATGATTTACTGCGCGTAGAGTTTTTGGCGAAGCTTTCCCGTTTGAGATTACGTGCGAATTGCGAGGCGACGGCTTCGAGTAACAATTTGTCGTCTTCGTCGAGTTGTGCTGCCGGACGGATCAGGAGCGCTCCCGCGGTCTCACGCTCGTGGAGAAGCGGAACAGCAACGGTCAAGTGTTTTGATTCGCCAACTGTTTGACTGACCAACTTCCCGCTGACTGCCGCTTTTTCGCAAAGACTGACACCTTCGCGCCATACCGAATTGCGGCTCGCATCCAGCGGCTGCTGCGTCGCTCCCTTAAAACGCGCCACCGCCTCGAATAAATCCGACTCATCAACCTGAAAAACAATCGCCTCTTTCAACGGCAGAAATGTGTTGAGCAGTTTCAGCCCGCTCATTAGTCGTTGGTGAGCGCCTGGTCCAGAATCCGCGGAAGTGATCGGCGGGCTGAAGAGTGTGTTGAGTAACTGCCGGTCGAGTTGCCACAATCGATTGACCTGGACGAGTAGCAGTGCGAGCGCGCCACTAAACACGAGCGGTGTGCTCGGAAGCTCGATGCCGAAGAAGTGCGAAACAAACAGACTGGCGCCGCACATTGCTGCGACACTGATAAGCAGGTAGGGCCACGAACGACGCAATCCGAAACCATTGAGTATGAGACCGAGTGCAACCGGGCATACTGCGAGAACGATCGCGGAGAGGGGTACTGGACCAAGCAGCAGTTCAACCGTCTCGGGAGGAGTCAGGATTTGCGCCTGGTAGAGAATTTCGGGCACAACACCGAAGCGCCAGCCGAAATAGCCCGCGAGACCCGCGAAAAGGCCGAGTGCGGTGCAAGAGACAGAGGTCGTAATGGTTCTTGAGCGGATCAAGCAGGAACTAAGGGGCCAGGAGCTAGAGGCGCGCCTGGAAGGCGTCAAGATTGTGGCCGGCTCGCTAAGTCTTTAAGCCGCGGGCGAATTATACAATGCTTGCCATTGTTTAATCTACGGGTAAGTTGAACCCCTCTAGAGGTGCTTTAGTGCGGCGATAAGGGCAGGAAAGTCGTCTGTCGGCACGGTGCGGAGGTCGAGTAGGACTTTGTTTTCCGCAATCCGAGCAATCACGGCGGGCGAAGAGGTACGCAGTTGTTGCTCCAATTCGGTGGGGGATTTCCGCGGATGGGTGAGCGCGATGAGCAAGGATTTGATCGTTGAAGTAGGCGCCGCGCCGCCGCCAATAGCCGACTCGCCGGGTTCAAGCGCGAGATTGAGATCGGTAGGATCGAGC
>Ga0196977_1000436_pt1 | contig 21904 bp, 21 predicted proteins | sample S3v_1013CmetaG_FD_148634 | JGI IMG/M metagenome (GOLD analysis project Ga0196977, IMG submission 148634) | Soil microbial communities from Anza Borrego desert, Southern California, United States - S3+v_10-13C | ecosystem: Environmental > Terrestrial > Soil > Desert | place: USA: California...
GCCTCACCCAGCTTTCTGCGCAGATTCATCACGTGCACGTCGACAGTCCGATCCAGGCCGTCGTACTCCTCGCCGAGCGCGCGCTCGACGAGCTCCTGCCGCGTGAACGTGCGCCCGCCGGCACGCGCCAGTGTGTCGAGCAAGCGATACTCCGTCGGGGTTACGGCGACCGGTGTCTCGCCCACGCGCACTTCGCGGCGCGTGCGATCGAGTGTGATGCCGCCGGCCACGATGACATCCTCATCCGCTGCGCGGCGCAACACCGCCCGAATCCGCGCCATCAGCTCGCGTGGACTGAATGGTTTCGTGACGTAGTCGTCGGCGCCGAGGTCGAGTCCGGTGAGCTTGTCTTCTTCGGTGGAGCGAGCCGTGACCATGATGATCGCGGCGTCGCCGCTCTCCCGCAGAACGCGGCAGACCTCGAGGCCGTCGACCCGCGGCAGCATCAGATCGAGGACGACCAGATGCGGATCGCGCTCGCGTGCGAGGCGCAACGCTTCCTCCCCGTCGCCGGCCGTGGCGACGTCGTAACCCTCGCGCTGCAGGTACAACGCAACGGTCGAGCGCGTCTTGGGATCGTCCTCCACGAGGAGAATGCGGCGGCGCACCCGCGGATCGTAGCTGGTCGGTGTGAAGGAGTGATGAAGGCGGCCCGGCTGGCTGATATTATCCGCCGCCTATGGACATCGCGATCCGCAAGGCGGGAGACGTAACGATCATCGATTTCAAGGGGCGTCTCGCCATCGGCGTGAGCGACACCATCCTTCCAAGGGTCATCGGCGAAGTCCTCGGCGACGGCGCCACGAAGATTCTCCTCAACCTCTCGGACATGGATTACATCGACAGCAACGGCCTTGGCGAACTGGTACAGGTCTACCGCGAGTCGCAGCGCAGAGGCGCGTCGCTGCGCCTCCTCAAACCGCAGGACCGCGTGACGAAGACGCTGCGCCTCACGAATCTGCTGCCGATGTTCTCGGTGTACGAGAGTGAAGCGGAAGCATTGAAGGCGTTCGGGTCGTAGGCCTTTCGGTTGCGATCTGGAGCGAGCGTCTTTACTCGCCGCTGGCGACCCGTGTTCCTCGCGCGCGATCCGGCATCACCGCACGCGCAGGATCCGATTCGGCGCCGCGCAGTTTGCGGAACAGCGCCCAATAAACGCTGATCGAGCGCTCCAGCACCCACAGTGGCGCGTACAGGCACGCGCGCAGCGGAAAGTACGGGCTCGCGCCGGAGCGTCCGCGGAGCGCGAGTCCCATCGACGAGAAGACGATCATCCCCGCGTAGATGCCGGCGAGGCGCGGCCCGCCGAGAGTGCCGAGGAGGAGGAGAAGAGGGACGAGAGAAAAGAAGAAAAGCGACTTGATCGGCAACGCGAAATCGAACCGCGCGGCGCGCGGTCGTTGCTCGATCCAGTCATCGAGCGCGCCAGGCTCGCGGCGCACGAAGACGTCCGAAGCGGCAAAGACATCGGCGCCGGCAGCGGCGAGACGCGCGGTTGGATCATCGATCATTTCCCCGATGCTGAGCGTGCGCAGATTGCGCAGGGCGCTGCGGCGGAATCCGAACGTCGCGCCATGATCGGGCTGCGGCTCGATACCGCGATGCACGAGAATCCGTCCCGCCTCGATGCTCCCCCACCACGGCAGCGGATCGAGGTAATCCTGCGGCTCCACCGCTTCGTGCAACTCGAGCAGATCGCACATCTGGGCGATCGCTTCGGGCGTGTAGCGCACGTCTTCCGTGGCCACCATCACTTTCTCGCACAACGCGACTGCGCACGCGGCGCGCACGCGGTCGAGGGAACCGGCCGGCGAACGATGCTCGGCGCGCACCGGGATGTGACGCGCAACCCAACGCAAGGTGCGGCTGTTGAGCTCGAACACCATCTTCGTGGAAGGATCGAGCACAGCCACATCGCAACCGGAAACCGTGAGCGTCGAGAGGTAGCTTGCGAGCTCGCGCAGATCGCGCGTCGGCGTGGCGGCGTTCTCCACGATGACCACGTAACTGCAGCGGCAATCGCGGGTGGTTCTGGTTCGCATCGCGATGGCGATCCAGAGCGAGGCGCGTGCCATCGCCGCGCTGGCACCTCACTTGTAATTCAGCACAAATTCATGCGTATCTGGCCCGGTAAACCCTATCCCCTCGGCGCCACGTGGGACGGCGTCGGCACCAACTTCTCGCTCTTTTCCGAAGTCGCAGAACGTGTTGAGCTTTGTCTCTTCGACGCGAACGGAAAGGAGTCCACGGTCGATCTTCCCGAGAGCACCGCCTTCATCTTTCACGGCTACCTGCCGAACATCGCACCCGGCCAGCGTTACGGATTTCGCGTACACGGACCGTGGGAGCCGGAGAACGGACATCGCTGCAATCCGAGCAAGCTCCTGCTCGATCCGTATGGCAAGGCGGTCGACGGACAGGTGCAGTGGGACGAAGCAGTGTTTCCGTATCGTTTCGGCGAACACGACACGTCACGCAACGACGCGGACAGCGCGCCGCTCATGCCGAAGTCGGTGGTGATCAATCCGTACTTCGACTGGGGCGCGGACCGCCGTCCGAACACGCCGTGGCATCAGACGATCATCTACGAGACGCACGTCAAGGGATTCACGAAACGCCATCCCGGCATTCCGGAAAATCTGCGCGGCACGTATGCCGGCATGGCCCATCCGGCGGCGATTCGCTATCTCAAACAACTCGGCGTCACCGCGGTGGAAGTGCTGCCCGTGCACCAGTTCATTCACTCGAAGGACCTCCTCGACAAAGGACTGCGCAACTATTGGGGTTACGACTCGATCTCGTTCCTCGCGCCGCACAACGAATACGCGGCCAGCGGACAGACCGGGCAGCAGGTCACCGAGTTCAAGCAGATGGTGAAGGCGCTGCACGAGCAGGGCATCGAAGTGATCCTCGACGTCGTGTACAACCATACGGCCGAGGGGAATCATCTGGGGCCGATCTTGTCGATGAAAGGCATCGACAACAGCGCGTACTACCGCACCATGGCCGATCAGCCGCGGTACTACATGGATTACACCGGCACGGGCAACAGCCTGAACATGCGGCATCCGCACGTGCTGCAGTTGATCATGGACTCGCTGCGGTACTGGCTGCTGGAGATGCACGTCGACGGATTCCGCTTCGACCTCGCGGCCACGCTCGCGCGCGAGCTGCACGACGTCGACCGCCTCTCCGCATTCTTCGACGTCATCCAGCAGGATCCGTTCATCTCACAGGTGAAGCTCATCGCCGAGCCGTGGGACGTCGGCGAAGGCGGATATCAGGTCGGCAATTTTCCTTCGCTGTGGTCGGAGTGGAACGGCAAGTATCGTGACGTGGTGCGCGACTACTGGCGCGGCACGGACCAGACGCTCGACGATTTCGCGACGCGACTGACCGGCAGTTCCGACCTGTACGCGGCGAATGGACGGCGCCCGTACGCGAGCATCAACTTCATCACCGCACATGACGGCTTCACGCTGCGCGACCTCGTGTCGTACAACGAGAAACACAACGAGGCGAACAAAGAGGACAACAAGGATGGCGCCGACGACAACCGCTCGTGGAACGGCGGCGCGGAAGGCCCGACGGACGATCCGCAGATCAACGATCTGCGCGCGCGGCAGCAGCGCAACTTCCTGACGACGCTCTTTCTGTCGCAGGGCGTCCCGATGATCCTCGGCGGCGACGAGTTCGGCCGCACGCAGCAAGGCAACAACAACGGCTACGCTCAGGACAACGAGATCTCCTGGTTCGACTGGGAGCACATGGACGACGGACTGCGCGTGTTCGTTGCACGCCTCATTCAGTTCCGCAAGGACCATCCTGTCTTTCAGCGCCGCCGGTGGTTCCACGGCCGCAAGGTGCGCGGTACGGGCGTCAGCGACATCGGCTGGTTCAAACCGGACGGCGAAGAGATGGCGGAGAAGGACTGGCAGGGAAGCTTCGCGCGGACGATCGGTGTGTTCCTCAACGGCAAGGGCATTCCGACGCCGGACCATCGCGGCGAGCCGATCGTCGACGACAGCTTTTACATCCTGTTCAACGCGCATCACGAACTGATGACGTTCAAGCTGCCGACCTGCCCGTGGGGCGATACGTGGGAGAAGGTCATCGACACGAACGAGCCCGTGCCTGACATGCGCGAGCACAAGTTGCTGAGCGCGGGCGAGGACGTGCCGGTGCAGGCGTACGCGATGATGGTGCTGCGGCGCGTTTCGTGAGCTAGAGTATCGCGCGCGTAACGCGTCGCGGTGGTGGCGCGTCTCAGAGAACGATGCTCAAGAACTCGTTTGCCCGTGGAGTGGTGTTGATCGCGGCGGCGCTCGTGCTGGCGATCGTGACGAATGGCTTTGCGTCGCGCACTCGGCGGCTGATGCTGCCCGGGTTTTATCCGAACGCGCTGAAGGTGCCGCCGAAGCAGCCGGAACGGGTGGTGCCTCCGGTGGCGCCATCGCCCGCGACCGCGACGGTTGCGCCAGTCGTGGTGCCGGCAACGACAGCGACACCGTCTCCGACAACGACACCATCTGGAGCGACGGGCTCTCAGCCCGTCGAGCTCCCGGCGGAGCCCCGACGGGCTGAGAGCCCATCGCTCCAGATGGTACCGAAGCCTGCCACCGACGTATCCCGCTTCAAGCCGCACCCATCGCAGGCCTACGTCGAGATCAATGGCGACGACGTCGCCGCGCTGCACGCGAGCGGCGCGTTGTTCCTCGATGCACGGCGCACGTCGGTCTTCGAACAGGGCCACATCGCGGGCGCACGTTCTTTCTCGGTGTGGGAGTCGGACATCGACGACAAAGTAAACGCGCTCTATAGCGAGCGTCCCAATCCCGAGGATCAGGACCAGCCGATCGTCATCTACTGCTCCGGCGGCGCGTGCGAGGACTCGCACATGCTCGCGCAGAAGTTGTGGGGCATCCAGTTCAACAACGTCTACGTCTACAAAGACGGCTTCCCCGACTGGCAGAAGCGCGGCGGTGCCGTGCGCACGGGAGGCCAGCCCTGACCCTTCGCGAAGCGCTCGCACATCCGTGGCTCACCGCCCGCGTGCAGATCGCGCTGGGCGCCATCTTCGTCGTCGCGGCACTGCCGAAGATCGCCGACCCTCCGTCGTTCGCGCATATGATCTACAACTACCGCATCCTGCCCGGCGGTCTGATCAACCTCAGCGCGCTGGTCCTGCCGTGGGTCGAGCTCGTCGCCGGCCTCGCGCTCATCCTCGGCGTGTGGGTCAAGCCGGCGCGCTGGATCGTGACGCTGATGCTGGTCACGTTCATGATCGCGATCGCGATCAATCTCGGACGCGACAACGCCATCGACTGCGGCTGCTTCGACACTTCGGCCGCGGACAAGACGCACGACGAGCGCCTTCGCGACATGTGGATCGTGCTGGTTCGCGACGCGGGAATGCTGTTGATGGTCGCGCAGCTCACGTGGGCGGAGAGACGGGTTCCTCGGAGCTCCTCGGGTTCCTCGGAGTTCCTCGGCGGAGAAGAACCGAGGACGTAACTCCGAGGAACCCCGAGGGTACTCCGAGGTTCTCCGAGGGTACTATTTCTTGCAGGCGCCGAGGAATTTGCCGGAGTACTTCGTGGTCATCTCCTGCTCCCCGACGGTCATCTTCATCTTGCCGGTGTAGCTGTCTTCCGTGTACGTGATCTCGCCGGTGCCCTTGGTGTTCTGCTTCGGGCAGTCCATCGACCAGGTGACGGTATTGCCGTCGATCTTGTAGTCGCTGATCGTGCACTTCTGCTTCGGATCGCTCGGAACGGCCTTCTCGGGATTCTTCAGGTCTTCTTCGGTGAGACAGATCTCGGTGGTGACGGGCGGCATCTTGAACGGCATGCCCGGCATCTCCATCTCGAACTTCACCTGCCACTTGCCCGGCTTCTGCGGATGATCGGCCGCCTGAGCGGGAGCCACTACCGCGATGGCCGCAAGCGCGGCGAACGCGTACGTCGAGAACTTACGCATGGGTTTCCTCCGTTGGTTGGTTTTGGGGGAGTATAAACGAGGAGTGAAGAGTACCGGTGGCAGCAACAGCTTCGGAGATGGGTAGTGACTACGGAGTGTCGGTGATTTCGACGAGGACTTCGCCTGCATCGACTGCGAACTGATTTTTCAGCCACGGCGCCAACGCAGGCGAAGCTGTGCGTCAACCCAGATGATCACGCAACCAGCACAGGATGATCGAGCCAGCGCGACGCAAAGCGGAGTGAGGCCTGCAAGTCCTCAGATTCGAGATCAGGCATCTCCTCGAGAATCTGCTCGGCGCTGAGGCCAGCCGCGAACAGATCGAGTACGTCGCTGACACGAATACGCATGCCCCGAATGCATGGGCGACCACCGCACTGCTGTGGATCAACGGTGATTCTCTCAGCGAGTATGTCCACGGCGACATCAAGCGGTACTGTTCGATGTCGCGGATACCATGATCTGGAAAAATTCATTGGCATGGCGCCGCGCAGGCACGCGAGGTTCGGTATTTCAGTACCGTGATGTGCGCACGGAGCTAGGAATCGACGTAGACGCCAAAAATGAGGGAGCGCGTGTCTTTAACCAAATCGTTGAAGAGGTCGAGAGCGACCGCAAGCGCGACCGCTACTATCGCGTCGCTGATGATGAAGGCCGCCTGTCAGAAGTCGCAGCTATCCTGACCTAGAGAGCCGATCCTTATGCCGAGCCCGCTGGCGGGCTCCGCGCACGCGGAGCGCTGGCCCCCTACGGCCTCACCCATCCCGCAAAGTTCATCTGCCCGTTCTCGATCTTGATCATCGCCACCGGCTTGATCGGGTTTCGGTCCGGGCCCATGGTGATCATTCCGGAGACGCCGTCGTAATCCTTCGTCGCAGCGATCTGGTCGCGCACGAGTTTCTTGTCGATCGAGTTCGCGCGGCGGGCGGCGTTCGCCCAGATGTGCAGCGCGTCGTAGCCGAGTGCGGCGGTCGCTTCCGGTTTCTTGCCGTGGCGTTTTTCGTATTCGGTGACGAACCTCTGCACGACCGGGCGTGTGTCGCCGACGAAGTAGTGATCCGAGAAATACGAGCCCTCGATCGACTTGCCGCCGATTTGAATGACAGCCGGCGAGTCCCAGCCGTCGCCGCCGATGAGCGGCCCCATGAAGCCGAGGTCGCGGGCCTGGATCGCGATCTGTCCCACCTCCGTATAGAAACCGGGGATGAACACCGCTTGCGGATACCAGCCCCGGATCGTGGTGAGCTGCGGACGGAACTCGGTGTCGCCACTGGAGTAGCTCTGCTCCTTGACGATCTTCCCGCCCAGCGCCTCGAACTCCTTGCGGAACACGCCCGCGAGGCCGATCGAGTAATCGTTCTTCTTGTCGACCAGGATCGCGACGGCACCGAGCTTCAACACGTTGCGTGCGAACGCCGCCAGCGCTTTCCCCTGGTAGGGATCGGTGAAGCAGACGCGGAAGATGTAGTCGCCCTTCTCGGTGACCGCGGGATTGGTCGACGATGGAGAGATCATCGGCACGCCGCTCGATTGCGCGATCGGCGCGGCAGCGAGCGATTGATTCGACGAGTTTTCGCCGATGAGCGCCACCACGTCGTTACTGGTGATGAGCTTCGTGACCGCGTTCGCGGCTTCCTCGGCGCGGCCCTGATCGTCTTCCACGACCAGCCGAATCTTGCGGCCGAGGACGCCTCCGGCGGCGTTGATCTCGTCGGCGGCGATGCGCACGCCATTGACGGTGGAGGTGCCGAACGCGGCCTCGCTACCGGTCAACGCACCGTAGACTCCGACTGGAATATCCCCTGACGAGTCCGCAGTTTGGGCTTCGCGGTCGGGGCGGCAGCCGCCAACTACCAGCGCGGCAATCAGAACAAATCTCGCAAATCTCACTGAGGTTTCTCCGTGCGGCTAGAATGCGCCGCGCCCCGGAGTTTATCGAAAGGATTCACATGCAGGCCAACGACATTCGCAAAGGCATCGTCATTCTGTTCGAGGGAGACCTCTGCAAGGTCATGGACTTCCGCCATCACACGCCCGGCAACCTGCGCGCGATGGTGCAGGCCAAGCTCCGCAACCTGCGCACCGGTAACCAGTTCGAGCACCGCTTCCGCTCGAACGATGACATCGAGCAGGCGTACATCTCCCAGCACGAGATGGAGTACCTCTATTCCGACGGCCACGCGCATCACTTCATGAATACCGAGAATTACGAGCAGATCGAGATCTCCGAAGAAGACCTCGGCGACGCGGCCGCGTGGCTCCAGCCCGGGCTGAAGATCCAGGTGCAGTTCCATGAGACCAAGCCGATCGGCGTGGAGTTGCCGAAGACGATGAAGGTGAAGATCGCCGAGACGCAGCCGATGGTGAAGGGCGCGACGCAGTCGTCGTCGTACAAGCCTGCGACGCTCGAGAATGGCGTGACGGTGCAGGTGCCGCCGTTCGTCACCGAGGGCGAAGAGATCATCGTCGACCCGAGCGAGAATCGTTACCTCGAGCGCGCGCGTTAAACTCGCGCCGCGCGTGCCTACCGTCAACTTCCTCTGCCCGAAATGCGAACAGCGCCTCACGCGTGCCGCGGCCGAGGCAGCGCGCGCGTGTGAGCATTGCGGCGCGGAGACCTCCGTCGCCGCCCCGCCCGAAAACTCGATCGTCGAGCAGTGCGCCGCGTGCGGCCACGCGGAGCTGTACTTTCAAAAGGACTTCAACCGCACGACCGGCGTCGCGCTGGTGGCGGTCGGCGCGGTGTTCGTGCCGTGGACGTGGGGCCTTTCGCTGCTTGCGGTGACGATCCTCGACTATGTCGTGTGGCGCGTGGTCAAGGACGTCATCGTCTGCTACGAGTGCCAGGCCGTGCATCGCGGATATCCGGCGAATCCGGCGTTGAAGCCGTTCGATCTGGTCATTCACGATCGGCACGTGTATGGCGCGGCGCCTCCGGGGGCGGAAGAGGGACACTCCTAATTCGCACGAGGTCGCGCAGCCTTCCGCTGTACGTGCGGCTCGACGTGAGCTGCGAGCCATCGCGCAGTGTCATCACGAACTCGCCGTGAAAATACGGCTCGAGTTTTTTGACGTGATCGATATTGACGATTGCGCCGCGATGCACGCGCACGAAGACCGCGGAGTCGAGGCGTTCCTCGAGGTCGCGCATCGCAGTACGCATCGTGTGTCCGCCACTCGTTGTGTGCAGGCGGACGTAGTTGCCGGACGACTCGATCCACAACACGTCGGCCGGCTTGACGAAGTAGATCGCGTCAGCCGTGCGCACCACGAAGCGCGTCAGCGGCGCGCGCCGGACCCCCACCTGACCGCGGCGAGCGACGGCGCGATCGATCGCTTCGTTCAAGCGTGCCGCCTGAAAAGGCTTCACGAGATAGTCGAGCGCCTGCACTTCGAACGCGCGTACGGCGTATTCGTCGTACGCGGTCACGAACACGATGGCCGGCATGTGCTCGCGGTCGAGCTCTGCGACGACCTCGAATCCATCGAGGCCAGGCATCTGCACGTCGAGCAGCAACAAATCGGGCGAGGTTTGCTCGACCAGCCGCAGCGTTTCTTCGCCGTCACGCGCCTCGCCCGCGATCTCGACGTCGCTGCGAACTTTGAGCAACTCGCGTACGCGTTCGCGCGCGAGCGGCTCGTCGTCCGCGATCACGACGCGCAGGGAATCCTCACTTTCACGAGCAGCCCGCCGTGCTCCGCAGGCGACAGCGCGAGGCTCTGGCGCTCGCCATACAGCTCGCGCAGACGGCGGCGCGTGTTCGAGAGGCCGACCCCTTCATCGCCGCCCGCGTGGCCTTCGCCGTCATCGGTAACCGTGATCTCGAGCAACTCGTCGATGCGGTGCGCGGCGATGTCGATCGCGCCCGCACCCGGCTTGCGCGCGATGCCGTGACGGATCGCGTTCTCGACCAGTGGCTGGAGCAGGAGCGGCGGAACCATGGCTTCGCGAACGCGCTCGTCGACGTCGATCGTCACCGCCAGCCGATCCTGAAAGCGGATCTTCATAATGTCGACGTAATGCCGCAGCAGCTCCAGCTCCTCGGCCAGGCGAATCTCGTGGCGGTCGTGCTGGCGCAGCGTGCGATGGAGAAGATCGCTGAGATGCGTGAGCATCTCATCGGCCGCGGCGACGTCGCGATGCATGAGCGTGGAGATGCTGTTGAGCGTGTTGAAGAGAAAGTGCGGCTGGAGTTGCGCGGTGAGTGCGTCGAGCCGTGCGCTCGCGAGCTCCGCTTCGAGCCGCAGCGCGTGTATCTCGCGTTCGCGATAGCGGCGGTGATATTCGACGGCGTGCACGATGCCGAGGATGGCCCAGAGCGCGATGCTCTCCGAGACAAACTTGCGCGCGAGCAGCGTGTCGAAGCGCAATCCGTCGGCGGGGCTGACGTAACGCGCGACTTCCGCGTACAACGCGAACTTCACCGTGGCGAAAAGCGAGCTGACGGCAAGATGCACGGCGGCGTTGCGCATCCACGTCGAGCGTTGCAGCGGAAACCTGCCCACGAGCCAGAACGCGATTGGCGTGAAGAGCGCGCATGTGTACCAGTCGGCGAGGCGGAGCGGCAGGTTCCACTGCACGGCGTCGCCGATGTATCTCGAATAGAACGCTGCCTGGAACGCCTGCAACAACGGGAAGATGGTCCAGAGGGCGACGATGGTCAGCCAGAAAACACCGCGGCGCAGGGAGAGGCGCATTCTACGGGAGCCGTTCCATCACCATCCACGCGCCGGATGTCATGGCGGTGATGTTGCCTTTCGCGTCCTCATGAAATCCGATACGCCGTTTGCCGTCGGGCGTGCGGAAGAACAGCGGCGCGACCTCGATCCATTTCGTGCCCCAGCCGCTGAGAGTGCCGTCCGCGTTGACGGTCACGCGCGCGTCCTGCACACGGTCGGGATCGAAGGGACAGGTGTGACACCAGATGTTCGCGCGGTACGTTCCGGCCAGACGCTGGAGCCGCGGCGCCGCCGACGGATCCGCTTTCGGCGCGGGGGCAGGATTCGTTTGCGGGAACCACCGATTGAGAATCGCCGTGCGCACGGAATCGCGGAGATTCGCGCCCTCGCGATGTGCGACGACATAGAAGCCGGTCTCGTGCTCCGGCAACAACGTCATGAGCGAATGAAAGCCGCCGATGTTGCCGCCGTGCTCGACGATGCGTTGCCCGTTGTCGTCCCATAGTTGAAAGCCATAGCCGAATCCCGGCATCCGCGGATGCATCGTCATCTGCTGCGTGGTCATCTCGCGCATCGATTTTTCGCTGAGGATGCGCGCACCTTCGAGCGAGCCTTCGCCGAGGATGGCGAGCATGTAGCGGCCCATGTCGGCGGCGCTGCTGTTGATCGACGACGCCGGCGCCGAGTGATAGCGCTCGTACGGAATGGCGACGAGCTTCCCCTGGTCGCTCTCATACGCAACCGCGAGATCGTCGCGTTGGTCTTCCGGCGTGGTGACGTGCGTGCGATTCATCTTCAGCGGCGCCCACACGTTGCACGCGAGATAGCGCTCGTACGACGTCTCCGAGATGTCTTCGACGAGCAAGCCCGCCAGTGCCGTGCCGAAGCTCGAATACGCGGTCATTTCGCCCGGCGGACGAATGCGGATCAGTCGCGATGCGAGAAACACGGCCAGCGGCTGCACGCGTTCGTCGGGCGAGCGGAGCATGCGCACGCCGACCAGCTCGTCAAAGCCCGCACTGTGCGTGAGCAGATGACGCGCGGTAACGGGCGCGTCGTATTTCGCCGGGACCTGGATCGTTTTCAGATAGCGATTCACGTCCGCGTTGAGATCGAGCTGACCGCGTTCGGCGAGCTGCACGACGGCCATCGCGGTGAACACTTTCGTGATCGAGCCGATCGGAAAGATCGTCTTCGCCGGATCGACGGGTTTCTTCCGTTCGATATCGGCGAGGCCGTAGCCTTTCGCGAGCACAACACGGCCGTTCTGCACGAGGATGAAGGCGGCGCCGGGGATCTCCTGCTTCTTCATCTCCGCGGTCATGATCGCGTCGACGAGCGTTTCCAGCGCTTTCGCATCGATGGCACTCGCATGCGCATGCATCGTCAGCAGCGTGAGGAAAAGCAACGCGGTCTTTCTCATGCGCTAATGATCGCGCGAACAGGCGCGCGCGCGAAGCATCGCGGGACGAAATGGACCTGGCGCGGTGTGAACCGGCCTTCAAAGCGGCAGACGCGCGATCGCCGACAGCCAGCCGCCGAGGACTTCGCCAATGACCACCGCGACGACGTCGACGTACAGAATGCCGGTCGCCGCCATCGTCGAGCGGATCTTCACCGTCCCCCACACCATCGGATAGAGCGCGAGCGGTCCGAGGAGTCCCCAGCCTGCGCGCATCCAGAAGAAGATGTCTTTCGTCACGGGCGGCGGCCACGCCACCGCGATCACGATGACCACGAGCACGATCTTGACGATGGCCGCAACGAGCGTGGCGATCGTCAAACGCTTGAGCGGATCGATGGACATGCCGCGCACGACGAGGTACCAGTGACCGAGGAGCATGGCCAGGTTAACGCTGCCGAGGAGGCCGATCGATGCGAGCGCGCCCGCGATGCTCCACGCAACGTGCGACGGCCGCACGGCGGCGTGATACGCGGCGATCGATGAAACGAGATACGCCGCGCCGAGCAGCGCCGCGGTCGCGCGGAAGATGAGGCGCTTCGGATAGCGCAACACGATCAGCGCAACGATTGTCAGCGCGACGATGGCGGTGTCGGCGTATGCAAGGTCCTGTCGTCCCGCCATCGCATGCGCGATCGCCGCGCAAAGCGCGAGCACTCCGCCGATGAGGAAAATGAGGCGATAGAACTTCACGCCCGCGTTGCGCCGGCCGACGAGTGGGAGAAAGAGGTAGAGGCCGGCGGCGACGTCGAGCAGAAAGAGCGCGAGCAGCATGAGCGCGGCGCATGCTAGCAGGTAGCGACCCGAGGGGCCTCCGGCCGGGCCCAACGGGCCCGGACCCGATTGGTTGGCCCAGCCTCCGCGCACACTGTTGATACTTGCGAAAAAGTGTCGCGGAGGCTGAGCCAAACCGATGGGGTCCGGGGCCGTCGGCCCCGGCCGCCGGAGGCCCCCCGGGGGTCGCTACTGCACGACTTGACTCGCGCGTACGAGGCGGAAACCTCTCGCGCGTAGCGACGGCAACTCCTGCGCGAGCACGCGCAGCGTCACTGGATACGGATGGCCGATTCCGATCGCGACGCCGCGTTTCTCCGCCGCGGCGGCAAGCTCCTCGATCTGCTTGCGCACCGCGCGTTCCGTGGCCACGTCGTCGAGAAACACATTGCGCGTGGCGGTGCGGACGTTCATCTCGCGCGCGACGGCCGCGGCGACTGACGAGCCGCCGGTGCGCGAGTCGATGAAGTACATGCCGTCGGGAATTGCGCCGATGACGCTGGTCATCACGCGGCGATCCGCGGTCGCGAGCGATCCCATGTGATTGTTCACGCCGCGCGCGTATGGAACCGCCTGAATGTTCTGCCGCGTCGCGCTCGCGATCTCATCGTTCGACATCGACGCGAGGATCGCATTGCGTCCCGGCGTCTCGCGTCCGCGCGGCTGCATCGGCAGATGACACAGCACCTCATATCCCCGCGCATGCAACCGCTCCGCGAACTCCTCGGCGCGCGTGCCGTTCGGCAGGATGGCCGCGTTGATGTTCGGATCGAGCGCCATGACACGCTCGAGCGGCTGACCGTCGAAGCCGAGGTCGTCGATGATGAGGACGATGTCGCCGCCGCGGCCGGCTTTCGCGATGGCGTGCTTCGACGAGCGTTTGCGGGTGACGCGTGGGAGTGCAGGCTCGGGTTCCGGGGCTGGCGCAGTCGCGCGTTTCACGATCGCGGCCTTCGCCGCGCGCACTTCCTGAACCGCGTCTTTCGGCGTGATGCCGCCGTTCAACCACTGCCACAAAAAGAAGGTGGCCATGCCGCCGAGCGGAATGGCCGCCAGGATCAGTACCGTGCGAAAACTCCCCCTCACCCAGCCCTCTCCCCCGCTGGGGGAGAGGGTTGGGTGAGGGGGAGTTCGCATGCGCGTACGAATTGTACGCGTACTACGCCGCCTTCTTCAGCTCCGGATTGACGGCTGGCGGTTTCGCGCCGAAGAGCTGCAGCGCCTTATTCAGGATGAGATCGTCCTTCGGCTCGCGCTTCCCCTTCTCCGCCGGATCTTCGAGCGCCTGCGAAGAAAGATCGACGATCACGTCCGGCTTCACACCGGAGTCGGTGATGACTTTGTGATCGGGCGTCGTGTAGTGACCAACGGTCATCTGCACGCCGCCGCCGCTCGGCAGCGCGATGAAGCGCTGCACGATCGCCTTGCCGTATGTCGTCAGCCCCACCACTTTGCCGCGGCCGTTGCCACGGATTGCTGACGCGAACACTTCCGCGCCCGCGGCAGTGGAGGGATCGGTCAGCACTTGCACCTCGCCGTCGTACGAGGTGTTGCGGTCGGCCTGCCACTGCTTCGCCTCGATCTTGCGGCCTTCGAGTGCGGTGATCAAACCGCTCGTGAGCAGCTCATCCGCGGACGCGATCGCTTCATCGACCGAACCGCCGGCGTTGCCGCGCAGGTCGATGATCAACTTCTTCGCGCCCTTCTGCCGCACCGATTCGAGCGCCGCACGGAACTGCTGCGACGTGCCTTGCTCGAACCATGGCACCTTCACGTACGCGATGCCGGAGATCGTGTCGTTCTTGACGGACACCGGATGGAACGTCGCGGGCGAGACCGTGATCTCCTCGCGGTGCGTCTCGCCGCCGCGCAGCACCTGCAGCTTGACGGGCCGCTGCTGGTTGAGCGCGGCACGCATCTGCCACGCCGTCATCGGCTGCGTCGGCTGGCCGTCGATTTTCTCGATGAAATCACCTGCGTCGAGACCGGCCTGATCCGCGGGTGAGCCGTCGATCGGCGCGACCACGTACGCATAGCCGAAGCGCTTGGTGACGATTACGCCGAGGCCGTTGTCCTCGACGTCGGTGAACTTCTTGTACGCAGCCATTTGCGCGGGCGGGACGTAGTAGCTGAACTCATCGATGGCGTCGGTGACGCCGGAGAACGCGCCATCCATCAGCTTGTCGTTCGCGACCTGATCGACGTAGTTCGTGCGCACCAGCTCGAAGACTTCCGAGAAGATGCTCAGGTAGCGATAGACGTTGCTCTTCTGCGTGGTCTGTCCGAACAGCGCTCCGGAGAGGAGCGTGAGCAGCAGCACCACGGAAAGGGTGAGAAACGCGATTTTCTTTTTGGTCATGTCGTTCCACTCACCGCAGCCATTTCTGCGGATCCTCGGGGCGATTGTCGTGGCGAACTTCGAAGTACAGATGGCCGCTGTCGGTGTCCTCGCTCTCGCCGACCCCTGCAATCGCCTGGCCGCCGGCGATGCGGTCTCCGACCGCGACACCCGACAGTTTCAGGTTGCCGTACAGGGAAAAAACGCGGTTGCCATGGTCGAGGATGATCAAGTTTCCGTACCCTTTGAACCACTGCGAAAATAGAACTGTTCCCTGGAACACGGCGCGCACCTGCGTGCCCGGAACTGCTTCGATTTTCAGGCCGTTATTGACCGTGTAGGTTGCAAACTTCGGGTTACGCTGCCGCCCGAAGCGCTCGATGACCTTTCCTTCGACCGGCCACGGCAGCGCTCCCTGCACGGTGCGGATGTCGACGGTCGTCACGATTCCGCGGCTCTGGGCGGACAACGTATCGACCAGCCGCTGCAGCCGCCGCGCCTTTTCTTCGAGCGCCGCGAGCTGCGCCGCCGCGCCGGTTTCTTCGGTGCGCAAACGCGCGAGCACGTTCTGCTTCTGCGCGAATGCCGTGGTCACCGCGCGGCGCCGTTCTTCGACGACGAGGCGCGTGCGACGCAATCGCTCGCGGCGATCCGCAAGCGCGATCTGCCGCGATCCGAGTTGTTTCTGCGCCGCCTGAAAACGTGTCACGAGCCGCGAGTCGCGCGATACGAGATAGCTGAGCATCGACATCGCTTCGATCGGATTGCGATCGCCGTCGAGCGCGAGCAGCATGCGCAGATAGCTCAGGCCGCCGAGGCGGTAGAGCGCGACGAGGCGTTTGCGGAGATCGCTCTTCTGCCGCGCGATGCGTGGAACGAGCGACGCGATCTGCAACTCGATCGCTTGCTGCTCGGCGGCAAGCCTCGTTTCCGCGGCGGTGGCCAGGTCGAGCTCGCGCGTGCGCAGGTCGAGCTCGAGCGTCACCTCTTCGAGCTCGCGCGCGGCCGATTGCGCCTGGCGGCGTACTTCCTCGAGACGCGTGCGCAGGCGGGTGATGTCGGTGCGGATGCGCTCGAGATCGGTGGGACGCTGCGCGTGCGCGGGCAGAAGAGCGAGGAGGGCGAGCAGCACGAGGAGAGCACCCCTCATCCGGCCTTGGACCACCTTCTCCCCGCTGCGGCGGGGAGAAGGCCACGAATCATGCGCCTGTGTAGCCTTCTCCCCTCGGCGAGGGGAGAAGGTGCCCCCACTGTCACGGTGTCGCGTATTTCGCTCCGAACTCGCTCATCGCGTGACGCGCGGCCTGCTGCTGCGCTTCTTTCTTCGACGAGCCTTCGCCGCGCGTAGTGAGGCTGCCGACCTTCACTTCAACCACGAACGTCTTGTCGTGATCGGGACCGACTTCGTCGACCACGTTGTACTCGGGCAGCGCGAATCCCTTCCCCTGCGCGAGCTCCTGCAACGCGGTCTTGTAATCCTGGAAGAGCAGGTCCTGCTGATCGATGCGCGCGATGTCGGGCTGGAACGCCGCTTCGATGAGACGCCGCGTCGCGTCGATGCCGCCGTCGAGATAGATGCCGGCGATCACGGCTTCGAACAGATTCGCGAGCAGCGAGTCTTTCCTGCGTCCGCCTGTCTTCTCTTCGCCGACGCCGAGGAGGATCACGTCGCCCATGCCGAACTGCCGCGCCTTTGCCGCGAGACTCGATGCGCTGACGAGGAACGCTTTCATCTTCGACAGCGCGCCTTCATCGAGCGTTGGGAAATGGCGGAAGAGGAGGTCGCCGATGACGAATCCCAGGACGGAGTCGCCGAGGAACTCGAACGTCTCGTTGTGGCGCGCGTCGGGCTCTTTGGCCTCGTGCGAATACGATTTGTGCGTGAGCGCGCGGCGGAGGAGCTCGCGCTCGGTGAACGTGTATCCGATCCGCTGTTCGAACTCAGAGACGTTGTCGTTCAATCGTTGGGAGTATACGGGGCTACGAGTACCTCGGAGTACCTCGGGGTACCTCGGGGGTCATCCCCTCCGAGGAACTCCGAGGTACTCCGAGGTACCCGAGGTACTGGTCTATCTCACCGCGAAGGGCAAGGTCACGACCGACGCCGCCTGATCTTTCGGCGTGACAGTCAACCGCAAGTCGTAATCACCTTTCTGCAGACCATCCGGTTTGAGATCGAACACCAGCTTCGTCACGCCGGCGTTGTCGGGCTGCGTGCGGCCGACCAGCGACACTGCCGCGTCGCGCGTCGAGCCGTCGCTGCTGACGATGACCGGCGCGACTCCGAGATCGGCGACGGACATGCGGTACACCATCAGCGCGAAGCGGAGCGGTGCGCCGGCGTCGACGCTCATGCGCGAGGCGGGCACGAACGGCTGCGGGCCGACCGACAGAATCGAGGACGCGTCTTCGCCGCGCGTGGGACTGAGCAAGGTGATCCAGTTCGCGACGTCGCCCATTGCCAGCGGCGGCAACACCGTACGTTCGGCGTACGCGGGCACATCGAGGTCCGTGCGCATGAAGCCGATGCGTCCGGTCTCTTCGACACGCACGAGGGCCTTGATCGCGTACTTGCCGGGATCGAGCTTCAGCGCGCCGACGTAACGGACGCCGGTCTTGCGCAGCGTGTCGCCGACCTTCGCGACGTCGAGCGCGACGCGCTGCTGCATGTAGTCGTGCACCCGATGCTGCTCGTCGAATGCGTAGACGAAGATGTTCGCGGTGACGTTCGAGCCGTTCGTTTCCGCGAGCAGTTTCGGCCCGTCGATGTCGACGACCACCGGTACGCGCGCGGCCGCGGTCGTGCCGGGAGCTGCGGTCGCGAACATTTTCATCGTGACATCGTCCACCGGCGCGTCGGTCACGAGAATCTCCGCCAGCGATAGCGTCTTCGCGAGCTCCGGCGTTTTCTCCCCCACCCCTTCGTGATACCCCGCACGATGCGAAACCTCGGCGCCCTTGGCCGTCGTTTTCACTTTCAGCGTGTGGAACTTGCCCGGCTTGCCGGTGCCTTTCGCGCTGATGCCGAGCAGATACACGACCGACTGACGCTTGAGGAGGTCCTGGAAGTTCTGGCCGAGATCGTTGGCGTTCTTGAACACGGTGCCGCCGGTCGGCTGCGTGATCATGAACAACCCTTCGTTCGAGTTCCGCTGCACCCCTTCGCGCGCATCCACCTCGGCGCGCAGTCCCTTGATGTCGATCGCGTGCATCTTCACGTCGGAGCGGCGGAAGAGCTCCGCCATCTGATTGACGAAGTTCGCGCTGGCGGCGTTGCCGAAGCGCTCGTCGGAATCGACTTTCCAGATCTCGCCCGACATCACCGCATCGTTCTGCTGCTGCGTTTTCTGGAACGACAGGTCCTGCCGCCCGGTCACGAGACGCGGATCGAATCCTTCCGACAGCAGGATGATCTGCTTCTGGCCACGCAGCGAATCGAGCGTGCGCGCGACACCGCCGAAGTTCGCGATCTGCGCCTGCAGGCGCGCGGCGAGCTCCGCATCGTTCGCGAGCTTCGTAAAGCGATCGGTGTTTTCATTCGCCTCGCGGATGGCCTCATCGCGCCCCGCGTTGCGTTGCGCGATGACGCTGTGCTGACCGGCCGGACCACCGCCCCCCGCCATCACCGAGGGCGGCGTTGCGAGCAGCAGCGGATCGGAAACGCGGAACTGTGAGGACTCGCCCATGCCGTCGATCGCGGCGCGCACGAGGGAGCGGTCGTTCGTGAAACTGGTGATCATGCGCAAGCCGCCGGTCGGCGTGTACGATGCGACGCCGACGAGATCGCGGTCGGTGAGATTCGCACCGACGAAGTCACGCGCCGCGGCCTGCGCGCGGCCGATCGTGCCCGGCCGCGAATTGGCGAAATCGAAAAGCAGCAGGAAATTGCGATATGCGACCGGCGGGAGCGGACGACCCGGCGCCGCGGTGATGGTGGCCAGATCGACAGCCTCGAAGTATTCGATCGGCGCGCGCTTGCCGTCGTCGTACACCTCGAAACTCTCGCGAGTCAGGCCGCGCACGGGATTGCCGGCGCGATCGACGACCGTCACCGGGACTTCGACGACCGTGACTTCGACCGCCTCGCCGAAACGCTGCGCCTGAGCAGCGTTCGCAAACAGGGACAACCACAGGACCGCGACCACGACCGGTTTTCGCATGCACAGATTGTAAGGCGCGCGCGCCTCACATCCGCTGCAGCGCCGCAAGAGCCCGGCGGGCGGTCTCGAGGTCTTTGCCGTAACGTGACGGCGGCGCCGTGCGCACGAACTGATTGAGCGCGCGCTTCGCCTCCTCGACACGGCCGCTGCGTCCGGCAACGAGGCCGATATTGAAGAGCGCGTCATATTGCTTCGGATCGAGCGCGACCGCGTCCTGCCATGCTTTGACGGCGCGCGCGTCGTCGTTCTGCCGCGCGTACACGACGCCGAGCGAGTTCAGCGCGAGCGGCAGCCGCGGGTTCATCGCCAAGGCGCGTGAAAAGTTCTCGTGTGCGGCGCGGAGATCGTTCATGCGCAGCGCGACGATGCCGAGGTTCTGCCATGCGGGGGCATTGTTCGGATCGAGCTCGAGCGCGCGGCGGAACTGCTGGACAGCGTCCGGAAAACGTCCTTGATCGGCGAGTGCGATGCCGTAGCCGTTGAGGTTGTCAGCGTCGGGAGCACGCGCAACGATCGGCGCGAGGATCGCCGCCGCTTCCGCCGACTTGCCGCTCTCGGTGAGCAGCAATCCGAGCTGCACTTTCGCGGCATCGCTCGCGGAGCCTTCAGCCGCGAGCTTCGCGAGCACGTCGATCGCTTCGTCGACACGCTCCGATTCCTGCAGCACGAATGCGAGCAGCTCGCGGCCGGCGGGCATGCGCGGCTGCCCGGCGACGAGCGCGCGCGCGAGTTTCACCGCGTCGTTCGTGCGTCCGCGCTGGAAGGTCTCGACGATCTCGTGGATCTGACTGTCGACGTGCACGAGGTTCTTCGGATCGTCGGCAATCGTCGGCGCGCGGTTCGGCGCGGCGCCGGCGGCGAGATAGCCGAGGCTGCGCAGGCTGGCTGCTTCTTCGGAGCCGGTGACGCGATTCGGTTTCGCCGCGAGCTCGAGACTCGCGAGAAACTTGCGCGCAGCGGCGACGTCGCGACGGCGTTCATCGAGGAGGTTCTTCTGTTCGGCGGGATCGCTCGCGAGATCGTAGAGCTCGGGCAGCGGCAGATCGATGTACTTCGCGCCGCTTTGAATGACGCCGGTGAGCGGAGCCCATCCGCGGTTGAGCGATGCAGACAGCGATTCGAAATACGTCTCCGCCGGTTTGATCGCACCGAGCAGCGACTGACCGGGAAGTGTCTTTGCGATCGCGGCGCGTTCGAGGATGGTCGGCGCGATGTCGATGTGCCGCACGTACGCGGCTTCGGATCGCGCGGACGTGTTTGGCGCGACGACGATCAGTGGAACTTTCAACGTCGATTCGTACGCGAAAAGACCGTGTGTCAGCTCGCCATGATCGCCGAGCGCCTCGCCGTGATCGGCGGTGATGAAGACGGTGGTGTCGGCGGCGATGAGTGGCGCGAGATGACGCGAGAGTGCCGCGTCGACGTACGCGACCTCGCCAAGGTAGGGGGATGCTCGATACGCGTCGGCGAAGGGTTGCGGCGGCGCGTATGGCGCGTGTGGATCGTAGACGTGCACCCAGAGGAAGCGCTTGCGGCCCGCGTTCGATTGCCACCATTGCGCGGCGGCCTGCAGCACGGCGTCGGCGGGACGCTCGAGGACGGAGAAGTCGATCGACGCCCTCCCCTTCCCGTAGTTGTCGTCGTAGACGTCGAAGCCTTGATTCAGGCCGAAGCGCTTGTCGAGCGGAAACGCGGAGACGAATGCACCCGTCGCGTAGCCATTCTCGCGCAACGTAGTGGCGACGCTGACGTGTTTCGGATCGAGCACGAAGCCGGCGTTCTCGCGGACGCCATGCTCGTAGGGGTTGAGACCGGTGAGGATATTCACGTGCGACGGCAGCGTGATCACGTTATGCGCGTGCGCGTTGGTGAAGACGATGCCGCGCGCGGCGAGCGAATCGAGGTATGGCGTTTTGACTTTGTCGTTGCCGGCGAAACCGGCTGTGTCGGCGCGCCAGGTGTCGATGGTGACGAGGATGATGTCGCCGGGGGAAGGCTGCGTCGCGGGGGTTTCCCCATTACACGCAAGCAGCAATAGCAGCAGGAGCGCCGGCGTCCCGCCGGCTGAGCGGGCGGCGTCCCGCCGCCGTCTCTCCGCGGCACGGGAGCGAGACGCTCCCTGCTCAGCCGGCGGGACGCCGGCGTTCCTATTGCGCCATTGCACGGAGATCTCCGTTCTCGGGGAACTTTCGCAAACCCTGCGTCGCCCAATATCTTGCGCCGCGATCGTCGCCCATCACCTTCAACGTCTCCGACACCGCGATGTACGACGGTGGGCGTGGAGACGCGCGAATGAGCTCGAACACCACGCGCGTCGCTTCCTCGAGCCGCCCCGTCGACGCGAGCAGGAGCATCAGCGACGCGTACGCATCGGGCTCCGTCGGATAGGTCGTGATCTCGATGCGGAACTCGCGCTCCGCTTCGTCGTTGCGACCGAGGCGCGCGAGGATGTCGCCGCGATAGAAGTGCAGATTGGGCACGCGCTTGTTCTGCTTGCGCGCGACGCTCGCA
>Ga0196977_1000437_pt1 | contig 21902 bp, 12 predicted proteins | sample S3v_1013CmetaG_FD_148634 | JGI IMG/M metagenome (GOLD analysis project Ga0196977, IMG submission 148634) | Soil microbial communities from Anza Borrego desert, Southern California, United States - S3+v_10-13C | ecosystem: Environmental > Terrestrial > Soil > Desert | place: USA: California...
ACGCCGCACGGCAAGATCGACCGCGCCGCACTGCCCGCCCCGCAGATCACACTCGCGCGCACGGGCAGGGAATACGTCGCGCCACAAAACGATCTGCAACAGCAGTTGGTCGACATCTGGGAAGAGTTGTTCAAGGTCCATCCGATTGGCATCACCGACAACTTCTTCGAACTTGGCGGGCACTCGTTACAGATGATCATGCTCGTCGCCCGTATCGAAGAACGTTTAGGCAAGCGAGTGCAGATGGCCGAGCTGTTTGCGGATCCCACCGTCGAGCACATTGCCGGTTTGATTGGTCATGGCAAGGAGAACCTGTTGCAGTCACTGATCGTGCCGCTGCGCCCGGAAGGTAGTCAGCCGCCGATCTTTGGTCCACACGCCAGCGGTGGAAACGTCTGGTGCTACAAAGACATCGTCCAACACCTCGGCAGCGACCAACCATTCTTCGGCATTCAACCACGCGAACCGGAGAACGGAATGGCCGTCTACCACACCGAGGTAGAGGCAATGGCCGCGGACTACGTACAGGCAGTTCGAGGTTTCCAGCCGGCTGGGCCATATTGGTTGGCGGGTTGGTCCATGGGTGGCGTGATCGCTTTCGAAATGGCCCGTCAACTCCAGCAACAGGGTCAGGAAATTGCGATGCTCGCGCTTATCGATACCGGCGTGCCGGAGGCGCAAGAGTCGGAATACAACTGGGCAGTGCTGTTGTGGATCTTTGCGCTTGACCTGGGATTCCCGCGCGAGTTTGTCGATCGTGGCACGGCATGGGTTCCCAAGCCGCAGATGGTTGAGCTTCGAAACCTTTGGTCGGAAGCACGGAAAATGAAGCTGGTGCCGGCGGAAATGACGCTCGTCGAGTTTCGCAAACTCTTCGATATCTTCAAGATTTACGCGAACACCACGCGCCGCTATAAGCCCGGCGTGTACGAGGGCCGCATCAGTCTCTTCTTACCGGGAGACGACTTTGCATCGATCTTCAACGAGGATTGGGACAGCGCGCACAAGAAATCGACGCAAACGAAAGTAAGTCCCGTCGAGGGATGGGGACGCCTGGCGACAAAAGGTGTCGACGTGCACCAGATCCCCGGCGATCACTTTTCAATTCTGCACGAACCAAACGTTAAGGTCCTCGGCGAACAACTGCGGCATTCCATTGAAGAAGCTCGCGCTCGTCGGAATGGTTCAAGCCAATAGACGAGTGGGATTCAACCGATGAAAAATCTATTCAAACTCGTGCATGTCATAGGAAAGTGGTCGAAAGGAATTCACCACTCGAGAAAGCTGATTGCGCTTGCAGTGCTGACAAGTTTTCTCGCCGGTGTCGGTTACACGATGCTGATCGCGCTTATCAAGCGCGCAGTTGGAGAGGGCTTGACTTCACCAGCGAGTATCACCTCACAGCCGGGTCTCACCTGGACATTCGTCGCGTTCTGTCTCGCGATTCCGTTCTGTGGTTTCGCGTCACAGATGGTCTTGCTCTATCTCACTTCGCAGGGAGCATACGAACTGCGCATTCAACTCTCACGTCAGATTCTTGCGACACCTCTGCAGCAACTGGAAAAACTCGGATCGCATCGCCTGCTCGCAACGATTACGCAGGACATCGGCAGCGTCATCGAACTCGTCAACATCATGCCGCAGATGCTTACGCAACTGGCAATGATGCTCGGGTGCATTGTCTATCTCGGCTGGCTCTCGTGGAAACTTCTCCTGATCATGATGGCCGTCATGGCGGTGGGTTTACTGACGCACCAGTTACCTATGACACGAGCGTTTCGATACTTTCGTCTACTGCGCGAACAGTGGGACGCAATGTACAAAGCGTTTCAGGGCGTGATCATGGGTACCAAGGAACTGAAGCTGAACAGCAAGCGTCGCGAGGCGTTTCTTGCTGAAGAGCTAGAGCCTGCGGCAGCGGGTCTGCGCGATTTCGGGATCAAGGGCAATGTCATCTCGATGGCCGTTTCGAACTGGGGACAGATTCTGTTCTTCATCTTCATCGGCCTGCTACTGTTCGCTGCACCGTCGCTGATCAACATCCAGGCACAAGTCCTGATCGGCTACACGCTCGTGGTGCTCTTCATGATCACACCGTTGACGATGCTGCTGAACCAGATACCCGCACTCGAGCGTGCGTACCTTGCGGCGGAACGGATCGAGGAGTTAGGTCTGTCGCTTAACGCCACGAAATCGGAAAGCCTCGCGACGAAGTCGAGTTCCGGCGTGAAGTGGCGCCGGCTGGATCTGGTCAACGTCACTCATTCTTATCGCCAGAACGGCGGCACTGCCGAATTCGAACTGGGACCGATCAACCTGACGCTCTATCCCGGCGAGTTGATCTTCCTCATCGGCGGAAACGGCAGTGGCAAGACGACCCTCGTGAAGTTGCTGACGGGTTTGTATGAGCCGGAAGTTGGAGAGATTCGCGTCGATAACAAACCGATTCCGATGCAAGAACGAGATGATTACCGGCAGCAGTTTTCGGCGGTGTTCTTCGATTTCTATCTGTTCGAACGTCTCTTTGGTTTTGAGGCAAAAGAGATCGACGCTGAGAGTCAGAAGTATCTGGATCTGCTCCAACTCAGTCACAAACTGACGATTAAAGACGGACAACTCTCGACCATCGACCTGTCGCAGGGCCAGCGAAAGAGAGTCGCACTCCTGAACGCCTATCTCGAGGATCGCCCGATTTACATCTTCGATGAATGGGCTGCCGATCAAGACCCGCAGTTCAAGCAGATCTTCTACTACGAATTAGTGCCGGAGTTGAAGAATCGGGGAAAAACGGTAATTGTCATCTCACACGACGATCGTTATTACGGCCTGGCTGACCGGCTGATAAAGCTCGAGTCGGGCAAGGTCGAATACGATGAGCTGGTTGCTCATCCGGAACCATTGATCACTACCGCAGCGGCACCTGTGATGTAGGCGAACAGTTGGCATTGTTTATGTTATCCTCTGTTGCCACACCTATTGCTGGAGGTTCCAATCCATGATGTTTGCTGATTTAGCACAGGACATCCGTTACGCCTTCCGCTCGTTGATAAAGAACCCTGTATTCTCACTCGTTGCGGCCTTCACGATTGCTCTGGGGATCGGCGCGAATGTGGTCGTCTTCACACTCGTGGAACGTATTCTTTTGAGTCCACTGCCGTTCAATGATTCCGACCGCATCGTGAGAATGGTCCAGGCTTATCCGGAGATGGGGCTTTCCGGTTGGGGTCTGTCACCTGCAACGTATACCGCATATCGTAACGGTCAACACTCGTACGATGCTTTCGCAGCGTACCAGAATTCCGGAGCTATCCTTACCGGATCGGACCAGGCCGAGTATGTTCAGATCTGCAGAGTGACGGCCGACTTCTTCAAGGTGTTTGGGGTGAACCCCACGCTTGGTCGTACTTTTGCCTCCGATGAAGATACTCAAGGCAAAGAGAACGTCATCGTTCTCAGTCATAGCCTGTGGCAGAGTCGTTTTGGCGGCGATCCTCGGATCGTTGGCAAGCAAGTGTCTTTGAGTGATGTGCCGATGCAGGTCATAGGCGTGATGCCACCAAGTTTTCAATTTCCTCAGGTTGAGACGCAGTTGTGGGCGCCGCAGGTGCTCAATCCGCAGGCCACTTCGCCTTTCCAGATGATCGGCGTGGCCAAGCTCAAGCAAGGTCTTTCGATCTCCGCTGCGACCGCGGATACAACCAACGTGCTTTGGAATGCCGTAAGAGAGAATCCCAAGCTCGTTTTGAAACAGGCTCCGCCGCCCGAGGGCGCGGGACTGAAGACTGTCGTCACTCCGCTCAAAGATTTCATCGTCGGCAACATCAAGAACCGGTTGCTGATTGCTCAAGTGGCCGTGGCCTTCGTGTTACTCATCGCCTGCGCCAACGTTGCAAACCTGCTACTGAGTCGCGCTACCAAGCGCACTCCTGAAATTGCCTTACGTCTCGCGCTGGGCGCTTCGCCTGGACGAATCATCAGGCAACTGTTGACCGAGAGCGTGGTCCTGGCGCTGATGGGTGCAATTGCCGGAATCGTTTTCGCGTGGATCTGCCTGCGCACGCTCACGCAGATCTATGCTGAAGGGATCCCCCGCATTCAGGAGGCCAGCATCGGTGGTTTCGTGCTTCTGGTTACAGTTCTCGCAACGGTGACGACAGGCTTGTTGTTCGGCGTGATTCCAGCCTTCCGGGCTTATTGGCTTGGCGTGAAAGGCGGAATGACCGAAGGAGCAAAAGGAAGTGCGAGCCAGGCGAGCCGCCGTTTGAATTCCACCCTCGTAGTGGTTCAACTTGCTTTGTCGCTCGTGTTGCTGGTGGGGGCGGGTTTGGTGCTGAAGAGTTTTCGCAACCTGATGCGCATCGATCCGGGTTTCGATGAAAACAAAGTCTTGACGATGATCGTGCCTGTTTCAAACAAGAAGGGCACTCCGGAACAATTGCTTGGTTTCTACGAGCGATTAGTTGATGACGTACGCTCGTTACCCGGTGTGAACGGTGCCGCAATCGCTTCTAACATACCGTTTAGCGGCCGGTCCGTGATCGATGCTCACAACGTTGAAGGAATGGAAGCGCCGGGAGGCGAAGCGCCGCAGGCGGAAATGAAAGTTGTTGGGCCAGGATACTTCAAGGCAATGGGCATGACGCTCTTGCAGGGCCGCGACTTTGACAAGACTGACTACTTCAACAATCCGGACACTGACATGGGCCGTTTGGTGGCCGTCATCGATCAAAAGCTTGCTCATATGTACTGGCCGAACGGCGATGCGATCGGCAAGCGAATCCGGACGGGCGATCCCGAGTGGTTCACCATCATCGGGGTTGTTTCCTCAGTAAAGGAACAGAGCCTGCAGAACGAGGCTTTGCCACACCTTTATCTCACGGCCGCTCAGGCCGGCTTTATTTATGCACAGAGCCGCGATCAAAAACGAATGTTCCTGGTGGTAAACACTGACAACCCCAGTGGGCTCGCTCCAGTGATTCGCGGCAGAGTCCAGGCACTCGATCCGGACGTGCCCGTTTATTCGGTTGCTACCATGAGCGAAAACATCTGGAAGCAGATCGGGGCTCTGCGATTGATCAACTTCCTGCTCAGCGCGTTCAGTGTAATCGCCCTGGTACTCGCAGCCATCGGCACGTATGGAGTGATGTCTGTTTCGGTTAACAGTCGCACGCCTGAGTTCGCCATTCGGCAGGCGCTCGGAGCACAACCGCGCAGTCTGCTGGTTTCGGTGTTGAAGCAGGCGCTCATCCTCGCCGCGATCGGCATCTTTGTCGGTTTACTAGGCTCGTGGGGCATCACGCGGGCGATCTCGAGTCAACTGTTTGGAGTGAGCACTACCGATCCTTTGGTTTTCATCGTCACTCCCTTGATTCTGGTGTTAGTCGCTTTGCTCGCTTCGTTCGTGCCGGCGCGCCGTGCAGCGCAAACGGATCCGGCGGTAGTGTTGCGGGATTCATGATGACGGCGGGCGCCACTCCACCCGTGAAGTGGTGTCCTAATCCGAACGCCGACGGCGTTGATTAGTTTGAGCCGCGGTTGCTTATACCTGGGACGTTTCAACCCTGAGACGCTCAACGCCGAAGGCGTTCGCCAATTTCAGCCCAGGGTTGTTTCAACCCTGGGTGAGAAGATGAGAAGGACCATTACGCTGAAAGCGTTCGCAAGCGTCACTACTCGCCAACACTTTCAGCGTTGCTTTCGTTCTTTCGTAAATTACCCAGGGTAGAAACCCTGGGCTGAAATTAGCGAACGCCTTCGGCGTTGGAAGACGATCGGCGCGCTGAGTGGTTGCGACCACCGTTGGTCGAGTTTCCAGGCTGAAATTAGCGAACGCCTTCGGCGTTGGAAGACGAGTCGGCGCGCTAAGTGGTTGCCACCACCGTTAGTCTAGTTTCCTTTCTTAATTACCCAGCGCAGAGACGCGGGCTGAAATCAACCAACGCCTTCGGCGTTCAGATTAGGACACACCCCACCCGCGGCGCCGTCTTTCAAACTTAACTATCTCCACTAAATAACTTTTCAATCCGCAGATCCCGAAGAGAAGGGAATCGTGTATGAACGTACTTGGACTCAGCTTCAGCGACCATGAAGCTTCCGCCGCGTTGGTGATGGACGGCAAACTCGTTTCGGCGATCGCCCGCGAACGCGTAACGCGCATCAAGCGCGACGGAATCAGGTGGGGTGGTTGCCGGCTCGACCTCTCTCCAGCGATACAGTATTGCCTCGAAACAAACGGACTGACTCTTGATGACATCGGCCTGATAGTTTGGAGCCACACCGATCACCTCTCAGCGGACGAGGTTTACAAGCAATTAGCAACGGAAGGCGGACTCGATATCTGCAGCCGTCCGATGCTGCCGATTCCCCATCACTTCGCACACGCGTGTGGCGCCTATTACTCGTCGCCTTTCCGAGGCGAAGTAGCCGTCATGATTGTTGACGGCGCCGGTGGACCATTCGGCGCGATGATGAAGAACTGCACTGGTCCGGAGCCGGAGAAGATCGCGCGGGGAGGAGTGCCTGTCCAGAACTTGTCGCCCTTTGAAGGCGACGGTTCGCGAGAGCTCGAAAGTTTTTATCGCTTCGACGACAAAGGCGGTGAAGTTCTCAGGAAAGTGATCGGGCACTGGTGCGGCATCGGCGCAGTTTACGGTCACGCGTCGAAGTTGATCTTTGGCGACTATCTCGACGCCGGCAAAACGATGGGACTCGCTCCTTACGGCCGTCCACATGCGACAAAACTTTTCTTCGAAGAGACAGGGCCGGAAGAGATGCGCGTGTTTGCGCGATCCGTGTCGCAGGAGCGCTCTGCTTTAGAAAACCGCATTGAGAAATGGCGGCAACACACGAGAGCGTCCAACTACAAGAGCGAGCTGTTGACTGACTTCACGGCCAGTTTGCAGTGGGAAACTGAAGAAGCGCTGCTCGAACATGCGCGCTGGCTGCAAAAGCACACCGGTTTGAAGCGCCTCTGTTTCTCGGGTGGTGTGGCGTTGAACTGCGTCGCCAACACGCGTCTTGCCGAAGAGACGGATTTCGAAGAGATCTTTGTGCCTCCGTGTCCTGGTGACGACGGCATTTCCATTGGTTGCGCTCTTTACGGCGCTTCACTTAACGGCGCTGTTCAGCCGGTTACGAGTCCTTCATATCTGGGCCGTGATTATTCTCACGACCGGCAGGCGATCGAAGGGCTCGGCCTGGCGCGATGTTTCGAGAATGACGATGTGTACGAGATCGTGGCCCAGGAGATCGCAAACGGCGCTGTCGTTGCGTGGTATGAGGGCGGCGCCGAGATGGGACCGCGGGCCCTGGGCCACCGCAGTTTTCTCGCCGATCCGCGCCGCGTAGATCTGCGCGAACGTCTGAACCATGAGATCAAACGACGCGAAGGGTTCAGGCCGTTTGCGCCCGTCGTGCTCGAGGAAGCAGTAGCGGAATACTTCGTGGAATCGAACCCGAGCTACTTCATGTCGTTCGTCGCCGAGGTTCGCGAACCAAAGAGAGCAATCATTCCGGCGATCACGCACGTCGACGGCTCGGCGCGTTATCAGGTGCTCCGCGAACAAGACAATCCGTCGCTTTTCAAGTTGATCCGCGCGTTTGAACAGATCACGGGAATTCCGATGCTGTTGAATACTTCGTTCAACCGCGCCGGAGAACCACTCGTTGAAACTCCCGTCGATGCTGCACGCTGTGTCGTCGACTCGACCGCGGACTACCTCGTCGTAAATCACATTCCTTACCGCAACGCCGCTACCGGCGGCTTGTGGCACTCAACAACCGCGCATGCCAAAGCGCACTGATCTACACAAAATACTGATCATCGGGTCTGGTCCAATCGTCATCGGACAAGCCTGTGAATTCGACTACTCCGGCACTCAAGCCTGCAAAGCGTTGAGGCAGGAGGGATACAGCACTGTCCTGGTCAATTCAAATCCGGCGACGATCATGACGGACCCTGACACGGCGGACGTCACTTACATCGAGCCGTTAACGATCGAAACTGTGACTGCGATCATCAAGCGCGAACGCCCCGATGCACTGTTGCCAACGGTTGGCGGGCAAACCGCGCTGAACCTTGCAATCGCACTGACTGATTCATCAGTGCTCGCCGATTACGGCGTGGAACTGATTGGTGCACGACGCGAAGCGATTCGCATTGCCGAAGACCGTATGTTGTTCAAGCAGGCAATGGACGAAGCAGGTTTGCCAATGCCTCGCGGTGGATTTGTTAAGTGCTGGGAAGAGGCCAGACCGCTGGTCGAAGACACCGGATACCCGGCGATCATTCGCCCTTCGTTCACACTCGGAGGCACCGGCGGCGGCATTGCTTATAACCCGGAAGAGTTTGAAGAGATAGTACGGCGCGGTTTGGCAGCGTCTCCCATTCAGGAAGTGTTGATTGAAGAGTCGATCCTCGGGTGGAAAGAGTTCGAGTTGGAAGTGATGCGCGATCTTGCAGACAACGTGGTGATCATCTGTTCGATTGAGAATTTCGATCCGATGGGTGTTCACACCGGCGACTCGATCACGGTCGCGCCGGCGCAAACGTTGAGCGATCGCGAATACCAGCGGCTGCGCGACATGGCGATCGCCGTCATCCGCAAGGTCGGCGTGGAAACCGGCGGCTCCAATATCCAGTTCGCTGTCAATCCGGAAAACGGCGACATCCGGATCATCGAGATGAATCCACGTGTCTCACGGTCGTCGGCACTCGCTTCGAAAGCAACCGGTTTTCCGATCGCGAAGATCGCGGCGAAGCTTGCGGTTGGCTACACGCTTGACGAGATCCCGAACGACATCACGCTCAAAACACCGGCGTCGTTTGAACCTACGATCGATTACGTGGTCGCAAAGATTCCCAAGTGGAACTTCGAGAAGTTTGCTGAAGCAAAAGACGAACTCGGCACGCAGATGAAATCGGTCGGCGAAGTAATGGCGATCGGCCGGACGTTCAAAGAAGCACTGTTCAAAGGCTTGCGCTCGCTGGAAGCGGTGAATCCTCTTCGTCTCGAAGACGTGCCGCTCAATGAGCTCGAACGAAAACTGGCGCGTCCAAACTCGCAGCGTTTTTCTTACGTGACGCACGCCATCAGCCAGGGCATGCCGCTGTCGGAGATCTATCGTCTCTCGCGAATCGATCCCTGGTTCCTGGACCAACTCTCGGCCGTGATGGAAATACAAGAGTCTGTGGAAGGCTGTGAACTGGAAGAGATCTCTGCTTCGACCCTCGTCTCCTTCAAGGAAACAGGACTTTCGGATCGCCGCCTGGCTTATCTGACCGGACGCACCGAGGAAGAAGCACGCGCCTATCGCAAGAGCTTCGGTATCGTGCCCGTTTACAAACGGGTGGACACCTGCGGCGCGGAATTCGAATCCTACACGCCGTATCTTTATTCAACTTACGAATCAGAAGACGAGGCAGCGCCGACTGGCGCACGCAAGATCATGATTCTGGGTTCGGGACCAAATCGTATCGGGCAGGGAATCGAATTCGATTATTGCTGTTGCCACGCAGCGTTCGCACTGCACGAAGCTGGTTACGAAACGATCATGGTCAACTGCAACCCGGAAACGGTTTCCACTGACTACGACACTTCCGACCGGCTCTACTTCGAACCACTCACGTTCGAAGACGTGATGAACATCGTCGACGTCGAGAAACCGCACGGTGTCATCGTGCAGTTTGGTGGTCAAACGCCGCTTAATCTCGCAATGCCGTTGCATCGCGCGGGCGTTCCCATCATCGGCACTTCACCGGATTCGATCGATCTCGCTGAAGATCGCGAACGGTTTGGCGCGTTGCTCAATAAACTTGGAATTCCTCAGCCTGAGAACGGCATGGCGATGACGATCGGCGAAGCGCGAGCAGTGGCGACACGTCTCGGCTATCCGGTGCTGGTTCGCCCGAGTTACGTGCTTGGCGGACGCGCAATGGCGATCGTTTATGACGAAGAGACCCTGGACCAGTGCGTCCGCACGGCCTTCAGTATCAGTCCGGATCGTCCGGTCCTGATCGACAAGTTCCTCGAACAGGCAGTCGAATTCGACGTCGATGCATTGGCCGACGATACTGGCTGTGTCATCGCCGGCATTCAGGAACACATCGAAGAGGCGGGTATTCACTCGGGCGACTCGTCGTGCGTTTTACCAACCGTGCGTACGGATCCGGAGCACATCGAGACGATGCGTCTCTACACGCGAAAAATGGCCCACGCGCTTTCAGTGCGCGGTTTGATGAACGTGCAGTTTGCACTCAAAGACCATCGTGTGTACGTGCTCGAAGTAAATCCAAGAGCATCGCGAACCGTGCCGTTTGTTTCGAAAGCGACCGGTGTTCCCCTTGCGCGAATTGCTTCGCTGGTGATGGCCGGTGTGAGTCTCAAAGAATTTAACTTGCCTGACGAACTGACAGTGTCGCGTTACTTCGTCAAATCGCCGGTGTTTCCGTTCAGCAAGTTTCCGGAAGTCGATCCCGTTCTAGGGCCGGAAATGCATTCGACTGGAGAAGTGATGGGCATCGGCGACACCTTTGGCGAAGCCTACGGAAAAGCCATGACGGCCGCTGGATTGAAACTGCCAACCAGCGGCACGGCCTTTATCAGCGTGAATCACAACGACAAAGGCCAGTCAGTATTGTTGGCGCGGCGGCTGGTCCGTCTGGGATTCAAGCTGATGGCCACGCAAGGCACCGCAGCACGGCTCCGCGAAGTGGGCCTCGAAGTTGAAGAAGTTTTCAAAGTGAATGAAGGTCGTCCGAACATTGTGGACCACATCAAGCAACGCGAAGTGGCGTTGATCATCAACACGCCACTCGGACGCGTCTCACATCGTGACGAACAAGAGATTCGTCAGGCCGCTCTTCAGTACAACGTTCCCTGTGTCACAACCATGACGGGCGCGCGCGCAATTGTTGAAGCTCTCGGCGCCCAAAACCTCAATCAACTAACCGTGCATTCGCTTCAGGAATTGCACGCACTACGTAGCCTCGCTGCCGCTTAACCCGTCCGGCATCCCACTTTTTACTACCTAAATAATGTTCCTCCCACGGTCCATTAATGATCAAAGGAGTAGCCTCATGGATCTCGTCAATATCAGTAGGCCTCGGTACATAAACAAGCTCGACCAGGTGCAGGGGTTGAGCGATCAAGAGCGACAGCAACTTCAGCCAGTCGCCGAGAAATTTGCTTTCCGCACCAACGATTATTACCAGTCGCTGATTGACTGGAACGATCCTGACGATCCGATCAGGCGAATTGTGATGCCCGATCTTCAGGAGCTCGACGAGTTCGGAGAGTTAGATGCCTCCGCCGAGCACTCATACACCGTACGCAAAGGTCTGGAACACAAGTACGGCGACACAGCATTGCTGCTGGTGAATAACGTCTGTGGCGCTTACTGCCGTTTCTGTTTTCGTAAGCGGCTTTTCACGGACGACAACGATGAGGTGACCAACGACATCACCGACGCGGCCGCCTACATTGAGCAACATCCCGAAATCAACAACGTGCTGCTCTCCGGCGGCGATCCGTTGATCATGTCGACCGGCAAGTTGACCAAGATCATCAAACAACTGCGCGACATCCCGCACGTACGGATCATTCGGATTGGCACGAAAATGACGGCCTTCGATCCGTATCGCATCCTCAACGATCCGTCGCTGCTCGAGATGTTGAGTGAATACAGTCTGCCGGATCGCAAAATCTTCGTGATGGCCCACTTCAATCATCCGCGGGAGCTGACCGAACCGGCTCTGAAGGGTTTGCAGTTGTTACAGAAGGCGGGCGCAATCACGGTAAATCAATCGCCACTCATTCGCGGCGTCAACGACAAGCCGGAAATCATTGCCGAACTGTTCGGCAGATTGTCGTTCAACGGCGTCGTGCCCTACTACCTCTTTCTCTGCCGCCCGACACTGGGTAATGAACCGTACATGGTGCCGGTTGAAAGAGGTTTGGAGATCTTCGAAGAGGCGCGTCGTCGTCTGGCCGGCATAGCCAAACAGGCGAGACTCTGCATGTCTCATCGCACCGGAAAAGTCGAGGTGGTCGGCAGGATGAATAACAAGATCGTATTTCGCTATCACCGCGCACCGAATCCACTTGATTGCGGACGCGTGATGGTCTTCGACAGCGATCCCAAAGCCGGTTGGCTCGACGACTACATGAAGTCCGAAGCGGTTGCCAATTTGGAACTACATCCTCAGGTGCAAACGGTTACCGCGTGAACGCACTACAAGGAATTTGATGGGTGCAGCACAACGAGGCGCAGAAGGTTGCGCAAAAGGAGCAGTAGTGAATCAGTCTACATTAACGAAGAAGTCTGAGCTCGAATGTCTGGTCCTCGGACATTACGATTTAGGATTCGATTTCCACGAGGGCCTGCAGCGATCGAGAGGACTCAATTCGGGTGAGTATCGCAACCTCAGAATGGATTTCATTACCCTCGACGGCAAGAAGCTGCCGTATCTGAACGTGCTCAATGAACTCACCGGTCAACGGCTGCACTGGACCGAGATGACGCAGGTCGCGCCTGTTTACCTGGCCAGCTTTCTTACGAGTCAGGGTATCAGCGCGGAGTTCTCCAGCTTCTTCCACACACAACGCGACGAATTGAACGAGTTGTTTAGCCGCCGGCCGAAGGTAATTGCGATTACTACGACCCTTTACCTGACGCCCCTCGTCGCGAAGGAAGTGGTGAAGTTCGTGCGCGAGAAGAGTCCGGATTCGTTCATCGTGGTGGGTGGTCCACTCATCGATAACCTCGCTTATCACCTTGACGAAGCTGATTTCCGCATCATTCTCGAAGACATCGGCGGCGACGTTTACGTCCAGCAAAAGCAGGGCGAACAGACGCTGGCGAATTTGCTGATGAAGTTGCGCGAGTCCGGGGATCTCAGCAAAGTGAAGAACTGTTACATCAAGTGGAACGGGCAGTTTGTCTTCACCGGTGCAGAAGCAGAGTTTTCCCTGGCGCCGATCAACTGGTCGAATTTCCACAACAAGGACCTGGGCCAGACGCTGCAAACGCGTACTGCGTTGAGTTGTCCGTTTCGCTGCACCTTCTGCGACTATCCGGTGCGTGCCGGTAAGTGGGTGCCGCAGGAGATTTCCCAGGTCGAAAACGAATTGCGCCAGATTCAGGAACGTTCGAACGTCACGAATCTCGTCTTTATCGACGATACGTTCAACGTGCCGGCCGATCGCTTCAAAGAGATCCTGCGCATGATGATTCGCAACCAGTTTACTTTCCGCTGGTACTCCTACTTGCGCTGCAACATCATGGACGAGGAACTCTGCGACTTGATGGCGCGTAGCAATTGCGGCGGCGTCTTTCTCGGTATCGAATCTGGCGATCCGGACGTGCTGAAGATCATGAAAAAGGTCGCGACCCCGGAGCAGTACGTGCGCGGCATGAAGTTTCTCAACGCGAGCGGCATCATGACGTTTGCTTCGCTGATCGTCGGTTTTCCAGGTGAAACTTCAAAGACCGTCGATAACACGATTCAGCTTTTGCAAGATGCTGGGCCAACCTTCTTCCGCGGAGAGATCTGGTACAACAACCCGCGTGCTCCGATCTACTCGAAGAGTAAGGATGTACACGGCATCAACGGTTTTGGTTACAAGTGGCGCCACAACACGATGGATTGGGAACAGGGCTGTGAAGAAGTGATGAAGCTGTTCCGCTCGGTCAGCAATTCGACGTGGCTGCCGATGTACGATTTCGATTTCTGGATCCTGCCCTACCTCGAAGGGAAGGGAATGAGCATGGATCAGATCAAGCGGTTCGTTAACTCCTGCGACGATCTGCTGTCGCTGGAGATCAACGAGCCGAGAGGAGGCAAGCGGATCACCGATCGGCAATTAGCTGAGAACAATCTGCGGCAGGTATGCAGTGAAATAGAGCGCAACAGTTTTGCGGTCGCTGCGGCCGCGTCGTAGTAATCGTTATTTGAAGTTCGAGATCAAGTAAGGAGAAGAGCAATGTCTTTGCACAACGAAGATGAAGACAAAACAATTTACAAAGTGGTCGTGAACCACGAAGAACAGTATTCCATCTGGCCTGAGTACAAGGCGAACCCGCTTGGTTGGAACGATGTTGGCAAAGTCGGTCCGAAAGCCGAATGCCTGGCCTACATCAAAGAGGTCTGGACCGACATGCGGCCGCTCAGCCTGCGAAAGAAGATGGAAGAGATGGCCAGCAATCCACCGCCACCGGCTCCCGTCGATACTACGCCGAAAGGGCCGAGTCTCGTCGATCGGCTGTCAGTTGGCGACCACAAGATCGTTGTCAGCCAGCGGCCTGAACCGTCAGTCAAAGCTTTGAAAGAAGCAATTGATAGCGGTTACGTGCGAGTGAAGTTCACCGACACGAACGGCGGAACCGAACTCGGATTCAAAGTCGATCAGAGCGCCTCGGATTTTACGGGTGGAAACTTCGACGAAGGAACGGGCAAGGTGCGCATCGTCGGGGGTCTGACTCTCGATTACGTGGGGGTGCGCTGCATCGCCGAGATCGATCTGAAAACACTCGACGGCGTGGGCCATCTCGAGAAGGTCGACGCGGCCGCGGCGTAATACGCGGGACCGCCGGCGTCTCGCCTGCAACCCACGGCAGTTCCCACCCGTAAGTTGCAGCCGCGACGCCTGCGGTGTCAGGTTGAAGTAGCTTTGCCCGAAAAGTCTTCTTGCTCCGGCTCTGCCGCCGGATGTGAGGCGAGGCTGTGCCTCGCCGTACTCTTCGGAGAAGGAATCGGGCTGTGCCCCTGGTATGGCCTCTGGCCAATAATATCGGGGCAAAGCCCAAACCCGGGGCGAAGCCCAAGGTTCATTTATGAACTACCGACGAGGCATAGCCTCGCCTCATATCCGGCGGCAGAGCCGGAGCAAAGAGGTTTTCGGGAAAGCTGGTTGAAGTTATACGGTTCGAAATTGAGATGGAGAGCTGATGGTGACTGCGTCTCCCGGACGAACTACGTCTCCGTGGTTTAACTGCGCGAAGCCCGATCCAAACGCACGGCTGCGCCTGTTCTGTTTTCCGTATGCCGGCGGTGGAGCATCGATCTATCGCGGTTGGGAAAACTACTTGCCGCCGGGTGTCGAGATACACGCAGTTCAGCCGCCAGGGCGGGGCAGCCGTTTTCGAGAGCCTGCTTTGGACCGAATGGATTCTTTAGTAAGCGCGGTCGCCAATGCGATGCAGCCGTTTTTGGATCGGCCGATCGTGCTCTTCGGGCATAGCGTGGGCGCATTCGCGAGTTTTGAGATGGCCCACCGGCTGGCTGACACGTTCGGTATTCACGTCAACCATCTGTTTGTGTCCGGCGCCCGCGCTCCTCAGCTTCCGAGAAACAGAAAGAGCATTCACGATCTATCGGAAGAGGACTTCATCACGGAATTGAAAACACTCAACGGCACGCCGCCCGAGGTCTTTGAAAACCCGGAGTTGATGCGCATGATCAGCGCGACTCTGCGTGCGGATTTTGCAGTCGCCGAAACGTATCGGGCCGCGAATAGGCCTGCGTTGAACTGTCCGATCACTGTGTTTGGTGGACTCGAAGACACTTTAGCTGCCCGGGAAGACCTCGAAGCATGGAAAGTCCATACCTCCAATTCGTTCGATCTATGGCAACTGCCAGGCGATCACTTCTTTATTAACACTTCGGATTCGTTGATTCTGCGAATTCTCTCGCGTGAGCTCAGCCGCCTGATCAAACGCGACTAAAGGAACCATCATGGCTTGGGTTAATTCATCAGATAAATCCGTCGGCTGGAAGACTGCTCATTTGCTGCGGGAAGACGCCGTAACGGCAATTCTGCTCGCAATCTTCCTTGCGCTGGTGGCGACCTTCAGCATTCGCGAACACGATCCGCCACCCGCAGCCGGCGCTGCCGTCTCGCCGGAAACATTTTCCGCCGGCCGTGCGGTCCGACATTTATCGGTGATCGCGGACAAGCCGCATCCGATGGGCTCCGCGGCGCATCGCGTGGTCCAGGAATACCTGGTCAAACAGTTGGCTGAAGCAGGCCTCGAGCCGCTAGTTCAATCGGCAACTGTCACGACTGGCAAAGGTGCGCCCTTACAGGTGGCCAGCGTGCAGAATGTTGTCGGGCGCTTGAAAGGTACGGCCGGACGCAAGGCTGTGTTGCTGGTCGCGCATTACGATTCGGTGCTGAACAGTTTCGGTGCGAGCGACGATGGTATGGCTGTCGCGTCTCTGCTCGAGACGCTCAGAGCGTTGAAGACAGGAGCGCCACTGACGAACGATGTGATGGTTCTCTTTACCGATGGCGAAGAGAATGGACTCCTGGGAGCGCGTGCCTTTGTTGACGAACATCCGTGGGCCAGGGACGCCGGTGTCGTACTCAACTTCGATGCGCGTGGCAACAGTGGTCCCGTGATAATGTTTGAGACTACGGACAACAACGGCTGGCTAATCGAGCAACTCGCCGGCGCGTCTCCCTATCCGGTGGCCCATTCGCTTTCTTACGAGATTTACCGGCTGCTGCCGAACGATACCGACCTGACGGTATTCAAGCGTGCCGGATTATCGGGACTGAACTTCGCGAACATCGACGGTATCAATCATTACCACACGCCGATCGATAACCTCGCCAGCGTCGATCAGAACAGCATGCAGCACCAGGGTTCTTATGCGTTGGCGCTCACGCGTCGCCTGGGAAATCTGGATCTCACGCGAACGAAAGAGCGCAATGCCGTTTATTTCGATCTGTTTGGCAGGTTTATGGTTCATTACTCGACTGCGTGGGTGATTCCGTTGACGCTCGTGGTCTCGGCGCTGTTTCTCGCCCTGCTGGTTGTCGGTCTCCGCAGACAGAAATTGACTGTTCGGGGACTAGCACTCGGATTCGGTTCGCTCCTCGTGAGCATTTTGCTTGCTTCACTTTTCGGATGGCTACTGTGGAAGGTCGTGTGGATGATGCGGCCGTCAGTCGAAGCCACGCAAAGCCGCCTGTTACTGCTTGGTTTTTTAGCGCTGGCAATCGCGGCGACTCTTGCGGTTTATGCGTTGATACGCAATCGCGTGAGTCTGCAAGACCTGGCAACGGGTGCGTTGCTTTGGTGGCTTCTGCTGATGCTCGTTACCACGTTTGCCTTGCCGGGTGCGACTTTTATTTTTCATTGGCCGCTGTTGTTCAGCCTTATCGGTCTCGGCTGGATCTTAATGGCTCCCGAGAATAAAACGCGCAGCTTGCTGAACCTGGTTGTTCTTAGCGTTTGCGCGTTGCCCGCGATCGTCTTGATGGCGCCCGTCATCTACCAAATCTTCGTCGGACTAACACTAAACTGGTCCGTGGTGGTGATTGCGTTGATGGTCCTGCTGTTTGGGCTGCTATTGCCGCACCTGCGCTTGATCGCGTCGCCATTCAAGTGGTTCGCACCAGGATTATCGGCAGCGGCCGCGGTCGTGCTGCTGATGGTCGGTGTTTTGACAAGCGCCACTGCCACCGAGAAGCCCTCAAACCGTATTTACTACGCGTTGAATGCCGATACCGGTAAGGCGGTCTGGGCCAGCGACCTCACCCAACGCGATGAACGCGCGTCGCAATTCTTTACCGGCAGCGAACAGAAGGGGTCTCTGGCGGACTTTGCTTACGCAGGGAAGTCGCGGGAGTACACACTTAATCCCGCTTCCATTGCGCCACTGCCGGCGCCGGAACTGGAAGTGCTGGAGAAAAAAGAGATTGACGGCGTGCAGACGCTGCGCATGCGAGTCTCATCGCCGCGAGAGGCAGGAGCGTTATCGATCTATGTCGACTCGAACGCACAGGTTTTGAGTGCATCAATCAACAACAAGCAGATGGATGAACAAAAAGATCGTTGGGGCTTGTTCATCGACGGCTTTCCGAAAGAGGGAGTCGAACTATTCCTGCAGCTAAGAACGAGCGAACCGTTAAAGATCCGGGTAGTGGATCAGTCGTACGGATTACCACCGGTCAACGCCGCAGCAAGTCAACAGTCTGGAAAGCGAGATACGACGTTTGTAATGAAGTCTTTCTCGCTCTAAACGCAATACCAAATTACATAGAAACGGGCGCCGCTGTGGCGCCCGTTTGTTTTTTTAATTGTCGTCAATGTCAGCCGCTGGCGCGTTCGAGAACGTCGCGGGTAACGACTATGCGTCCCTGATAGCTGATCGTTGTCAACAGAACAGAAATTCGTTCGTTGTCGTTGAGCTCGCGTTCAAATACACCCTGGAAATCGCGGAGTGGCCCAGCCTTAATCACGACCTTGTCGCCGGGTTTCAAGTGATCGCCGAGTTTGACGAAACCGTTATCGTCGATTCTCGAACTGATGATACGGATGACGTCCTCTTCAACCGACGTGGGTTGGCCGCCAAAGCTAACCACATTGTGCACGCCACGTGTGAACGAGATCTTAGCAAGCTGTGTACGCGCGTCGAACTTCGCGAAGAGGTAACGGGGAAACAATGGCTTGGTAATGTATGTCGAGGCCCCGGAGAACTCATTGACGCGACGTGTTTTCAGTTTCGGATGCAAAGTCTCGACTCCCCAGCAGCGCAAGTTACTGTAGGCTCGGTCTTCCTGTTTCGGGTTTGTATGTACAACGTACCATTGGGGATCGTGGTCTACTGCTTCAATATTCATAATCAGGCTCCATCTGGCAATGGAGTCCGCTGCAAGCGCCCGCAGTCTTAAATGAGTAATGCTATAAAGATGGCTTGGACCAGTGCTCAGACAAAGTGATCCGGGAGCGCACTCGTACGCGCAATCGTGCTTTATCACTGAGCAATTGGAGAAGACGGACCGAGCCGAGGGGGCATCGTGCATTGTGACTCCGCTAATTATTTGAGTCCACACTGCACTTTGCGCTATGATGCAGGCTGTCGAGCGACGCACCTATCACGCTCATGCAGTGTGAGGTTCGTTGTCCGGGCTCCGTCTGTTACCGGCCAGTAACACGACGGAGCTAACTTTTTAAGCGTCCTTTCCTTTCAGCAATCATCCAAATATCGATTTCGACACCAGCGTTTCTTTAAAGATAACGCGTAAAATCATCAACAATCGACGGCAAAACCGGCAAGGATTTCTTCGTTGTAAGAGTTCCCGCACCGAACTATTGCAACTAAAATAACCTCGCTAAAAAGGACCAATGAATTTTTGTAATGACGCTAACGCGCAACGCAACCACTAGCGCTTTAGCCTACTGGGAAGGCTAACAGTCTTTACTTACAAACGGTAAGGGAGTCCGTGCGGGAAGTGGAATTACCGTTATGTGAAGTCTGGTAATGATACTCCTTTCTGATCGCGTGTCAAGGTGAAAAGAAGCTTGCAAGACTGCCAATTTGCTCTGTTCTTGCTGCGTGATTGCAGTAAGATTTCGTTCCAATTATGAAGCGCGTTTTCTCCATAATCGCCGTCGTGATCGTCGGTTTAGCCGTGTGGACAGTACGGCAATTTAGAGGGTTCAAGCAGCTTCCCGAAGTGTCAAATCAGGTAAGCAATTCGACCACTGTGGCGACGTTTGAACTGTGGCAACAGGCTGTTGAAAAAGTTAAAGCAGACCGTGATGAATCGATGCGCGGAGTCGCCGCCGAAACGCCTCCTGAGCTCAAACATTACGACGAGCGCTACTGGTTTCTGGCGACGCAGATTGCCGAAGTGGCGAAGTACAATATCCCGACTTGCCAGGACTACTTCGACCTCGCAGCAATGCTTCAGCGCGGCGAGATGGTGCCGGTGCACGGCGTGACGGACACGTACGTCTTGTATGGTGTGGCCCAGCGAGTTGACGATAGTGAGTTTACCAGTGAAACAGGTGTCACTCCCGACTATGGACCACTTCAGGCACTGGCGAAAAACTTCGCCGGCCGTTCGTATGACCTCAACGTGCCGGCAGATCGCGCGGCGCTGAAGAGCAATATGCTGAGTTCGTTACGCCCGGCAGCGTTGAAGATCGTGGAAGAGGTAGCAGCGGCCTATCATCAGCGGTTTGATCGTCCACTGCCCGTGAGTTCTTTGGTGAGACCGGAGCAGTATCAACACGCGCTATCCAGAGTGAATCGCAACGCTGTAAAGATCGATACGCCGCCACATTCAACCGGGCTCGCGTTTGATATCGATTATCGTTATATGACCGGGCCGGAGCAGACGTTTGTAATGGCTGAGTTGGCACGTCTAAAGAATGCGGGACGTATCGAGGCCATACGTGAACGCAACGCCAACTATCACGTGTTTGCGTTTGTGAATGGTACGCGCCCGAGCGACGATTTGATCTCGACGAAGCTTGAAGAAGCGATGCCTCCCGGAATGGAAGCAAACCATGCAGTCGAAAAGAACAAGCCCAAGCCCAGGCCAAAAAAGACCACGCTGCCCAAACGCAAACGACGTCGTTAAATTGTGCAATTTTTGGTCCAACCGAGCGCGATGTTCGTGCATCCCACCCTTACCCCGGCAAAACCTCACATAAATAGCGGCACCAGGAAAATCTATGAAGAATGGCAAAGTTCATATTGCGCTGATCGTGGTTGTGCTCGCAGCCGTGGTGATATTTGTTTCGTTCTCAGCTCGAAGTAATAGTCGTGGCGTAGCAATGCAGTCGAAACGTGAGTCGACAGTTAAACCCACTTCGCGCGTTGCCGATCGGACCACCAGCACGACCAGCACAAAGACTTCGACCGCGGCTTTTGCTGCCGCCGCTTCGCAAAATGCGGCGCTCAGAAATGAACTTACCTGGACCTTCGGCGGCAAACAACAACGCGGCTGGTCTCTCTACGAGCTGTTGATTGGGAAGACACTAAAAACGCCGGGAGATTCCGGTACGAGTGACTTCGCCTCTGCCGTGGCAACGTGGCAGAAACGCTCCGGCTTGAGATCTGATGGGGTGCTTGATGAAGACTCGCTGATGCGTCTTGTGTCGCAGTGGCAGAGCAACCGGCTGAAGAACCGTAATTCCGCGACGCCGGATCAATTACTCACGGCGCCGGCAACTGACTTCTACGATCCATCACGCGCCGAAGATTTGCGCCAGGTCGAGCGCAACACCTACGCGGCATACAAACGAATGATCGCCGCAGCGATTGCCGATCCGGCGCTGAAGCTCGCGCACAATTCGTCCGGTGAACTAGCGCCAGGCGAGAAGTACTTTAAGATCATTTCCGCGTTTCGTTCGCGTGCGTATCAGGACGAACTACGACGCCAATCTCCGAATGCCGGCAGCGCCGGATTAGCGGTAAACAGCCCGCACTTCACCGGCCGCGCTCTCGACATCTACGTCGGCGGCGATCCAGTCGACACCAAAGACTCGAATCGCGCCATCCAGGTCGATACACCCGCCTACCGCTGGCTCGTGCGCAACGCCGACCGCTTCGGCTTTCGCCCCTACTTCTACGAACCTTGGCACTGGGAGTACGTCGGTTAGATCGATAGCCACAAAGAGGCACAAGAAGCACAAAAGGCACAAGCCAGTTTAGGAAGAACTTTTCTTCTTGTACCTCTTGTGGCTCAAAGATTGAAATGTAATACACTTTGTGCCAATGAACATCGTGCGCTACATCGCTGTCTTCCTAACATTGCTGGTAACTGCGCAAACCGCGGCACAAACCAAGCCTGAAAAAGAGTATCTCGTTTACGTACTGTCAGAATCCGCCGACAAGATCTCGCTGGTTCGCTTCGACGGCAGTAAGGCCACGATCGATCAACAGACCGACACCGGCGACATGCCAATCGATATCGATGGACCACACGGTATCGCTATTTCTCCCGACCGGAAGTTCTACTACGTTTCGATCGCTCATGGCCGTCCGTTCGGGACCGTCTGGAAGTATTCAACGAACGACAATAAATTAGCCGGCAAAACGACGCTCGGAAACTTCCCGGCCACGATGGACATCACGCCCGATGGCCAGTTTCTCTACGTCG
>Ga0196977_1000438_pt1 | contig 21893 bp, 22 predicted proteins | sample S3v_1013CmetaG_FD_148634 | JGI IMG/M metagenome (GOLD analysis project Ga0196977, IMG submission 148634) | Soil microbial communities from Anza Borrego desert, Southern California, United States - S3+v_10-13C | ecosystem: Environmental > Terrestrial > Soil > Desert | place: USA: California...
AGGGTTCCATCTATGCTTCATACGGCACTTCGCTCAATCCTTCGCTGGAAGGTTTGTCTTACAACACCGCAAACACAGTGATCGATCCGGAAAAGACCTACACCGTTGAAGCCGGCAGCAAGTGGGACTTCTTTAGCGGCCGCATGTTGCTGAGCGGCGCAGTCTTTCGCGTTGAGAAACAGAATGCGCGAACTCCTGGCGTGTTGCCCGGTGATCCACCGCAAGTGCTGGAAGGCAAACAACGCGTGGACGGAGTGGAGCTTAGTGTCGAAGGAAACATAACGCGAGCATGGCAAGTACTTGCGGGTTACACATTTCTCGACAGCACGACTATTGATTCCAACGTGGTGGCCGAAGTTGGCAAAGAACTCGTGAACACGCCGCCAAATTCTTTCAACGTGTGGAGCACGTATCGTCTGCCGTCAGGTATGCATTTCGGCGGCGGCGCACGTTTTGTCGATCGACGCTTCGGAAACACGATCAACACGCGTGTGGTCGATGCCTACTGGACGTTTGACGCGATGGCTTCGTATCCACTCACGGACCATATCGATCTGAAGTTGAATCTTTATAACCTGACTGACAAGTTCTATTTCGATCGCATCGGCGGCGGCCACATCGTGCCTGGACCAGGCCGCGCCGCGATGCTGAGCACGAGTTTCCGTTTTTGATCCCATGTTGTTGCAGGTTCCAGACGTGTTAACGGCCGAGCAGGTCGCGAGTTGTCGCGAACTGCTCGAAGCCGCTGATTGGGTGGACGGACGCGTAACCGCGGGACACCAATCCGCCCACGCGAAAGACAACCTGCAACTTCCCGAAGATCACGAGCACGCGAGGAAACTCGGCGACACGATCATGGCCGCGCTCGAACGTAACTCGCTCTTCATGGCGGCGGCGTTGCCGTTGAAAGTCTTTCCGCCGCTCTTCAATCGTTATCAAAACGGACAGTCGTTTGGAAATCACGTCGACAATGCGATTCGACAGGTAACCGGCACGCCGCATCGCGTACGTACCGATCTCGCGGCGACGCTTTTTTTCAGTAACCCGGAGGAGTATGACGGCGGCGAGCTCGTGATTGAAGACACTTATGGCGTGCATTCGGTGAAGCTCCCGGCTGGATCTCTGATTCTCTATCCGGCGAGTAGCGTGCATCACGTTCGCCCGGTCACACGCGGCGCGCGGCTGGCTTCGTTTTTTTGGATTCAGAGCATGGTGCGCGACGACGGCGAACGCACGCTGTTGTTCGATCTTGATGTTGCGATCCAGCGGCTCGCGAGCGATGTGCCGGATCACACTTCGGTCGTCGAACTGACTTCCCTTTATCACAACCTGTTGCGCCGTTGGGCCGACGTTTAATGAGTTTATGAAACGTGTTCGCAAGGTAATCTTTTGGTGTCACTTGCCGGTCGGCGCGATCGCGGGCGTGGTGATCCTGATCATGTGTGTGACGGGTGTGTTGCTCGCATACGAGAAGCAGATCACTTTGTGGGCCGACACGTACGCCTTCAAATCCGCACCGCCGTCTGCTGATGCGCGGCATCTTCCGGTCGCGACGTTAATCGAAAACGCGCGCAACAGTCGCGGCGCAACTCCGGCGTCGATCACGCTGCGATCCGATCCGTCTGCGCCTGCGGAAGTCGGCTTTGGCCGTGACACCACTCCGCTGTTTGTAAATCCCTACACGGGACGAGTTCTTGGAGAAGGCTCGCAGCGAGTCAGAAGTTTCTTCCGTACAATGACAGATTGGCATCGTTGGCTCGGCGCGAAGGGCGACAATCGCAACGTAGCGCGCGCGATCACCGGCGCATGCAATCTCGGTTTCCTGTTTCTGGTGATCAGTGGCTTCTATTTATGGTGGCCGCGGAACTGGAACCTTAAGTCAGTCAGAAACGTGCTCTGGTTCAAGCGTGGTCTGCCGGCGAAAGCGCGTGACTTCAACTGGCACAACACGATCGGATTCTGGTCTGCTGGACCACTATTCGTTGTCGTGCTGTCGTCGGTCGTGATCTCTTACACGTGGGCCGGCAATCTGGTTTATCGAATCGTTGGTGAAACGCCGCCGGCGCCGCGCGCGAATCAACCGAACGCTAACGCTGCCGCAAACAAAGACTCCGCGCCGGCGTTCAACGATCTCGATACCGCGTGGCTTCGTGCGGAACAACACGTGAGCGATTGGCAAAGCATTTCGTTGTCACTGTCGAACGCGTCGCAACTCACCTTCAACATCGATCGTGGTACCGGCGGACAGCCGCAGAAACGTGCGCAACTGGTGTTGGATCGAACGAACGGTGAGGTCGTGCGTTGGGAACCGTTCTCGTCGTACAGCCGTGGCCGGCAGCTTCGTTCGATCCTGCGCTTTGCGCATACCGGCGAAGTGTTGGGCATCGTCGGGCAAACGATCGCGGGCGCTGTATCGCTGGGAGGTGCAGTGCTCGTGTTGACCGGTCTCGGGCTCGCGTTGCGCCGCTTCTTCGCATGGTTAGCAAAGCGGGCAAAGTCGAAGCAACGTATTACAAATGTTGGGAAGCCATTGCCAGACTCAGTTGGTGACTAATGGTATACTGGCGCCCGTTGAAACCATGGACGCCGAAAAACTAAAACACTTCCAAACCCTTCTTCTCAATCAACTGCGCCAGTACACCGAGCAAACTCGCACGGACCAGGCAGCCGCGCTTGAACTCTACGACGATGGTGTCAAGGACAGCGTGGACCTTTCAGTGCAGGATCTGAACAAAGAGATCGCGCTTCGTTTGGGCGAGCGCAGTTCACAGGTCGTTGCGGACATCGATCAGGCTTTGTTGCGGATCAAGGAAGGGAGTTACGGCACCTGCGCTCGTTGCAGTAAACCGATCGATGAACGCCGGCTTGACGCCCTCCCCACTGCGCGTTACGACGCCGCCTGCCAGGCACTAATCGAGAGCCAGAACGGCGACGACGATCTACCGACGCTTTAATCACGAATTACGAGTCACGCTTTCGGGTGGGCTTTGTCGTAAACCTCTACCAACTTCTCCATCGAGACGTGCGTGTAGATCTGGGTCGTAGACAAACGTGCGTGGCCCAGCAGTTCCTGGATGTCGCGCAGGTCGGCGCCGCTGTCGAGCAGGTGTGTTGCGAACGAATGCCGCAAAGCGTGCGGGCTGATGTTGTGCATACCCGCGCAGAGACGAATGTACTTCTCAACCATTCTTCCCACCGAGCGAGTCGTGATGCGCGTTCCCTGGTAGTTCAAGAACAACACCGCTTCGTCACGCTTCGAGATCGGCGCATTCAACAAGAACTTCCCACGAACCTGAAGATAACCGCGAATCGCATCCCCGGCGGGGTCGCCAAATGGAACGATCCGCTGTTTGCGACGCTTGCCGGTTACGCGAATCAAACGGTTGTGCAGGTCGACATCTGAAACGTTCAATGTCGTCAGCTCCGCAACCCGCACACCGGTCGCGTACATCAACTCGAGCATCGCGCGATCTCGTTTGCCGAGATCGGTTTCCAAATCCGGCGATTCGATAAACCTGATCGCCTCCTCGACTGAAAGGTGCGATGGCAGTTTCTTTTCGAGTCGCGGTGTAGCGACGAGCTTTGCGGGGTTGAGTTCGAGTATTCCTTCGCGCACCAGAAACTGGAAGAAGGTCCGCAAAGCGGCGAGTTTGCGAGCAATGGATGCTTTCTTCTTTTGCGCCCCGTGAAGCTCGGAAAGCCACTCGCGAATGGTGAGATGATCGATCTCAGTTATCTCGGGTGTGTTGCGTCGTCCAGTGGCTGAATCGATCGGAGCAAGGAAGTCTAAGAATTGTTCGAGGTCGCTGGAGTAATTACGAAGGGTGTGTGCGCTGACGTTGCGCTCGTAGCGCAGGTGCTCCAGGAATTGCTCGATCAGCGTTTCCATTGAAATGAAAGCTTACCAACCGGCTGAGGTCGTTACCTTCGGCTTCGGAGCATAATAACCTTTTCGCGAACGCACGCGAACATCATTTCGCGTCTTGATCTTCAAATCGAGCATGTGCAAACGGCCGTCGCGATTTTCAGCGTTCGGGTAATAACTCAACACATATTGATGAGCGAGATCTGCCGCAATCTGGTCGAATGCGGTGTCTAGTTCCGCGGTTGTCTTTGGCAGGTAGACTGCGCCACCCGTTTGCGACGTTAACTGTTCCATGCGCCGCTCCGCCGCGAGCGCACGAAGATTCGCGCCGTCGTACAAACCGGTTTGGACCACGTAGACCTGGCAATCGTCGCCAAGCACTCGCTGCACGACGAAATCAAAATCAGTGTGCCGGCTCGTGGTTTCGATTCCGTCTGAGACGATCACCAGCACACGACGGCCGGAATAAGGACGCAGGTAAGAAGACGCGGTGACGATCGCATCGAACAATGACGTGCCGCCTTCGGGTTTGCCAAACATCGCGATGGTGTGTTCGAGGCGAACGACGTCGGACGTTAAAGCCTGGGCCAGATAACTGTCCGTCGCGATCGAATAGATCGCCGCTTCGTCTTTATTGCGCATGACCTTGCGGAAAAACCGGATCGCCGCCTGCTTCTCAAACTCGCGCGCAGCGTCAAGACTGCCGCTGTTATCGAACAGCAACGCGAGACGAACACTCGTTTCCGAACGCGACAGATCACTCAGCGGACGCGGCTGCCCGTCAACGAAAAGCTCGAAGTCTTCCAATTTCAAATTCATCACCGCGTTCCCGCGCGCGTCGATCACCGAAACGGGAATGGGAACAAGGTTGGAGTTGATGCGAACGACGTCGTTCGGATCGACTTCATCACTAACAGTTCCTGACGGCGCGGAAGGCGAACTCGGCGAACCCGGCCGATTCGGATTAGTGATTGGACCAGGCGGTTTCCCTCCCTTTCCCGATCTGCGTCCGGACTGACTTAAAACAGGCAAGGCCGCGAAGAGACACAAAAACACGGCCACCGCGAGGAGTGCTAAGCGAAAGCTTCTTCTGTTGTGTTGTTGGAATGAGTTGTTGTTGGAGCGACAGTCCGCGGCGGCCACTAAACGAACACGTTGCTGCAGCCGCAACGTCGCGCAGCGGCTGATTAGGCCGAGACGGCTTCTTTGTGTGTGTGCTGAGTGAGCCACTCGTCCCATTCTTTCAGAGCCAATTCGACCTGCAGTTGCCTGCGTTCACGTTTCCTGCGCGAGGCGCGCTTTGCAGTTTCAGGGAGCGGAGGCAAAAGCGCGAATGTAATGTTTACCGGTTGAAAATTCTTCGTATCCGCTTGGGAAACGTAATGCGCCAAAGCACCCGTAGCGCTGGCCAGCGGAGCTTCGAGGAGTTCGCGTCCAAACGCCAAGCGCGCCGCGTTCACGCCTGCGAGCCACCCCATCGCTACAGATTCGACGTAACCCTCGACGCCCGTGATCTGTCCAGCAAAGAACACGTTCGGACGGTCGCGCATCTGCATCGTCGCATCCAGCACGCGTGGGGAACAAATATACGTGTTGCGATGGATCTGTCCAAACTGAAGAAACTCCGCGTTTTGCAATCCGGGAATGAGCCGCAACACTCGCGCCTGCTCGCCGTAGCGTAGATGATTTTGGAAGCCCACAAGGCTGTATGCGTCGGCCATTAAATTTTCCTGGCGCAACTGCACGGCGGCGTACGGCTCACGGCCGGTGCGCGGATCGCGTAAGCCGACTGGTTTCATGGGGCCGAAACGCAGCGTGTCGACGCCGCGGCGCGCGAGTTCTTCAATCGGCAGGCATGCTTCGAACCAGCGCGTCTCTTCAAAACGCTGCAAAGGGACGCTGTTGGCTTCTATTAGTGCGTGGTAAAACTCGGCGTATTGTTCTTCGTTGAACGGGCAGTTGACGTAGTCGTCGCCGCCTTTGTCGTAGCGTGCGGCGCGAAAAGCGATTGAAGTATCGATTGAATCGGCAGCGACGATGGGCGCGATGGCGTCGTAGAAATACATCTGATCGCTGCCGGTCAGTTTCATGATCTCTTTTGTTAACGCGTCGGAAGACAAAGGGCCGGTGGCCACGATCGCGATCTGGTTTTCCGGTATCATGGTTGCTTCTTCGCGAACGATGCGAATACGTGGCTCGTGTTCGAGGCTTTCGGTGATCAGTTCGGCAAACTTGTGACGGTCGACGGCGAGTGCTGCGCCGGCAGGAACCTTGGTGGCCGTAGCAGCTTCCATCACGAACGAACCGGCGCGGCGGAGTTCTTCTTTCAGCAGATACGAAGCGGTACCGGGTTCGTCAGACTTGAGCGAGTTGGAGCAAACGATTTCGGCGAGTTTGTCGGTCCGATGCGCGGGTGTTTGCTTGACCGGGCGCATTTCATAGAGCACGACATTCGCGCCAAGTCGCGCCGCCTGCCACGCCGCTTCCACGCCCGCCAATCCGCCACCAATTACACAAATCTCTTCCTTCATCTTTTGATAATCGCTCCCTTGTGTTCTGAAAATCCCTTCCCTCAAGGCCTTACGCTGGCGGGTGCTTCGATCTTGTAGTCCTTCACATCACCCGAGAAATGTTTGTATTCGCTCCACTCGATCGTCTTATTGAAGTCGCCGCCGGCAAACAGCAGCACTTTCACCGACAGATTAATTTCCGCGAACCGCGGCAGCCAAACGCCCTGCTCCATGCGCGTCTGCTCCATCACGAGCGCGGCGCCCGGCTTCAGCGACGCGACCAATCCACCAGCGATCTTGAAACCCTCCGCGAGACGCGCCTCGAGTCGCATCACCTGCTTGTCAGTCGGGTCGATCCACACGACGCCGACGAGCTTCGCGATCAAACTCTCTTCTCTTGTTTTCGGTTTGAATCCAGCACGCGGCCGAAAGTCAAACACGATGCTTTCGCGTCCTTCGAAACGTTCGCGCCGTGGCGAGACGAAGTCGCAAGCGCGCAGAAACATCGAGATCGCGGGATCGCCGTCTTCATCCTTCTTTTTCTTCTCGCGTTCAGCCTTGCGCTTTGCGGCTTCGGCTGCATCTTTCTGCTTCTCGCGCTCGGCTTTGAGAAACTCCTCCTGCACGCGCTTCTCTTCCTTCGCCGCGCGTTCCGCAGACAATGGTATGCCGTTCTCGCTAATCAACTTTTGAACAGGTTCGCGATTCGGCAACGGATACACTTCGTAGACTTTAACTGTCTGCTTTTTGAGTTCGCCTTTGCTGTTGATCTCGCGATCGGTTTCGGTTTGTTTGAACGAGTACTCGGCGACGCGGTTTTCAGTCTCGTCCTGATTACGTGCGACTTCGAGCAACAGCGACGTAATGTCGAGGTTCTCGTTTGCGCCCGGTGGATCGAACAGTTGATCGTTGATGCCCGTGTTGTATTTGACGCTTTGCAAAACCAGCGTCAGTTCGCCGGACCCATCCTGACTCATTCGCACGCGATGTGGCTCGAATAGACCGTTTGCGGAGCGGTAGTCTTCGAAGAAGATGCGCGTCGTCTTTTGGTCGCTGGTGATCTTGGTAATGAGTTTTGTTTTGACGCTGAAGTAGTACTGCACACGCGCGCCACTGCGTGTTGAGAACTCGATGACGTAAGCGGGTTCGGAGGCGAGATCGCCAAGCGACAACACTCGGGCGAGCACGTTCGCTTTCTTAAAGTCGACGAGTCGTGAGGCAGCGAGTGTAGTTTGAAGTTTCGCGGTTGCTGCTTCGAGGCTGGTGAGCGTGCGCAACTGCTTGTCGAGACCGATCTCCCACGCTGAACGCGGGTTTGTTCCAGAGATTATTTGGCCGTTGCCGAACGTCAGTTCGAAGCGTTCTGAACCGGGCGCCTTGAGCAATGTGCGCGCGGTGCCGATTGACTGATTGGACTCGTTGTTAAGTTGCAGGGTCCACTCGTACGTGGCGTCCCTTCGCGCGACGACCGACTTCTTTCCGCCGATTGCCTTGAGATAGTCAGAAACGATCTTCTCGACGGAAGGTAGCTTCTTGAGCGGCGCGCTGGTCTGGGCCACCGCCGCCGCCACACTAACAACTAGAATGACAATCGAACAGAGAAAATGCCTCAGGGGCAGTACACGCATTACGCAACTATGGCAGATCCGGCTCAGGCTTCAAACTTACTAATGCTTTGGACTCTTCGGAGGCGTCGTTTTCCCTACTTTCTGCTTCGGTGTAGCCTTGTCCTTTTTCTCCGCCGCCTTCTGATTTTCAAACTCGTGTTCGTTCAGGTGACCACCACGAACTTTGTATCGATCCACGTTTTTAGTTGCATCTTTTGGCATCGCTTGTTCTCCTGCTTGACACTACAAATCCCGCGTTCGTATAGTGCAACACGTGTTCCGCAACATTGTCACGCCACAAGCCGGCTTAGCTCAGTTGGTAGAGCGTCTGATTCGTAATTAGAAGGTCGCCGGTTCAATTCCGGCAGCCGGCTCCAATAGAATCAAGTATTTACGGCCACTCGCGTGAGTGGCTGTTTTAGCTTTTGCGACGTATTTGTGACGCGGCCGTTCTGAGCGTATTCAACCGCACTTCTGAGGGTGTCATCAGACGCGTGTGTGTAGCGCATAGACATCTGAATGTTGGAATGGCCCAACAGCCTTGCAATCGTAGTTACGTTGCATCCCGCATCACCTAAACGCGTCGCAAACGTGTGCCGTAGATCATGAAAGTGAAAGTCAGCAATCCCCGCATCTTGGCATGCTGCGACGAACGCTTTCTTCACGTCCACTAGGCCTTCACCTGCTCGTCTCTTAACTATCCGCCTTGATTCAAACACCAGATCGCCCGTCTGAGACTTGCGTTGCTCTATCAAAACTTCTCTCACGCTTTGACTCATCGGAATGATCCGGTCGCGTGCGGTTTTTGTGTTCACGACATGAATGACGCCGCGCAGAAAATCAACGCTCCGCCACGACAGATTTAGCAACTCGCCGCGACGCATGCCCGTACCAAGCGCCAAGCTTACGAGCGCGTGTAGGTGTTTACGTCTTCCTGTGAGTTGTGCCATCAATCGCGTTTCCTCATCAGCCGATAAGTAGCGGTTACGTTGATTGTCCACTCGCAGCTTTCGCACCTTGCGACAAGGATTTGATGCTGCCTGCTCCAACTCCACCGCAAGGGCAAAGATTCGAGACAGTACAGCGAGCTCCATGTTCACAGATGCGGGGCTGCGGGTTGTGCCGCGTCTTGTAATCGACTGAGCACGATCACGTTTCCACTTTTCAATCGCCCGGGGCGAGACTTCACGCAAACTCTTGCCCCTGAATATTTCCGCCCACTGGTTAGCAATGATTTCGTCATTACGCCAAGTGCGCTTGTTAGCTTTGGCCCACGGCAAAATACGTCTCACTTACAAATTCACAAAAGCCCTGATTCCCAAGCTGTGACGTTCCGTAGGTGCCTTGAAACACCTGATCACGCGCCTTAGTTTCTGCTTGCTCTGCCTGAAACTTAGTACGCGCTTCCGGTATCGCTTCGCGATATCTGGTGCCTCTGATTTGAAAATCAAAATACCAATGACCACCGCGCTTCTTAACTGTCAAAGGACATCACCTCCGTTCGGCGGTTGCAGCCACAGAGGTTGACCGAATAGTACCCGAGCCTTGCGGTCCTTACCAACGCTCATTTCTCTTTGTCCTTTGTCCACTCGACAATCTCGTTAAAGTCGAAGCGCAATAGGTGCCCAACCTTGCGGTACGGGATGCGGCCCTGAGACTTCATCACGTAAAGAGTGTTTATCTTGATGCCGAGAAATTCGGCGCACTGCTCCGGCGTCATCAACGACGCGGACGGCTGAAGAGGTCTTTTCAAAGTTTGTTTCTGTTCTTGTATCATTCGTTGGAATATCAAGCGCAAAAGCAGCTACGGCACTTGTCATACCACGCTGCCGATTTCTAGTTGGCCCATATAGCACAGCTAGAGATCTGAATCGTTTGACGACAACAGGCGAGTGTCACAATTGTGACAGAGTGTGACACTTTGTGACGAAGTTTGACAGGTTGTGACACTCGGTCGCGGCGGTCTAAAGGCGAACGACGCAGCGCGCTTCGCGCGTCTAGGTTGTTATTTCTTTCGGTTCTAAAGACCTCGATCGCGCCCACTCGCATAACCCCCTCGCCGTATTCCAACACTCCTTTAAGACCGCTGGCGTCACGTTTGCAGTTTCGCCTTTTATCTAACGAAGCACGCCGAAATTGAACTGGAGACCGAGACCAATGGAAGACAAATCGAAGACGTTTACATGGGAATGGGAAGATGGGGGAAACAGGTCTGATCCGCACAATCAAAATACCGATGCCCAACCTTGATCGTGATTACGATCCGGGCGAATCGCACGAGATTATTCTCGATCGAAAGCCCCGCCTGGAGAACAGGGAAATGCCGGACTGGGTCGAGATCATCCCGCCGAGAAAACCTAACTGAGCGGACCTACAAAGTGAGAATAAAGGTCGCGCAAATCAGCCGATAGAAACGCTCAATTATCACTTACATCACGAACCATGAAAGCGAACGGAGGTGCTTTGCACCTGATTTTATTTGACACGTCACCCCTTCGCGGGCACACGCAGCAAACTTAAAGTTTGCTGCGTCTACTTGCGTGGATGCTGAAGATCGCGGTTTGCCGTTTGCAAGTGCAAACATCGCGTGTGCATTTGCAAACGCGAATTTCGACAATCATCGAGGAGTAAACAACATGGGAAAGCGCGTTACCGATTATCCGCACACGATCAGTTTTCGACTGACCGATGAGGCCTGGATTGGTATCCAAAAAGAGATCGACCGCAGCGAACTGACGGCCCACGAATGGTGCCGGAGGGCTGCGCTAGATAGACTCAATAACAACTACGGCTTGTCAAAAATCAAGCGCCTCTTACTAGAGCATTTCGTACGCGCGCAGTACTTGGTCACACAAGGTTTTCAATTATTAGCCGACGGCAATTTAACCGGAGTTCAGTGGAAAAAACTCCGCGCCATTGCCACCGAACGAGCTGCCGAACTCAGCGATAACGCGCTCCGCGCTGCGCGCCAAGTTAAGCCGTGAACGTACTCAATAATGAGGGCGCCAGGGACATGGGCGTATACCGGCGAGCCGAGGAGGCAGATATCAAAATTACGCATTGGTTAGCAGATTCCAAACCTGGCACCAGCCTCTTGGACCAGCGCGCTAGTGATCATTTGGCCTTGTGGAAAGGCGGCCCTCGTGCGCAAACGTTAGAACTATCCGAGGTCTAGCAGATGCTGAACTAATTCATGCACGCCAGTCGATGGATTAGCGTGTTCAGGCAGGCGGTCCCGATTAATACGAAGGAGAAGTTCTTCCGCCCGCGCAACGGCACGTTTTGTCAAAGGTTGCAATGGCGTGGGCCACAAAACCGTCGATTTTTCATATCGCGGTAAGTGCTTTCGAAGCAGCTTTAAGATATTTGCGCGAGTTATATCTGCTGTGTGATTTTGATAGTGAAGCAAGTACCAAAGTTCAAAATTCGGATTCGATACCGCTACTTTTACCTGATTGGCACGGGCCAATTGTAAGGCTTTTTGCCATCGATCGGGATTTGATAACCGATGCTCGTCTCCATCGAAAACGGCCCAAGCGACGTCTCCGGCAAACCAAGCACGTTCTCTCAATTGAACTCGTTTTTCCTCGACGGCACTTGTAACAATCGTAAGGGGATCGGTTCCTTCAGGGAATATTACCTTTAACCGCAAGGTTGGCAACCGCATGGATTGCCGGATGGCCTCAAAATACCCCCGCTCTGTCTTCTCTCCCTCACAAACCACTATGGCTTTGCGACCAACTAAGCGAGGATGCCTTGGTCTTTCAAATGATCGTCGAGCCATGGCTTAGCCTTATTTCTGAGTCACCAAACCACGCAAGTCTTGAGGAACGATCGGGACCGCCCCAAATCGGCCGTCCAGGTACGCTTTGTCGATGGCGAGGTCATTTCTGGGACCAAAGTCAGTCAGAGGATAAAGGTCGGTGCTACCGTCAGATTTCTTTTCTGTGAACCAAATCTGATCCCGTCGAAGTAAGCCGGATTTCTGCAGAGTATTGTCATGACTGGTGAAGAGAAGTTGAGCACGCCTCGGATTAGTTTCTTCACTTTGAAATAATTCTATAAGTCGCCTCGTGATATTTGGATGAATACTTGAAGTTAATTCGTCTCCGATCATGAGCGTACCATTCGCGAAAGCAACTAGCATCTTGCTCGCCAGCTCAAAGAGTCGCTGGGTCCCGGTAGACTCCTCCGAAAATGGAAAGCGAAAACTTTCTGAACCGGATTTGTGAGTGGCCCATATTGTCCATTCGTTTACAGGGCTTTGACCCGTGCTTTTATCCTGCTCAATCTCAATGTTATCGATTCCAGTGTCGAAACTTCGAATCAGAGCAACAACCTGGTTTTTGAACATCGGCACACGGTGCAATATCTCCGGTACGAGCATTTGCTCACCAACGGTCTGGAATCGGAGTTCGCCTGGCCACTTCTTGTAGACCCATTTCCCGAACGGCTCTAATGCTTCCACTTTCAGTCGTTGAGTTAAGAAATTAATGAATGGCTCCCGTTCATTTAGGCTTAACTGAATCTCTTTATAGACCTCGCCCAACAACTTCCCATTCTTCCAATCGTAGCGGCTCCGTTTTGCATCCCAAGTTCGGTCGAACACAAGACGCGAAAGCATGCGCTTTGGATAAGGCGGGATATATTTTAGTCGCTCACTTTCGACCCGGGCTGCCCTGACTTCAAGGAGATACTCATATATTGCCCCATCTATAGTAACTCTCAACTGCATACGGGTGGGTGATTTACGGCATTTCTTATCGAACATGAAAGGCACAAACCAATCCGGTGAGCCCAGTGAGCCGGTCGTGCCTCCGAACGCTATATAGGCGAGGAGATCCTCTAGCGCGCGAACTACATTTGTTTTCCCCGAGGCATTTGCACCAAAGATACCAAGCACAGGCAGTAGATCTATTCCTCGTCCGGGTATGGAATAAGGGTTTGCAATTTCAGCATCAGGCTGTGGCGGTCTCCGTCGCTTAGTACCGCGGGCAATACGGTGCTTGGACGCGATAGCACTTAAAGTGACACAGTCCTTGATAGACCTATAGTTCTGTACACTGAAATCTATGAACATGTTTTAAGCGATGCTAGTTACCAGTTTATGTGAAATGTTCACGTAAGAGGGCCAATAGACGTTACCAGCCCGCTATCATACTGTCAATCCACTGCCGGTATTTCGTTTGTGATGCATAAAGTGGATATCAATCAGTCATATACATTCAGGTTAATCAAGGCTAATTCCATCCGAGAGCTCAAGGTGAGGTCGATGTCGGCGGGGTTCCTGAAGCACTCCACAGAGTCCCAGCCGTGGGAGAACCATTAATCCTATTTGTGACGTAGTTGTGACGCGAAGTTAGATAAGCGTATGGGGAAGCGATAAAGCTGCGTATAGAAACATCAAAAACGCCTGAAAAACCGCCGTGGCTGCAACGTGTTGAATTTACTTGTTCTTTCCCCGTTGGTCTGATTCGTAATTAGAAGGTCGCCGGTTCAACTCCGGCAGCCGGCTCCACGTAATCTAATCTTCTCAAACAGTTTATCGCAATCGAAACGCAGGCAATCAACCGCCTTTTAGTTATGCACTGACGCCTAGATTTATAAACGCGTTATTGGCACACTTAAACAGAAAGACTGCGAAGTGGCGAAGACGGTTCCTTACGGGAACTTTTTACGTCTTCGACCGTTTTTACTAGACGAAGCAGACGAACGGCTTATTTCTCCTTACTGACTGTTCAGCCGAAAGATCGTAACGCAAAGTGTCTGTCGGGTTTTACTCATGGTTTCAATCTTTACCGGAGCATCACAATGAAAATGCAGAAGCTCACCTTTGGTCTCCTCATACTCGTCTTTGGAACACTGGGATTGGCATTTGCGACAAAAAATCAAACGCCGAACAGTGGCACGCCCTCGGCAAGCGAAGCCGTGAAACAAAAAAAAGGAAAGTTCCCTGTAGCCGATTACAGCGAACCGGAATTAACGGACCCAAAGAAAAATCAGACTCGGCAGGAGAAGAAACGACGACGCAACAACTTTAGTATTGTCGCAAAGAATCCTCCGGAATGGCAGGCCCAGCGCATGTTTATTGATGAGGGGCTAACGCTTACTCCTGCACTGCCAGTAACTAAAAGCGAATTCATCGTGTTGGGAGAAGTTAAGACTGCTGAAGCTCATGTGTCAGAAAACAAGGAGAATGTGTACTCTGAGTTTTCAGTGCTGGTAAACAAGATCTTCAAAACGGCAAATAGCTCAATCACCGAAGGCACAGAAATAACGATCGACAGAATAGGTGGTTTTGTAAGATATCCGAACGGCCGGACTGTGCTCTATAACGTTTCCGGTAAGAACATGCCAGCAGTGGGCGAAAAGTACGTTTTCTTTCTCACGTCGCCAAACAACCAGGACCTCACAATTCTGACTGCTTACCAGTTGGACACGAGCGGAGTTGTCCCGCTCGATGATTCGCCGCAATTTGAAAAGTTTCGAGGGGTGGCAGAAGACGTATTCTTGAAGAGCTTGCGTGAGTCGTTAACCGAGTCCTCACCTTACTAAGGAGTCGTCCTCATGTCCTCGGAAAGAAAGAATCGAATCGCTCAATTAGTTCTTTTATCAGCTTGGGCCATTACTATAGTTCTACACTATCCTGCGTTCGTTAATTCTCAACAGTGCCTTCATCCGACCTACTCTCATCAACCGATACACGTGAATAGTTGGGTACCTGGTACTCAAGTCAGTGTAAAGATCGACGATTTTTTCGCTGACGATCAAAAAGCTGGTCTGGAAGCCGGCAACGCAGCATGGAACAACACAACTCTGATCCTGTGCTCAGGCGTCAGGTTTTTAGACTACGATCACGTTTTCATGCAGAGTTACACAGAAAGTCCACCAGCAGGCGAACTGTGGTGGCAAAGGGACGATCCGCAGACCGGATTTAACGGCGGAGTGTTTGTTGAGATCGCCTTCGGAGGTTTTGTTGAAGCTGCCAGAATCAAGATCCATCCAAATGCGCCTAACGTAGCTCAAGGGACTTATTATAACTACCTGGGAACGCACGAAGTGGGACATACATTTAACCTCAATGATTGTGTCTCCGGCACAGGGTGCAATGGGACTGAAGCTACGATAATGCGCGGACATTCGGATGGTATTACGTCGAGTAACACTTTCAACACTAGTGGTCCAAAAGAATGTGACATTACGAAGGTCCGTGATATCTATTGTGCGAGTCCATCCCCAACACCCACTGCGACGCCGGAGTCCGGAGGTGGGTGCAATCCGTGGTGGTTAATATGGTGTACGGATGTTGACTATGGAACCTGCACCTGTGTTGGAGTCATTGATAAATCTCCAATACTGATTGATGTGCTCGGTAACGGATTTGAGCTCACCGACGCAAGCGGTGGCGTTAGCTTCGACCTCGACAGTAACGTTGAGAGAGAGCGGGTTGCGTGGACCGCCCCAGATTCGGACGACGCCTTTCTCGTTTTAGATAGAAACGGCAATGGGGCAATCGATAACGGCAGTGAATTGTTCGGTAATTTCTCGCCGCAACCAGCACCGCCGCCGGGAATGCTTCGGAACGGCTTTCTTGCGCTGGCTGAATACGATAAGCCGCTAAACGGCGGCAATGTGGATGGAGTCGTTGACCAAAGCGACCGGATCTTTTCGTCGCTTTATCTGTGGCAAGACATAAACCACAATGGGATTTCTGAATCCGGGGAATGGCACACACTATCAGAGCTACATGTAGATTCAATATCGCTGGATTTCAAAGAATCGAGGCGAACAGATCAATACGGTAATCAGTTCCGGTATCGAGCAAAGGTTAAAGATCGGCGTGGCACGAATGTTGGCCGTTGGGCTTGGGATGTGTTTCTAACCTCTGGTCCGTAGTGTTTTGATGTGAGGGGATCAGGGAAGGCCTCACTTTGCTCTATGGCGTTGGCGGCGGCGGATGGGCGTGCGTCTCTTGAGTAAATCAGGATGGCGGCGTTCGATGATGTAGGCCAGGGATTGATATCGCATCTCCAGGAGTGACGCGGCGTGAGTCACGCGCCCGTCGACTTGGGCCAACGCCCGTTTGATTACCACACCTTCATGCTTTTCTAACTGTGCCCGAAGTCCACCCGGCTCATTCAATAGAATCTCTGTCGCTTCATCGGCACTCAATTCTGTATTTATACTCGCCACAACCCGACCGGCGACGTCAGCCAGTCTTAGTTTCAGGTCCGGGCTTTGAGAGTTTGTGAGCCATTCGCGTGCCTGGCGATAAGCGGCTTGTAGCATCTCAGGCGATAACTCCTGAACCTCCTCAAGCAATGTTAGTGCTGCGAGGCCGGAAATGTTCAGCGCATTCACGCGATGGGCGGCTTCCATCGCTTGTCGAAAAACAAAATGAGCGTGGGCCGTACGGCCAGTGCGGGCCAAACCGACCCCCTGCGTAATCAACGCCTCTGCCATCATGCTGAAATGTCCACTCTTCCTTAAAGCGGACACTGCTCGACGCGCTACGGTCTCAGCTTCAACCAGTCTGCCTTCCGCAATCAACACCTGTGCGCGGCTTTCATCAATCTGCGCCGTGCGAGCTTTGTCTTTCAACCTGACTGTCAAACGGCGAGCCTCGTCCAGATACTTGTGTGCTTCTTTGTAGCGTGACAACTTGAAGAGTAAGAAACCAACGTTGTTCATTACATCGGCACGAAAGATCGGATTGTGGGCCAGACGGAATTCAGTTTCTGCTTTTTTGTACTCACTAATGGCTCGGCGAAAGTATGCGGGCCGGTTCTCTGTCGTCGCAAGGTTGCGAAGAATGATTGCCAGTTCGCTGTGGTAGCCGCCTTTGATTGTGTGGTTTGTGATCTTTCGGAAGAGGGCCTCGTTACTGTTGAGCAGTTCTAAGGCTTCATGAAATCGCGTGGCTGAGCACTCGACGGTAGTTAGCTTCAGCAAGGCCCTTGCCCTGGCGGCGCCTTCGAATGTTAGTTTTTCCAAGGCGTCGTGCAACCACGATCGCGCCTCGTTCAGTGTGCCCTCGCGGTAGTAGCAATAAGCAATTTCTGACTGCGCGACAGCGACTTTCGTTACGTCTTTACTCGACTCGAAATACGTCAAACTCTCGGTGATGAGATTTTTTGCAAGTTCCTGCGCGTCGCGAATCTGATTCTTACTTCCGATCCAACTCGTAAGAATACCTACGCACAACAAAACCTCAGCAGCGACATAAGCGTCAAGTCCGGTTGTTTTTGGACGTTCTCCGACGCGGTTCCATAACAGCCGCATGGTTTGCTGCGCGCCCGCGTAATCACCCTTGTCTTTTTGTTCCAAGGCGGTCTTGCACCTGAACAGAGTTTCGTCGTTCGCGTTCAGGCGCGCGGGATCTAACTTAGGTGAGGCCATCTTCACGAGAGATAAACCTTTGTTCCGGTGAGTGTAAGAAGTCGTGCTTTGCCAGCGCCCGATATTTCACACGTCGCGGAACGCTGTGTCAATAGCCCTATATGTATTTACACTATTCTGTTTTCTTGCCAGTGGACTGGCATCCTCAAACCTCAAAGGAGAAACAGACAAGATGAGACGTTTGGCATTGGTAGTCGCTCTAGCGTGCGTACTTTCGGGTGTGGCTCGCGCTGGTGAAATTCATTCGACGGGCGCAGTCGCGCCGCCGCCGCCGCCACCCCCGATGACGATGACGGGGGAGATCCATACCACGGGTCCGACAGCGCCGCAGCCGTCAAGTACGCTACTAACGTTTATCCTGACCTTTATCATTATCGGTCGTTAAAGGCTTGTTTTAGTTGCGACTCCAAACACCGCCTTCGTAGGCGGAAGGGTCGAAGTGTGCCCGAACATGCGAAGCGCGAATACTGATACAACCAGACTGGCATCAATTTCAAATGGAACCTCGCCGCAGAACGTTGCGACAACCTTTGCGGACACTTATAAACGCTGCCGATTTGGATTGCCTCGCACCTCGCCCAGAGTGTGGGGCCAGGGGCGTCGTGGGTGACCTTGGTACGGGCCAAGCGCGACGCCCCGCTCTTTTGTGAACCTGTGCGATAATTCGCGCGTGATCTCCAGAGAACAAATCGCTGAGTACAACGAGGCGGGCTATCTGGTTCTCGAACGTTTTGCCGATGAGAGAGACTGCGATCTACTGAGAGCGCGGGCTGAAGAGTTGGTCCAGGAGTTCGATCCCGCCGAGGTCGTTTCCATCTTCTCAACTCACCAACAGAACCGGCTCACCGACGAATACTTTCTAACCTCCGGCGACAAGATTCGTTTCTTCTTTGAAGAGAACGCCTTCAATCCGGACGGCTCGCTCAAGTACGAAAAAGAAAAGTCGATCAACAAGATCGGCCACGCTCTTCACGATCTCGATCCCGTTTTCAATCGCTTCTCACGCAACCCAAAGACAAAAAATCTCGCAAACGCGATCGGTCTCAATGAGTGTTACCTGCTCCAGTCGATGTACATCTTCAAACAGCCGAACATCGGCGGCGAAGTCACGTGTCATCAGGACAGCACATTTCTCTACACCGACCCGATCGAGATTGCGGGGCTATGGTTCGCGCTCGAAGACGCAACGGTCGATAACGGCTGTCTGTGGGCCTTGCCCGGCGGACACCGATACGGTTTGAAGTCGCGCTGGCGCCGATCGCATAGTGATGTCATGGAGTTTGAGATCTTCGATAGCGAGCCGTGGCCGACGGAACGACTCGTTCCACTCGAAGTGCCGAAAGGAACGCTCATACTTTTACACGGCCTGCTGCCACACTGCAGCTTCGAAAACAGATCGCCGCGTTCACGTCAGGCATACACTCTGCATCTTATAAGCGCGAACGCAAACTACCCGGCCAACAACTGGCTGCAACGATCCGAAACGATGCCGCTCAGAGGCTTCGAGTAAGGCGGTGCTAAATGATTTACCTTTCTCGTCTCGTCGCCAGCATAGTGTTATTTACATCTGCTGCGTCGTTGTTTGCACAAACACCACCAAAGACGCCGCAACCTACACCCAAAACTTCAACACAACAAAGTGCAGAAGCTAAGCGCGACACAGAAGCCGCGCGACAAGCCAAAGCTCGTCAGCAGCAAGCGACTTCACTGTTGATCTCTCTGGCAAGCGACGCTCGCACTTTTCGCGACTTAACATTCAGAGCACGTTCTCTGGCCGGCATCGCAGATCTAATGTGGGACCTCGATCGCGATCAGGCGCGCGTTCTCTTCACGAAAGCATGGGAAGCTGCTGATGCGGCCCAGCGAGACAACAGCGCGCCAGTTAAACTTCGCGAAGAAGTGCTGAGACTCGCAGCCAGACGTGACCGTGAGCTGGCCGAACGGTTTTTGGAAAGTCTCAAGACGGATCGAGCGGAAGATCAACCTGAAGAGTCGAACACCAATTTATGGGGACTTCCCGAGGCTTTGCAGAAAAGACTCAACCTCGCTCGCAACCTGCTGGTTGCGGGAGACTCAAAACGCGCGCTCGAGTTTGCCGAGCCGGCGCTCGGCACCGTCACGATATCGACACTCGAATTCCTCACACTACTGCGGGAGCAAGATGCTGCAACCGCCGATCGCATCTACGCAAGCATGACGACTCGTACTCCAAGTGGTCCAGAAGAGTCGAACACGATTTCGCTACTCTCATCGTATCTCTTCACTCCGCACATGTACGTTATGTTCGCGCCGGATGGTCGGGCTGAGACTTCCTGGATGCCCACCACGTCTCCTCCGATCAACGTGGACCCACAACTGCGACTTAATTTCTTCCAAACCGCTGCAAGTGTTTTGTTGCAACCGGTACCGGCTGCGGAAAAGAATCAAAATGCAGGCGGACTCGTCATCAGGTACATGGTCTCGCAACGCCTATTGCCATTGTTCGAACAATACGCTCCTTCGTCACTCACAACGTCGTTACGCACCCAGCTCCAGATGTTGCGCGAGGTGATTAACAAGGACGTGCAGAGTGCGGAAAACGAGTGGGTGCGAAAAGGTATCAATCCCGAGGACGCTGAGTTTAAAGATCGCGAGCAAACCATGCTCGATCAGATCGACCGCGCGAAAACTTCAGCCGAGCGCGACGATCTTTATCTCAGACTCGCGATTCTGGCTCTGGAGAAGAATAAGAACACGGCGCGTGACTATGCAGACAAAATCGACGAGAGCGATTTGCGCAAAACTGTTCTCGCTTGGGTTGATTGGGCGTCAGCACTTCGCGCAGTCGAGCAGAAAAAATCCGAAACAGCTCTCGCATTGGCTCGCAAGGGCGAATTGACTCACATTCAACGCGTCTGGATTTTGACGCAGGTCGCGGGCTTACTAGCAAAATCCGATCGCGACAGAGCGCTCAATATAATTAACGACGCCATCGCCGAAGCTGGACGCATCGACAACAGCGATCCCGATCGACCGCGCGGCTTGTTTGCGATTGCCAACGCCTTGCAGGGACTCGACGCTGTGCGGGCTTGGGAGATCGCGTTTGACGCAGTTAAGGCCGGAAACTCGGCCGAGTCGTTTACGGGTGAAGACGGTGTGATAAGGCTTAATTTGAGAAGTTCAACTCAAATCTTCCTACGAACAGACGCTAATCCTGATTTCGACGTTAACGGAATCTTCGGCAAGTTAGCGGCTACCGATGTAGACCGAACAATCGAGTTGGCTCGCGCATTTCAAGCCGAGGGTCCACGCGCGGTCGCAACGATCGCAATCGCCAAGGCATTACTTAAAAAGTAAAGTAGACTAAATACTTGGTCTTAACAGCCCGCGAAAGATGCCTTGCACGCGGACCTGGTTGGCCGGGTAAGTAAGCGGTTGGAGTTGGGAGTTCGCCGGTTGCAACTCGATATTCGCGCCACGGCGATATAGACGTTTCAACGTCGCCTGGTTCTCTTCTATCAATAAGGCCACGACGATCTCGCCATCGCGCGCGTCGGTGCGATTCTCGATCAGGGCGATGTCGCCGTCGCAAATGTGCTCGTCGATCATCGAATCGCCTTTTACTTTCAACGCGTAAACTCGATCCGGCTTCACCCGACCGAGCAAAAAACGCGGCACCGGAATCCGTTCGTCGGCGTCGTCATCAACGACCGCTTCCAGCGGCGCACCGGCGGCGATTCTCCCCAGCAGTTTCACTTCGCAAAGCGAATCAGCACTCTTGTCTTCAACTTTGACGTTCAGCGCAAACGATCCATCTTCATGCTCACGGACCAACAGACCGCGACGCTCGAGCGCCGCGATGTGCTTCGCGATCGTCGCCCGCGACTTCACCCCAAACTGCCGCGCGATCTGCGCGTACGACGGCACATAACCGTGACGCTCCAGGAAACGCGTGATGTAGTCGAGGATCTCTTTTTGTCGCTGCGTTCGGGGGAGCATTCTTTGCTGAGCAGTTCCCGGTTAAAGTTAGACCACGTGCGGGTAAGCGCTAAGTCGACCGCTGGAGGTGGACGAAGCATTCTAGGTCGCATAAACAAAAGCGTCAAGCATTTGTTATGAACGTGTTTTATCGGATCGAGTATCGCACTAACGTACGTGGAAAGATCCGCACTGAAGCTGGCATCTGTCCGATCGGGATCGCTGGTGCCTGGAGTACCTCGTCAGCCTTCTTCCCATACACTGCTTCGTTAAGATCGTTGTCGGGAGTGATCACTGCGCCTTTCAACGCTGCGCCGATGAACGCGCCCTTGCTACGCGAGTACGAAAGAATGCCGGCGTCAAGTCGTGGATTAGTCGAAGCCGCAGCTTCACGCCCGACTGGACCAGCAGCGATCGACGCTTCGCCACCAAGTTCGAACTTGTCTTTCAATAAACCATTCAATCCGCTCTCGTTCATGATCAGCAGAATGTAGTCAGTCTTCTGCGCGCCGATCTGCGGACCGAAACTACCACCGCCGAGATTGAAGAACGCCG
>Ga0196977_1000439_pt1 | contig 21889 bp, 24 predicted proteins | sample S3v_1013CmetaG_FD_148634 | JGI IMG/M metagenome (GOLD analysis project Ga0196977, IMG submission 148634) | Soil microbial communities from Anza Borrego desert, Southern California, United States - S3+v_10-13C | ecosystem: Environmental > Terrestrial > Soil > Desert | place: USA: California...
AACCCAATCGATGCGCCCCCACGCACCACCCGGCGTTTCGAACCCAATCGATGCACCCCCATGCACCACCCGCGTTTCAACCAATCGACGCACCGTCATACTCACGCTCTCCGCGTCTCAAGAACCACGTCTCAAGAACCACGTCTCAAGAACCACGTTTTAAGGACCAATCCACGATGTGGACCACATTGCTTGGGCCGCGCCTAATTGGACCGACACAACGCCCTTGCGCCGCGCCTAATTTGGGCCAACCGCAACATTCCTTGCGCCGCCTAATTTGGGCCGACACAACGCCGAAGGCGTTCGCTAATTTCAGCCCAGGGTTGCCTCAACCCTGGGGATCCCCCAACATTGATAATTCCAACGCTGTAAGCGTTGGCGAAGCGAGTCGCATCAAGTTCGCCAACGCTTTCAGCGTTGCATCGATCTCTTTAAATTCCTTTCCCAGGGTTGAAGCAACCCTGGGCTGCAATTAGCCAACGCCTTCGGCGTTTCAAATCAATCGACGCACCCCCACGCACCACCCGGCGTTTCAAATCAAATCGATGCCCCCCACGCACCACCGGGCGTTTCGAACCCAATCGATGCACCCCCACGCACCACCCGGCGTTTCGAACCAATCCACGACCCCACGCACTACCCGGCGTTTCAATCCAATCCACGCACGTCGCGCATCAGCACCCGGCGTTTCAATCCAATCGACACGCCGTCATACTCACGCTCTACGCGTCTTAGGACCGCGTTTCAAGGACCAACCCACGATGTGGACCACACTGCTTTGTCGTTGCGAGCACGAATGCTAGAATCCCATCAACCAGAAACAAGCTCTACACAACAAACTCGGAGGCCACCTCACTATGGCTCAATCGCTGGCGCGTCTGTGGACGCACCTCATCTTTTCAACCAAAGACCGTTTGCCGTTCCTAACCGATAAATCCATTCGCCGCGACATGCACGCGTACCTCGCGACGATGCTGAGGAAATACGATTGCGAGACACTGATCGTTGGCGGCGTGGAGGACCACACGCATTCGTTGTTCGCGCTTTCGCGAAATCATCCGATCGCCAAAGTGGTGAAAGAAGTTAAGCGAACATCTTCCGGCTGGGTCAAAGGACTCTCACCAAAGTTAAGGAATTTTCATTGGCAAGGCGGCTACGCCGCGTTTTCAGTCAGCCAATCTAACCTGCAAAACGTGATTGCATATATAGAGGACCAGGAGGAGCATCACAAACGCGTCACGTTTCAGGATGAGTATCGAGCGTTTTTGAAGGCGTATGGTGTGGATTATGACGAACGTTACGTTTGGGATTGAGACCTCGCCAACGCTTTCAGCGTTGGATTGGACTTTTGTCTCTTTTCCCAGGGTTGAAGCAACCCCTGGGCTGAAATTAGCGAACGCCTTCGGCGTTGAAGGCGTTGCGCCAGTAATACCGTCCATTTAGTTGTGCGGCGTTTTCTGGAGCCCTTTGACCCGCTGCTGCCAAAACTGCCGCGCCGGATTTGTTGCTGCCCGCGCGTCGCTACGGTGCCGGGACTCGCTGTCGCACCATTGACTCGCTGATGAGCCGAGACTCGATGCTGCACCATCCACTTGCTGATCAGCCGAGACTCGTTGCTGCACCATCGACTCGCTGATGAACCCAGACTCGCTGCTGCACCATCCACTTGCTGATCAGCCGAGACTCGCTGCTGCACCATCCACTTGCTGATCAGCCGAGACTCGCTGTCGCACCAGCGACTTGCTGATCAGCCGAGACTCGCGGCTGCACCATCGACTTGCTGATCAGCCGAGACTCGCTTGCTATGGCGGTGGAGTTCGCTCCGCTGCGGCACTCGCCGCTGCGTCCGGGACTCGCTGCCGCACGGGCGGCACCAATCCGCCTAATCACACACCTTACTCCCCTCCAGCACCGTTGACATCCGCCCCGCTCTCGCTCTATTCTTAGCACTCTCAAATTCAGAGTGCTAGTTATTCATCATTCAATCACCAATTTTCTCGACCAGTTGAAAGGAGATTTCAGGTTATGGCTACTAATATCAGGCCTCTTCATGACCGCGTGATCGTGCGCCGGATTGAGGAAGGCGAGCAGATTCGGGGAGGGATCATCATCCCTGACACTGCCAAGGAAAAGCCCCAGGAAGGCGAAGTCATTGCTGTCGGCGAAGGCAAATACAAAGATGACGGCTCCCGTCAGACCCTCGACGTCAAAGTCGGCGATCGCGTTCTCTTCGGCAAATACAGCGGTTCCGAGATCAAGATCGACGGCGAAGAGTACTTGATCATGCGCGAGGACGAGATCCTCGGCATCCTCGAACGCGCCGGCGCTGCCACGGGCGGTAAGAAAGGCGGCAAGTAGTTCACTAGCAAGCTGTCTTCGCCAAACCTCGACCGTGTCAGGTCGAGACGAAGCAACAGGCAGCCTCCGAACTACGCGACCGCAGAAAGACAGACCCGAAACGGCTGTCCTACTCACAAAAACATTTAAGCAGGAGAAGATAGAGAAATGGCTAAGCAAGTAATCCACGGTGAGGACTCGCGGGCAGCGATCTTGCGCGGAATCAACCAGCTCGCCGACGCTGTCAAGATCACCCTCGGCCCGAAAGGCCGGAACGTGGTGATCGACAAGAAGTTTGGCTCACCCACAATCACTAAAGACGGCGTTACCGTCGCAAAAGAGATTGAACTCAAAGATGCTTTAGAAAACATGGGCGCCCAGATGGTGCGCGAAGTCGCCTCCAAGACGTCTGACGTCGCCGGCGACGGCACCACCACCGCCACCGTTCTCGCCCAGGCGATCTTCCGCGAAGGCGTGAAGACCGTCGCAGCCGGCGCGAACCCGATGGCCCTCAAACGCGGCATCGACAAAGCTGTCGAACGCGCGACTGAAGAGATCAGGCGCCTGTCCAAGCCGGTCAAGGGCGATGCGATCGCGCAGGTCGGAACTGTTTCCGCTAACGGCGACACCACCATCGGCAACATCATCGCCGAAGCAATGAACAAGGTCGGCAAAGACGGTGTGATCACCGTTGAAGAGTCGAAGACGATGGAAACGTCACTCGAAGTCGTCGAGGGTATGCAGTTTGACCGCGGGTATCTCAGCCCCTACTTCGTCACCGATCCCGAGCGCATGGAAGCCGTGCTCGAGAATCCACTGATCCTCATCAACGAGAAGAAGATCAGCTCGATGAAAGATCTGCTGCCGCTGTTGGAGCAGGTCGCGAAGATGGGCAAACCGATGCTGATCATCGCCGAGGACGTCGAAGGCGAAGCGTTGGCCACACTCGTCGTCAACAAACTGCGCGGCACGTTGAACGTCGGCGCGGTGAAGGCTCCGGGCTTTGGCGATCGTCGTAAGGCGATGCTCGAAGACATCGCGATTCTCACGGGTGGCAAGGTCATCAGTGAGGATCTCGGTATCAAACTCGAGAGTGTCAAACTCGAAGACCTCGGACGCGCCAAAAAGATCACGATCGACAAAGACAACACCACGATCGTCGAAGGCGCCGGCAAACAGTCAGACATTGAAGGCCGCGTCAAGACCCTGCGCGCGCAGATCGAAGACACCACTTCCGACTACGATCGCGAGAAACTCCAGGAGCGTCTCGCCAAACTCGTCGGCGGTGTCGCGGTGATCAAGGTCGGTGCCGCAACCGAGACCGAGATGAAAGAGAAGAAGGCACGCGTTGAGGATGCGATGCATGCTACGCGCGCCGCGGTTGAGGAAGGTATCGTTCCGGGTGGCGGCGTCGCGCTGGTACGTGCGGCACGCGCGCTCGAGAAATACGCCATCAACAAAGAAGGCGAAGGCGATCCCGACGAGCAGATCGGCGTGAACATCGTCCGTCGCGCGTTGGAAGAGCCACTGCGCCAGATCGTTCAGAACGCTGGTAAAGAAGGCGCCGTTGTGGTTGAGCGTATTCGTACTGAGAAGAACGAGAACATCGGCTTCAACGCAGCCACCGAAACGTTTGAGGATCTCGTGAAAGCTGGCGTTATCGATCCGGCCAAGGTGACTCGCACCGCGCTTCAGAACGCGGCTTCGATCGCCGGCTTGATGCTGACAACGGAAGCGATGGTTTCTGAGATTCCTGAAGACGAGAAGGGCGGCGGTTCCGGAATGCCGGGCGGTATGGGCGGCATGAGCGGAATGGGCATGTAGGCCCCAGATTCCCGCAGACGAACACGGACTACATCACCAGTTCTTTGTAGTCCGTGTTCTCTGTGGCAGTAAGATCCTCTTCCGGCAACACATCCTCCAAGATCTCTTCCAACAACTTAGCTGACATATCGAGGGCCGTCACAAGCGGGTGGAGCGAACTGTCTTCACTTGCGTAGCCTTTAGCGATGTCCTGCGCGAAAGCCAAAGCGATGTAAGCTCTGGCGAGCCGGCGGCCGTCGACGTTAGAAGGAAAGAACATCTTCACCTCAGAAATTCTGGAAGGCCCGGATAAACACTGCCAACGCGATCGCACCGCCGCCAATCGTCAACACCCACTCGACAAGCGGGCTCGGACGTCCAAAGATCCTGCGGCAGATCACCATTCCACTTTTCCAGCCATCAAGCTGATAAAAGGGCACGACATTTCCGATCGCGAGCGCGAGATTGAGTGAGCTAAAGAGCGAGCCCCACGTTATAACGGCGAGCAACAGGTTCACACCAATACCCGCACCGAGAACAAACAACTGTTGCAACAACGGTCGTGTTTGCAGCACAACCATATCCATTTGAACGTACGCGCCAACCGGCAAAGCGCGCAGTTGACAGTCAACATCGCTGACGCGAACGCCGCAAAGCCTCGGTCCCCAACCCAGTCCCGCTTGTTTGACCGGCACGCCGCAAAGACGCGCCGCCAAGAAGTGGCCCAACTCGTGAAGCACGAGCGCGGCGATGAAGCTGACAACACCGTTAACGATTATGTTCATGTGTACGAATCAGTACCGACACTTTTGCTTCAAGCTGTTGCAATAGCGCTATATCAGTTTTGATCAGTTGCAAATGTTCGCGGGCGTCAAGGATTAGGTAGACGAGAGCGGATGTCACAACCATCCCTTCCAGCACTCCCACGCCACGGTTAAACCAGGCGAGAAGTAAAAACACGAATGTCAGTGCTGACAGGTAAAGCCTGATCGCCACGATGTTCTCCTGACTTGTCTCTGTATCGAGATAGATAGATGTAATGTTCACCCCATTCCAGTCAATAAAGGTGAAAGCACAAAGTTGAAAGTCGTCTCGATTCTAGAAAGCACGTCCAAACAATGGACAAAGCTTTTACTACACAGCGTCGTTTATAACGTTTACTGTGAAGTTTGTTAGCAAATGGACCACTGGCGAGCAGTGGCCCTTGAGTTGCCAAGCAGGCACTCGCATCATCGTCGTTAGCAAGATGGACTGTTCGAGTTAGCACAACTTCGAGATTTCCCAAACCGCAAGATCTCGCTCGGTCCAGGATTAATCAAAACAAACAGACCGTCGTTTGGACTCTTTACCAGCAAGGATCCAGGCATCGGAAAGCACCCTCTCAGATGGAAGTATCGGAAGAGTAGTTTCTTTAGGTGTTTTGCTATTCCAGTTTGAAAGGAGTGCTCCTGAAGGCTAACCCCGACCCACGGAAATACTCGTGGAACTAACCCAGGGGAGTTCTTCCTTTAGGAGTTTGTTGATTAATGCCCCTCGCAACTCCCCCCGTCTTTGACGGCTGGGCTAATACCCACACGACTCGCCGAGATCGTCCGGCCGCGAAAGCGCATGAGCCGGAAGCTCCCGAACCTGCAAGCAGTTACCGAACACCAACGCTGGTGGGCCAATCTCCCGTTATGCGGAAACTGTTTTCCGTTATCGAGCGTGTCGCTCCTACCGAAGCTTCCGTCTTGATTACGGGGGCAACGGGGACCGGCAAGGAACTCGCCGCGCGCGCGATTCACAACATGAGTCCGCGAAGTGACGCTGCGTTTGTAGACATTAACTGCTCAGCAATTCCCGAAACACTAATCGAGGCCGAGCTCTTCGGTCATCAGCGCGGCACCTTCACGGGTGCACACGAGAACCGAAGCGGACTTTTCGAGAAAGCGTCCGGCGGCACGCTCTTTCTCGACGAAGTTGATGCTCTGAATCTTTCAGCGCAAGCGAAGTTGTTGCGTGTCTTGCAGGAGCGCACGGTGCGTCGCATCGGTGCGCGCGCGAACATCGCGATCGACGTACGCATCATCTCGGCCACCAATTGCAATCTCGCGGAGGCAGTCGCCTCCGGCCGCTTCCGTCCGGATCTTTATTACCGTTTGCGAGTGCTGCCACTGCACTTACCCGAACTGTGCACTCGCACCGGTGACGTCACGCTGCTGGTCGAACATTTTCTGCGAACGAAGTCTGAACGTCAGGGCCGGAGGTCAGTGCCACGATTTACTCCCGAAGCGATGCGCACGTTGAACGAGTATCCCTGGCCCGGCAACGTTCGTGAGCTTGAGAATGTGATCGAGTACGCACTCGCACTTGGTAACGGCGAAGAGTTGGATATAAACGATCTGCCTCTGGAATTGAGCGAGAGTCATGTTCAGTCGAACGCGGATGACTTTCGCGAACTGCTGCAGGCCTACATGAACGACGCCGTGCCTCTGGCGGAGATCGAGAAACGCTACATCCTGTCAGTGCTTCAGCAATTTGGCGGCAATCAAGTGCGAGCCGCCGCGGCGCTCGGAATCGATCGCAGCAAACTCTATCGCCGGCTGCGGCAGTACGGCGTTAAAGCCGTAAGGTTCCTGCAGGAAGAGGAGCAGGATGGCTTACAGTTTCGCGGCCTGAAGACACACGCAACGCCCGTCGTCTAAAAATCCCCGACTAATTGTCGTGCGCACCCGACGCGCACGGCAGTTACTCGAGAAATAAATGCGAATCAATTTGGTTGATGGTGATTCGTGATCGTCGTGATCGTCGTGATCGTCGTGATCGTCGTCTGTCTCGCTTATCTCACAATCAAGCGCCGCCAACGAGCGGTACTGGTTCAGTTTTAATACGCCGAAGGCGTGGGCTAATTCCAGCCCAAGGGTTGCTTCAACCTTGGGAACACAGACGTAAGGGATACTTACCCTGAAAGGGTTTCTCTCGCGACGAATTCTTTCAGGGTTTACTACTTTTCTTGAACTTCTGTTCCCAAGGTTCTCGCACGCTCGAACCCTTGGGCTGAAATTAGCCAACGCCTTCGGCGTATTCAAACTGAACCAGTACCCAACGAGCGCGGTGGTATCGTGCACAGCATTAAGGGGCACCACTGCTCCTCGCTCGTTTACGCACAGTGATGCCCCTCGCCCTCATACGTCGCTAAGTATGAGGACTATCCGCAATAACAGGTCCCTCACGGCGCGACTTTCGTCGCGTGCTCGCTCCACCCGCTTTTCCACCCGCGCCGACGGCGGCGACACGAAACCAGAAACGTGTACCACTCTTCAAATTGCTGATGGTCTTCGTCGCGGAAGTCGCGATGCCAGCGTGTTCCCAACTCGTAGGCGTTGCTGGATCAGTGCTGGATTCGATGACGTAACTCTTTGCGTTCGGCACGGATTTCCAGGACAACAGCAGTTCGCCATCGTGGTCTCCTGCCGCTGCGCTCAGCGCTTGCGGGACGGTTGGAAGAGTTGAGGTGGAGGGGGACGCTTTGATCTCCATCCCAACACTCGTAATCAACGTGTCGTCTTTTCCGGCAACGCTTTCAACATAACCTGCGAGCTGCCTCAGCATCTGGTCCAACTTCGCTTCCGCATTATCTTGAGTGGCGGTTCGCGTAGTGATTTCCGATCTCGCCGATTGGACCTGGGAAAAGGCTTGCTCTAGAGCGTCTAAATGAGCAGTCACTTCACTCAGCGGAGGCGTGGGGGTCGGAAAGTTTTTGTTATCGGTCATCGACGTCACAATGTGACGGCCTTTCGCGATCTTCGCGGGGACACTCAGGCTTCTCAGGTTAAGTCTTACTCTGGCCATTCAGTCTCCTTTGATTAAGGGTCTTTTACGTCTTGGATTAATGTGAACGGTCTTGAATTGAGCGAGAACTATCTTGAACACGGCAGATCTCATTTAGGATCGACGACATCTTGTTTAGGATCTGACTGATACTGCTTGCACTTCCAGAGATTGCAGATTGGATCGCGGCGGAACAATCTTGAACTTCGCCGGTACAGTCTTGTATCTGGTGAATTCAAGATTGAATCCGCTTGGATCTTGATAGGATCTCGTCCATCTCAGACTGCATCGCCGCGATTCAAGATGCGATTTGCGCGAATACAAACAAGCTATCGGCAATTCTTGTTGAAGCATTTGGACTTCCATTGATCGCAAAACTCGCCCGATTTCGGTTTGTCGCTACTCGATTCGTAAATTGTCTTGGGCCAATGGCGGCATTTTGGGCAGAAATGCCAGACATCTCGGTTGCGTTTGCGGCGATAAGTATTTGGTCATGGTGTTTTTGTGCTCTTAGTGGACCAGAGAAAAGTCTTTAGAGAGTTCTCAACGCTTTATCAAAAACTATTAGAGTCGCTCTTGACTTCAGACTCATCATGTTCTGAGCATATGAGTAGTTTTGAGGGCCTGATCTCAAACGCTTTTTTTATTTTTTTGCAGTTGCAAGGATTCAGACAACAAACCACGGACTTGTTAGATACTCGTCTCGAAGTGCTCTGCGGAGGTCTCGAAACACATGAGAAGCATCCCACGTTCGATCGCGCAGCCGGTGGTGGGAACCGGCTTTGAGATCGCAGGACGACTTTTACGGCAGGAACGCTTTGTCCGCAAACAACTCCGCCTCCAGCAGTCGGGTCTCTGCGTCGACCATGCCGCAGAGATTTCGTTCGGCGCAGTGATTGAAAGCAAGATGCTTCGCTGTGTTAGCAAGTGCTTTCGGGTGCGGGGAGTTTTCGAATGCGGCCATCAGGACCAGAAGCGCTGCTGATTTCGTGTCGGGTTCATCACCACCGCGACAGATCATCTCGGCTAAAGCTTCGACTTTCTCCACATCAAAGTCATCGTCATTCTGGACCTGCGGTTCTTCTGAAAAATCCAGCGTGTCCATGAGATCTGTGAGACTTTCGCCCGCATCTACACGGCGGAGTAATTCAGCAAGCCACGGGTCGCTTGTCTCCAGAGCGTAACGAATAACGGCTCGACTGTGCGCATCGATGGACCTATCGCAGATTACAGACTCCGCACGTCGTCTGTAAGCAATTGCGATGCATCGATTAAATCCAGGTGTGTTGTTGTGAGTTAAGTTGATTGAGTGAGGAGTTTCTTCGCGCTCTACGGCGCTGCTATGATTAAGCACGATCTTCATCCTTTCTATAGAAGGTTGAGGGTCTAGGGTCGATTTTGTGTTGTCGCACAAAGTCGGCCCGCTTCGCTTTTGGGAGTTGTGTGCGAACTATAACATGGCCGTCCTCGCCTATCGTGACTTTCTTCACGACACGGCCGAAGAAATGACCCACAGCGACTTTTACTCTTTTAAACAGCAGCGGGCAGTCGGACGGTTCAACCTCGAAAGGCGCCAATGAGGGCGGGCAAGGTTGATTGTCCGACGCAATGGTTTCAGTAACCAAAGACATCAGAAATAAATTCGCCGCACGTCTGCATGAAACCCGAAATACTTCGGTCCGGAAGAATAAGGGCGGCTCCCAGCACGAAAACCAGAAGCACGACAGTAGTGGACAATAGCCTATCTTTCATAACACAACCACTGAAAATTAGCGGTGAGGATTTTCCGCCACTTTCGCTTCTTTCCGAGCGGCTATCGATTTCACTCGCGAGCTATCGACGAATGAGACCAGGCCGCCGCGGCGATACCAAATTCCTTGTTTGTCTTCCCAAGCAGCGTCCACGTCGAGCGTGCTGCCGTCAGTCATTTCAATAACGGTCTGACCACTGCTTTCGCTCTCGGTGGACTTCGTCTTCTTCTCTCCGGTGGAGATAGGATCCTGGTTGAGGGAAACGGACGCGGTCTTCGGTGCCGCAGCCGGAGTCGCGGACGGTTCAGTTTCAACCTGCTCTTCAGCCTCAGGGGAAGGGCTCTCTTCTGCTTCTGGTGCCGGAGCTGGATTTGAGGCGACGACTGACCGCGCCGGCGTGTTGATCTGTCGAGTTTCAGCCGCGCGGCTCGCGGCCGGAGTCTCGTGCGGCTCGGGCGCTGACATGAGTGAACCGGCAGCAAAGATGGCCGCGCCGATGACCACACCGACGAGGATTCCCAACGCTGCGGCTGGCCACGAGACAGTCTTCGTGGTGCTTGGCGCCGCAGCGACAGTCTCTATTCGGGGAGAGGATGTTGGATCCGCTAACAACTCCTGGCCGTCAGCTTCACAAAACTTCTCCTCGTCCTCATAAGCTTCGTAGCACTGTGGACAACGCTTCATAACGTTCTACTACCGGCGCGTTCGTGTGGCGCGCATGCGGTCGTTTCGGCGCGGCAATCGTCGAGGCTGCCGGCGCGAAGTCGAAGGCGCGATGTAACCCAGCCTTGTAAGTTGGTCCGCGTAGTGAAAGATTGGTTGCTCGCCCAAATCGTCATTGCTGCTGGCTACTGCTGGCAGCGAAGGACCGTAGGGAGCCTCGACCATCGCCTGTAAAACAGTATCCGGCACGCCGCGTCGCTTCATGTCCTGTAAAACGGGTGGAAAGATATCGAACGTGCAGGGCGACGATTTGATTGCCTTAACAATGGCTTCTTCAGAAAGGTGGTTTTGGACCATCAACAGTACGTCTTTGTTGTTCAGCGGAGTGAAGTCCGCTTCACCACCTGGCAGGGCCTGAGCCAAGGAAGGCAGGAACACAAGAAGCAGGCCTATAGCCAATGGCAATAGTGGTTTTCTCACAGCAAGATTCCTTTCAGAGTGCGCGGCTCAACACACTTCAAGCCAACCGCACCTCAGGTGAACAGAAGTGATCCGCAGCAGAAAGCAACGAATATGCCAGCCGCGGAACCTGCGCAACTTCGTAAGACCTTTAGGATTTGTTTACTACTTTACGCCGCAACACTTTCGTGACTGCGATGTTTTGTCGCAGGTGCTCACCAGCGAGCAGTTTTGACGGCTGCAACTCACCACTTTGAACTGGACCACTGAATGGTTCTCTGTTGTGGGAGCTCTGAATTCTCCACTGTTTCCGCAAGACAACTCGTTTCGAAGGCGATCGATGACCGGCGGCATAGCCTTTGCCAAAGCGAGAACACACACGCATGGAAGTGCGGCCGTGATCCGGCAGGGATACGGGTCAGCTCAGTTTCCTGGGATGACGCCTGCACTGCCAGCGTGCCGACTTCGGCCTGGTTGGACCACCGTCGATAAGAGACGGACCCAGCGCAGGTCTCAAACTTAAAACTAATTCTGAAAGGACTCTAAAAAGATGCTTAAGAACTTTTTCATGGATGAGACTGGCGCCGAATTGGCGGAGTACGCAGTTGCTGTTGCCCTTTTGGTTGCCATCGGTTTGGTCGTTTACGCCACCCTCGGTAACGGCATCAACCAAGCCAACGCTGATACCGCCACCGAAATCCAGAACGCCGAGTTTACGCCTGCTGCGGCCAACTAAGCTTGGTCCAGCCTTTCAGTAATCCCGTGCGGCAAAATAAATGGGAAGCCGTACTTTCAAGTGCGGCTTCCCAGTTAAAACGAACGGAGAAACCGTTAATGAAACATATCAAGACTTTTATTCAGAGCGAGAGCGGCGCTGAGCTCGCAGAGTATGCCGTCGCCGTGGCCCTCCTCGTAGCAATCGCCGGAGTGGTGTACGCGGTTCTTGGAAACGCGATTAACGACGAGAACTCAGGCACCGCCGCGCAAGTAGAAGGCGTGCCAAGAGGTTTTCCATTCTAGGTGAAAGAGTTTGAGCAATGAACTTATTAAAGAGCTTTTACGAAGACGAAAGCGGAGCAGAATTGGCCGAATACGCAGTCGCGTGCGCCATTCTCGTGGCGGTTGCCATCATTGTCCTACAGGTCCTGGGCCAAGCCATCAGTAACAAAATGAACGACGTGGCCAATGACATCGACGCCCCGCCTGCTAATTAGTTTTACCTATCGAACTGGGGCTGAGTTTTGAGCGATCTTCACATACCTGGAAAACGTGCGGAGTTGAGAGCGAGATGTCCATTACGCCCGAAACAATTGTGAAATTGGCAGTGCTGGCGCCACTTGCTGCCAGCGTGATCTACAACGACGTGCGCTACAGACGCATTCCGAACCTTTTGGTCCTGTTTGCACTGATTGCCGGTCTCACTATCAATTTAGTGTTTGGTGGATTACACGGACTTGCAAACAGCGCTTTGGGTTTTGCGCTCGGTTTCGTTCCGATGCTGCTGCTGCACATCTTCGGCGCGATGGGCGCGGGAGACGTGAAGCTGTTTGGCGCTGTCGGTTCAATTCTCGGCGCCAGCCTGATGCCGATGACGTTAGTTGTGGTCGTAATGTTAGGCGGCCTTCTCGCGATTTGCACGACTCTCCGCGCAGGCACAATGCTTTCCACGCTGCACGGTGTCTTGAGAATCTTTGTCGGCATCCTCCCCGGTTGGGAAATGCCGCGCTTTGCAATGGCTCCCGATCGCCGTCACACCATTCCCTACGGTGTCGCAATCATGGTTGGGAGTTTGATCTCTGCCGCGTTGTTCCGAGTCTAAGCTCGGCGGCACAACCGTTCTGTATACCGCTCGCGGTCGAAACGAAGCGGTCTTTTGAAATGGAGATAAATTGTCATGCGGAATAAACGCTTGCTCATAGCGATTGCGGCGGCAGTAGTTTTCGGACTCATCGCCGCAGTGTCTGTCAGCCGCTACCTGGCCAACGCGCAGTCTTACACCAGGAACCTAAACAACGTCGTCATCGCGAAGGTGGAAATCCCTGTGGGCTCGCGCATCATCGCTGAGCAACTGGCCGTGGCGCAGTTTCCGCGCAGCGTCGCTCCGGAGGGCACCTACGCAAAGATTGATGAAAATCTTATTGGCCGGGTCGCGGTGGTGAGGATCGGCGCACGTGAGCCGATCACCGAAAGCCGTCTGGCTCCCGTCGGTGCCGCTGCCGGTTTATCGTCAGTGATTCCCGAAGGCTACCGCGCGATGAACGTCAGAGTTGACGACGTTGTCGGTATCTCCGGTTTCATCATGCCGAACACGCTCGTCGATGTCGTCGTGGTGATCGATCCTCCGGATAACGACAACAATCGAGAGCGGGTCTCGAAAATCGTGCTGCAAAACATCAAGGTGCTGGCCAACGGTCAGAACCTCGACAAACCAAAGAATGAGAAAGAGGCCGAACGCGTTCGCACCGTGACGCTGCAAGTCACGCCAGAGCAAGCCGAGAAACTCGCCCTCGCTTCAAGTGAAGGGCGCTTGCAGTTAGTGATGCGCAACTCGATCGATCAGGGCGATGAAGTGACACCAGGCGCGAGCAAGAGGACCCTCTTGTCTGGTGAGCGCGCGCTGCCGATTCCTGAGCCGGGCGGAAACTCCCAGCCTGCACCGCGTACATCCGCGCCAAAACGTCCGCGGCCGCGGCAGGTTGCTGCCGAGACCGTAAAGGTGAGCGCACCTGCGCCCGCTCCGCCACGTCCTTCGATCGAAGTGATCAAAGGCTCGAAAAAGGAAAACGTGGACTTCCCGTAGTCCGCTGCAAAGAAATTCAAACTGCGAAATTCGTAGTTAAGGAGAGTAATAATGGCTAATCAGTATTCCATCAAGCATTCGCTCATCCATCTGTTGATGGGTTTGCTCCTGCTTATTCCAGTTCTTGGCTGGACAGTCGTCGCGAATGCACAGGAGAGTACGTACGACGCCTCATTCAGCAGCGCGACTAAGGAAGGCATTCCTATCAACGTGCTCGTGGGCCAATCGCGCGTCATCAATTTCGATCGTCCCATAGGTCGCTTTTCCATCTCTAATCCGGAAATCGCAGAAGCCGTGATGGTCTCTCCGAATCAGGTGCTGGTAAACGGAAAGGCATTCGGCCAAGTCAATTTCATCGCTTGGGAAAAGGCCGACCAAAAATTCATCGTGTTTGACGTGTTCGTGCGCGCAAACCTTTCCTTGATCGACTCCCAGATCCGTGCGCTGTTTCCGCGTGACGACATTCGTCTGAGCCAGGCAAACGGCTCAGTCGTCCTCTCCGGCACGGTTAGCCAGCCGGCAGCGGCGGCGCAAGCGGACGCAGTGGTCCAGGCCGCCGGCTTCAAGACCGTCAATATGCTGCAATCACCGGTAACTGACGCCACCCAGGTTCAGTTGCAGGTGCGCGTTGCGGAAGTCAGCCGGCAGAAGTTGAAAGAACTCGGCTCAAGTTTCGCATCAGTGAACAGCACGTCATTCCACGTGCAGGGTGGTGGCCCGGGCACGTTAGGCAACGTCGACGGCCGTGATAATTCCATGGTAACCGAGTTTGTCGGTTCCGCGGTGAATCTGTTTCTGTTCAATACCGGACTGAACACCGCTGCTTACATTCGCGCTCTCAAAACCAACGGCGCTCTGCGTGCGCTGGCCGAACCAAACTTGATCGCGATGAACGGTCAGCAAGCCAGCTTCCTCGCGGGCGGTGAGTTCCCGATTCCGGTGATCCAGGGTAGCTCGAACAGCAGCGCTGTAACGATACAATTCAAGGAATACGGCGTTCGTCTTAACTTCAAACCGACAATCATCGACGAAGATCACATCCGTCTCGAACTCGAGCCGGAAGTATCGACGATCGATTTCGCGAACGGTGTGCGGTTTAACGGATTCATCATCCCCGCGCTGCGCACGCGCCGCGCTCGCACCGGTGTCGAACTCCGCGACGGACAAAGCTTCGCGCTAGCCGGTCTACTCGACAACAACGAAACTCGTTCGCTGTCGAAGATTCCGGTCATCGGTGACATTCCGATCCTCGGCAACTTATTCAAGTCGTCGTCGTTCCAAAAACAAGAGACCGAGTTGATGTTCATCATCACGGCCGATCTCGTGAAGCCAGTCAACTCTGACGAACTGCCGAGATTGAAAGGCGTCGACGGTTTGAGAAACGGATCTCCGCTCGGTGTTGAACCTCCGGGAGGCGACGGCCTCAGTGGCAACAGTGGTTTCTCAACCGGCAGCGGTTCGCAAAGTGCTGCTGCAAGCACGAAGGCCGCGACTGCACCTGCAACAACAGTACCGGCCACAACCACGACGGCCGTGCCCGCTAATGGCACACCGGCCCCCGAACCAGGAACTAAAACGGCCCCGCAACCCGCGGCAACGCCCGGTGCAACCAAGGGCGCCACTCCGTAACCCGACCGTCTGGTCACCCGACGACCAGATAGAACCAAAGAAGAGTGGTAGTCATTTTTGACAAGCGGCTACCACTCTTTTGGTCCATTAGCAACGTGCGACGCGGTTGCTGATGAATCAAGGAGGAAGGCGATGAAGAGAGAACCTGCACGAAGCTTGACTCACCGAAAGAACGAACGCGGAAGTGTTCTGGCCTACACCGTCATAGCAACCTTGTTTCTATTTTTGGCTGTGGGACTCGGCGCCGATTTGAGTCACCTCTACATGGTCAGAAACGAGCTACAGAACGCCGCTGATGCCGCGGCGCTCGCCGGCGCTTCCGCCTTGTTGCTGCCGATCGACGAGAGAATCCCGTCGGCCCAACAACGCGCGGTCGATACGATGAATAAGAACAAGTACAACTTCAACAGCCAGCAGTTTGAAGAGGTAATGCCCAAGGCGAATCAGGCCGCGTTGATCACTTATGCCGTAAACCTGAACGATGATTACATGCCCGCGGCAAACGCCGCCGGAAACAGTAACATCCGGTTCGTCAAAGTCGTCACCCCAACGGTCAACGTAAACGTCTTTTTCTCGATTCCGATTCTCGGTTTCTCTCGCAACATGACTGCTACCGCTACGGCGGGCTTGTCAGTGCAAAACAATGTCCTCTGCAACTACATACCGATTGCTGTAGTTGAAGGTGCTGCCGGCGGCGGCCTTGGTTGGATGGATTACAACGGTGATGGCAACAAGCAATACGCCACTGATTGCACGCCGCCCCCCAATTCACCAGCCTGTGATCCGACGACTAAGTTTTGTCCAGGGTGCAGATACAAAATGGTCGCTGGTCCAGGAAAATGGCAGGACACTTCCCCGGGCAACTATCAGGCACTCGATGCCGGTGCGGGCGCGAGCGATCTGAAGTTAGCGATCGCCGGAGGCGCGAGCACCTGCCTCACAACTAACAGCGAGGCGACATTCATAACCGAAACGCAACCGGGAAGAATGACTGGCCCAATTCTTAAAGGCCTAAACACGCGCTTCGACGATTACAAAGCTTTTGGTGGCGGCGGGACAGTAACGGTTGGCGGAGTTACAAAGCCGATCGAAGAGTGGTTTCCGCCCGATCCGAACATCTACGATGCCGCACCCAAGAACAAGAACGCTGAATATAACGGCATCACCTACAACACGTACAAAAACGCATCCGATGGATCTGTTACGCCCAAAAAGGATTGGGTTGACCCGACACACACACCCGCGCCCCAGCGCCGCGAAATCCTGATGCCCATTATCAATGCGAGTGAGTTTCAGGCAGGCAAGGATACGGTCAAGTTTACGAAGTTCGGCAAGTTCTTCATGAATCGCAAGGTCGGCGGTATTCCGTCCAATCCGGAGATCTACGTGGAGTTTCTGTCCCCGGCATTTGGCTCCGGTGGGTTTGCTCCGAACGGTGGACCAGCCGCCCCAATTGTGGTCCCGGTTCTTTATCGATAACGGAGTGAGTGCAACATGCGAAGTTTACTGACGCTTATCAGAGAACATCGATTCGTCAGGAATGAAAGAGGCGGGGCTCTCGCTGAGCTGGCGATTCTCGTTCCGTTTCTGGTTGTCATGCTCGCGGCCGTCACCGAACTCGGCAGGTTATTTCAAACCTATACCGCCTTGTCGAAGTCGACTCGGGCGGCCGCTCGCTACCTGTCAAACCACGCCTATACCGATGCCCAGATCGATCTCGCCAAAAACGTCGCGGTTTGCGGCAAAACTAGTTGCACTGGCGTCGAACCAGTTGCACCGGGTTTGGCTGCGGAAAATGTCGTCGTCACCCCGGAGTTTCAGGCGGGCGGCGGCGGCAACCCGCTCAGAATCACGATTAATATCCAGGACTACAACTTTCAACCCATCTTCAATCTCGGCGCACTCATCGGTAATAACCGGCTCATGACGCTGCCGGCTTCAGGTAGCACGACTATGTACTACATGTGGGTCGATCCCGCGGGAGCTGAGGAGTAAGCAGTGAAGACTCTGGCGCAGAAAAAAGCCGAACGAGGCACAACGATAGCTGAATTTGCCGTCGTGGCCCTGCTCTTCTTTACGATTGTTTTCGGCATCATCGAATTCGGCCGTTTGGTCTATACGCACAACGCTCTGACTGATGTCACCCGAAAAGGCGCTCGTTACGCCAGTCTCCACCACGGCGCCAATGCGAACGATGAATTGGCGGTGAAACGATACATGGTTTATGGGCCAAATGGGACGTTTGACGCGCTTGGTAATCCCACGAGTGCGCCGACAATCGCCGGTCTCACTCTCGATATGGTCCAGGTTGACTTCGACGGCGCCGATGCTGATGGGAATCCTGCGACTCCGGGATCAACTGAGTACGGCTCGAATCTCGGCAGCGCGACGGTCTCGATCGAGAATTATCAGTTTAATCTGAGTATTCCAGTAGTAGGCAGGACATTGACACTCCCCACGTACACAACAACAGCGATGGCTGAGAGCGCGGGCGAAGAACCCGGTCCCATCAATTAAGGCAGAACGGTCAAAGAAGCGAACTAAAGGGAAAGTAATGAAGCGAAATCTGACATTCATCGTGCTTTGCAAAGACGCAGCGGAACTCAAAGAGATGGGCCGCGCGTTGAATAACCATCCGGGAACGAGCGTGCTGGTGATGAGCGACGATCCGGAACAAGTGTTTACGGAAACGGCACGTCTCCGGCCCTCAGCGGTCTTGGTCAACCTGGTCCACCTGGGTGAACCGGGACTGAAACTCACCCAAAGGCTTTGCACTGAATTCACTAACACAGCCGTCATCTGTGCTTCGCGCGATTCGTCTCCCGACTTGATTCTGCGCAGCATGCGATGCGGTGCACGTGACTTCATTCGCTTACCCATCAACGAGGAAGAGCTTTCCACCGTTATTGAAAGAACCAGGCAGTTTGCCAACGAACACGTTCAGGACGAGCCGGCAAAAAGAGGACGCGCCATCGCGGTGTTCTCCAGCAAAGGCGGTTGTGGCGTTTCGTTGATCGCGACGAACCTCGCGATGCTGCAATCGACGCCAACCGTTTTGTTGGACTTGAATCTGCAATCGGGCGACCTGGAGCTGATGCTCGGTGTGCGTCCAAAGTTCTCGCTGGCCGACATCGTCGAGAACCGCGACCGGCTCGACGACGCACTACTGCAAAGCTATCTGACGCAACGTTCGAAGAATGTTTCACTGCTGGCCGCGCCGCTGAAAGCCGAGAGCGCCGAAGACATCGAACCCCGTCACATTTACGAAGTGATGGAACTGCTGCGGCAACGTTTCGACACATTGATCATCGACACGCCCCACAGTTTCGACGCCGTCACGATCTCCGCGCTCGACCATGCCGATCAGATCCTGATGGTCCTGACACTCGAGATTCACGCGATTCGCAGCACGCGCCGCGCGCTGGAGATTTTCGATCGCCTTGGTTATTCGCGTAAGAAGATTCGTCTTGTCGTCAATCGCTGGAGCAAGAACGTCGATCTCGATCAGAAGCAGGTTGAAGACTTTCTCGGCGAGCGTGTAGTTGGTTACGTGCAGAGCGACTACCGTGCTGCGGTTAATTCAATCAACCTGGGCCAACCGCTAATCGAGTCGGCGCCGGCGTCGAAAGTTACTGCGGATCTTCGCAACATCTCGGCAAAGCTGTTTGACGGCAAGTCTGAGCAGTCGGCTGTGCCGAGCGGAGAAACAAAGCGTTCTTTCAACTCCATTTTTCGGCGTCAGCAAGTGAGCGTAGAAGATTTTGGTCTGACTGCCGCGTTAGACAGGGCGAACTTTTAATCACATAGGGATACACAAATATGGCTTTACGAGAAAGACTTATCAGGGAAACGGGAAGCACGCCTCCGCTGGGTGACGATGGGATCAGCAATCAGCAGGGCTTTCAGGACATGAAGGCCAGGCTCCACCGGATGTTGATCAACCGGATGGATCTCACGAAGCTCGGCATGCTCGAACCCGAGCAGGTTCACGAAGAGGTGGCGAGGCTCGCTACCAGTCTCCTGGCCCAGGAAGACACACCGCTCTCCACGATCGAACGCGAGCGTTTGATTCACGAAGTGCGGCACGAGCTCTTTGGTCTTGGACCACTCGAGCAGCTACTCGCGGACACGTCGATTTCCGACATTCTCGTTAACTCCCCATACAACATCTACATCGAACGCGGTGGAAAACTTGAACGAACCAACATTGAATTCAAGGACAACGAGCACTTGATGCGCGTGATCGAACGCATCGTCTCTTCCGTCGGCCGCCGCATCGATGAATCCTCCCCGATGGTCGATGCGCGACTCAAGGACGGCTCCCGCGTCAACGCGATCATTCCACCGCTTTCGCTCGATGGTCCAGTGCTCTCGATTCGCCGCTTCGGCGCCGAACCGCTGCGCATGAACAAGTTAATCGAAAATCAGGCGCTGACGCCCGACATGGCCGCGATGTTTGAGATGTGCGTCAACGCTCGTTTGAACATTCTGATTTCTGGTGGCACCGGTGCGGGTAAAACGACGCTGCTCAACGCCCTCTCAGCTTATATCCCCCACGATGAGCGCATCGTCACGATTGAAGACTCGGCTGAATTGCAAATGCAACAGCCACACTGCGTACGTCTTGAAACACGTCCTCCGAACATCGAGGGCAAAGGTGAGGTCAACCAGCGTGACCTCGTCAAAAACGCTTTGCGAATGCGTCCCGACCGCATCGTTATCGGCGAGGTTCGTGGCGGCGAAGCGATCGACATGCTTCAGGCTATGAACACGGGTCACGATGGTTCCCTGACGACGATTCACGCAAACACGTCTCGCGACGCGCTCGCGCGAATCGAAACAATGATCCAGATGACGGGCTTGCGTCTCTCTGATCGCGCCATGCGCCAGCAGATCGCTTCGGCTATCAACATGGTGATTCAGGTGGCGCGGCTCAGCGACGGCACACGCCGTGTCACTTCCATCTCTGAAATCACGGGGATGGAAGGTGAAATGATCACGATGCAGGACGTCTTCGTCTACGAACGGAAAGGCGTGGACCAGAACGGACGCGTTATCGGCCGCTTCCGTCCGACCGGCGTCCGTCCGCGTTTTGCCGAACGTCTCAAGGTTTACGGTATGCAACTGCCGCGATCGTTCTTCGAGGAGGTCGCCTGATGTTTCTGGTTCTATTCTTCGTTTTTCTCGCCAGTCTTTTCCTGGTCTATGCCATCTTCGTGTTCACTTCGCGGAAGTCTGACGCGAGACGGCGGTTGCTCAACGAGCGGCTTGCCGAAGCGATTCGTTCGTCGGCCCACTCGAGCGACGTCGAAGTACAACTCGCGCGGGAGGAACTGCTCAGCGAAATCCCGTGGCTGAATCGGGGACTGATCAAGCTGCAGATCACGACGGGCCTCAAACGAGTGATCGACCAGGCCGACCTGCAGATCACCGTGATGAGACTGGTGCTCTTCGCCGGAACTGCCGCGGCGCTTGGGTTTCTCGCTGCTTCAATGATTACCGTCTCGCTGCCATTGAAGGCCTTGTTTGGTCTGATCGCCGGTGCCCTTCCGTTCCTGCACGTCGTGTCCAAACGGAGGAAGAGATTAAAGAAGTTCCTGCAGTTGTTGCCGGATGCGCTTGACCTGATGGCCCGCGGACTTTCCGCCGGTCACGCTTTCACCGAAGCACTGCAGATGGTCGCGTCCGAAATGCCGGAGCCGATTTCGAGCGAGTTTCGCAAGACCTACGACGAGCAGAATCTCGGACTGTCGTTGAAACTGGCATTGGACAACCTCGTCCAGCGAATACCAATTCTGGATCTGCGCATGTGCGTCACCGCGATCATGATTCAACGCGAAACGGGCGGCAATCTTTCCGAGTTGCTCGAAAAAGTCGCTTACACGATCCGCGAACGGTTCCGCATCATGGAAGACCTGAAGACACTGACGTTGAGTTCGCGCTGGTCGGCGTGGTTGCTCTGCGGGCTGCCGATCTTCCTGGCTGTTTACATGTCGGCGATGAACCCCGATTACATGAATGTGATGTGGCGAGATCCGCGCGGGCATAACCTGCTCTTCATCGCGGCCATAATGCAAATCTTAGGCATGCTCATGGTCCGAAAAATCATGAAGATCAAGATCTAGTGTTTCGAGGGTGCAACTATGCTGTTAATTTCTGTCTCCACTTTTATTTGTATCGCGTTCGGCGTCATGGCCGTTTACTGGTTGATGTTTCGTCCAGTCAGCGCGACGGCCACCCGGCTGCAACAGCTCGACGCCGAACAGGGCGCAGGCACGATAGTCTTTGAGGACAACTCTGTCATTAAGTTTGCAGAACGAATTGCGGAACCCATTAACCGCCTTGTGCCGGCATCAGCCGCCGACGCCAAGAAACTACAAAAGAAGTTGATGCAGGCGGGTTTTCGTTCGAATCACGCGACGAGTATCTATCGCGCGCTACAGCTCATCTCGATGCTGTTCTTTCCTGCCGCGGTCGTGTTCGTGTGGATGTTTCTTGCGCGGCCCCTCAGCGGGGCATTGATACCGGTGCTATTCGCCTTCGCGGCCGGTTTCTTTCTGCCGAAATTCATACTCAATCACCTCGTTGCCAGCCGCCAACTGAGAATCACCTGGGGGCTCGCGGACGCGCTCGATCT
>Ga0196977_1000440_pt1 | contig 21856 bp, 16 predicted proteins | sample S3v_1013CmetaG_FD_148634 | JGI IMG/M metagenome (GOLD analysis project Ga0196977, IMG submission 148634) | Soil microbial communities from Anza Borrego desert, Southern California, United States - S3+v_10-13C | ecosystem: Environmental > Terrestrial > Soil > Desert | place: USA: California...
ACCCGAGGAACCCGAGGAACCCGAGGAACCCGAGGAACCCGAGGAACCCGAGGAACCCGAGGAACCCGAGGAACCCGAGGAACTAGCTTTCCCCAGGCATGCCGTAAGGCATCGGGCCCCAGTACGAGTAGAACGTGTCGTCGAGCTTCTTCCAACCCGCGGCCATGTGCGGCTCGTTCTGCTCGAGCCATCGCACGAAGTGCGGGCGCGTGCCGTCGGCGTCGTCGACTTTGTACTCGTCGCCGAGATCCCACGATGCGATCACACGGCCGTTCTTCGATCGCACGTTCGGGTCGGCAGCGAGTGCGGCGATGCCGCGTCCGACGAAGAGCGGCGTTTCGGACGCGATGAACTCCTTCACTTTCTCCGTGGCGTCGCGCCAGTTCGCTTCGGTGACGCCGAAGTTGTCGAGCATCCACTCGGAGCGAAGGAAGCCGGGAGTGACCGCGATGGCGGTGACGTCGCGGTCACTCAGTTCCTGCGACAACGCGAAGGCCATGCGGATGACCGTGGTCTTCACGAGGTCATAGAAGAAATGGCCGCGGTAAAAGTACGCGTCGCCGTCCGTGATCTCGACGACCAGTCCGCCGGCGCGCAGACGCGGCAGGCCGTAGTAGCTGGTGATGATGTGCGTCTTGATGGCGCGATCGATCATCGTGAGCCCGTCGTCCAGCTTGGTCTCCCATAGCTTCTTGCCCCATTCGACGAGCTCGTCGCCGCCCCAGATATCGTTGATCAGGATGTCGAATTCGCCGACCTGCTCGAACAGCCGCGCCACTTGCTCGGGAACCGTGTGATCGACCTGCACGGCGATGCCGCGACCGCCGCGAGCCGTCACGATCTCCGCGGTTTCGTGAATCGTCTCCGGCCGCCCTTTCATCCCCAGACTGCCGGCGACACTGCGCCCGGTGCAATAAACAGTCGCTCCGGCTTCGCCGAGAGCGGTGGCGATGCCGCGCCCCGCGCCACGCGTAGCACCGGCGACGACGGCGACCTTGCCTTCGAGTCGTTTCGACATGACGTCATCGTAACGCGCGCCTACTTCGCCGGAGTCAACGCCGCCACCCTCGTCACGTGGAACGACGGCTCACCCCAACTCTCGACCAGCCCGATGCGTTTGCCGAGGTGCTCCTTCCCTTTGTTGAGCATGCGGCGCACGACGCGCCGCTGAAAGTCGGTCAGCGAGGGCCAGTCGGTCTCCTCGCGCGGAGGCGCGAGCGACGCGACGAAGACGCCGCGGCGGCTGAGGCGATCGACTTCCTGCGAGCGGGCAAAGAGGAATCCCGGCAGGCGCGCGAGATTCGCGATGAGGCGGCCGGGGTACTGGCGCCACGGCGCGAGCTCGTACTCCTCGACCGGATGCGCGGAGTGCACGATCAGGAGCTGTTGCGCGCTGACCGTGCGCGCGGCGTCGACCGGCACGTTGCTCGAGTAGCCGCCGTCGATCAGCCATTCGTCTTTCACGCGATGCGCGGGGAAGACCGGGAACGGTGAGCCGGACGCGAAGATCACGCGCTGCACGAGATCGGCGTCGAGGGCCGTCTTCGTGTTGCACGATGAGCGCTCATCCGGCCGATAGATGTTCCACTCCTCGGTCTCGATGAGGCGCTGCGGAATCTGCGGGCATTCCGCGCCGCGCGGGAGGAACATGAAGTAGCGCGCCTTGTTGCGATCGAGCACGCTCGTCGGCGCGATGAAGCGCGCGGTCGGCTCGAAGCCAACGCCGCCTGCATGGAACTTCTCCACCACGCCGAGCAGATACTTGCGTGCGTTCGCGTTGCCGTACAGCGCCGGCGCGAGCACGGCGTTCCACCACACCAGCGCGACCGAGGACACGAGCAGCAGCCGCGCCCAGCGCGGCCGGATGTATGCCGCGTTCGGATGCGAGGAGACGAGGAAGCGCAGCGCATCCTTCATCCATTGCCACTTCGCGCGCTGTGACACGCCGACCGCGAGCAGCACCATCGATACGAGCAGCGAGACGAGCGTGAGCGAGATCCAGAACGATGCTGAAAGCTCGAAAGCGATCACCAGTCCGAACATGCCGAGGATCTCGACGATGAGGATGGCGCTGGTCACGGTGACGAGAACGAACAGCAGCGCGGAGAGCAGGTTCGGAAGAGACTCGGCCGTGTAATGCCGGTCGCGCGTGTACGCGCGGAGCGTGACGCCTCCGAGGAGCAGCAGCATGCCGATGAACGTGAGGAACGTGCCCGCGGAGATGTCCACCGCATCAGCGGTGATGAACGACCAGTCGAACAGGTTGTCGCTCCGCGCGTACTTGCCACGATCGGGAAAGCAGAACATCGCCAGGAAGAACGTGACGAAGAGCGTGCCCGTCGCCGGGATGAGCGGCACCTGCCGCTTCTGCTGTTTCACGTACAGCGCGACGGCGATGATCATGACCAGCAGCAGGCCGGCGACGAAGAGGCGCTCGAGCAGGGCCTCTTCCAGCAGCGAGCAGACCAGGAGCGTCATCACGAGCGCGACCAGCACTTCGGCGAGCCGCTGTTGCATGTCCCTGAGCCAGCCGAGGCGCTCGATGAGCAGCAGGCCGCCGCCAATGACGAGCACGAAGAGGGTGCCGAACGCCTGGCCGAACGTGACGTGCTGCTGGAGGATGTCGGTGCGCACGGGGGAGAGCGTGTCGAGACCGATCGAGCGCGCGCGCATGACGCCTTCCGCCCACCCGACGGCGGACCAGATCGCGGTGATCGCGGTGAGTCCGCCGCCGAACCAGATCAGCCGGCGGTCGTCGCCTGTGGCTACGGCAGGCTGCTTGCGCTTCCGCTTCGTGTCGCGCACGAGCAGGTGATCGGCGAACATCACACCGAAGGCGAGCATCGCGTAGAAGATGCCTTCGAGCTCGGGCACGTGCTCCTTCAGCTCGTCGCCGCCGACGAGGCGGACGACGATCGGCGCGCCGAGGAGCAGCGCGATGAGCGACGACATCAGCGCGCGCCGTCCCGGCGAGATGCGTCCCGCGGGAGGCAGGTACAGCGGCGAGCGGCGCCAGCCCGCGGCGGTGATCATCCCGGAGGCGACGGCAAGCACGAAGCAGAAGATGCCGAGCGTGAAGACGACGCTGAGATAGCGCATCAGATCCGCCCAGCCGAAGATGTCGCTCTTGTCCAGGAGGTCGTCGTCCGCGCCCCACATCATCGTCGACAGGTCGACGGTGTCGCTGCGAAGCTGCGAGACGAAGTAACCGAGCAGCGCGCCGCCGCTCGTGCCGATCACGCTGCGTACTGTGAGCGGCGTGGCGTCGACCGCCTCCGGCGCGGCCTCGTTGCGTAAATACTTTTTCGTGTACAGCTCGTCGATGATCCGCGACTGATACGCGGCCTTCACGCCGCCGCCGGGCAGCACGAGCGCGAGCGTGTCCGCGCCGCGGATCTTCTGCTCCTGGCGCAGGAGCTGGAACAGCTCATCGACGGTAAAGCCGTACGTGCGGAAGCCGAGGATTTCGTCGGGCTTCACGAGCGAGCGAAACGACTTCGATTTGCTGCGGATGATCGCGCTGAGACGCTCCGGCGCGACCGCAGCGCTGAACGGCGACTCATAGTTGCTCTCGAGACGCGTCTTGCCCTCGAAGAGACGCCGCGCCGCGTTCGCGGCGATGACGAGGCGCTCGCGATAGCCGCCTTCGTCCACGGCTGGCGCCTGATCGCCGCCGAGCGCCCGCTCGCCGGGATAGAGAATAGCCGTCTTCCCTGCATCGACCTTCCCGAACTCCTGTCGTCCCAGCGCCTTGAAGCAATCCTCGGTCGACGCGCAGTCGATCATGAACTGCGAGCGATCGAAGAACGAACGCCAGAAGCGGCCCGCTCGCGCGGCGTCGGCTTTCTTCGACTCCAGAAACTCGTGCGCGCGCAGCACGGGCGCGGCGAAGCCGGTCGAGGAAAGGTGCGACGCGAGCACCAGCCGGCGCGTCGCGGAAGTCGTCTCGCTCCACGTCTCCGCGAGGAATGCTTCCATCTCTCGGTCGGCGTTCAGTGCATCGCTCCACCCATGCTGCGTTTTCCTGCGCGCCGCGGGTGTCGGTTCGTAACGGTTGAGCGCGAGGGCGTCGATCTCGAACAGCTCGATGCCGTCGACGGCGACCAGTCCGATCGCCAGGTCGGGCAGGATGGTCGCGTCGATCTGTCCCTGCTCGAGCCACTCCAGCATCTGGTACTCGTTGCCGGCGGTGAACTGGATGTCGAGCGGCGGAACCGGCGTGCACTTCGCGGCGGCGGTCGTGTAGATGTCGCGGAAGATCTCGTCAATCGCGTCGATGGAGCTGTCGCTCTGCTGGCCGGTGGTGACGAGCTTCCCCGGATGCCACGCCCGCGGGATGCCGACGCGCAGCACGTTGCGCGCGCTCTCGCACGGCGACGCCCCCACATTCCACGCAGACGCCCACAGCAACACGACCGCAAGGAATGCGCGTTTCATGAGGACCCTCCTGGATTGAGTTCCAGAAGTATAGCTCGCGGGGAAAACCGCGGACCGCGGCCATCCAACAATCAGGAGCGAGCTGTGCCATGTTGAAGTCTCTATTGCTGGGTCTTGCGCTCGTCGCGTTTCCGCTCACTGCGCAGCAACAGCCCGAAGATCCGCCGCTCGAGTTGGAGTTCCCCGAGGGAAAGTTCACCGCGTTCTCGTTCTTCGTGGAGAACGACCTCGTGCAGGCGGGCGGGAGAAACGAAGACCGCAATTACACCGGCGGATTCGGATTCCAGTTCAACGGTCGTTTCATTCGCATGGCGCATCTGACCGCACCGCTCGACGCGTCCGACGGGCTCACGCGCTTCTCGAAGAAGAAGCATGAGGTCCGCGAGCGGCACTACCACTCGCTGCTGGTGTTCGGCACAGGGTTCACCCCGGACAATCTCAACACGGAGGAACCAGTGCTCGACGACCGGCCATACGCATCGCTGGTGGGGATCGCCGTGCGCCGGCTGTCGGTGAGCAACGCGTCGTTCGATCACGCATGGTCCAGTGAGTTCGCGGTGGCGATGCTCGGTCTGGGGGTCGCGGAGAGCGTGCAGACAACGTTGCACCGGCGGTTGCGCGCGCGCTCGGGACTGGAAGTTCCCTACGATCCGCTGGGATGGGAAAACCAGATCTCTGACGGCGGAGAACTGACGGCGCTGTATCGCATCGGCTACGAGGCCCACCTCGCCGGTGCCAAGCCCGGTACGCCTGAGCGGAGGCACTTCCAACTCACCGGCGGCTTCGGGGCCAGCGCCGGCTACTACACCAACGCGAACCTTCTTCTGAACGCACGCCTCGGATGGTTCGACACCGAATTCTGGGAGTTCACGCCGAATGCGATGAGTCTCGGTAATCAGGTTGCCCGCTCCGACCGGCGATCCAACTGGGAGCTCTTTGCATTCGCGGGAGTGCGGCCGAGGCTGAACATTTACAACGCGCTGCTGCAGGGGCAGTTCGCAGCCAGCGTGCACACCGTCGATCCGAAGCCCGTAACGCTCGAATGGGATCTCGGCGTCGCGCTCTATGTTCCGCGCATCCGCACGCAAGTGACCTGGAACGCGTTCGCCGGCCGTACGCCCGAGTTCGAGGGCGGCACGCCGCGCACGCACACGTGGGGCTCGATCATCGTGACGTTCGTGGCCCGAGGAAAACAGGATGACGATCGCGAGCAGTAGTACACGTGTTCCACGCGAGCTCTCGCACGAAAACGGCTTCGGCCGCGACGTGCTCGCCGCCTACCGCGAAGCGGTGCGCCGTTATGCGGACGAGCTTTGGGTGACCGGCGTCAGCATCGGCGTCAAGGAAATCGCCGGCGACATCGCTCCGGAAGCGGGACCGGTGATCGCCATCCACATCCGTAGAAAGCAGGAGCTGGCGCGAGTCCGGAAGGTGGATCGCATCCCGAGCCAGATTCTCGGCATTCCGACGGATGTGATCGAAGGCACGTACACGCCATCGTCCGGAGCCGTCGCCGCTGCCGCGGGTTTCGCATCGCCCGTGTTTCCGCTGCGTCCCGGCTCGAGCTTCGCGCGTCACGACGGCAGCGCCGCAACGCTCGGCGGTGTGTTGCGCGACGAGGCAGGCGTGCGATTTCTGCTCTCCGCCGGCCATGCGCTGCGCGAAGGCGGCCGATTCCGGAGGGGCGATCTCATGGTGCACCCCAGTCCGGCGGATTCACGAACGCCGGTCGGAGTCGCACGCTATGAGGATGTGCATCTCGGACTCGACGCCGGGATCGCGCGCCTCGAGGCGACGATCCAGGTCAACAACCGCGCGCTGCTGAGCAGCCGGCAGATTCTCTCTCCGCGCATGCCACGCCGCCTCGACATCCTCGAGAAAAGTGGCAATGCCACGCACATCACACGCGGCCAGGTGCGAAACATCGGCGCGTTCGGCCGCTTTTTCCCCGCGATGCGCATCGTGTCGCTTCCCGGAGACACCGGCCCCATCTCCCTCGGAGGCGATTCGGGCGCGACGTGGTACGACGCAACGACGTTCGTCGCGAAAGGCCTGCACGTCGCGATCGATCTGAACTCGAATCCACCCTCGGCAATCGCGACGCTGACCGCGGAGATTGCGAGGCAGTTCAGGCTGACGTGGGAGTGACCACGCGTGCCCGTGGGACTCACGGGCACGCGTCAGAGAAACGGATTCAGCGCCGACGGTCGTAGTCGACGATGTCGACCGCGTAGGCTTCGAACGCGCCGTCGCGGGCCCAGTCGCCGCGGAGCTCGACATAGTCGCCGGCGCGGACAGGATCGCGGCCGCGGTCGCGCATGATGATGGTCACGAAGCTGCCGGTCGCTTCATTGCGCACGACGAATGTTTCGCGGCGGTAATCGACGCTCTCGACCACGCCGTGCAGTTCGCCGCGCGAGGTGCTGCGGTCGTCATAGCCCGGGCGATAGTGGTCGTCGTAGTAGTCGTAATAGCCGCGCGAGTTGTAAAGGCCGCCGAGGCCGATGAAGACGCCGACGCGGAAGCGGTTGCGGTGGTAATACGCGGAGGGGATGTAGAACGGGTACTGGCAGCCAGTCAGCCATACGCGGTAGCCGCCGCCGTACGGATAAACGCGATGAACGCGGCCGCTGTGGTAATAGCGACTGCGATTCGCATAACGACTGCTGTTCCCGCCGCCATAACGGCTGCTCGAACGGCCGCTGTCGCGATATGTGCCGCGCGAGCGCGAGTCATTGCGCCGATTGCGGTCGCTGTAGCGCGAGTTGTCGCGCGTGGTGCTGCGATCGCGATCGATGCGCGGGCGATCGACGCTGGAGCGCGAGTCGCGCGAACGTGTGTCGCGGGACGGAGCGCGGTCGATGCGGCCCGCGGTGCTGCGGCTGCGCTCGCGCTCACCGCGGACTTCCACGCGCGACTGCGCAGGGGTGCCGCGATCGCCGCGGTCACGACTGATACGGCCGCCTGCTTCGCGTCGGGCGCGTGTCTCATTCGAAGGACGCGATTCCGCAAAAGCGGACGCGCCCACGGTCGTCGTCAGGATGAGTGCAGCAGCGAGACGGGACGCCAACTGCTTGTTTCCGATCACTTTAGCCTCCGGGTGTGGGTACAACATGGATGAACAGCCGACCCCGCCATCGCAAGAATCGATCCTTTGTACCGAGTACCTCGGAGGGGACGAAGCCGCTGCTCCTCCGAAATACTCCGAGGTACTCCGAGGTATCCGAGGTACTTCATTTCAATGCAAACACCAGATCGACAAAGAATTTTTCCGACTCCGCCAGTCCGGCGAGTTTCGATCCTGGCTTCGCTTCGACGAGCAGGTATTCGTCCGGCGCGTGTGCGCCGCTGCCGATGCCGATGCCGCCGGCGAGCATCGGCAGTCCGAGGCGCTCGGTGAAGAGGTAATACGGGGCGCTGCCGGCGAGGCGCGGCGACACCGAGGGCGTCAATCCGTACTTGTTATAGACGCCGATCGCGGTGCGAATCAAAGGCGCGGTCACGGAGCTCTGCGCGGGCGGATAACCGCCGAGCCGGCGGATCTCGAGGTCAGCAAAACCGTTGCGATCCAGATGTTCGCGAATCAAACGCAACGCTTCTTCGGGCGTCTGATCGGGAACGAGCCGCGAATCGACTTTTGCCGTGGCCTTGTGCGGCAGAATCGTTTTCGTCCCCGGTCCCGTGTAACCGCTCCAGATGCCGTCGACGTTCAACGTCGTGTTGTGCAGGTACTGCAGCAGCGCTTTCTCGCCGCCCCAGTTCTCGATCCAGCGTCGCACGTCGAGCGACTGCTTCATCCCTGCTTCGCGCGCGGTGAACGACGGCAGCATCGCTTTGTAGAGCGACTGCTCTTCCGCGTTCGGCGGGCGGATCGCGTCGTAGTAGCCGGGAATGGCGATGGTGTTGCCATCGCGCGACGTGAGTGTCGACAGCGCCTGAATCAGGCGCAGCGCCGGCGAATCGATGAGTGCTTTCGTCGAGCCGTGGACCTCCGCCCCGACCGGCCCACCGCGGTCGCCGCCTTTCGCCTCGAGCTCGAAGTAGAGGATGCCCTTCACGCCAAGGTTGAGCGTGACGGCGCCGGTGCGGTCCTGTGATGGGAACGGGAAGACCACGCCGCTCGCGGTGCGCAGGCGCTGCTCGTATTTCGCGATCAGCTCCGGCATGTGAGGCGAGCCGAGCTCCTCCTCCCCTTCCGCAAGCACCATCAGATTGACCGGCAGTTTCTTGTCGACGGCGAGGATCGATTCGATGGCGTTGAGGAACGCGCGCTGCGGCCCTTTCTGATTCACGGCGCCGCGCGCCATGAGCACGCGCCCGAGCTCATGATCGACCAGCGCCGCGTCGAACGGCTTCACGTGCCACGCCTCGGGCTCGACGGGCTGGACGTCGTACATCATGTAAACGAGCAGCGTCTTTGGCGCGCCGGCGTCGAGATAGCCGAACACGCCGGGGTGTCCCGAGGTCTCGGCGATCTCCGCTTCATGGAATCCGATCTTCTTCAGATCGTCGCGGAGCATCGTGGCCATCTCGCGGATGCCGTCGTTCTGCGCGCTGATGGAACGCTGCCGCAGCCAGCGCCGCACGTTGGCGAGGTGTTGCTCGCGATGTGCGTCGATGTACGCGTAAATCTTCGGGTGCGCACCTGTGTACGGGGCGATCTGCGCGGCATCGAAGGGCACAGCGTTCGCGCCGATGGTGAAGGCGGGACGCGGATCCTGGGCGGATACGGCAAACGTGAACGTGAACGCGAGCAACAGAAGCAAACGGCGCATGGCGCGTATGTTAGCGGTTCGGCAGCACGACCTCGACGCCGCCAAAGCCGCTGCCCGCGCGCCGCCGCGTCGCGTAGCGCGCGTCGTGAACGAGGACGCGCGTGCCCTCGGGGATCCGTTCGACCTCGTACCATGGAAAGCGCATCCACGTCACAAATCCACGAATGGAAGGATGCCGGCGCGCCGCGTCCCACTCCGCCGATGGCTTCGCGACGGGCAGTCGGTCGTCCGCGAGCTTGAGCGTCCGCGTGCGCCAGTCGTAGCCACCGAAGCGATACACGTCGCCCATCTGCGCGACCACTTCCCAGCGGCGCGGGTCCATCGGATGCGGCGAGACCATCAGCCGTCGCACGTCCTGCAGCTCGTTGCGCACGACGTTGGCGGTGATCGCGTGAATGGTCAGACGCGCGCCGATGTACGCGCACGCGATGATGAGCGCGATCGTGGCCAGCGAGCGCGGTGCGCGCCAGAACAACGCCGCGAGCAGCACGAGCGCGACGCCGATCACGATCGGCACGTAGACCGGCGCGCGGCCGCTCACGATCCACAGAATCGCCGCCGAGAAGAAGAGCCACAACCCGAAGAGCGGAAGCGATGCGCGCTTGCCCGCGAGCCAGCCGGCGCCCAGAACGAGCCAGAGCCACGGATCCATGATGAAGACCGAGTCGCCGTAGAACCATGTGCCGTCGAACGGCATCAGCCAGCGCATGCCGTAGTTGTTCAGCCAGTCGAGAAATGGATGCGTGAGGATCGCGAACGCCGAGAGGATCAGCAGCCATCGCGCGCTCACGGGACGTTCGGGGTCCGGGCGCAGACGCGCGTACAGCAGGAGCAGCGCGGTCTGGATCAGTGGCAGCAGGACGAGCGCGAGCACGCCGTGTGTCCAGCCGCGACGAAAGCCGAGCGCGAGGTCGTCGTGATTCGTGAAGTAGAGGATCGAGTCGACATCCGGAAGGTTCGCGCCGATCACGAGCGCAGCGGCGGCGAGGCGGGTCTTTTCTCCGAGACGCGTGGCGGCGAGGTTTGCTCCGACGAGGGTGTGAGTGAGCGGATCCATTCAGCGCGGCAGGATAGCGCGCTCATTTGGAGTGCGGCAGCAAAGCTGCCGAGCATGATCCGCGCATGCCGGGCGGCAGCTGCGGCTGCCGCTTTGAAAGCGGCAGCTATCGCTGCCGCACTCCATAGAGCTTTGCGATTTTCATCGCAGTTGCGTATGGCGGCGGGTCGTTGCGGTTCGTGAGCAGCACCACGGTCAGGTGCCGCTCCGGAAAACGAAGGAGCACGTTGCGAAAGCCGCGCGTCTCGCCGGAGTGCCAGAGCATCCGTTCGCCGTCGACGTTCGTGATGCGCCATCCGAAGCCGTAGTCGACGTTCGCGTCATCCGTTTTCGTCGCGGGAACGAACGCCTGCGCGTAGAACGGGTCGTAGAGCGCAGCGTCCCATTTCGCGAGATCGTCGATCGACGAATAGACGCCGCCGTCGCCGAGGACGGCGCTGGTGCTGCTTTGATCGGTGCGCGTCCATGTGCCGTCGATGAGCGAATGCCCATACGCGCGATGCGCGACCGTTGACACGCCTTCTTCATGCGCGGCGGTCGCGTTCATCCCCAGCGGCGCGAAGACCTGCGACTGCAGATAGCTCGCGAACGAAACGCCCGACGCGCGCTCGACGATCAGCGCGAGCAGCGCGTAGCCGCTGTTGCTGTAGCGATAGCTCATGCCCGGCGCGAAGTAGGTCGTGTTCTGCGCCTCGAGCAGTCGCAACACGTCCGCATCCTTCAACTGCTCCTTCGTCTCCTCGGCCATCACGTCTTCGTAGTCGACGAGGCCCGAGGTGTGCGTGAGCAGATGACGGATCGTGACGGCGTCCGCGGCGGCGGGAAGCGACGGCAGCCACTGCTTCACGCGATCGTCGAGCGACAGCTTGCCGCTTTCCACGAGGCGAAGAATCGCGGTGACTGTGAACTGTTTGGTGATCGAGGCCAATCGATAGTTCGTCGACGGCGTCGAAGGAATGCCCGCCTCGAGGTCCGCGAATCCATACGTGCGCCGCACGACCGGCTCGCCATCGCGGATCACGAGCAGCGATGCACCCGGCACGCGGCCGTCGTAATCGCGCATCAGCGTATCTACGTTGTTGGTAGTCATGCAGGCGGTGAAAATGAGCGGCAGCAACGCGATCGCCCGACGCACGCTCAAAGCTCCGACAAGACGTTGCGCGTGATCGCGGGCACGAGCGTCACATCATCCGCAGTACCGCGAGTGAAAATCACCAGGATCAATTTGCGTCCGGTCGGCAGCTCGAGATACGCCGCGTCGTGCCGCACTTCGCTCGTCCAGCCGGCCTTCGACCAGAGCTTCGCGTCGGTCGGCAGCGCTTCACCGATGAACTCCTTCACCTGATTCTCTTCCTCGCGTACCGGCGAGAGCGGGCGGTGCAGCAGCGACATCATCTCGTGCGCGCCCGGTGCGCGCAGGCGCCGGATCCAGAGCAGCAGTGACGCGGTCGCGTTCGAGGTGAGCTTGTTGCGGTTGACCCGCTTTTCGCCGAGGACCTGCAGGTCGACGCCGTAGGGGCCGAAGCTCCACGGCTTCATCATCGCGCTGACGTTGTCCGCATATCCGAGCTTCTGAAAGCGGCGGTTGATGTCGCGGCGGCGCTCGATGTAGCGGTTCAGCGCCCGGCCCTGCAGCGGCGGACCGGGAACCGTGTTGGCGAGGATGTCGACGAGATACGCCGTGGCGTCGTTGTCGGAGACGACGATCATTTCTTTCAGCGCGCGGCTGACGTCGCCGAGGTGCTGTTTTTTCGTGAGATAGACGTCGGCCATGAAGAAGAGCTTGATGACCGACGCGGGATAGAACGGGACGTCGCCGTGGTAGTCGGCGCGCGAGACGAGATGCGGCTGCGTGACGTCGAGGATCGACATCGCCAGGTCGTCGGCTTTCAGTTTCGGATACGCCTTCAGCGTCGCGTCCGCGGCCATGCGCAACTTCGTGGCGAGCGCGGGGTCCGGAGCGACGTCGAGGAATTCGCGATAGTTCGCGCGGACGTTCGCGGCGACGAGGAGCAGGATCGCGATGAGCGTGATGCGCATGCGCGCGATTGTAGTGGCCTTCGGAGTTCCCTCGGAGTTCCTCGGGTTCCTCGGAGTTCCTCGGAGTTCCTCGGGTTCCTCGGGGTTCCTCGGGTTCCTCGGGTTCCTCGGGTTCCTTGGAGGAGCTGACCCGATGGTAACGAACTCTCTCCCGAGGAACCGCTCCGCGCGTATGCTTGCCGGCGGAATGTTGCGAGCGGTCATCGCGGTCTTCGTCTCGTTCGTAATCGCCGGCATGGCGCTCGCGCATCCCGGCGCCGGAATTGCGGTCGGTGCCGACGGGCGTGTGTATTTCGTCGACACTGGCGGCGGACTGTTCTCACTCGATCGCAACGGACGCGTCACGCGTCATCAGGGGCCGGCATTTCACTGGTTCGCATTCGATCCTGCACGGCGCTTTCGCCAGACGTCCTGGCCGTACATCCCAGGCGCGGAGCTTCGCTCGTCCGATGTTTTCGTGTTGTCGAGCGATTTCTCGGTCGCGATCGGTACGGACGCGATTTTCTATTTCCCCGAAGGAAGCCGCGAGCGCGGCGTGCGCATCGTCGGCATCGCGCCGAACGGCACGCGCACGGTCCGCGCGACACTTCCTCCAATTCGCAACGACGGCAGCACGGTGTGGTGGATCAACGGTCTGGCCGCGGGACCGGGCGGTTCGTTGTATTACACCGAGGATCGCGCGGTGCGGCGCATCGACACACGCGGACGCGTCTCCACCGTTGCCGATCGCGTAGCGGTGCCGAACTGCATCGCCATTCCGGGTGTCCCGCCGATCGAGCGTCCGTATCTGCGCGGTCTCGCCGTCACTCCGGACGGCACTGTGTACGTCGCGGCCGCGGGTTGCGGCGCGCTGCTGAAAATCAGCGCCGGCAAGGTCACGCCGATTCTGCGCACGCAGGCGCCGTGGTCGCCGACTGCCGTGGCGGTCGCGAACGGCGAGGTTTACGTCCTCGAGTATTCGCACACGGCGAGTGACAATCGGCTGGAGTGGTTCCCGCGCGTGAGGAAAATCGCGCGCGATGGAAAGGTCACGATGCTCGGCGGTACCCCGCGGCGCTGAGACGACCCGGGGGGCTCCCGTCGTCGTCTTAGATCCGCGCGAGTAAGTCGATGAATCGTTGTTCTGCACGGAGTGGGTCGAAGCGCGGCTCGGTGCGGAGATACACGAGCCATCCGGATCGTGCCGTGACTGCGCGCTCCAGGTACGACAGCGCCTTCTCGAGCTCACCGCGCGCGACGTATACCGCCGCGAAATGCACCGCCGACACTTCGCGTGTTCGGGCGAGCTCTGTCAAGTCCTCGAGGCGCCCGAGTGCGGCGAGCACGTGCGGCTCGCCGCGCGAGATCGCCAGCGCTTTCTCCAGTGACGCAGTGGCCTCGGCATTGCGGCCTCGCTGCTGATGCAGCAGGCCGAGCGTGAAATGCGCCGGCTCGTGATGCGGATTGATTTCCAGCGCGCGATGACACAGCTCTTCGCCCGCGTCGTACGTGCGGCCGAGGTAGTGAATGATGGCGTGATTGGCGTTGAGGGGAAACGAAAGCGGATCGCTGTCCGATGCGATGCTCATCTGCGCGTGCGCATCGTCGAAACGGCCGCGATGCGCGAGGCCGAGCGCGTACCAGACGCGGCCGCTGACGTAGCCCGGATCGAGTCGCAGCGCCGTGAGGAACTCCGCTTCCGCACGGGGCCAGTCCCAGCGGAACACCTCGTCGATCGCCGCCATTGAGGCATGCGCCTCGGCTAATTCGGGATCGAGCTCCAGCGCGCGGCGCGCGGCGGCTTCCGCTTTCGGGAAGAGCTGCAAGGGCGGATGGAGATCGCGGCTCGCAAGTGCGATGTACGAATCGGCGAGGCCCGCGTACGCGGGAGCGTAAGAAGGATCGGCGGCGATGGCCTCTTCGAACAATTCAATTGCTCGCGTGACGCCTTCGGAAGTGCGCCGATTCCAGTGATGGCGCCCTTTCAGATAGAGCTGATACACGGCCGCGTTCTGCGTATAGCGCTTGCGCCGGCGCAGACCGTCGACGGCGGCGAGCGTCTTCATCAGCGACTCGGTGAGGGTCTCGAGGTCAGGGCCTGACTGGATTGACGAGTCGACGGGCTGAGAGCCCGTCGTTCCGGAAAATGCGTAGCCGAAGCGATGCACGGTGCGGATGTAGCGCGGCGAGCGCGCGTCGTCGCCGATCGCGGCGCGAATCTCTTTCACGAGACCGGCGAGGTTCGCGTCGGAGACGAACGTATCGGGCCAGAGCTTCGCGAACAACTCTTCCTTCGCGATCGGCTTCGGCCGCGCCTCGAGCAGCAGCTCGAGCAGTTGCCAGGCCTTGCCGGAGATGCGCACCGGCTCGCCCGCGCGCTCGAGGGTGCGCGTGGACGAGTCGAATGTGCAGTCGCCGAACTGAAGCCGCATCCCAGAATTTTCCCAGAACTCTCTCACTGCGATCTCAAGACTCCGGCCGCATTCGGACCGATCCTGCACAGCGAAAGGATGGGCATTGAACCATGAAGAAACTCACGCAGTACCTCGCAATCGCAGCAGTGGTGATCGGCAGCATCGCGTGCACGGACAAGAACGACGAGACGGCGCCCGTGGAGACGCCGGCGGTGTCGGCGACGGAGTCGAGCGCCACCATCGAGTCGGCCACGGACACCAGTACGACCACCGCCGAAGTGCCGGCGGCACCGACGGATTCCTCGGCGACGGATGCGACCGCCGGTACGACCACGCAGTAAACGCAGCGGCGCCACCAGCAGCCTTCTCCCCTCCTGCGAGGGGAGAAGGTGCCGAAGGCGGATGAGGGGTCTCTCGCTCCTTTGCCAAATCCCTCACCCGGCCTTCGGCCACCCTCTCCGCGCAAGCGCGGCGAGGGCTGCCAGGCACGCACGCGTTGTGGGCACTCCTTGTTACCATCGCGCGTGCCTCTTGCGCGCGGTGCGCTTCTCGGTCCTTATCGTGTCGACGCGGAGATCGGCGCCGGCGGGATGGGACACGTCTTTCGCGCCACGGACACGCGCCTCGATCGCGCCGTCGCCATCAAAATCCTTCCCGAACATCGCTGGGCCGATCCGCACCTGCGGCATCGCTTCGAGCGTGAGGCTCGCGCGCTCTCCGCGCTGAGTCATCCGAATCTCTGCGCGTTGTACGACGTCGGCGAGATCGCGCAGTCGGGCGGCACGACTCCGTACCTGGTCATGGAGCTCCTCGAAGGCGAAACGCTGCGCGACCGCATCGCCGCGGGCCGCATCGGCGTGCGCAAGGCGCTGATCTGGGCCGCGCAGATCGCGCACGGGCTCGCCGCCGCACATCAGAAAGGCGTCATCCATCGCGACCTGAAACCGGAGAACGTCTTCATCACCGAAGGCGAGCTGCTGAAGATCCTCGACTTCGGCCTGGCGATGACGCAGCAGACGCATACGAACGCGTCGACGCTCGTGCGCACCGAGCCTGGCATGGTCATGGGCACGGCGCACTACATGTCGCCCGAACAAGTCCGCGGCATTCCCCTTGACCCTCGCTCCGACATCTTCTCCCTCGGCATCGTGCTCTACGAAATGCTCACCGGCGAGGCGCCGTTCCACTCGTACTCGCCGGTGGAGACGATGAACGCGATCCTCACCGATGATCCGCCGGATCTCGCGGGATTGCCTGAAGGTGTCGAAGAGCTCGTGTGGCGTTGTCTCGAAAAAGACCCCGCACGGCGTTTCTCCTCGGCGCGCGATCTCGCGTACGCGCTCGAGAGCGCGGCGAAATCGGTGACGTCCGCGACGCCGGTGCCGGCGCGACGCCGAACGAGCTCGCCGCCCGTGGCGAAGCTGAAGAGCACGCGCACGCGTGCGATCGTGCTCGCGTTGATGGCCGCGGCGATCGGCGCCGCGGCGGTGCTCTCGCGCGATTCATTCGGCACGGACGAGCCCGAGCCGCCCCTTCTGCGCACGTTCACGTACTCGGGACGCGATCGCGCGCCCGCCGCATCGCCGGACGGAAGACTGATCGCGTTCGTTTCCTCGCGCGACGGCAATGGCCGCATCTGGCTCAAGCAGCTCGCGGATGGGACGGAAGCGGCGATCACGACAGGCCCGAACGACTCGGCGCCGCGTTTCGCGCCGGATGGCTCCGCGTTGCTTTTCACGCGCAACGAGCGCGGCACGAACGCGATCTACCGCGTGCCCGTCGTCGGCGGAGAGCCGCGCCGGCTGATCGACGATGCGTTCGACGGCGACTGGTCGCCGGATGGAAAACAGATCGCGTTCATCCGCACTCGCGGCGGCCGGAACGATCGGATGTCGATCCTCTGCATCGCGCCCGCGAACGGCGGAACGGTTCGCGAGATCGCGGCGTCGACGCTCGAAGAGCTGATCGCGCCGCGCTGGTCGCCGGACGGAAAAGCGATCGTGATCACGCGCGCACCGCGCGGCACCAGCGCGGGCTCGCTGCTCGTGATCGACCTCGTCTCCGGCGACAAGCGCGTGCTCGCGCGGAAGAATCCGCACGGGCTTTTGTCGAGCGCCGCATGGGTGTCGGGCGGCAAAGCGGTCGTATACGCGGAGCTCGATGCGGTGGTGAGCACCGGCCTCCCGGGCCGAGGCCGCGGCAGCGCTCTGGTGTTGCACGAAGTGGACAGCGGACGCGCGCGCGTGCTGCTGCGCAATCCACACAGCTCGTCGGACACCGTCGACGTCCTCGGGCCCGGCCGGGTCATCTTCTCGGAAGACTTCACGCGGCAGAGCCTGCGCGAAGTAACGCTGGAAGGCGGTGGCGCGCAGCGGTGGCTCTCGCGCGGCATGAGCGTCGACCGGCAGCCGTCGTACGCGCGCGGCGGAAAGAGCGTCGTCTTCACATCCGACCGCGCGGGCAGTCTCGACATCTGGGAGCTGATGCTCGACAGCGGCAGCCTGCGTCGCATCACCGACGACGAGCGCATCGACTGGGACCCGTTCCCGAGCGCGGACGGGCAGTCGCTGTTTTGGAGCTCCAATCGGGGAGGACACTTCGAGATCTGGCGCTCCGCGCTCGACGGCGCGAATCCGCAGCAGGTGACGCAGGACGGCTTCGATGCCGAGAACCCGTCGCTGCCAGTCGAGGGCGACTGGATGTTCTATGACTCGAGCAATCCGAAGCGCGACGCGCTGTGGCGAATGCCGCGCGGCGGCGGGAGTCCAGTGCTCGTTTTCGAGGGAGAGACCGCGCATCCCGAAGTTTCCGCGGACGGCACGCTGGTCGTGTATCAGGCTCCCGACACGAGCGGCGCGATCGCCGTCGACGTCGTGCGCGTCGCCGATGGCAAAGTCTTTTCGCTCGCCGGCGGCTTCCCTGTAGCGGACGCACTGCGCGCGCGCTGGATCGGTTCGACGCACACCATCGCGTTCCGCGCGCGCGACGCGAACGGCGTCATCGCACTGTTCGCGCAGGACTTTCGTCCTGGTGTCGACACGAGCGCGACGCGCCGTCAGCTCACTCCGTCCGATGCCGACGCGACTCCGGAAACGTTTGCGATCTCACCCGATGGCAAACGCGCGGTCCTCGCCATCGTCGATGAAGCATCCGGGCTGATGATCGCGGAGGGAGTGGAAGGGATCGAACGCTAGCTCCCGCTGTGCCCTCTGTGTCTCTGTGGTGAAGCTGTAAACCACAGAGGACACAGAGGACACAGAGAGAAGCCCGCTCTACTTCAACTTGAAGTTGATCGTCAGGTTGAACAGCACCGGCACCGCCTTGCCGTTTCGCGTTGCGGGCTTGAACTTCCACTGCCGCACAGCCGCGACCGCGGCCATGTCGAGACCCGAGCCGAGGCTCTTGATGACGCCGACGTGCTCGACCTTGCCGGTCTCGGAGATCGCGACCTCGAGGATCACCAGGCCGCTGACACGCGCGCGGCGATAGTCCTCCGGATACGCGGGCTCGACCCGCTCGATCGCTACCGGCGCCACGATCGGCGGCTCGGTCCGGACCCAGCGTCCCTTGCCCGCAAGCGAGACATCCGGCGGCTGCGGCACCGCGACGCCTTCGATCTTCGCGTTCATCAGTGCCTGCTTCTGATCGACGAAACGCACGAGGCTCCCGTTCTCGTAAATCAGGTCCTCGGCGAAATCGGGCGACGCGGGACGCAACCAGCTATCCGTATCGAACGTGCGATCGGCCGCCGCGCTCACGATGCGGTACGTGCCATCCTCGTTGATCGTGACCTGCAGCGGAGTGCCCCACGCGTCGTACGAAAGCTCGGCGGGCGGCGCGGTCTTCTTCTCCTCGACGTGCGTCGCCGCAAGCTGCATCGTGTTGACGGTCGCTTTCGCGCCGATGAGCGAGCGCATGATCGGCACGCGCATCATCATGAAATCCAGCTCCGCCTGATCGAGCTCTTTCAATGCGGAGGACGACGGCGCGGCCACGTCGCCGCTCTGGGAATGAAGCCAGTTGCGGTTGGAGCGCACCAGACGTCCGTCCTCGAAAACGACGTCGCCCGACAGGCCGATGAACTGCTGGCGCGTGAGAGCGACCGTCTCGTCGAACGCTTTGTCGCTCCCCGCACCGACGACGCGATAGCCGGCCGGTGATTCGCTGACGCGATACGGAGTGCCCCACGGATCGGCCGGTACCTGCAACGGCAGCGAATGCGCGAGCGTCCGCCGCAGCTCGAGCACGTTCGCGATGCGATGGATCTGCGAGAGGTTCTGAAGGCCTTTCACCACGTCGACGTCGTCGGCCATTGCGACGGAAGCGAACGCGAACAGCAGCAGCACCGCGGCAGCGTGTTTCATCATTCCCACCTTCTGATCCGCTCCGCCACTTTCTCCGGCGTGAATCCCAGCTCCTCGGCGATCCGCTCGTACGGAGCGCTCGCGCCGAAGCGATCGATGCCGACGATCAGTGCGTCGCGGTTCACATATTTGTACCAGCCGTCGCTGCGGCCGGCCTCGATGCAGACGACTTTGCTGCGGTCGCCGAGCACCGAATCCTGATAATCCTGATCCTGCCGCTCGAATAGGTCGAGTGACGGAGCGGAAACAACACGCACGCCCTTTCCCTCGCCGCGCAGCAGGTCGGCAGTCTTCACCGCCAGCGACACCTCGGAACCGGTCGCGATGATGGTGATGTCGCCGTGGCTGTAACCGTCGAGCAGATACGCGCCGCGCAGCACGCGTTGCGCGTCGAACTCAGCCTCCCGTGGGATCACATCGAGCTTCTGCCGCGTGAGCACGAGCAGTGTGGGGCCGTCCGTCGAGCGTACCGCGTGCGCCCACGCCATCGCCACTTCAACGCCGTCGGCGGGACGGAACAACGTCATGTTCGGAATGAGTCGCAGCGACCAGAGATGTTCAACCGGCTGATGCGTCGGTCCGTCTTCGCCGAGGAAGACGGAGTCGTGCGTGTAGACGAAGATCGAAGGGATGGCCATCAGCGCCGCGAGACGGACCGACGGGCGCATGTAGTCCGAGAAGATGAGGAACGTCGCCCCGTACGCACGCCACGATCCGTACAACGTGAGGCCGTTGACGATCGCGCCCATGGCGTGCTCGCGAATGCCGAAATGCAGATTGCGTCCGCTGAATACCTCGAACGCGGGCGGATGTTTCTCCTCTCCTTTCGGCCGCTCGAGACTGCCCGCGTCTTTGATCAGCGTGTTGGTCGACGGCGCGAGATCGGCCGAGCCGCCGATCAGGAACGGCGCGACCGACGCGAGTTTCTGAATGACCTGACCCGACAATGCGCGCGTCGCCAGCGCTTTGTCGCTCGCCGCGGCTTCGACGAGCTGCTGCTCGAAGCCTTCGGGCAACGTGCGCGACCAGTAGCGATCCCACTCCTCGGCGAGCTCGGGATGACGCGCGCGCCATGCGGCCATCTCCTTGTCCCACAGCTTCCGCTGCCGCGCGAGCTTGCGCGTCTTGCGCGAGAAGTCGTCTTTCACTTCCGATGGAACGAAAAACGTCGGCTCCTGCGGCCAGCCCAGCGCTTCCTTCGTCGCCTTCACTTCATCGGCCCCGAGCGGCTCGCCGTGCGCGCGCGCAGTGCCGTGATACTTCGGGCTGCCCCAGCCGATGATGGTCTTCGCGACGATGAGCGTGGGCCGAGCGGTTTCTTTCTGGGCGCGCTTGATCGCTTTGCGGATCGCGGCGCGATCGTGACCATCGATCGACAGCACGTGCCAGCCGAACGACTCGAAGCGCTTCTTCACTTCCTCGGAAAACGCGAGGCGCGTCTCGCCTTCGATGGAGATGTTGTTGTCGTCGTAGAAGTAGATGAGATTTCCGAGGCCGAGGTGTCCGGCGATCGACGCCGCTTCGGAGCTGATGCCTTCCATCAGATCGCCGTCGGAACAAATCGCGTAGATGTAGTGATCGACCGGCTTGAACGGATCCTCGCCGTTGAAGCGCGCGGCGAGCATCTTCGCGCCGAGGGCCATGCCGACGCCGTTCGCGAAACCCTGGCCGAGGGGGCCGGTGGTGACTTCGACGCCGGTCGCGTGGCCGAACTCCGGATGACCCGCTGTACGCGAGCCCCATTGCCGGAACGCCTTGAGCTCGTCGAGCGTCATGTCGGGATGACCGGTGAGATGCAGCAGCGCATAAATGAGCATCGACGCGTGACCGGCGGAGAGGATGAAGCGGTCGCGATTCTTCCAGTGCGGCTCCAGCGGATCGTGGCGGAGGAACTCCGTCCACAGGACGTAAGCCATGTCGGCCATGCCCATCGGCGTGCCGGGATGTCCCGACTTCGCCTTCTCGACCGCGTCCACCGCGAGGAAGCGGATGGTGTTCACGGACAGCTCCTCGAGCTTGTCCTTCTTACCGATCAGCGGCTGATTGCTTTGTTCTGCGACGGAGATCGCCGCGGCACCTTCGGCTGCGGTGCTGCCGGGTGTCGGGTCCTGCATGAGTGTTCCTCCTGCGAAGTCGCCCCGGACGGGGCCACGAAGGAAGCGGATTATACTCGGCGCGAGAGGGCACCGATGTTGGACGACAGCGTCACGGTGAAAGGTTCCCCTGTCCGCAGCCTGCAGAAGTTCGTCGAGGCGGAGCTCACGCCCGAACAACGCGAGACGATGTATCGCAATCTGCCGCCCGAGTACGCCACACGCTTCGGCCGGCCGATCCTGCCGACCGAGACCGTGCCCATCCACATGCTCAATCGCCTGACCGAAGAAGCGGCGAAGGCGAAGAACGAGACCCTGGAGGCATTCGCGATGCGCGCCGGACGCGAAGCAGCGGGCGACGCGGTACGCGGCATCTATCGCTTCTTCGCGCTGGTGATGACACCCGCGGCGGTGCTCGGAAAAGCGGCGCAGATCTGGGGCACGCTCTACAACCGCGGGGAGATGCGCGTTGAAGAACAGACCGACAACAGCGCGTGCATCCGTGTGCGCAACTTTCCTGCCGAGATCGCGAGTTGCTCGCGTGCGACCGGCTGGATTGAGCGCCTGGCCGAGCTCACCAATGTGCAAGACCTGAAGATCGAACATAGCGAGTGCTTCGCGAAAGGCGCGGAGTCGTGCGTGTGGAAGCTGGAGTGGAGATAGCGTGAACAAGATCTTTCCGATGGAGTCCGATCAC